>OOCL01000352.1_pt1 | contig 38568 bp, 60 predicted proteins | sample 1671211 | NCBI WGS metagenome assembly OOCL01 (sample SAMN06348133, study PRJEB24527) | human gut metagenome | biome: human gut; feature: ankylosing spondylitis patient; material: feces | host: Homo sapiens | place: China | collected 2015-10 | reverse complement strand
CTTACAGACAGCGCAGCAATCGCTGCAGAACTCCAGGCAATCAATCGAGAGAGCGCGGGCATACTTAGCTCAATACGAGCAAGAGGTCCAATCGGAGCAACAACGCCTTAGACGGCAGAGGACTATCTGGGCTGTGGTAGCAGGGATACTTGTTTGTGTGGCGATTAAATAATAAAAGTAGGGTAGCCAATATCGGCTACCCTGTTTTTTGTAAGCGAATAAAAAGTGTGTTACAGGTGTACGGAAAGAAATAGGTGTCTTGAATAAAGAGCTATAATATTAAAAATATAGAAAGTTACAATATACGTACAATACACAAAAAGACTGAAAAAGTGCTAAAATACTGGGTTCTCAGTTCTCGAAACGGTAATAATTATAATAAATATTCAAAAACGAATATAATAAGAAACGGCGTAAACATTGGGTTTACGCCGTTTTGCTATGTATAGAATAAAAAGCAAAATCGTATAAAAACACGTAAAAATTAACTTACAATATACGCACAATATACGCACAATATACAAATTCAGATGAGGTTGATAGCCTCGATTAACTGTTGTTGTGTCTTATGTGTGTAGACACGCTTAGTGATATCCGTGCTCTTGTGACCTAGGATAAGCTTGATGATCTTATCGTTTACCTCGGCGTTGTCCAACAGCGTAGCGCAGGTGTGCCGTCCGTCATGGAGAAGGTGATTCATGGGGCGCAGTACCTCAGAACGGTTCCAGAAGTGATCGCGCAGCCGGTCGTAATTGGCAACGGGTTTCCCGTCCAGTGGAGAGTGTATCAAGTATTCGTTTTCCGGTCGGAGGAAGCGGGACACGATGGGAACAATCTTTTCAGCGATGGGAATCATTCGATTCTTTCCGGCTTTCGTCTTGATGCCGCCCATCAGGAAGCGTTCCTCCAGATTGACATTCTCCGTGCGGATCTTGGCCAGCTCAGTGGGCCGCATGCCCGTGTAGATGAGGATAAGGGCCACGCATACGCCAGGATCCTCCGTGTGCTGCCAGAGGGTGCGGAGCTCCTTGGAAGAGAACGGCGTATGGATGCGGCTTTCTTCTTCGGGCGGAAGCTTAGTCATTTTAGCATAGTTAGTGCCGATAATCTCCAGACGCATGGCATACTGATATAACTGACTGCACAGGATGCGGATATTCTTTTTGGTGCTGTAGCCCTTGGTACAGTCGTCTATCGTATCCTGGATATCGTCAGGGCGAAGATCTATGAAGATACGCTCATGGAGGGGAGCAGACCACTTGAACGCAGAAACATATGTGTTGGGGACTGATGATTCCTTGTATTTCCATTTGGTCCATTGCGAATAGAGGTCGGCAAAGGATATTTTTCTATCATCAGGGTTATATGGATTTCGGTTGTATTCATCAAGGCAGGAAAGAGCTTCTCGCCGAGTAGGGAAATAACCAAGGTAGCGGAAGCGTTGTTTGCCGCTGTCCGTCCATTGCTCGGTGATCCGTGCCGCATAAGGACAGCGTCGGGAACCGGGTAACTTTACTACGGAACCGTAGCCATTGGGTAGTCTCATAAAGAAAACCTCACTTCTGTAGTTTTTATTGCTTGTTGCACTCGCGAATGTGAGACAAGCAATGAAGCATTTTGGCGGCGCCGCCAAAATGGTTTGCCGCGTTATTTATCAACTAAAGAGTTGGTACGAATTACCACAGTTCACTTAATATTTTACAACTGTGTCTTTTAATCTCGGATCATTTTCGTGAGGTTACGAAAATGATTTAGTATATAATATAATTTAAATTTTTTTGCTATGTTGAATTAGCTTTGTTTCGTGTTCTAACTCTTCCAGATCTTGTTTATCTGCTAGCAATGCTTCCTGTTTCTTGCGCCATGTTTTAAATTTTTCGTATTCAGCTTCTACATAGGATTTCATTTGTTCGCGTGAACGTGAACCCGATGTATGGAGAACTGGGATGTCATGATCAGATAAAAGTTTATCTACTGTATTTTGCCAGTATGAAAGTGTGAGTGTTTTTCGCATTTTGGCTCGAAATTCAGCACTTTCGAGGAATATGGAAACAAGGCGGTTTAATGAATCGATTTCATCGTTGGTTAAGTAATTTTTAGCTGTGTAAATATCTTGCTTGCGGACAATAGTGCCTTTCCAAGAAGTTAAAGCCATATTCGGTTTAGTAGCATCGGCACGGTTTATAATTAATTCGGCAGCGGTTTGTCCTGTGATTCCATATATCAGCTTATTTTGCGTTTCAGCATAGAATTGCTGTGTAGTTGCATCGGTTTTGTCGTAATCTGCTGATAAAGCAAATAGATCGCGAAGCTTTTGGTAGAATCGCTTTTCGCTGGCGCGGATATCACGAATACGAGAGAGAAGCTCGTCAAAATAATCCGGCCGGCCATCTGGATTTTTTAGGCGTTCATCATCTAAGATAAATCCTTTTTGAAGATATTCTTTTAACGTGGTGTTTGCCCATTTACGAAATTGCGTGCCACGAGAAGAGCGGACGCGAAATCCGACAGCTAAAATAGCTTCAAGATTGTAAAAGGGGAGTTGCCGTTTAACTTTTCGCTCCCCTTCCTGGCGAACTTGTAAGAAATTCTTACAGGTTGCCTGTTCGCTAAGTTCACCTTCTTTATAAATTGTTTGAAGGTGAGAATTGACATTGGAACGAGTGCATTGAAAAAGCTCTGCCATTTGTGCTTGCGTCATCCAGACAGTACCGTCATTGGCATAGAGCTGTACACGTGTATTTCCATCATCTGTATTGTAAATAATGATATTATCCATAATAACCTCCTTTTCAATCCACGCACTCGCGAAGAGTTCGATCATATAACTACTTTTTTATTATCTTTTCACTATACGCATTCGCAGGGGGAGACTAAACTAAGATAAACGATAAATGAACGATAAATGAACGATAACGCAAAAAAACAGAACGATAAATTTTAGGCGTCGAAGATCAATGCCGGATGCGTTAAAGATGCACTAAAATAGACTGAAAAAAAGGAGAATAACAACTATCCAAAAAAGACAGATTAAAAAAAATTCTTTGTTAGATAAAAATTCGATGGTATAATCTACTGGATACCGCATCTGATTGTTCTTATATAAGTGATTATCCTCATGATTAGAGTTGTTATTACTATAGTCACAACTTGGATCAGAAGCGTAATTATCATTTGATGCATTAGATTTATTTTTCAAAGTATGTAATCTTTTGGTTGCGGAAACTTCTTCTTGTGTAAGAAGTTTTTCGTTTAAGAGAAACTTAACAGCTGATTTATAGATAGATGTTTTTTTGCTTCCCCCATATGTGGGATTGTATGAATCTATATGGAGTGTGCCAAAAAAACGCAAATCTTCGCCATTATAATTATTAAGTAGGGAATGGACAAGGCGTTCATTTGATTCTATTGAGTGCGCAAATTCATAAAATTTAGCTTTATGAGGCGACTTATCCAGATTTGCTTCACGATCAGAGGATACATACCGATAAATTGAAAAAGTGAAGAATGCGATTTTATCTGGTATAGGAAGATTAGAAAAAACGATATTATATAACCCTTTTTTCCCTATGAAAGAAGAAAAGACGATATTGCGATTTTCTGCAAAATCGATAAGACCAGGATTAGGATCAGATTTATCATCAATGCTTCTGCTTATCAACGCAGAAACATCGTGGCTTTCCATGTCTGGAGTAATAGTAATACCGAGAGATTGTGCATAGGAGATTTGTCTTTCTGAGGGTGGGAAAATATTGCGAGTAATGCTTACTATTTCACTATAATCAGATGCTAAAAGTTCTTTTTTGACTTCCTTTTCTGAGCGAGCCCAAACTTTTACTATCCGAATACGGTTTGTGGGAATATATCTAGCTGTTACTATAAAGTATTTTCTATTAAGCATTTTAACTCCTTGTTAGAATGAATACTTACCAGTGGTGACGGCTTTCTACTACTTGGCCGATGATCTGGACAGGGAGGTTGCGAATGTTTTCGGTGGAATAGAAATGGGGTTCGTATACATCGCTGTTAAAGCCATACAGCATAATGCCGCCGTCCACTTTTTTTACTTGTTTGCAAGTCGCTTCATCTCCATTTACTAGAACAATAGCGATGCTGCCGCTGTCCACATCGGACATTTTTTTGACAATTACAATATCACCTTCTACCAGCTTTGGTTCCATGGATCTGCCTTTTATTTTGAGGGCGAAGTATTCTCCTTGTCGTGCCATGACTTCGGGGATCTCTTCGTAATCTTCAATATTTTCAATCGCTTCCATGGGTATGCCGGCAACGACGGAACCAAGGACAGGGATTCGGACGCCTTTTGTAGAGGCGTCTTTTTTTATTGTCTCGGGATTTTTTATAGATGAAATGCCTAAAATATAGTCGGCGGAAACATTAAAGAAAGAGGCAATTTTTTTTACGTTTCTATTAGGGCGACTGTCGCCAGCTTCGTATTTATTAATAGTGGTTCTATCTAAATCTAAGGCATCAGCTAATGCGGCTTGAGAAAGTCCTTTGGACTCTCGTAACTCCTTGATTCTTTGAGCACTTTTTTCGTTACCTGCTTTCATAATATACCTCCTGTGTGAAATATAATCACTTTATAATTCAATTATATGTGAAATATACTCACATTAATAGAGGTAAAATAAATTCTACAAAAAGCTTGACTGGTGAATAAAAATCACATATAATCAAATTGCAAGTTAAAATAACTTCACGTGCGAGGTGATAATATGAAAATATTGAAAAGTTTAAGGGAGAAAAAGAAGATAACCCAGGAACAGCTTGCTAATGAGCTGGGCGTCGATAGAAGTACTGTTGCGAAGTGGGAAACAACTGAATTATTTCCACGAGCGGAAACGATGCTTAAGATTTCTAGATTATTGGAATGCAATATTGAAGTTCTTTTTTTGTCAGAAGAGTGAAATGAAATCACGATTGAAAAGAGAGCGGTGAGAACGATGGAAATTGTAATAAAAGGAACCCCTAAAGAAATAGCGGACTTGTTATCTCTTGTAACAAATCCGCTAGATGATAAAAAACTTACGTTATCTGTTGATGAGCTGCCAGCACATTCACATGCTATAGATACAAAAAGCTATCAAGGTTTATGCCATGAACATCTTATTAATTCATACAACAATGGAACAGATCCTTTAATTGGATTTCCAGATCAGGAATTAAAACAGGATACGCATTCACATGCTGTATCAATTTGGCATGATCCTGAATTTAGAAGTAAGTTTCCTAATGGAGCACCGATAAACGGTTTGGGACCAGATACTTTGATTGGTCATGTACCAACAAAACGTTGAATGAATTTGTGATATGGATATTAATAATTCGCCATTACATCTTTTATTTTGCAAGTTCCTTCAAAAATGCCTTCCGTATCTAAATTATCTGGGTGAGCATCTATTCCGAGCCAATAGGAATAAGCATTATTTCGATAAACATTCATGTTTCCGAGAGATAATTCAACGTATTTTTGATTGGCATAGTGAATTATTCCAGTACATTCCAATTCAAGAATCTGTACTTGTAATAATGAATCATTATTGGTTAATTGCTGTTTCCAAAAATTAATTGATTGCTGGTTATTTGAAGGAATAAGCCATATACAACGATGACGAGAAGGTAAATTAGGAAAATACCGTTGGCGGATTTCTTCAAAGATGATTTCGCGAGAGAATTTAGCATATTCAGCTAGTTTCTGATCATCTGTAAGCTTATCGATGGGAAATGTATCAAAGTAAGTCATGAAGTAATTTTTTCTAGTGCCAATGTGATGAATTTCTCCTTTTACCCATGGATGGATATATGGATAGAGTACTTGGACATGGTAAAAGATTTTATTTTGTACTAATCCCATGAAATTCACTCCTTTCATGGAAATTATAACATGACATGGAAAAGAAACGAGGTGAAAACGATGGAACTTGTAATAAAAGGGACCCCTAGAGAAATAGCGGACTTGTTACGAGAGATAACAAATCCGCTAGAAGTAGAGATAGATACAGAAATGAAAAAAGAGCCCTACAGTGAGCAGGACTCTTTAGATCACGATGATGCATAGGAGAGATGAAGTTATGTACGCATTGCTTGCAGGTTTTACAGACTTAATGATTTGCATGCCGTTTGCTTTCTATTTATATGAAGTAGAGAGATATGCAGAGGCTGGCATTTGCAGTTTCTTTTGCGGTATAGGAGGGATTCTACTCTTTGGAGGATTGTGGAAAATTATATTTAAAATGGTAACGAGGTAAATATGTTGGTAATAAATTGGTTTTTGATAGTAATGGTTGCTTTATCTCTAGTTTTTGCTGTCGGAATCATACTCTATGTAAGGAAAAGATTTGCCATGTTTATGATAAGTTTCTTTTTTGCAGGAATGTTGTTTACAATAGCGGTTACTTTATTTTTTATCAGTCTGAGTGGGATTGCTGATCTGGTATTTGGGTGATTTTATAAAGTAAATTGGGATTTAGTTTAAAAGATGTTTCAGTGGTATATACATTAACTTTTATGGTTTTAGTGCCGCATGTTGTATATAACATTAGTTTTCCTGAGATATCAGTAACTTTATGAAAAGGAAAAATTAAATATCCATGTTTTATTTCATATGGCGGGATAAGTAATGGTAATGAAAGTTGTTGTGTACGCAAATCTATAGTGAAAGGATTGCCGTTTATATAGGATAGCAAATATTTGACTCCTGAAATTTTACTATCAGTTCTTGTAGTTTTATTTGTATTCGATTCTTTAAATATTGCATGGCTTATGGATATTGCTCGTTCAGAGTGATTTTCAAGTCTTAAATATATTAAGATTCTTGAATTAGATGGTAAATTATCATCTTTTAAAGATAGGTAATTCAATACTTTAGTACTAGTGGATTGGGTGGTGTTTTGATATTTAAAAATGTAGTTAGGATATGTAGAATCTTGGAATATTTTTAATCGTGGGGATTTTAGATATATTTGCCACATCACATGAAAAAATGAAACTGCTAAAGCAGAAAAGGAAAATAACAAACTGAAATGGTCCTTATACATGAAAATAAAATCTAACATTATTGTAGCCCATCCTTTCTGTGGTCAATTATAGCACAGAGGAAGTGTAGGTGTGTAAATGATAGGAATCATAGCGGGTATGATTATTTGGGCGGTAGCGTCCATAATATTTGTCTGCATCATCATAAGCGGATGCAGAAGATAAGAGAGAGGTGAGGGACATGAAGATCACAGTAAAAACAGCTGCTCGAATCATGGAGAAGGGCGAGATGTTTGTAAGAATAGGGCTTCAACGGAATTTATTGCCGTTTGGGCTTGCAGTACAGAAAAATCCACAGAAGAAGAGATGTAAGTATGACTACTACATCAATCCACAGAAATTTGCGGAATATTTAGGGTTGTCTCGAGAAGAGTTGGAAAAAGAAGTGATGAGGATGAACTTGCCAAACAATTAGAAAGAGGTGAGAAAGATGAAAAGAGATTATAGAGGGCATATCAAGAAAAAGGGAAAGTTTGTGCCATATTGGGAGAGCCCGCCTAAATATGAAGTGTTTGGAGAAGGTAAAAAGGAAGAACGAGAAACAAAAGCGATGAAGCGGTACAGAGAGACACATAATTGAAGGTGTGAGAATAGGAGGAGAAGAGATGAATGAATTGAGTGTAGCATGGTGGATCAATGAGCGGAAACCGAATATGAAGATGGAGCGTGAGATATTGCCATACGAAGAAGGGTATCGGAATGGATGGAAGGCCGGGAAGCGGGAAGCAAGACAGACGGAATTGTTTTGGATTAATTGTCTAATCTTAATATCCGTATTGCTGATGGCGATAACGTCAGTACAGATTATTAAGGCTGCAGCTTTAGTATGAAAAGATGCCAATATATCTGCTCTGTTATGAGGATACAGAAAAAGACCTATGAACAATTGCCGTTGCCCATAGGTCAAAAGTAAAAAAGGAATATTTTCTTTTATGTATCTAGTATATCAGATTAGGAGAAAGGTGTATAGGTGAAGTGTATGCGGCGGTTAAAGGCTAATGAGGTGAGATGTTATGTGCAATATGTACGTGCTAATGGTATGGCTCGCATTGTATTAGGAGTATGGGATTGGGCTGAAATAGGAATTCTGGACGAGAAATATGGTATAGATAATTGGTGCTGTGAGTATAAAGATATAGGGGGGCGATTGTATTGCGGTGTATCTGTACGTATGTCGGATGGAAGTTGGGTATCTAAATGGGATACGAAGGAAAAGATAGCGATACGATGGGGAATAGGGAGAGAGTTATGCGCGATTCCTGCTATATGGATTAGGTTAAAGGATGAAGAAATATATAAGCGGGGGAGTTCATGGGGAACAGAGACGCAGTTTTGGGTTGATCATATTGGGTATACCGTAAAAAACAAGAGTGTGAATCGGTTAGTCATTAAAGATGATCGGGATATCATTCGGTATCAAATGGGAAAGAATAACAGATGTGATAAGAAAGAAAAGGAACATATAAGCAGAGAAAAGGAGCACATAAGTAAAGAGACATTAAATCTTTTGGCACGTATGGGAGATAAGATCGGGTGCAAGGATAAACTGCGCTACATTATCCAATATGCGTTTGGTCATACAGCCGAAGAGATGACGGAAGCGGAAGGGGCTGATTTATTGGCTAGAATGGATTATTACTATGAGCAGTATGAAAGGAGCCTGTAATGAGAAGATCTATTGTCCAGAGCAAAAAGGAATGTTGGTTTTGCGGTACTGTATATGGATTGCATATGCATCACATATATCCCGGCAGGAATCGTCGGGTAAGTGATCAGCATGGATTTGTGGTATGGTTATGCGCGCATCATCATAATATGAGTGATAGTGGAGTCCATTTTGATAAGAAAAAAGATTTATTGTTAAAAAGGGAGTGCCAGCGTGTATATGAGACAAGTCATAGCAGAGCGGAGTTTTTGGGATTAATTGGCCGTAATTATTTAGAGGATTTGTGATAGATGATGGATATATTAGCTATAGAATGCAGCCGCAATGGAGTGGACCGTTTGCAAATATCGTGTACAGTATCTGATAGCTATGCGGAAGCGGTGCAGGATGTAATAGAGCAATTTGCGCTGGGAAAATATGTTATGGAACTGCAGCGGAAGCGTAAGCGCCGCTCTTTAGATGCTAACGCATATTGCTGGGTTTTGTGTGAACGTATTGCAGAGCGGATGCGAATAACGAAAGAAGAAGTATACAAGAAATGCATTTTGGAAGTAGGGGCATTTGAAGTTGTGTGCCTGGCGAATCGGGCTGTGCCGAGATGGATAGAAGCGTGGCATAAACGTGGGTTAGGGTGGCAGGCAGAACGGTTAGGGGAAGCGGATCGCCCGGGATATACCAATGTAATTAATTATTTCGGCAGCAGTGTATATAGTTCGGGAGAAATGCGCCGTATTATTGATAATCTAGTAATGGATGCTAAAGAGTTAGGTATAGAAGTAATGCCTCCTGATGAGTTGGAAGCACTTTTGCAGTCTTGGAAGGGGTAACAAATTATATAGGAAAGAGGATATAGTCATGAAAGGACTAGACTTTTTTCCTCTTTATGTCAATTTTTTTGATAATGAAAAGATACAGTATGTATCAGCTCGTTTTGGTATGAAAGGTGAGATATGTGCGATACGCTTGCTTGTGCGACTTTATCGTAACGGGTATCTCCTAAAGTGGGATGAAGATGCAGCATACTTATTTTCGAGGGCTGCGGGAAGTGAAATTTCCCCTGGCTTAGCGAATAATGTTGTGCAGGAATTGGTCAAACGAGAATTTTTTGATAAAGGATTGTTTGACAGGTTTGGAGTATTAACATCCCGCCATATACAAGAGGTGTTTTTGAAGGCCTGTTCACGGCGTAAATCTGTAGAAATGGAAGAGCGTTTTATATTAGTAGATTGCCGTGATTTCAAAAACATTAAAATTCAAGGGTCTTGTTTAAGTGCGCCTTTAAACGAGGAATGTATGCATGATGTGTGCATTTCAAATCAAAATGTAGACATTAAAGAGGAAAATGACAACATTTCAACACAAAGTAAAGTAAAGAAAAGTAAAGTAAAAGATATAAAGAAAAGTAAAAAAGAAAGTGAAGGTAAAAGTCAGCGAGAAGCCATTAAAGAGTATGCTGGAAATACTGCTGATTTGGAAGAAGCATTATTGGCTTTTTGTGAGATGAGGAAAAAGCTAAAGAAACCGATGACAGATTATGCATTACAATTGGCGCTTAAAAAGTTGGAGGTATTATCCGGAGGTGATAAAGAGAAGAAAGTGGCTATAGTGCAGCAGAGTATAGAGAATGGTTGGCAAGGGTTATATGAGTATAAGGGAGGTGTAGCAGGTGGAACGAGCAATAGAAACACCTATGGATATAAAAATCAGAATAGATCATCTGAGAGCTATCCAAAGAGGGGGATTAGCACGCAATGGGAAGACGAGCCGGACGGTTTATGATAATTGGGAGGATCGGTTGCTGCAGCACGGAATACATAAGCGGTATTGGGCATGTCGGTTTGATGTATTGGATACATGCGGCATACCGGGTGATATGGTACCTCATTATGTGGAAGCTAAAGAGTATGCAGATAACTTTGAAAGATATTACCGTAAAGGGATTGGGATGTTGTTAAAAGGTCCGGTAGGGACGATGAAAACGACATTAGCTGTCGCTGTATTACAAGAGGTGATACGCAAGACTGGAGGAGGTTACTTTGTAGCAATGGCCGGATTAATGGATAAATTAATGATGATGTGGAGGGGGTATCGTATAGAAGAGATGCAGAGATTTGAACGACGCATACGTAATACACCGTTATTAGTTATTGATGATTTAGGGGCGGAATATGAGCACGAAGTAACGATTGCAAAAATAGATGCGATCATCTCTGAGCGATATGATAGGCAGCTTCCAATTATTATTACAACGAATTTAGCTAATAATGGGATTATGGGGAGGTATCAGGCCAGAGTATATGATCGTCTCAAGGGGACGTCTTTGGTAATTACCTGTAAAGGGGAGAGCCAGCGCAAAGAACCGAAGAAACAGGAGGATAAATATGGGAAATAGTTTTGTATGGATAAGAGGCAATATGGTTCGGGAAGCGGAAGTAAGATTTACTGCGACAGGTAAAGCTGTGGCTACATGCACAATTGCTGTTAACAAACAATCCACAAATGGAAATAAGTATGCTGCGTACATTCCTGTTGTAGGGTGGGAAGAACAGGCTAACGCACTCGGAGTAGCAGGGAAGGGGCAGTATATGACGGTTATAGGAGAGCTTAGTACTCGCTCTTATGAAGGAAAGGATGGGATAAAGAGATTTGTTATGGAGGTAATTGCTAGAGATGTGATTGTACATAGCAATGGATTTAAAGATCCTGGCGATGAAGAGATACCGTTTTAAAGGCAAAAGGAGAGAACCGCAATGAATATAGATAATAGGTTGCCGCTTAAAACGTATGTGATGATTGGGCAGCAGAAATATCGGATATCAACGGTGCAATTACCGGTCCCGCAGATTAGTCTATGCGGAACATACCCATATGAGACCATGATATTCCGGGTACGCCATAATGGGGAGCTGGATTATGACGAGGTATATTGCAGCAGATATCCGACAGCAGAGCGTGCAATTAGTGGGCATATCCACCTATTAGATATGGCCAAGCATGGTAATTTGATTCTGGGGGAAGCGGGGGATAGAGTATGAAAGATAATTATATAGATGCAGTCTGGCATGGAGTATTTGGACTCAATTCAGGCGATGAATTTCGAATACAAGACAGCGAAGGTCGGTGTTCTGTTAATAGTTACTGTTATATTGATGGAAGCATGCCAAAAACTAAAGAAGGAATTGAGATACAGGAACATCAGATCCGCGGATTGATAACCGGGGTGTATAGCATATGTAGAATAAAAAGTGGTGTGCATCAATGAAAAAAGCAGAAACAATAGAGAAAAAAATAGCTAGAATAGCCAGTGAATTAGAAGAACGGCATATGTGTTGGGATTATATACGAGAACACGGCTGCCAAGACCCATTCTATGCAGATGGTGTCAATATGAATCTGGTGCGCAACCACATCATATTCTATCGGCGGCAGTTACTAGAAATGACACCGGGTAATCTGCCAGATATCTATTATCGGCCAGTACCTCCGGAGGTCCCGCAAGGATATATGTGTACAGACGGTAAGTATTATCAGGAGCGGAGACAGAGGATCTGGGGTGTTTCTTTTGATACCGAGGTTGAGATTGAGATTGAGGTCAATATATGTCCAACGCAAGAAAAGAACGAAATGGAGTTATTTTAAGGAATGACAAAAATAATAGAACAGCTGCGAGAAAAAGGAATTATAACGAGTGAACCGTTGAATACGGCCGTCCGCTGCCATAAGAAACCGACGGAAGAGGTTGTGCAGATGGTGGATGAACAGAAGAAGCGGCATCAATGGTGCATACTGCGTTCCAGGAAGTTTGGCTTAGACCAACGTAGATATGGCCGGCTTAAGGGCGGTATTGATCGAAGAGAGCATTAAGGAGGTATATGGGAGTGTTGTATACAGTAGAACGAGATAGACGAATGGTTGAAGATTGGTTGATACATTATCAAGAAAGATTAGAAGAATATGAAGAATATACTCCCATATATCCGGTATGCACGACGAAAATAGATGGAATGCCGCATGGAAAAGGGAAAGCAGGCAAACCAACGGAGAGTATAGCAATCAAAGGGATTATTACACGAGAACAAAGGGAAGCGGATAAGAGGTGGCTGTCAGTAATTCGGGAGTATATTCATAGTATGCCGATAGAGAAGCGGAAGATATGGGAACTGCGTGTAGAAAGTGAACGGCAGAAAAAGCGAAAGGTAGGACGCCCCTCTTGGTGTGATACGGTGGCTATGGGATATGTAGAGTGGTATGCAGCGTATTATGGCAGAGAATGTAGTGTTCCGCATCGAAATACTATAATTAATTGGTGGAGAGAGATTGTTGATGGATTATATATTGTATGGTTAAGCAATGTGGGGAAGCGGACTGATTGACTTGAGCATTTTTTTGTAGAGGCTTTCAAAATTTTTGTACGAAAATAATTTTGCACAGTGCCAAATTATGAATAAAACGATGTATACTATACAATGTGAAGAGTATGTGGAAGGAAAGCGCTATGAAAATAGCGCTTTTTTGTTGTTCAAACCCAGGAAATAGGTAGGTTCTTCCGGTTAACAATCGGGCTCGAGGGTCTTTCGAACCCCGAAAACCAATTAGATACAAAATTTTTTTTATCCATTTCCTTCCATACATAAGTGTTAAGGGGGTGTTTATGTGAAAGGAAAAGAACGGAAACGTGGCTCTGCAGCTGAGTTGGCGGAACTTTTGTGTATTACGGAGCGTCGAGTAAATCAACTAGTAAATAAGAAAATCATAACGCGAGAAGCGGAAGGAAATTTTATTTTATCGGAAGCTATATCGGAATACTATGCATATAAGTACGCCTCCGATGAAGAGATAGAATACATGGAAGAAAAAGCAAAGCACGAGAAGGCAAAACGGCAGCTGGCAGAGTTAGAACTAAAGGTAAAGAACAATGAATATCATGCGGCAGCAGATGTAGAAATGGTGATGACAGATATGCTTACTAATTTACGCAGCCAGCTTTTGGGTATTCCGGCTAAGATGGCGCCGCAGCTTGCAAATCGTGAAAAGGATTATATCGATCGGAGACTTGCGGAAGAAATACATGCAAGGCTTACGGAATTAAGCGAGTATAAGCCGGATATATTTACAAGGTGACGACAACAGTGCAAAAGACGGTTACGTTGTTTAAGAAAATTGCAAAGCAGGCTCTGCAGCCACTGCCGAATCTAAGCGTGTCGGCGTGGGCGGACAGCTACAGAATGCTGTCAGGAGAAGCTGCAAGTGAGCCGGGGCGCTGGAGAACAGACCGCGCGCCGTATCAGCGTGCCATTATGGACGCTTTTACCGAGCCGAAGACGTGGAAGGTTGTAGTAATGTCATGCAGCCAGATCGGAAAATCGGACTGTCTCAACAATATTATCGGTCGCTTTGCGCACCTTGCGCCGGCACCGATTCTGATGATACAACCGACCATTGACATGGCGCAGGATTACAGTAAAAGCCGCATAGCGCCGATGATACGAGATACCAACGTGCTGACTGCAATCTTCCGAGACACCAAAACCCGAGAAAGCGGCAATACAATTTTATCAAAGCTGTTTCCGGGTGGACGCTTAATCATGGGCGGAGCAAACAGCCCGGCAGGACTTGCAAGCCGCCCTATAAAAATTCTGCTAGCGGATGAGGTTGACCGTTTTCCGGACAGCGCCGGCTCGGAAGGCGATCCGGTAGACCTTGCGGCCAAGCGAATGACCACCTTCTGGGATAAGCGTATGGGATTGTTTTCCACGCCAACCATTAGCGGTGAAAGCCGCATAGAAGAGGAATACCATGAAGGCACGCAGGAGGAATGGCAGCACGAATGTCCGAATTGTCATGAGTATCATCTTATTACGCACCGTCAGATTGTAACGGAGCATGAAACCGTGACGGACAAGAAGGGCAGGGCACATGTTAAGGTCAACGCCGTTACATGGCGCTGTCCAGACTGTGGGTATAGCTTTAGGGAAGAGGAAATGCGGCGCGCACCACAGAAATATATTACGCAAAATGCTTCGGCGCTTACTAAAGGCGTGCGGAGCTTTTTTGTTAACTGCTGGGCGTCCCCGTGGCTTAGCTGGGCGGCGGTAATGCAGGAATGGCTGGAAGCGAAAGGAGATCCGGAACGTGAAAAAGTAGTTGTAAATACTCGTTTTGGCGAACCTTATGAGCGTAAGGGGGCTTTTGACAGTACGGATAAATTTTTAGCGCGTCGTGAAGCGTATGGTGCAGAGCTTCCGGACGGGGTGTTAGTTCTGACGGCGGCAGTGGACGTGCAGGACAATCGACTGGAATACGAAATCTGCGGCTGGGGTGAACATGAGGAATGCTGGGGAATTAAGAAAGGTATTATCCTTGGTGCGCCGGATACGCCGGAGGTATGGGCGCAACTTGATGAGCAGCTTGATCGTGAATACCGTTTTAAAAACGGTACAGGGCTGATTGTGCCACGCACTTTCATTGATAGCGGCGGTCACTACAGCAAAGAGGTGTATGGTTACAGTCTGCGTCGTTTGGCGCGGCAGTGCTTTGCCGTAAAGGGAGCCTCGACACCAGGCGTGCCTATCATCCATAAATATACCAAGGTTACAGCTGCCGGAAACAGAACAATACCGCTGGTATTAATCGGCACGGACAGCGGAAAGCAGTATGTTATGGATAGGCTTTCCATCGATGTGCCGGGACCGAAATACTTTCATTTCCCGCTGGATCAGCAGGAAGATGACGGCAGTACAATCAGTGAAATACTGTGGAACCGCGGCTACGACGATATCTATTTTCGCGGACTTATTGCGGAGCAGAAGGTTGCCCGCAAGAAAAACGGCCGGGTGGTATGGCAGTGGGAAAATATAGCCAAGGACAAACGTAATGAACCACTTGATCTGCGCGTATATAACCTTGCTTGCCTTGCCAGTATGAATGTAGACTGGCAGCAGCTTAAACAATTAATCCACAACAACGAAAGCAATAAAGAAACTAAGCAGAAACGAAAAACAAGCCAAAAGGCGGCAAATAATAATAAAAAGCGCAGCTTTGGCTGTATAAAACGCGGCATAAGAGGTGAATGATGGTGTCAAACGAGGCTTTAAATTTACGGTTAAAACAGTATTTGGAAGCGGAAAAAGCTATTTTAATTGCCGGGCAGAGTTATAAAATCGGTAACCGTACGCTCACCAGAGCGGATCTATCCGAGATACGCGAAGCGATCAGCAGTCTTATGGCTGCGGGAGCAACCATTGACGGCAGCGGGGGCGGACATGCACGGCGTGCAATACAGGTAATTATGCGGGATTAGGAGGTATAGACATGAAAAAACGTAAAAAAACATACCCGGTACGGGCGCGGCATCCTACTAAGGCATCCGCGCCCATTGTGATGAATAGCGGTTATAGTGAGGGCGGTGCAAGCAGGACAAGGACGGCTTTAAAGGGGTATTATCCATTAAAATCCAGTACTAAGGCTGATGTCGATGCGAATCTGCCGCTTTTGCGCAGCCGCAGTACAGATTTATTTTATAATTCCGCAGTCGGGGCAGGCGCGATTAACAGCAACCGCAACAATGTTATCGGCGCAGGACTGCGCGTCTCTCCTAAAATTGATTACAAGCTGCTCGGCCTAACTGCCGAGGAAGCCAAGGAATGGCAGCGTAGTACCGTGCGGGAATTTAACCTATGGGCAGAAAGTAACTCTTGTGATCTGTACCGTAAAAATAGCTTTTATGATATGCAGGACATTGCGTATTTGTCGTATCTCATCGACGGCGATGCTTGGGTTGCCATGAAATACCGCAAGCCGCGCCCTGATAACCCGTACAGTATCCGCATCCAGCTTTTTGAGGCAAGCCGCGTATGCAATCCGGGAGCTGCTTCGGTGTATGGCACAGAATCGCCGTGGTCGGTAGAGCAGCGCAATCCACAGAACGGCAACCGCATAATCAGCGGCGTGGAAATTGACGGTGATGGGGCGGTTGTTGCATATTGGGTTGCTAACCGCGTGCCGTTTGACCTTACCAGCCCTGCGGGCAAGTTAGAATGGGTTAGGGTAGAAGCCTTTGGCACACGAAGCGGGCGAAGAAATATTCTGCAAATATCGCACGAGGAGCGTCCGGAGCAATACCGAGGTGTACCGTATATTGCGCCTGCGATCGAGGTATTAAAGCAAGTCAGCCGTTATACCACCGCAGAGCTGACGGCTGCGATTGTAAAATCGTATTTTACGTTGTTTTTCACTTCCGGTACAGGCAGCAGCAATAACGTTGGAGATGTTTTAGGCAGTACCTACGGACCGCACGAGCGAGTGGCACCGGAGGATCTGGACGGCGTTGATGTTGGCAGCGGCACGCTTAACCTTTTGCCGCCGGGTATTGATGTGAAGGCGATTGATGGCAGCCGTAACTTATCGACGTTTGAAACCTTTACGAATACGTTGATTTGTCAGATTGGTGCTTCATTGGGAATCCCATCAGAGGTATTGTTAAGCCGTTTTCAGTCGTCGTATTCAGCGGCGAGAGCGGCGCTGTTACAGGCATCTGCTGTATTTAGGACGCGGCGTACTTGGTTTGCACGCGACTTTTGTCAGCCTGTCTATGAAACGTGGCTGGCGGAGGCGGTAGCGATTGGGCGTGTTAAAGCTCCGGGATTTGGTGAAGACCCAATTATTACAAGAGCGTGGAGCGGTGCGGACTGGTTCGGTCCTGTTATGGGGATGTTGGATCCGGTAAAAGAAGTAAACGGCGCCGCGCTGCGTGTGAAATATGGCTTTAGCACCGGCGAGCGCGAGGCGGCAGAGCTTACGGGTACCGACTACGATAATAACATCGACCAAATCGCTATCGAACACAGCACTTGGAAAACAAAAGGGCTGGAAGTACCGCGGGCGGATAAGACTGGTGAAGGAGGTGAAATGAATAATGCAGCCGAGTAAATTCTGGCAGGTTAAAAACGAAGTTAATAATAGCAGCGAAATCCTGATATACGGTCCGATTGCCGGTCAAGAAAGCTGGTTTGGCAATGAAACGGCGCCGGCATCTTTTGCAGCTGATCTTGAAGCGCTCGGTGGGCGCGATATAACCGTGCGTATCAACAGCGGCGGCGGTGATGTGTTTGCTGCGCATGCTATCCATAATCAGCTACTGGCCTATAAGGGCAAGGTAACGGTTGTAATTGATGGGCTTGCAGCATCGGCTGCGACCATTATTGCCGTAGCCGGTGACAAAATTATTATGCCGAGTAACGCGCTGTTTATGATTCATAACCCTGCTATTGGGTTATATGATTATTACGGTGCAGAGGAGCTGGCAAATACGGTAGAGGCGCTTACTGTGATTAAAGAGAGTATTATTGCGGCGTATCGCAAGCGCTGCAAGGTAAGCAGCGAGGAGCTTACGGCAATGATGGACGCGGAAACCTGGATGGGGGCGGCTGAGTGTCTTGAAAAAGGGTTTGTTGATGAGATACAGGGCAGTGTTACGCCCGTGCTTGATGGCAGCAGCCTTATAGTGAACCGTGTGCAGTTTGAGACTGCCGATTTTAAAAATCAGGATGCACTGAAAGCGTGCATCAATAAAAAAGTGGAGGTACAAACGATGAGTAAATTGGAGGAATTTTTAAATGGCCTGGGGTTAAAACTTGCTGACGATAATCCGCAAGCGGCACAGAATATAACTGTGCGTAACCAAGAACCGCCAACGGTAGATACAGAAGCACTTGTGCTCGCCGCCGTTGAGGAAGAACGAAATCGTGTGGCAGATCTTGAAGCGCTGGACTGCCGTGATAATGCGGCGGTGAGCGCTATTATTGCCGAAGCAAAGAAAAACGGCAAAACTGCCAACGATATTAAGCCCTATATTGATGCGGTAAGAGCAGTAAAACCGGTGCAGAATGCCGCGCAGCAACTTGTTGCCGATATGGTTAAGGACAATCTTGACAGCGGCGTTAACGGCGTTGGCACTGACGCTACAAGCGGCGATGATGAGAAAATCGCCGAAGCCAGAGCAATGGATGCGATGGCGCAAATTATGAATAAAAAATTCGGAGGTGCAAAATAATGGCTTATATAGAAGAGATGCAGGGCGTTCATTATGACGAACTTATTGGCGGCACGGCAATTACCCCGCTTATTAAAAATGGCGTATTAACCGGTGTTGCAGCGGACACAGAAGTACCTAAAGGAACCTTGCTTGCAGTTGACGCGGCCAGCGGTAAGTATATTGTTGCTGCAAAAGCCGATGCAAGCGTACCTCTTGCCAATGCTATTCTGGCTAAAGGGGTCATGCAGGGCGAGGATACCGGCGATATTGCTGTAACCGTATATATCCGTGGTCTGTTTAATCGTGAGAAACTGGTTGCTGCCAGCGGCGATACTGTAGATGCGCACGAAGAAGAATTGCGCGACGTTGGTATTTATCTTACCGGTGTAAAATAAGGAGGATATGAATAATGGCATTTAATTATGATGATACAAGAACCCTTTTAGGTGTGGTAGAACGCAGTAATAAACCGACTACTACGCTTATCAATACCTTTTTTCCGGAAGTCCGTACGTTCGTTACAGAGACAGTAGAGATGGAATACCGGAAAGGCGCACGTAGAATGGCACCGTTTGTGGTACCGGGCACAAAAGGAGTTAATTTGGCACGTAATGGCAGCCAACTGCGTGTATACAAAGCGCCGCTGATGAAGCCGAAGCGTGTAATTGAAGCATCGGACATTATGCGCCGCGGTTTTGGCGAAACCGTATATAGCCAGCGTAGCCCGGAAGAACGCGCACAAGAACTGCGTGCCCGTGATATGGCAGAACTTATTGACAGCTGCGTGCGTCGTGAGGAATGGATGGCTGCGCAAGTACTCATTAACGGCAGCTGTCAGATTAAAGGGTATGCTGATGACGGAAAAACAGAACTGATTGATACCGTAACTTTCGACGGTTTTGAAAACAAGATTACCGTTAGCGGCAGCGGTTTGACTTGGGATAACACATCCACTGCTAAAATCTATGATGATATAGGAGATGCGTCTCAGATTATACGCCGTAATGCAGGTGTAATTCCGACCATTGCTATCTGCGCCGCTAACGTTGCCGGTTATATTATCAACAATGAACAGCTGCGTCAGTATATGCTGGTACCTAGTCGCGATAATCTCGCGTTAATGAGCGTGCAGCCGCGTCTTGTTCGTCCGGATCTGATGCGAGTAGGTTATATCTCTGCGCTTAACCTTGATATTTACGCATATGATGGTGGATACGAGGATGAGGACGGTGAATTTACTCCGTATATTCCGGATGATCACCTGATTATCGGTGTACCTGGCCGCGGAAAACGCCTGTATGGCGCAGTAACGCAGCTTGAACCGGATCGGCAATATCATACATTTGAAGGTCAGTATGTTCCTAAAGTAACTGCGGATATTGAAAGTGATACGTCCAGCCTGGCAATCAGCAGCCGCTGCGTGCTTTGCCCTGAATTTTTAGATGACTGGGCCGTACTCAAAGTAAAATAAGGGGGCGTAACAGATGAAAATTCGTATTAAAAAGTTTAAGCTGCGGTATTGCGGGGAAACATTTGCCGCAGGTGCCGTTCTGGACATTCCAGAAACAGATGTACAAGCCCTAATGAAAGCAAATCCGGAACAGTTTGAATGTATTCCAACAGAAGAAAACGAATCCTTTGGAACGCACACAGAGTCCGATACAGAAGACATTAATTTTGACAGCATGACGGTAGCGCAGCTGAAAGAATTTGCCGAAGAAAATGGCATTGATATTGGCGATGCAAGTAAGAAGCAGGATATCATTGATACTATCGTTGCCGCTGCGGAGCCGCAGGAGCCAGAAGGATTGCCGCAGGTAGATCTTAAAGGAACTGTAAAATGACAACATTCAAAGAACAAATAGCCGCAGATAATGCGGCTATTTTCATGAACAGCATGGAATTTGCCGAAGAGCACAATCTAAACGGAACGGTATGCAGCGCTATCGTGGAGGATATTTCTACGGCCGAGACCTTGAGTACGGGGAGTGGTGTATCTCAAACCTATATTGGGGTATACGGAAGACGGATGCAGGTATACTGCTTGACCAAGGATTTGCCGGAGGTTCCGGTGTACGGTCAGCTGTTTTACCTGGACGGGGATGGATATCTTGTGGAGAGCACGAGTGAGGATATGGGCATGCTTACTATCCAGCTCATAGCGAATGAACGATGATTACTATCAATGAAAAGAACATGGACCTAGCCAAGGTTGTTTTGCGAGACAGTCCGAAGCAGATTGAGAGAGCCGCCAATGCAGCTATCAATCGTACGGCTTCCATGGTGCGGGCAAGAAGCAGCAAGACTATCCGCAATAGTTATACAGCTAAGGCCGGAATTATCAAGAAAGCGATGAGTATGAAGAAGGGACGCCTGGAAGCGGAAGTACGTGCTAAGGGATCGCCGCTTATTCTCTCCGCCTTTTCTATGAATGTCAGGAAGCGGGGGCCGGTTAGGGTAGAGGTCAAGAAAGGACACTCCGTGGAAAGTAAGGACTTGTTTATACAGCAGTCGGCGAGAAGTAAATATAAGGGCGTGATGCAGCGCACTACGAGCCGATCCTATCCTCTGCGCATTCCCTATAGACTCAGTGTGCCGCGGATGTTTGGTTCAGTAGCGACCTTGGAAGATCTCGTGCCTTTTGCAGAAGAAAAACTCAACGAGCGTTTTTTGCATGAAGTACAGTACCGTATCGGGAAAGGAAAACGATGACGACTCTAGAACTGATGGATCATTTGGCGGAGTATTTGAAGGAGTGCATCCAAGAATACAAGGCCGAAAGCAAGACAGGGAGAATCCCTGTGGAAGTGTATGCGGGCTATCCGCCTGTTATGACGGGGGCGGCAGAAATGCCGTCCTTCGTGTACGCTCTGGTGACGGAATGGCAGGACGCGGACGCGCCGAACTACAGCTCGGCAAAGGTGGAGATTGGTTTCAGCATTCAGGATCAGAACCCGGTAGAGGGCTGGAAGTCTCTATTCAATCTCATGGAGCACGTGCGGCAGGCGCTTTGCAAGAAGCGGACCCTTGCGGGGCGGAATCGTCTTGTCTTTCCCGTGAAGGGAGAAATCACCGATGACCAGCCATTCCCGCAGTGGCAGGGCAAAATTACAGCGGGCTACACGTTGGGGCAGCCTGTAGAGGAGGAAATCAATTATGAAGAAGAGTGGTAAGAAGACGGCACGGCAGCTTATCTATATCGGACCTACGCTTAGCCGGGCACGTCTTATCAAATACCAGGTATATATCGGAGGCTATCCGATCCAGGCGGAAGAGGTGGCCGAGACATTTCCGCAAATTAAAAAGCTCTTTGTGCCTGTGGCCGAACTGACACAGGCCGAACGAGAAACCAAGACTAAAGGAACGCCGCTGTATAAATACTATCAGCAGGCGAAGGAGGTATAAGTAATGGCATATAAACATGGCGTATATACATCGGAGCTGGCAACGTCTATTGCGCCGGCAGTGAACACGACCGCAGGGCTGCCGGTGGTTTACGGCACAGCTCCTGTGCATTTGGCCACAGACCGCGCGGCAGCTAACAAGCCGATTTTGTGTTATACCTACGCGGAAGCGGTGGCACAGCTGGGATATAGTAAGGATTGGGATAGCTATACGCTTTGCGAGGTACTGTATAGTCAGTTTGCACTGTACAACCGCGCGCCCGTAGTATTCGTGAACGTCCTCGATCCGGCAGTGCATAAGCAGGCCGTATCCAACGAGGAGGTAAGCGTAACGAACATGACAGCAGAGGTAACCGCCCCGGCACTCTTAGAGACACTCAAGGTCAAGAAGGTTGCCGTGGGGCAGAACTTGAAAGAAGGGGTGGACTATGAAGCGGCATATACGGAAGACGGCACGCTGCAGATCACGATTCTGGAAGATGGCGAGCTGGCCGAGACAGAAACACTCTTTTTGGATTATGACAAGCTGGACCCTTCCGCCGTAGACAAAGAAGATATCATTGGCGGCGTGGACGTGTCTACTGGCGCGTATAAGGGGCTGGAAACGCTGAACCAAGTGTATCCGCTTTTTGGCGTGGTTCCGGGTATTGTGCTGGCGCCGGGCTACTCCGGAGATCCTGGGGTGGCCGCGGTGATGAAGGCAAAAACCAGCAATATCAACAGCCATTTTAAGGCCATCACGCTCCATGACGTGCCGACAGCCACGGTGCGCAAGTACACGGACGTGAACAGCTGGAAAAACGCCAATAGCTTCACGGGAGAGAACCAGGTCGTTTGTTGGCCGTCCGTGCGGATGGGAGACGACATCTATCACATGTCTACCCACGTACTGGGAACCATGACCACGGTAGATGCCGATAACGGTGATGTACCCTACGAAAGCCCGTCCAATAAAGCGATGCAGATTAACGGAACCTGTCTAGAAGATGGAACAGAAGTTATATTAGGTCCGGATGAAGCGAACTATCTAAATGGGCAGGGAGTTGTGACGGCACTAAACTTCATTGGCGGTTGGAAATGCTGGGGCAATCGTACCGCGTGCTATCCGGCAAACACGGATCCGAAAGATTCATTTATCAGTATTCGTCGGATGTTTAACTGGCATGCTCAAACCTTCATTTTGACCTATTGGGCGAAGGTAGACAAGCCGATGAACCGAGTTCTTATTGACAGCGTTATTGACAGTGAAAATATTCGACTGAATGGTTTGGTGGCAAGCGGTGCCCTTCTGGGTGGCCGTGTAGAGTTTCTGGAAGACGAAAACCCGGCTACAAACCTGTTGGACGGCATTGTGAAATTCCATACTTATATCACGCCGCCGACACCGGCCCGCGTGATTGAAAATGTGATTGAATACGACCCGGCTTACTTTGAAGCCCTGTTCGCATAAGAGAAGGAGGTACGCATGAGCACTATTCCGGAGAAATTAATTAGTTTTCGAGTGTATGAAGACGGAAATGACTATATCGGCGTGGCAGACGTGGAGCTGCCGGAGCTGGAAGCGATGACAGATACTGTAAAGGGTGCGGGTATTGCCGGGGAAATTGACACTCCGGTGCTCGGTCATTACAGCAGCATGGAAATGACACTGAACTGGCGAACCTTGGAAAAGGAAAATGTCCGCATGGGTGGGTTTAAGTCCCGTACCTTTGATTTGCGGGGCGCGATCCAAACGAAAGACAGCAAGACGGGCGGCATTACTGTACGTAAGGCCAAAATTGTTGTCCAGGGGATGCCGAAGAAAATCAGTCTCGGAAAACTGGATACCGGTTCCGCTATGGATACCTCGACTACTTTAGAAGTCAATTACCTAAAAGTATCTATTGATGGGGAGACGTATCTGGAATTAGATAAATACAACTACATCTGCATCGTGGACGGCGTGGATTATCTCTCGGTTGTCCGGGAAGCGTTAGGATTAGCATAAGCATAGGAGGAGCATATGATGACGATTAAACTGACGAAGCCCCTGACGGTGAAGGGGGAAGAGGTGACAGAAGTGACCCTCGACTTTGATGCGCTCTGCGGTACGGACATGCTGGCAGTGGAACAGCAGACACGAGCTTTCGGTGAAGGGTATCTTGTTGCTGAAATTACGGGTACTTACGCTATGATTTTGGCTTCGCGCATGATTGGCGTACCACCGGAGGATATTTCGGCCTTACCGGCAAAGGATTATCTGAACATTGTGTCTAAGGTGAAGGATTTTTTGCTTCGTTAAGAGGGGATAAGAACGGGCGGCCAAAAGAGGGAGTACAGCTGCTTCGGTGTATTCGGGAGCTAGCCGTAGCCTTGGCAAGAGCCTTGAACACGCCCGTTCCGTTCTTCCTCAACCTGACGTTGTGGGAAATGCTGGAATATGCAGACATAATACGGCAGCAGAATGAAGAAGCAAGAATGGCATAAAAAAGAGGCTGGGTGTTAAACCCAGCCTCTTACACCATAGATGGAAAGGCTTATTTTCCATATTTCTTATGAAACTCTTCCATCCAGCGAGCCGTAGGCTTATGGAATTGTGCAGCAGTAACGATGCCGAAGACCCCGCTATAGAAGGCAACGGTCAGAAGAAAGAGTAATTCCGGCACTGCTGAGGAGATGCCGATATACGAGCAGGTGGAACGGATGAAATCAATAATAGGCTCACCGACAAGGAGAAGAAAGAGAATACCAAAGATGATGACTCCGAGGGCAAAAGAAAGGTAGCGCGCATAAGAATTTCTCAGGTATTGTGGTAGTGTCTTGGTAAGAAACCGGCTAACCTTGGATATCCTAACGCTAAGCGGGATAGAGGGATCTGTAAAGACAGGCCGTTCCGGATTAAGGTCCGGCTGCTGGATAAAATAACGGAAGCAATAAACGGTGAGACAACCGAAGAATAACATGATGCTGATAGCATAATAGGGAGCATTTTCCCCACCAAAAATAGAGCTGGCGGCGGAAATACCAAGAAGGTTGGAGGCAGCAGCCAGCATAAAGACAAGAAAAACCACAACAGCAGGTCCTATGAGGATAAAGCCCAGCGTAAAGAATACGACAGCTCCACAAAAGCAATAAAGATAATAAAAAAGCTTGAAAATATAATAAATTAGCATCGTAAATAGGTTCATAGATAAAAACCCCCTTTACACAAAGTATAGCAAAAGAGGTGAGAAAATGACAGGGAAAGAATTCACGTTTTCGTTTGCCATCGGTGCGGCATTCAGCGGAAGCTTTCAGAGAACCTTTGGCGCGGCAAGCGGGCGACTGACAGAGTTAAGTCAAAAAACAATCACCTATCAACAGCGGACCTTGCAGCTTCAAAAAGCAATGGATCGGGGGAGCATAAGTGCTGGGGAATATATTGAAAAGATGAAGCTGCTGTCCATGAACAGCCGATACGCCTCTGAGGAAATGAAAAACCTACAGAAGCGAATCGACAAGCAGCAATTTCATGGGGAGAAATTCCAAGAGTATGGAGGGAAAGCTTTAGCCGCCATTGGATGGGGAATGGGGCTAATGAATTTAGCGCAGGGGGCTATTGACTTTGAATCCTCTATGGCCGAAGTAAAGAAAGTCGTTGACTTTGACACGCCGGAGCAATTCAAGGAAATGAGTCAGGATATATTGGAACTGTCGCAGCGCATACCGATGTCAGCGGAGGGTATTGCTGATATTGTAGCTGCGGGAGGACAATCCGGCATTGCGAAGAATGAACTGATAGGTTTTGCAGAAACAGCCTCGAAAATGGGCGTAGCCTTCGGAATATCCGCAGACTTGGCAGGAAGTATGATGGCCCAATGGCGAACAGCCTTCAAGATGGGACAGCCGGAGGTCGAAGAACTGGCGGATAAAATCAACTATCTGGGAAATAATACGGCTGCTTCGGCACCGCTTATTTCGGATGTCGTTACCCGGGTCGGGCCGTTAGGTGCGATAGGTGGTGTGGCTTCTGGTGAAATTGCGGCACTGGGTGCTAGTATGGTCAGTGCAGGTATACAATCCGAAGTAGCCGCTACGGGTGTTAAAAACTTGATTTTAGCATTGGTTTCAGGTGAGTCTGCGACAAAGACACAGGCCGCCGCGTTTGGCGAATTAGGATTAGATGCTGTAGAGCTGGCGCAGTATATGCAAAAAGACGCGGCAGGAGGGATTCTGGCCGTGCTGGAAGGCATTAAGCGATTAGACAAAGCTAAACAGGCGAGTGTCCTTCAATCCATCTTCGGTAAGGAATCGTTGACGGCTATAGGTCCGCTTTTGAGCAACTTGGACGCTCTCCGAGAAAATTTGAAAATGGTGGGAGATGACAAGAAGTACAAAGGTAGTATGGATGCAGAGTTTATCACCATGGCAGCAACAACAGGGAAACAGCTTCAAATTTTAGATCAAAACATGACAGCCTTAAGCATAACAGCAGGCAGTGTATTTTTGCCGACCTTGAACGAGGGCGTTCAGGGGCTTACGGAATTAACAAAAGACGTGGGTGCTTTTGCGAGAGAGAACCCGGAGCTGGTGAAAGTCGGAGCAGCGTTTTTGGCCCTGGCGGGGAGTGCCTATTTTGCATATAACGGAATCATGGCAACCTATCACGGGTATAAAAATGTAGTTGAGACAATAGCATTGGTGAGAGGCGGCGTACAGAAATTAAGCTTAGCTCAAAGGGTCGCAACATTATGGACGAGAAGCATGAATTTGGCCATGACCGTGAGTTCAGGGGCTTGCCGAATCTTCACCGCAACCATGTCTACAGCTTCGGGCGCACTTAATCTGATCAAGACAGCCGTGTCAGGGCTGTGGCGTGTCCTGATGGCGAATCCGTGGATAGCCGTGGCAGCTTTGGCGGTAGGTACGTGTTATTGGATTTATCAAAACTGGGATATGGTGAAGCAGTGGTTTATCACCTTGTGGAATGACCCGGAAGCGGCGATGCATCAGTTTATCGATGGCGTGAAGCTCCGATTTAATGACGGACTGAACTGGCTCGCTGAAAAATGGGAATGGCTCAAAGGTATCTTGTCCAGTCCGATTAACGCACTCCTGAATGTGGAAGGAGCGGAAAACGGTGAGAGAACCATCGCGGCCAACGCCACAGGCGGTATTTACGGCAAGGGAGCTTTTCTGACGACCTTCGCCGAGAAGTCGGGCGAGTCGGCTATTCCACACACGCCTACACGGCGCAACATTGGATTGCTGGCCAAGACGAACGCCATCATGGGCAATCCTCTGGGCGGAGGTAATATAACGGCAACTTTTGCGCCGCAAATTACCGTACAAGGAGGTACAGGCGATACGGCGACGCAGATTGATACGATTATGGCGCAGAAAATGCGGGAATTTGAAGAGATGCTGAAACGGATAGCTGCGCAGCAGAGGAGACTGAGTTATGCGTAAAACCTATACAACGATACAGGGAGATATGTGGGACAGCATAGCATATAAATGCTATGGCGATGAAGCCGGCATGCACGTACTGATGAATGCTAATGAGACGTATATCGATACCGTGGTTTTCCCGGCAGGTGTGGTACTGAATATACCGGAATATATACAGCCGGTAACAAGCACGCTGCCGCCATGGAGGCGATGATATGGTGCAGGCAAGGCGTGTAAGTGCAATAATTACATACGATAACAAGGATATCTCAGCCGATATCATGCCGTATGTAAAAAGTATCAGCTACCGCGATGCAATGAGCGGTCAGGCAGATGACTTACAGCTGACATTGGAAGATCGGCAAGGACTGTGGCAATCTGCCTGGATGCCGGAACTTGGCGCAACACTTGATGTATCCTTGATAACGGAAAATTGGCAGGGAACAGGAACGGAGCCGCAGGAATTGCGGCTTGGGACGTTTGAGCTGGACGAAATAGCCAGCAGCGGCTATCCATCAGAAGCGCAGTTGAAAGCGGTATCTGTACCGTTTAATAATACGCTGCGCGGAGAAGAACATACCCGGAGCTGGGAAAAAGCAAAACTAAAAACTATCGCCAAGGACATTGCCGCAGCGGCAGGATTGGAACTATATTTTGATACCGAATATAACCCAACCATCGAAAGGGCAGAGCAGACAGAACAGTCGGATCTGTCTTATTTGTTAGCTTTGTGCGGTGATTATGGCTTGGCGCTTAAAATCAGTGCCGGACAGCTGATTATATTTGATGAAACAAAATATGAAGCGGCGGACGCTCTTCTTACTATCGTTAAGCCGGGGACGGCATATACGGCGGAAGAGGGAATGACGTATCTGCTGTCCATGATGGGGTACAGCTTTAGCCGTAAGCTGCGGGATATCTATGCAGCTTGCCACGTACAGTACCAGCAAGGCAAAAATAAAGCCGTCATAGAGGCTACCTTTACGGCGCCCGGTAAGACGGGAAAGACATTACAGATAAAAGAGCAAGTGGAAAATACAGCGGATGCGGAACGCCTGGCAAAAAAGCGTCTGCGCGAAAAGAACTGCGAAGAAATAACCGGCAGTATTAATGTGCCTGGCAGTTTGTATCTGGTAGCAGGTATTACGGTAAACGTGCTTGGTTTTGGCGCTTTCGACGGTAAATATATCGTAACGGAAGCGCAGCACAATATCGGCAGTGGATATACAACGAGTATACATGTGAGGCGGTGTTTAGATGGATATTAAAGGACTTATCCGAGTGGGAACGGTATCGAGCATAAATGCAGCGGCGGGTACGGTACGCGTGGCTTTTGCCGCTCAAGACGATGCAGTATCATATGAGCTGCCTGTAGTGACACGAGGCAGTAAAAACAATAAAGATTACTGGCTTCCTGATATAGATGAGCAGGTGCTGTGCTTATTCCTGCCAAATGTCAGCGGTCGCGGTGTGTGTGAAGGATTTGTATTAGGAACATTTTACAGCAGCGTCGATAGTCCGGCAGAAAATAATGGTGATGTTCACGCTGTAAAATATGGCGACGGCAGCGTTATTAAGCATGACCGCAGTACCGGCAAGCTAACGATCAATACAACTGGCGATATTGAGATTATTGCCGGAGGTAAAGTGACAATAAATGGCACGACTATTAATCTTAATTGAGGTGATCATAATGCCAAACGCAACAAGATTGGGCGATCTTAATACCGGGCATGATACTTGTCCGCCAACGGCGCTTGTAAGTGCCAGCAGTAATGTGATTATTAACGGCAAAGGTGCAGGCCGTGTGGGTGACAGTTATGCTGCTCATGGCTGTATAGCGCATCCGATCCACAGCGGCGTTATCTCCAGCGGCAGCGGAACGGTGTTGGTCAATGGCAAAGCAGCCGGGCGCATTGGAGATTCTGTTAGCTGTGGCGGCAGTGTGGCAGAAGGTAGTGGGAGTGTAATAATAGGAGGGTAAGATGCTGATAGGCTCGTTGGGTAATGTCCCGTTTATTGTAGCTCGTGGATTGGTACGAACCTTTAGCGACTACAGCAGAGAAGGTAGTGGCCGGTGGGCGAAACATGAGTTAATTGGGCAAAAGCCTGTGTTGGAATTTTTAGGTCCAGATGTTGAAAAAATAAGTTTTAAGATGTTGTTTCGGGCAGATCACGGCGTAAACCCAGAAAATGAAGTGGCCAGACTGCGTGAGATGAGGGATAGCGGCGAGGAGTGTATCTTGATGCTTGCTGACAGTCCCATTGGGGAGAATCTCTGGGTAGTGGAAAGTATTGGTGAAACGGTGACGTTCTGGGATGCATCTGGGAATCCGATATCGGTGACGGTAGATGTATCCTTAACGGAATATGTAGAAAGGTTGGTGATATAGTGTGATGGACGCAGCAATATTAGCTGGACAAGTCGATAGTATTGATTTTGCGCCGGCATCTGAATATGCGGAAATACTGCAAAATGTATGCACGATATTAGCTACTCCCGTGTACAGTGTGCCTCTGGACCGTGGTTTCGGCATTGATGCGGCATGTGTGGATATGCCGCTGCCAGTTGCAAAAGCTAAAGTTGGGCAGGAGATTGTGCGTGCGATCCGCAAGTATGAGCCTCGTGTATCGGTTACGAAAATAACATGGCAGGCAGATAGTGACGGTGTGCTAAAACCGAAAGTGCAGGTGAGAATACATGTTGCAGCTTAGCAGTTTACCGGAGATTGAATTTGTCAACAGCGGCAAGGAGACCGTACTGACAGAACTGATAAATCTATATACAAACATAACCGGAAGGACGCTTGCGCAGGGTGATCCTATCCGGTTATTTTTGAATACGATTGCCGAAATACTAATTCAGCAGCGGGCGTGGATCAACTATACCGGCAAACAGAATCTGCTGCGATATGCTGCCGGCGGCAATCTTGATCATATTGGCGTGCTTGTAGGTACGGATAGACTGCCGGCCGCAGCGGCGACAACTACGGTACAAATCACGCTATCGGAAAAACGTGCTGTATCTACGCTGATACCGGCAGGTACGAGGATTACTGCTGGTGATAACGTATTTTTCGCGCTTGAAAGTGATGTGACTATCTTAGCCGGTGAAACGTCGGCAACAAGCTCTGTACGATGTACAGTAACAGGCGCTGCCGGTAACGGATATCTGCCGGGAGAGCTTAAAACAATAGTTGACCCAGTACCGTTCGTGGAAGGTATGGTTAATATCTCAACTTCGGAGGGCGGGGCGGATATTGAAAGCGATGACAGCTATCGGGAAGCAATTCACGAAGCGCCGGAAAAATTTTCCTGTGCAGGTCCTGATGGAGCATATGAATATTTTGCCAAGCGGGCATCAGCGCTTATTGCCGATGTTACCGTAACATCACCGGAGCCGGGAAAAGTGCAGATTGTGCCATTATTGGACGGTGGAGAGATACCGGGAGAGGAGATATTGGATGCCGTATCAGAGGTATGCAACGATCGGACAGTACGGCCGCTGACGGACCAGGTAACGGTAGTGGCACCTACTAAGGTGGAATACGATATTAGCGTAACCTACTATATTAGCCGAGAAGATGAAGCAAGGGCGGCAACTATACAGCAGCAGATAACCGAAGCCGTAAACGATTATGTACTTTGGCAAAAATCTAAGTTGGGACGCGATATTAACCCATCAGAACTGATACGGCGGATTATGGATGCAGGGGCGAAGCGAGTTGCGGTAACGGAGCCGGCGTATCAGGCGGTAGAGGTTACTCAGGTTGCGGTTGCACGATCTGTCAACGCATCTATGGGGGGGGATGGAAATTGAATAAGCTAAATGACGTGCAGCTTAAAGCGATAGCTCCGCCCAGTATAACGAGAGATAAACAGGTACAGGCTCTATGCGATGCAATAGACGTTGCGTTACGGGAAATTGCAGCAGCTGCAGAGCTTATTTTATTATTGCCGCGTTTGGACACACTGCCGGAGGAAATTGTTGATGAATTGGCATGGCAATACCACGTAGACTTCTACGATTATTCCGCAGATCTTGCTATAAAACGCAGCTTAATACGTCAGGCAATCGTTTGGCATAGACGTAAAGGAACGCCGGCAGCGGTAGAAGAAGTTTGTGCCGCTGTATTTAAGACAGCGAAGGTATTTGAAAATTGGGAATATGGTGGCGAGCCGTATCATTTTCAGGTACGTCTGATCGAGGAAGGTATTCCAGATGAAACAGTTATAGCGAATTTACATCGCGCTATTGCTGAAACAAAAAATACCCGCAGTTGGTTGGATGGATTGAGCTTTTACCGTGAAGTTTATGGCAGTCTTATATTTGGCGCTTGTGTATCACAGCATAAAACTGTTGAAATCTATCCGGCAAAATTTAAAGCATATGACATCAGCGGTAAACAGTTTATAGGTTTTGGCAAACATTATCACAGAAAGGTGGAACTTATATAATGGCAAACTGGAACGGTTTAGTTATGACAGACAAAGGCATTGCTTTGCAGTCTAAAGTACAGGCTGGTGAAATTCTGAATATTACTAAGCTGAAGCTTGGTTCAGGAACATTACCTGCAGAAACAGATATACGAAAATTAACAGACCTGATACAACCGGAACAAAATCTGGGAATTGGTGGAAGGGAGCCTAACGGCGATTACTGTAAAATCAGTGCTACTATCAGTAATATTGATTTGGAAACCGGTTATTATGTTCGCGAGCTTGGCGTATTCGCACAAGATCCGGATGAGGGGGAGATTTTATATGCGTATACTACTGACGGCGCACCGGACTACCTTCCAGCAGAAGGTGGCAGTACAGTAATCAGTCAAGAATTTAGCGTTAACATTGCTGTCAGTGATACGGATAATATTAAAGTGGAGATTGATCCTGGTGCGCTGGCTACGATGGGGTATGTACAGCAACAGATAAAAGTACACGATGACACCGAAGATGCGCATGCTCCTGCATTTACGGCTCACAATGCGGATACGTCAGCTCATAGCCCTGCTTTTGCAGCTCATAACGCTGATACATCAGCACATCAAGATATGACTGGTGCATCAAGTGCCACTGCTGGGAAGCGGGGCATGGTACCGGCTCCTGCAGCTGGCGCTCAGCAGAAATTCCTCCGCGGTGATGGGACATGGGCAGACGTTATACAGATATCCAATATTATTAATCTTATCTATCCAGTAGGAAGCTACTACATGTCTGAGAAATCTACCAATCCGAGTACCTTGTTTCCTGGCACGACCTGGGAAGCGTTGGAGCAAGGACGAGTATTGCTTGCCCAGGGGACGAGTTATCCGGCAGGAACCACAGGCGGCGAAGCAACCCATAAATTAACTGTGGAAGAATTACCGGCACATACGCATAAGGTTACGGTGGCAACAACCGGAGCACATACCCATGCTATGACTCTGAAATCTTATTGCTATAACGCAGAAACAACTAATCATGGATGGGGTGGTGATGATGTTGCCAAAGGGCCATATAGCAATACAACTACATCTGCTGGAAATCATACACATACAGTAACTCTAGCCAATACCGGTAGTAGTACAGCCCACAACAATCTACAGCCATACCGTGCGATATACATATGGCGTCGTATTAACTAACTCGCTTCCAGATATAGATCGACTTATAAGGAGGTAAGTTATTATGGGCGGCTCCTGATCCTGTATTAGATATTGTTATTGTATGTGTATGATTGCCGGCGTAATCAGTATATCGTAATGTGCTGCTGCCAGATTCGTCCCAGGATTTTGGATTGCCGACAGCGGGAGTAGAAGTATAAAAATTAGGAATACTATGGCGATGATTGCCGGTGGTGGATGCTGTTGCCGTATGGTTATGTGACGGCATTTCCCCCACAGCGATTACAATGTACGCCGCCAAATATATACTGAGCGGTAAGGTGGAAGATTATTATGGGCAGTTCCCGACCCAGTGTTGCTAATAGTGGCAGTATGGTTGTGCGTTGCATTAATTGAGAACTTATGCCCATCGTTATTATCGTACATGCTTGCTGTAAATCTCTTTAGAGCTACAGTCTGTTGGAAAATCCCCTTAGCACCAAATCGATCATCATTAAAGGTTGTTTCTCCTGTTAATGACTTACTGGCAATGGTTGCTGTATGACTGTGCGGAGGCAATTCTCCCACAGTTATGCTATCCTACGCCATATATACACTGCACGATATGGTTGTAAGTTATTATGAGCAGTACCACTACCTGTATTAGCAATGCTAAGAGTATGTGTATGGCTGCCTGCGGAATTAGATATACCTTGTGTTGCACCTCCGCTGGTTGGTGGGTTAAGTACATAGGCCTCATTGCGTCCACTATCGCTAACGCTAGACGCTGCAACCTCATTAGTACCTAACGGAGCCCACGCATCGCCAGTATATAGTGTCCCCTTGCCGCCAAATAAGTGGTGCGTATGGGCTCCTGCGGCAGCAGCACTGCCGGTGTGGTTATGAGTAGGCAATTCCCCCACAGCTAAAAAAGAAAGGATTGATATAAATGAAAACATTCCAAATCATCAGAAATGAAGTATTAATAATCGACGATAAAAAAGAATATTGTGATACATTAGATAACTGGTGTGCAGATAGTGGTGTAAGTACCATAATGCCGCAGATGGTAATCTATAATACGGACGAGCAACATTGTGTCATTGACGGAGTATACTGCGACTATCCCAATCCAGAATACAATGGATATATTGCCGATATTGATGCATACATAGCAGCTAAGGAACAGCGAGAATATGTACCTCTGACATTAGCAGAGTTGCAGGCACAAGCTATAGCACAAGCTTATGCTGCATATCAAGCCGAAAAATATGCCCCTGTATGGGTCGGAGATATTGGGTTCTTGACTACAGATGAGGGGCAACAGAATTGGCAGACCGGTATTGCATTACTGACCGATGGTCAGACGGAATTGCAGGTACTAATCGATAAGAATGATCTCACAAAGAAGGAAATCCGCACAGTAACACAAGCCGATATGCTAGAGGCCGGGAAAGCGGCACGTGCCAGTCAGTATGCGGCCTACGAGAAATTCCAGGCGTTGAAAGAAAAAATTAAGTTATGCGATACTGTTGCCGCTGTCCAGGTCTATATAACGGAAGAACCCGCATAGATACTGGTATGACAACTGTTATAACTATTAATACCAATCTAATACCGCCCGCAGGCTCATATAATAGTGGCTTGCGGGCGTATCTATTGCAGCGGTTAGTCCCAGGTTAGTACCACTATAGCAGATCAATCGCGCGCCGTAGGTCGCGTATGGCCATGTGGGTGTAGACCTGCTGGCGACCGTTGCGGCTGATCTTAATGGCATAAGGGCGGCGACGGTTGCCGTCTGCCCGGTACACAATACTACCGTAACCATTGGGGAGTTTACGATGTTTTTTTATTTTCATAATATCACCTCTTGACTTTTTGGCTACATAGAAATATAATTATCGTGTAGCCGATAAAGAGAGGTGAAATTAAATGGCTGAAAAGAAAAAAGTCGGTAGACCAATATCTTCAAACCCAAAAAATATCCAGATGCGAATACGACTAACGGAAGAAGAAAGCAAGATATTGGAAGAATGTGCTGAAAAGTTACAAACTACAAAAAGTAACATATTCATTATTGGCATGCATAAGGTCTACGCCGACATAAAAAAATAGAGCACCGGAACCCTGAGAAAGTATCGGTACTCTATCTAGTAAAACGGCGTTTCCGCCTATGAAATATTATATCATAGCGGAACGTCCCAGGTAAAATAGAAAGGGGACTTTACTATGAACAGTTTACAAAATTTAACATTGGATAGTCGGGAAGTTGCTAATATGCTTAATAAAGAGCATAGGCATTTATTAAGGGATATCAGTGTTTTCAGTAATTATCTTAACGAGTCCAATTTTGGGCTGGTTGAATTTTTCCAAGAATCTACCTACCGAGATGCAAAAGGTGAGACGAGGAAATGCTACCTCATCACGAAAAAGGGCTGTGAATTTCTGGCTCACAAGATGACTGGAAAGAAAGGCACGTTGTTTACCGCAGCGTATATCAATCGGTTTCATGAAATGGAATTGATGTTGCAGAAGCAATCCACTCCGATAATCCAGCCAGCCGCGGAGAAGATCACCACGAAACACTATCAAGGTAAGCCGGTCATGACGACAAAGGATTTGGCTCCGATCCTGGGCATTCAGCCGTGGAATGTGTTTAACACGCTTACAGAAATGTAGGCGTTTTTATTTTGCCTCTTGACTTTTTGTCGCTCACAAAATATAATAAATGTACGGCAAAAAGTGAGGTGAAAAAGATGAGTGCCAAAATGGGGAGGCCTAAGTTAGACAATCCTAACTCCATAAAACTCTCTATTAGAATCAGTGAGAATTTGAATAAAGAACTGGAGCTTTTTTGTTCGAAGAACGGTGTATCCAGAGGGGAAGTTGTGAGGAAAGGATTAGAAAAAATATTGGCCGAAAATAAAAAATAGATTGATTGCCGCCGTAGGAAGCTTACAATCAATCTATTTCACACCAACTACAAGAGTTGATAAATATATCATATCACACTCTTGTAGAAATGAACAGGAGTGTAAAAATGAATAATTTAGTGGAAATTAGGAACAATCGAGTTGTAGTATCCAGCAGACAGGTTGCTGAGGCATTTGGGAAAGAGCATAGGCATGTTTTAGAAAATATACGTGAAATTATCAGAGCCGAAAATTCGGCGCTGACCTTCTATCAAGAAAATACGTATACAGCTGGCACCGGCAAACGGTATCCAGAATACCTAATGAACCGGGATGGCTTCTCTCTGCTGGCGATGGGGTTCACGGGTAGGAAAGCGTTGGAATGGAAAATCAAATACATTCAGGCGTTTAACGAAATGGAAGCAGCGTTGCAGAATCAATCCACTCCGGCGATTCAGACAGCCGAAGAGAAGATCACCGTTAAGCGGTATCAGGGCAAGCCGGTTATGACCACACGGGATCTGGCTCCGATCTTGGGTATTCAGCCGTGGAATGTGTTCGCAGCCATGAAAAGATGGTGCGTGGAAAATGCTGATTATGCACTGTTGACAGGTCTTGTTTTACGGCAATTCAAAGAAGCGAATGGCGGACAAGTTCCACGGGGTATTTCTTCGTTGACGATTATCACCGAATCGGGAGCGAGAAAACTCTGTAAGTTGTATGAAAAGCCATTTCCGCAAGAGCTGTTTTGGGAGAAACGCATTGCAACGTCATCGAAAGATAAGATGTTAACAGCTATTGAAAAATTATGCAGTCAGCTACGGACGATTGAGGGCGTTTTGCGGCACTATCCGGAAACTGTGTTGAAGGGTGCGGAGAAAAACGCGATTCTAAGCACTGCGCAAGATATGAGTTTAGCGTTATCTGTTGATGTTTACCGGTTTAAGCAACGATACGAAGTACAAGAAGATTAATAGTAAAGCCGTCTACGTTTGTAGACGGCTTTTGTTATACATTGAAAGGAGGTGATTATAATGGCGGAAGAAAATATCAAAAGGTTGTACGACAAGTTGGAAGAGCTGCAATCTACTGTAATCCGTATTGATACCAATATGGCGCATATGCAAGAGATTATGGACTGTATGCAAGCGGATAATCGCATGCGTGACACCCATATCCACAGATTAGAAATCGCCAAGAGGGAAGCTTGGGCGATTGCTGGATTTTTAGGGTTTGTCATAGGATTATTATTGCAATTAATCAAATAAGAAAGGAAAAAAAATGGATAAACTATTAGAAAAAGCCAGAGAATATCTAAATAAAGTAATGACAACTGCAATTACGATGAAAACGCCCCTACTATGGTTAGTAGGGGCATATCTATTATCCGTATTCTGCATTATGTTGATATGGACGGCTGCATGGTTGTGGCAGACCATCCATACCGGTGTACCGAATCTGGATATCTTGCTGCGATTCTTAGACGTGTTGATCGGCCCGGCGATGATTGGTTTTGTAACCTTTATTGGTGGCTGCTTGATAGACAGCAATGGCAACGGAATCCCGGATAGAATAGAAGGAGGCGTGCAAAAATGAGAGAAGTAACCTTACAGGAAATCTATGATAGTGCAAGAGGCGCTTACCATGAGATATGGCAGGCGGCACGAGATAATGGTCGCGATGTTAAGTTATATCTGCACTGGACGGCAGGACGGTATGATCAGACGTATGGCGATTACCATATTAATATTACCGGAGACGGTCGTGTATGGCTGACAGCAGAGCTAACCGATATACTGGCGGCAACGTATCGGCGTAATTCCGGATCGGTATCCATTGCGCTGTGCTGCGCCTATAACGCAGTACCAGACGATTTGGGAGCATACTCACCAACGGACGCGCAGATTAATGCAATGTCGCAGGTAGTAGCTACGTTGGCCAACGCACTGGATCTTACGATTGATCTCCGCCACGTGATGACGCACGCAGAAGCGGCAGACAATCAAGATGGGCTGTATTGTCATGATCCATACGGGCCGCTGACTACATGTGAGCGGTGGGATCTGGACATATTGTGTAATGGTCAGGCTCCGCATACCGGTGGTAATGAGCTGCGTGGCAATGCTAATTATTATCGGGCGCAGTGGCGGGCAGGAGGTAGATGATGTGGCGGATAAGAGACAATATATCCTGGCTGGTATTGTTGCTGTTGTTATGCTGGGCATCGGCTATTGGATCAGTATCGGCCGCGGAAACGATGTATCAGATCTCCGAGACGGAGCTGACGCAATTAGAGGCCAACAATCAGAGGCAATCAGAGCTATTGACGCAGCTGGAACAGAGCTTGAGCATGTCGAGACAGGAATCAGCAACCTTGCAGACATCAATCAAGGTATTGCGGACACAACTGGCAGCCTCGAACAATCAAGTGACCGCATTACAGCAGGACTTACAGACAGCGCAGCAATCGCTGCAGAACTCCAGGCAATCAATCGAGAGAGCG
>OOCL01000350.1_pt1 | contig 38626 bp, 30 predicted proteins | sample 1671211 | NCBI WGS metagenome assembly OOCL01 (sample SAMN06348133, study PRJEB24527) | human gut metagenome | biome: human gut; feature: ankylosing spondylitis patient; material: feces | host: Homo sapiens | place: China | collected 2015-10 | reverse complement strand
TGACTGGAGTTCAGACGTGTGCTCTTCCGATCTATGTTGCTCTCGGGATGCTGGCGGCGCAGCTCCTTGATCACGGCCTTGCCCACCACGTGATTGGGCAGGCACGCGAAGGGCTGCGTGCAGATGATGTTGGGTGCGCCATGGTCAATCAGGTCGAGCATCTCGGCCGTGAGCAACCAGCCCTCGCCCATGTTGTTGCACACCGAAAGCACCGTACGGGCCTTGTCAGCCATGGTGCCGATGCGCTCGGGCGCCTCGAAGCGGCGGGACTTCTCGAGCATCTCCTCCACCGGCGTGCGCATCCAGTCCACAAGCTTGATGAGCGCTTGCATGACCGCGCGCGTGGTAGCAGAGCTTCCCAGCTCGTCTTTCTGCAGCTCGGCGTTGCTCATGGAGTACAGGAAGAAGTCGAGCAGGCCCGGTACCACGGCCTCGCAGCCCTCGCGCTCGATCACGTCGACCACATGGTTGTTGGCCGTGGGATGGAACTTGACCAAGATCTCACCGACCACGCCCACGCGTGGCTTGGTGCCCTCGCCCACGAGCGGCATGGTGTCGAACGCGCGGATGGCCTCGCGGCACAGCTTGGTGTAGTTGTGGCGGTTAAACTTGGGCGCCAGTTTACGGGCGCGCGCCATGTACTGCTCGTAGAGCGCGTTGGCGGCACCGGGCGTGGCCTCGTACGGGCGGCAGCGGTAGAGCATCTGCATCATCACGTCGCCAAAGAGCACCGCGTAGACTGCCTGCTTAAGCAGCGCCGGCGTCAGCTTAAAGCCGGGGTTGTCCTCGCCCAGCGCCACAGCCGAAAGCGAGATCACCGGAATCTCGGGGTGGCCGCTCTCGCGCAGGGCCTTGCGAATGAGCGCGATGTAGTTGGTAGCACGGCAGCCGCCGCCGGTCTGGCTGATGACCACGGCCGTCTTGGACAGGTCGTACCGACCGCTCTCGATGGCCTCCATAATCTGACCCGTTACCAGAATCGACGGGTAGCAAATGTCATTGTTCACATAGCGCAGACCGGCCTCGACGGCATCGTGATCGGTCGAGGGCAGCAGCTCCAAGTTGTAGCCGGCACCGCGGAACACCTCTTTGACCAGGTCAAAGTGGATCGGCGCCATCTGCGGGCACAGGATGGTGTAGCCCTCGTCGCGCATCTGCTCGGTAAAGGGCACCTTGGGCCACGCGGTCGAAGCACTCTCGCGCTGAGCCTCAAACGTGTACTTGCGGCTCGCGAACGCGGGAGCATCCGTGGAGGGCGCCACCGGCGCGGCATCGCCCTGCTCGTAGGCCTCGCCCGCGGCCGTGGCCTCGGCCAAGCGCTCGGCCTCCTGGTCCTTGAGCGCGGCCATGAGCGAGCGGATGCGGATGCGCGCGGCGCCCAGGTTGGACACCTCGTCAATCTTGAGCACGGTGTAGATCTTGCCGCTGGCTTCCAGAATCTCCTGCACCTGGTCGGTGGTCAGGGCGTCCAGACCGCAGCCGAAAGAGTTGAGCTGGATCAGGTCCAAATCGTTGCGCATCGTCACAAAACGGGCGACGGCGTACAGGCGGCTGTGGTACATCCACTGGTCGACCACGCGGATGGGACGCTCGGGCTTCACCAGGTGCGCGAGCGAATCCTCGGTAAAGACCGCAAAGCCAAAGCTCGAGATAAGCTCGGGCAGGGCATGGTTGATCTCGGGGTCGTTATGGTAGGGACGACCAGCGAGCACAATGCCATGGCCACCGTGGTCCTCGACCCACTTAAGAGCCTCCTCGCCCATCGTCTGGATATCCTCGTGGAAACGCGCATCGGCCTCAAAGGCAGCGTTGACGGCGGCATCGACCTCGGAGCGCGTGATCTTGGGTCCACGCACGCGACCGCGACCAGCTTGCGAATCGGCCACGCGGTCGACGGCGAGCACCTGGTACAAGCGGCGCTTGAGCTCTGTCTTATCGTGATAGGGCACAAACGGGTACAGGAACTCGATGGTCTGCTCGCGAATCTCGTCGATATTGAGCGCCAGCGCCGTGGGGTAGCTCATGACGATGGGGCAGTTGTAGCAGTTGCCAGCCGTCGGATCCTCCTTGCGCTCCCAGCGCACGCACGGCATCCAGATAAAGTCGACATCACGATCGATGAGGTTCATCACGTGGCCATGGCTCATCTTGGCCGGATAGCACACGCTCTCGGACGGCATGGACTCGATGCCCGCCTGGTAGGTCTTCTTGCTCGACTGGTCGGACAGCTGCACGCTAAAGCCCAGGCGCGTAAAGAACGCGTGCCAGAAGGGGTAGTTCTCGTACATGTTGAGGGCGCGGGGGATGCCGACGGTGCCGCGCGGGGCCTCGTCGGGGCTCAGCACCTCGCGGTTAAACAGCAGCTCGTTTTTCTTTTTGAAGAGGTTGGGGGCCTCGGTCTTTTGCTTTTTGTGGCCGGCACCCTTCTCGCAGCGATTGCCGGTGATAAAGCGCCTGCCGCCGCCAAAATCGTTGACGGTAAGCTGGCAGTTGTTGGAGCAACGGCCGCAGCGGACGTGCTTTTGCGTCACGGTGAGGTGCGCGATGTCCTCGGCCGAAAGGATGGTCGAGATGCCGTCGGCGCCGGCGCGATCGCGGGCGAGCAGGGCCGCACCGTAGGCGCCCATACAGCCGGCGATGTCGGGGCGCACGGCGTGAACACCGGTGAGCTGCTCAAACGCACGCAGCGTGGCGTCGGACATAAAGGTGCCGCCTTGGACGATCACCTGACTGCCGATCTCCTTGGGGTCGCGCAGCTTAATGACCTTGAACAGGGCATTCTTGATGACGGAATAAGACAGGCCGGCCGCGATGTCGCCCACCGTGGCGCCTTCCTTTTGCGCCTGCTTGACGCGCGAGTTCATAAAGACCGTGCAGCGGCTGCCCAGGTCGACGGGGGCCTTGGCATGAATGGCGGCATCGGCAAACGCGCGCACGTCCATGTTCATAGACACGGCGAAACTCTCGATAAAGCTGCCGCAGCCCGACGAGCAGGCCTCGTTGAGCATGATGTGCTCGATGACGCCGTCCTTGACGCGCAAGCACTTCATGTCCTGGCCGCCGATGTCCAGGATAAACTCGACGCCGGGCAGGAATGCCTTGGCGCCGCGCAGGTGCGCGACGGTCTCGATCTCGCCGGAATCGGCCTTGAGGGCCTCGATGAGCAGCGCCTCGCCGTAACCCGTGGTGGTCACGTGGCCGATGGTGCAGCCGGCGGGGATGTGATTGTAGAAATCGGCCATGATGACCTTGGCCGTGCCCAGGATGTCGCCGTTGTTGTTGCCGTACCAAGTGTGCAGCAGCTGGCCGTCCTCGCCCACGAGTGCGGCTTTCATGGTGGTGGAACCGGCGTCGATGCCGATGAACACGCGGCCGGTGTAGCCGTCGAGCTTGCCCTTGGGAACGACCTCGGTGTCGTGGCGACCCTTGAACTCGGCAAAGTCCTCGTCGGTGGCAAAGAGCGGATCCAGACGCTCGACCTCGGCACCCTGTGTGTCACCCAGAGCATCGATGGCATCGATGAGCTGCGGGAACGTGCTGAGCTTGTTGGACTCGTGCGCCATGGCGGCGCCGCTCGCTACAAACAGGTGGGCGTTTTGGGGCACGATACGGTGCTCCTCGTCCAGGTTGAGCGTGAGGTAGAAGCGGTGGCGCAGCTCGGAGAGATACTGCAGCGGGCCGCCCAGGAAGGCGACGTTGCCGCGGATGGGGCGGCCGCACGCCAGGCCCGAGATGGTCTGGGTCACGACGGCCTGGAAGATGGAGGCAGCCACGTCCTCGGGACGGGCGCCCTCGTTGAGCAGCGGCTGGACGTCGGTCTTGGCAAAGACGCCGCAGCGGCTGGCGATGGGATAGATGGTAGTGGCGTTGGCCGCGAGCTCGTTGAGGCCGCTCGCGTCGGTGTGCAGCAGGGTTGCCATCTGGTCGATGAAGGCGCCCGTACCGCCGGCGCAGGTGCCGTTCATGCGCTGCTCGATGCCGTTGTCGAAGTAGATGATCTTGGCGTCCTCGCCGCCCAGCTCGATGGCGACATCGGTGGCCGGGATAAGGGTCTCGACGGCGCGTTTGCTAGCGATGACCTCCTGGACAAACTCCAGGTCGAGCCACTGGGACAGCAGCAGGCCGCCCGAGCCGGTAATGGCGCAGGTCATCTGGGCCGTCGGCAGCACGGTCGCGGCACCCTCGAACAGGTCGCGGGCGCAGGCACGGACGTCGGTGTGATGGCGCTGGTACTTGGCGTAGACGATCTGGTTTTCGTCATTGAGCACGGCGAGCTTGACGGTGGTGGAGCCCACGTCGATGCCCAGGTGCAGGTTGCCACGAGCGTTCTCGGGGTTGAAGATCGCGCCTTCGGGGGCGTGGGCGGCGGTGGCGGTTACGGACTCGGCAACGTTGGGCGTGGCTGCATCAGCGGTGAGCGTCTCCCCTGCCACGTTCTTGGCATCGGCAACTGCCTCGGCAACTTTCTCGACAGCCGCGGTCGCGGCCTTCTGCGCGGCGTCCATCACGGTGGGCGCGGCCTCGCGTGCGGCAGCGACCATGCGGTCCTTAATGCCCTCGACGAGCTTGCTCATTGTCTCTCCTCTTAGTTGTTGGACTCGACGGTTGCGACGGTGTCGGCCGCGTCCTCGAGCTGCAAGTTCAATAGCTTCATGCCGTATTCCGGCACGTTGATATCGATGGGTTGGCCATACAGGTCACCAGGGCGCACAAAAGCGAGCACCGTCATAATGCGTGCCATGGCCTCGGGCGATTCGGTGAGCCCACGCTCAAACCAACGCTGAATCATGCCGACCTCGGCACTCACGACGTAGGTGACGTAGTAGTCAAAGAACGTGCCCAGCGCCAGGCCCAAAATGCCCGTCTGCGCACGCGGCACCACAGCCTCACGCGCGGTGTCGATAATCCTTTTAATGAAGGCCTGGTCGCCGCCCGGACCCAGCAGTGCACCGATTAAGTCGCGGTTGGCCGCAAGATAACGCAGCAGCTCAACCGAACCGGGCGCTGGCTCGAGCTCATCGATGCTGTGATAGAGATCAGGCAGCTGAGCTGCGGTGATGAGCTCAATGCGCTCACGGATCTCGGCCAGCAAGCCGTCCTCGATTTGATTGATAAAGTCGGGAATATCGCGGTAGTGCGAATAGAACGTGCGGCGCGTAAGGCCGGCGCGCTCGGTGAGCGACGCGACATTAATGCGCGAAAGGTCGCCGCTTTCGGCAAGCTCGCTGGCAAGTGCCTGGCGAAGGGCACGCTGCGAGCGAAGGGACCGGCGATCGCATTTCTCGAGCTGGGACAAGCGTCCTCCTTGTTACTCAGCCTGTGCGCTATTGCACAGTGCGAGTATTATTGCACACCGTGTGCATCAACACGTAAAGGCAATATTTGGAATGTGACGAGGGGGCAGTCTCTTTGTCACATTATTCGATGATGGTGCGGGAGTTCTGCTTGCGCATGGTGGTGAGCATGTGTTTGGGAACGGCGTGGGCCATGCAGTTGCCGATGGTCGCGCTCGCGGCGGCCTTGGCCGCATCACTGCCATTCTTGGTGGCATAGCTGTGGCGGAAACGCTTGAGCATGGCGATATCGTTGCCGCCGTCGCCGTAGACCGCAACCTCGTCCTCGGCAATGCCGTAGTAACCCGCCAGCCAGGCCACGCTCTCGCCCTTGTTGCACGCCACGTCCGTGATTTCGAACATCACCGGATCGAACGGCGCGTTGACCACACGGTCCGATCGCTCGGCAAGATACGCCTTAAGGTCGCGCTCCAGCTCGGGCGAGGTCACGCGGCAGTTGATCTTGCACACATCGTGGCGCAGGATGTCACCGATCGACTGGTCGAAATACTGCTCCTCGTGATACCCGCCACGCGCACGCATGCCGCGCATCACGATGCGTTTGATAGGACTGTCCTTTTTAAAGCCCGCTTGGTGCATCTCGAACGAACCGCTTGAGAACATGCCGTCGGGCGTGGAGCAGTCAAAACAGATATCCGGGAACTCCTTGAGCAGCTCCTCGGTGACCTGCGAGTCGATGGTCCAGGTCTTGAGCACCTCGCCATGACTGTCGCGCACGATGGAGCCGTTAGAGCAGCAGGCGTCAAGCGCCAGGCCCGTAAAGCCATGCTCGCCGATCGGCAGCGTCGAGCGTCCGGTCGCGGGAACCACATGCAGGCCGGCCTCGGTCAGCTCGCGAATGGCACGGCGAATGGTTCCGTCCGCCTCGTGCAGGGCGTTCAGCAGCGTTCCGTCTAAGTCACTCGCAAACATCTTGATCATGGGCATGCCTCTCCTTCGTCTGCACGATATTGTAGACGAGAATGGGCGTGCCCAAGAGAGGCACGCCCGTCAGGCGAAAGATTGTCCTATACTGCGGCGGGGCCGTGTTCGCCGGTGCGAATGCGGATGACTTCTTCGACCGGCTCGACCCAGATCGTGCCATCTCCAACGGTGCCGCAATCTTGGAAACGGCGCGGCAACGGGCGCGAAACGAACGGGAAATACGCGAGCAAGGAAGCCGCAAACACGCCCGTCCCGGCTAGCGGCGGAACAGCTCGCGGGCTCGGTCGCGGAGGTCGGTAGCTCGGATGACGCCCTCGTAGCGATTGATGCGCAGACGCGGGAAGGCGTTAAAGAAGCGCAGGTCACGACGGCTGAGCGACACACTCGGCACCGGACGGCTCATGCGCTTGCCGGCAAGGCGACGACTGAGCGACGGACGCGGCATGCTCGGCGCGACATCGGCAACGCGGCGGGCAGCGAGCGCCAGGCCGCGAGCACCATCCGAGATAAACGTCGGCATCGAAGCCTTCTCGCGCAGGGCATCGAGCGCCGCGTCGCCCAGCTCGGCCAGCCAAGCGTTAACGGCGCGACCGCGGATATGCGTCTGCGCCACCGAGTCAATCGCCGAATCGGGAATACGTTCGAGCATAGAGTCGGAGGCGTCGGCAAGCGACTCATTGATGCGGTCGGCAAGGTCGGCACGCACACGCTCAAGCTGATCGGACAGGCGGCGCCAGCTGGCCAACGAGCACACCGCATCGACCATCATCGCGACCGCGACGATAAAGGCGGACAGCCGCACAATCAGCACCGGCAGATGGCCAAGCAGCCCCAGCAATGCCGGCTCCACTAAACGGCAAATACACAACGCACCCAAGCCAAACGCGCAGGCCCAGTACAGGCAGATGCGTCCGTGCAGGTTAAACGGCAGATGCGAGTAATCCCAAAACCGGGCACCCGTCGTTTTTTCCAACAGCACGCCCACGCTATATTCGATCACGCTGCATACGAGCGCGGCAGCGACAAACTGGCTCGAGGCGTCTGGGATTCCACGCAGCAGCAACCAGCACGCGATGCCGCCCGCACCGTAGATGGGACAACACGGCCCTAGCAAAAAGCCGCTGTTGGCAAAGCGTCCGTGGTTGAGCATGGCGCAGACTGTCGACTCCCATACCCAGCCGCAAAAACCGTAGAAGGCAAACGAGAGTACCAGCGCCGAGAGCGGACAAGCGGCAAGCGTCGCGCCGTCAAATGCCATGCCGATCGCGGTTCCCACCGTCTACCCACTCCTCTTTTCGTTCGATTCTTTGCTCGAGCCGTCGCTCGAGCCCTCGTTCAAATCGTTCGCGCCGCCTTTGCGCGGCAGACGGCCGGCAATCGTCTCGCGCAGCGCGCACCATTTATCTGCCAGGCACACAATCCATGCCTCACGACACGTCGGCGGCACCGGCACCAGCGGAAACATATGGCGCGCGATGATATTCCGCTCGCGCGACGTCAGCTCAAAATCTTCCTCCGCACGCGCCAGGGCAAAAAACGGGTGACGAAAGCCATGCAGCCGATGGCTTGGGTCGGGATCGTGCCAGTCATAGAGAAAGTAATCGTGTAACAGGGCCCCGCGCAGCAGCGAGGCACGGTCGACCGAAATGCCAACACGGCCCAGGTGCTCGGCAAAAGACAGGCTCGCCCGCGCCACCGAGGTGACATGCGCATAGACCGTCACGTCGCCATGCTGGATAAACTCACACGTCAGGTCCAAGCGGCCCGCCTGGGCCAGCTGACGGGCGGCATTGTCGACCTCGCGCGCGATACTCTCGGCACGAACGGTATCGGACATGCGGCCTCCTTCCAGCGGCTCTCGGCGGCAAGTCGCAGCCTGCACGCAATGAATAAAATCATCATCGAATTTACTAGTATGGCATCGGACAAAACGTTTTGCCCCGCCAGTTGGCGAATTACCGCGCCGCCGTCACATATCAAACGCCAAAATGTGCGAGACTGTCTTGTGCAATTGTGCCGGCCGAGGGAGTGCCGGCGCACGATTCGCATGGAGTAACCCACAACGATGCTGCTTACGCAAACGACAACGCCCGAGGACGTCAAGGCTCTCGACCGCGCCGAGCTTCCGCTGCTCTGCGGCGAGATCCGCCACGCCATCCTCGAAAGCTCCGCCGCCGTCGGCGGGCACGTTGCCCCCAACCTGGGCGTCGTTGAGCTTACGGTCGCGCTCCATCGCGTGTTTAACTCCCCCACCGACAAAATTGTCTTTGACGTGTCACACCAGACCTATGCCCACAAGGCGCTGACTGGGCGCGCGTACACTTATATCGACCCGGCACGCTACGGCGAGGCCTCTGGCTTTGCCAATCCCGACGAGTCCGAACACGACCTGTTCGCCATGGGCCACACCTCCACATCGGTGAGCCTAGGCTGCGGCCTGGCGCACGCTCGTGACCTGGCGGGCGATGCGTACAACGTCATCACCATCATTGGCGACGGTTCGCTTTCGGGCGGTCTGGCGTTTGAGGGCTTTAACAATGCCGCCGAGCTCGACAGCAACCTGATCATCATCGTCAACGATAACGACCAGTCCATTGCCGAGAACCATGGCGGCCTGTATCGCAATCTGGCCGAGCTGCGCGCCAGTAACGGCACCTGTGAGCGCAACGTTTTCCGCGCGATGGGGCTCGACTACCGCTATCTGGACGCCGGTAACGATGTGTTGGCCCTGGTCGACGCGCTGCAGGAACTGCGCAATATCGATCATCCCATCGTGCTGCACGTCTCCACCGCCAAGGGCAAGGGCTTTGAGCCGGCCCAGAGCGACCCCGAGCGCTGGCACCACGTGGGTCCGTTTGACATGGCGACTGGGCGCAAGCTCTGCCCGGGTCATCCGAGCGAGCCTGCGCCGCGCACCTATGCCGACATTACGGGCGAGGCGCTCAGCGCTGCCATCGAGCGCGATCCGCAGGTTGTGGGCATCACGGCGGCCACGCCCTACATCATGGGCTTTACACCCGAGCTTCGCGCCGCGGCAGGCAAGCAGTTTGTCGACGTGGGCATTGCCGAGGAACACGCCGTGACCTTTGCCACCGCGCTTGCGCGCTCGGGCGCCAACCCAGTCTTTGGTGTGTACGGCACGTTTTTGCAGCGCGCCTACGACGAACTGTGGCACGACCTGTGCCTCAACGACGCCCCCGCAACCATCCTGGTATTTGGCGCGTCGATCTTTGGCACCACATCCGAGACGCACCTCTCGTTCTTTGATATTTCCATGCTGGGCGGTCTTCCCAACATGCACTACTTGGCGCCGGCCTGCATGGAGGAATATCTGTCCATGCTGAGCTGGTCGCTCGATCACCGCGAGCATCCCGTGGCGATTCGCGTGCCGGGCATTGGCTTGGTAAGCCGCCCCGACTTGGCGCCTGCCGAGGACGCCGATTACGGCGCCGTTCATTACAACGTGGTGCGCCAGGGTCGCGACGTGGCCGTGCTCGCGCTTGGCGATTTCTTTGAGTTGGGCGAGCGCGTGGCAAACCGCTTGGCTGCCGAGTACGGCATCGAGGCCACGCTCGTCAACCCGCGCTATGCAACTGAGCTCGACCGTGAGTTCCTCGACAGCCTTGCCGCCGAGCATCGCGTTGTCGTCACTCTCGAGGACGGCATCTTGGACGGTGGCTGGGGCGAGCGTGTCGCGTGCTACTTGGCCTGCACGCCCGTGCGCACGCGCACCTTCGGCATCGCCAAGGGCTTCCCCGACCGCTACGACCCCAAAGAGTTGCTCGCTCAGAACGGCATGACGGTCGAGAACATGGCCGCCGAGGCCGTAAGGCTACTCAACGAGTAAAAAACCTCCGCAAGGGAAGCACCCCTGCGGAGGTTTTTATTTTCGCGGCGCGATTATCTCAATCCGTAACATCTATGGCCCGAATTCCCGTCTAACTGTTACAGATCGAGACAAACCGTCTTAGTCCCTGACGTTTGTCTCAATCTGTAACAGATAGAGACCTTTTGCCCGTCCAGATGTTACAGATTGAGACATTCGAATCCCATTAAGGAGATAATCTCAATCTGTAACAGCTAGAACCCATTTCCTCGTCTACCTGTTACAGATTGAGACAAAGCAGCGAGGCAGGCCACCACATCTGCAAGAACCACCACAAAGGTGCCTGTCCCTTTTTGGTAGGAAGAATAACCCATAAGGTAAGTATGTTTCTGAGTTATTTCGTGTTGACCCGTCTGAGCGGGATAGGGTATAACTCTACTCAACCGCTAGGGATTTTATTGAGAAAGGTGTTCTACCATGAGCAAGAACCTCTCCCAGCAGGTCGTTCTCGACCGCCGCGGCTTCGTCGCCGCCACCTTCGCAACCGTCGCCGGCCTTGGTCTTGCCGGCTGCTCCGACACCAGCGCCGAGGCTGACAAGGGTTCCGCCGCCGGTTCCTCCAAGAGCTCCGAGGATACCGAGGTTTCCGCCACGCTCGACGCCAAGGCATTCGACAAGCTCGTCAACGACGGCCCCAAGGCCGATGACGACGCCATCGCCGCCAGCACCTGGGCTACGGCCGTCAAGGATGCCGGCGTCTTTACAATCGGTGGCGTCCAGACCTCCACGCTCTTCTCCCTCCTCAACGAGAAGGACGGTCAGACCCGCGGCTTCGACGCCGGTATCGCACAGCTCCTGTCCAACTACATTCTGGGCGAGAACAAGGTCGAGATCACCCAGGTGACCTCGGACACGCGTGAGTCCGTCCTGCAGAACGGCCAGGTCGACGCCGTCTTTGCCACCTACACCATCACTGACGATCGCAAGAAGCTCGTCTCCTTTGCCGGTCCCTACTACTACACCCAGCAGGCCATCCTGGTGCTCGCCGACAACGACGACATCAAGAGCGTCGACGACCTGGCCGACAAGAACGTCGCCGTCCAGTCCGGCTCCAACGGCCCTGCCATCCTGGAGGAGCTCGCTCCCAAGGCCAGCCAGCAGGAGTTCAAGACCGACGAGGAGGCCCGCCAGGCACTCCAGCAGGGTCGCGTTGACGCCTACGTCATCGACAACAACATGCAGCAGAGCGCCCTAGTCCGCGAGCCCGGTAAGTATAAGATCGCCGGCAAGCCCTTCGGCAGCAAGGAGCCCTATGGCATCGGCCTGCCGCTCGATTCCGACGGCGTCGCCTTTGTCAACGACTTCCTTAAGAAGATTGAGGACGACGGCACCTGGACCGAGCTGTGGCAGATCTGCATCGGCGACCGCACGGGCGACACCAATGTTCCCGAGCTGCCCGAGATCGGCGCCTAGGCAACGCGCCTAGTAACGGCCGCAACGAAACCATACGGAAACGCACGGTGCGCTTTATTGCGCTAAACTGTTTCCTTACTGAGTTGTCGGGGCTTCCGTACACACGGGAGCCCCTTTCCTTATCGGCGGGAGGTCCGCATGAGTCTCTCCGAGCTCTGGTCGCTCTATGGCCAGAACTACATTGACGCGCTGCTAGCAACCTGGGGCATGACGCTTGAGTCGTTTGCCATCGCCATGGTGTTGGCCGTCGCCGTCACCGTGATGCGCGTGTCGCCGCTCAAGCCGCCACGCGTCTTTGGCGACCTGTATGTCCAGGTCTTCCGTAACATCCCCGGCATCGCGCTGCTCATCATCGTCGTCTACGCATTGCCGCCACTCAAGGTCGTTCTGCCCTACCGTACCTGCGTTATCGTCGCCACGGTGTTGCTGGGCTCCGCCTTTGGCTCCGAGAACTTCATGAGCGGCATCAACACCGTCGGCGTCGGCCAGGTGGAAGCCGCCCGCTCGCTGGGCATGAGCTTCAATCGCATCCTTGCCAAGATCGTGATCCCGCAGGCACTGCGCTCGAGCGTGCTGCCCATGACCAACCTCTTTATCGCCGTCATGCTCACCACCGCGCTCGGCAGTCAGGTGCCGCTTAAACCGCAGGAGCTCACCGGCGTGGTGAGCTATATCAACACGCGCTCGCTCGGCGGCGTCACCGCGTTCTTTATCTCGGCGCTCGGCTACCTGGGCACAGCCTTTGTGGTGAGCCACATTGGCAACTACATCGATAAGAAGGTGAGGATCCTCCGATGAGCAAGCACTCCTCCCCCGCGCTCACCATGCGCGATGCGCTCTACGAGGCTCCCGGCCCCAAGATGCGCGCCAAGATTCGCATCGGCACCGCCATCTCGCTGGTTGCCGTCGTCGCACTCGTTGCCCTCGTGTTGCAGCGCTTTTATGTGACCGGCCAGCTTTCGGTTCATTATTGGTATTTCTTTACGCACCTCACCACCTGGAAGTTCCTGCTTGCCGGCTTTGAGGGCACCGTTAAAGTCGCACTCACCGCCGGCGCCATCGCGCTGGTGCTCGGCCTTGCCCTTATGCTCGGTCGCACCAGCGACATTAAGCCGCTGCAGCTGGTCTGCCGCGTGCTCACCGATTTCTTCCGCGGCGTGCCGAGCCTGCTGTTCATCTACTTCTTCTTTTTGGTGCTGCCCCAGTACAAGATCGCGCTGCCGTCGTTTTGGATGCTCACGCTTCCCGTCGCGCTCGCCGCAGCCGGTGTACTGGCCGAGATCTTCCGTGCCGGCGTCAACGCCGTGCCGCGCGGCCAGGTCGAGGCTGCCCAGGCGCTCGGCCTCTCCAAAGCTAAAATCACCTTTAAAATCGTATTGCCGCAGGCTATTCGGTTTATCATTCCGTCGTTGATTTCGCAGCTCGTGGTCGTCGTCAAAGACACCACCGTCGCCTATGTGGTGAGCTACCCCGACCTCATGCAAAATGCCCGCGTGCTCATTACCAACTACGACGCGCTCGTGTCGGTCTATCTGGTGATCGCGGTCATCTATATCCTCATCAACGTCGCGATCAACAAGGCCGCTGTCTACGTCTCGCACAAGACCGGCGCGGCCATCATCCGCTAACGCTTTACCATTTCGAGTCATAAGGAGCCGAGCACCATGGCACAGAGCACCTCTTCCACCGGCAATCAGCCGCTGATCGAGCTCAAGCACGTCGATAAGCACTACGGCGATCTGCACGTCCTCAACGACATCAATCTCTCGGTCGACCGCGGCGAGGTCGTCGTTGTAATCGGCCCCTCGGGCTCGGGCAAGTCGACCATGTGCCGAGCCATCAATCGTCTGGAAACCATCGACTCGGGCGAGATCCTCATCGAAGGCGAGCCCCTGCCGCAGGAAGGCAAGGACCTTGCCCGCATGCGTGCCGAGCTGGGCATGGTGTTTCAGCAGTTCAACCTGTTCGCACATATGACCGTACTGCAGAACGTCATGCTGGGGCCGGTCGATGTGCTGGGCGTGTCCAAGGAGGAGGCTCGTGAGCGTGCCATGGATCTGTTGAGCCGCGTGGGCGTTGCCGAACAGGCCGATAAGGTGCCCGCACAGCTCTCGGGCGGCCAGCAGCAGCGCGTGGCCATCGCCCGTTCTCTTGCCATGCAGCCCAAGGCCATGCTCTTCGATGAGCCCACGAGTGCCCTTGACCCCGAGATGATCAACGGGGTGCTCGAGGTCATGGTGCGCTTGGCGCAGCAGGGCATGACGATGATCGTCATTACGCACGAGATGAACTTCGCCCGCCGCGTGGCCGACCGCGTCGTGTTTATGGCCGACGGCCAAATCGTGGAAACCGGCACGCCCGACGAGTTCTTCGACCATCCCCAGACCAAGCGCGCCCAGGACTTCCTCAACTCCATCAAGGGCCACTAGCCCCATTGCCACGCGGGCAAATTCATCTGGAGCACCTGTCCCGCGCCGCCCCTGTGCCATGTCCACCCGGATTCGAAAGCCACACCCATGATCGGAACACACACCTCATCGTCCTACACTCCGCACGTCGACGTCGATCCCGCCGACCGCCCGCTCATCCTGGTCGCACCACGCTGGGAAGAGGCAAAGCCGTTTTTAAGCGAGACGCTCTCCCCCAACGAGGAAATCGCAAGCGTCTTTGTCGATGCCATCCTTGCCGCCGGTGGCCTGCCGCTGCAGATGTCTATTACCGAAGACATCGATGTTATCCGTCATTACGTGGAAATCGCCGACGGCATCGCCATTCCCGGCGGCCCGGACGTCAACCCCAAACGCTGGGGCGACGAGCGTCCGTACGACCCCACGCTGTGCTGCGAGATTCGCGACCGTTTTGAGTTTAAGCTGGTTAGCGAGGTGCTTCGCGCCAAGAAGCCGCTCTTTACCACCTGCCGCGGCACGCAGCTGCTCAATGTCGCCACCGGCGGCACCCTGTGCATGGACGTGCCGAGCCTGGGCGCGCGCGAGGGCCGCACGCAGTGGCGCCATACCCACGTGCTCAACGACCCTGTGCATCCCGTCGAGGTCGTGCCGGGCTCGCTGCTGGAGCGCGCGGTTGGCGGGCACAGGCTGATCCAGACCAACTCCGCACACCACTGCTGCGTCGATCGTCTGGGTAAAAGCACGCGCTTGGTCGCCAAGGCAACCGACGGCGTGCCCGAGTGCATCGAGGTCGAGGGCCAGCCGTTCTGCCTGGGCGTGCAATGGCACCCCGAGTACACCTGGCAAACGCTCGAGACCGACTTTAACCTGTGGAAGTCGTTTGTCGAGGCAGCGGCCAAGGTTAAGCAGGCGCGCTAGCTGGAAAACTGCACAGGTTAAATCCTCCTATGCCAGCGGGGGCGAGCACCAGCCACGGCGCCCGCCCCCGCTGTATTTGGTATGCTCGGTATGATCATCCCTCACAAACAATCAAAGAAATCTCGACCGCAATTGGTCGACAGTAAAGCAAATGGTAAAAACGCTTGCTATGTTTATGAGGCAGTCAATTAAAATCGAAATGCATTGACCATTCCCCAACGGGGTCACGCCGCAAATCCACATGAGCATCGAGGACGGAAACGGAAGCATGGAATTGGCTCCGACCTGTATGTAGATCGTTACGACGTTGACAAGCAACAGCATGCCAATCGGACCGAAGCCGGACCCAAAATAGGAAACAACGATCACGCAAGAGACCACGTATGCAAGGCAGACCGCACTCGCCAGAAGAAGTCGATCGCAAAACATATTCAGGTTGAAATACTGCTGAGCATCCGAAACGATTGCGCAGTTAAGACAGTACAAAACGACACTCGACAGGACAAACGCGCCCAAAAGGGCAAAAGAAGATAGCACCACTCGCGCAACGATAGCGCACACACGCTTCCCTCCCCGAGCCTCCGACAACCCCCACGGTTCCTCGACAAAGCCCGAACTGACAAAGCGCGGCACAATGCAAGCCGCGATGAACGGAAAGAACAATGCATGGGCCAACGGGGCTACGTTGAACAGCAGACCGCGAAAAACCTCTGCATTGCCAAATAGAAGGACATCCTCCGCCGATAGCCGAAGCGTCGGGTCTGGGAAAAAACCCAAGAAACTGTTCTCACGGAGGCTACAGAACCACATCGGGAAAGAATTAAGCTGCAATATCACCATGTACGCATAAATTACCAGGATTAAGGCGAACGCCCATTTGCTCACATGCTTCAATTCTGACTGGAGAAGTCTTTTAATCTGACGAGCCATTGAGCACACCCCCAGCGCGAAAGCTCAAGAGAGCGTAAATCAATACCGATAGACAGCTGGCTGCCACGCCATATCCCAGAAGCGTCAGCTGCCCCATATCGCTATACCCAAGGGCACATCCGACTCCAAGGTACGGCCCCGGAAGGAAGAAGATCCATCGCAAGGATGGTATAGGTGCCTGAAGGAAGGCTCCGTAGAGCGTCAAGCTCATGACAAATCCAACTATCACCACGGCCCCGCTCAATACAGCGCTGCCCGTTATCCGATAGATGGTCACCGTCTCCAGCGCAACCGATATCACCAATACGGCGTTGACTACCATTGCAGGCAAAAATACAGTTAGTATGTTGTGCGAGTAGTTATGCCCTCCACGTATTATGGCTATTGCAAAAAGAAGAAGGCAAAGCGCGCTATATGCTGCGCCGATTATTAAAGCAGACGAAAGTACATGTGCCAGAGCCCCGTTAAAGCGGGCAAGACCTCTTGCTGAAGAAATTCGGCATCCCTCTTCATAGCCGCGCTCCTGTAAAATCGCCAGGCAAACGATGAGCGGAACGAACAGGGATGTACCGGCAAAAGCGCTGCGCGCAAGGGACTCATCAGGCGCAGAAGGATCGATTGCATTCCAGAGGAAACCAATATCCTCCCCACAAACGCCATAGCCAAAGACGAGCAACGTTGTTCCGTTTTTTAGAAAGATGCCGAAGAGAAGGCCGAACGCCAACATAAGCGCAAGACCAAACTTCGCCGGAAATATCCTGTGCAAACGCATCATATCTGCCTTTATGGGATGGATCGCCCGCTTCATAGCGAGACCGCCTTCATCAAGCGCCTGTAATACTCTTTTAGGGATGGCGCCTCATCCCTTATGACGTCCATCGATTCCTTTTTTAGCAGTTCACCGTCATGAAGAAACAGGCAGCTTGTTGCAACCGATGCCAGCTCATCCAAGTCGTGGCTAGAGATAAGCATGGTTTTGCCCTGCTCCCGATTCAATCGACCGATAAGGGCCCATATACTCTCGATGCCCAACGGATCCAATCCATTTGCCGGCTCATCGAAAATTAGTACGTCGGTGTCGCCCAATAAAGCCGTAGCTATATCCAGTCGCCGTTTCATTCCCAGAGAAAAACTGCTCACGCTCTTTTTCTCATCGACGTCCAGCCCGACCAGGCCCAAGACGCGAGGAACCTCACGTTTCTCATCGAGCCCCCATTCCGCACATCGGATCCGAAGATTCTCAGCCGCACTGAGAGATTGGTATGCTCCGCAAGAATCTGGCACATAGCCGACACGCGTCCGCATCAGGCTCAGCTCTTTTTCCGACTTGCCTCCAAAGAGCTCCACGCTCCCCGACGATGGCTCACAGAGGCCCAGCACTATTTTAATAAGCGTGCTTTTGCCCGCCCCGTTTGCACCAACAAGGGCGCAAAGCTCAGACTGATCCACCTCGAAGGAAACGTCATGCAAAACGCGCCGTTTCCCGTAGCGCTTTGACACCCTTGATAGCCTTATCGTTGATGCGTTCATTGGCCTCCCGTTCCGCTTGATAGCAAAACCGCTCATATCGTTCCTTCTTTACTTTATCGTTTTCCATAGTTGTTATTGTTTTTCGATAACTCATATTTGTCAAGATAATCTAAAAGAAAGAACCCGTGTTAGACACGGGTCCCTTCACGCTGATATTTCGTTTTAGTTGTTCGCCTTAAGCTACTCGTCGCTCAAATCGACAGCAAAGACTGATGTCGGAAGCGACGCCTCGTTGCCTCCGCCGTCCCGCATCTGTCTCACGACATTTTTCGCGCGCTCGACAATAAGCTCCTCAAGCTCTTTCTCGCTCACGCGCTGAATAATATCTCCCGGTTGACAATCAAGCTCATCACAGATATCGAGGAGCGTCTTTAGGCGAATAGCTTTTATCTTTCCGTTTCTAAGCTTTGAAATATTAGCCGGAGTATGCCCCGTCGCTCGAATCAGATCAGCACTGGTCTTTCCGGTCTTAAGCAGCTGCGTCTCAAGCTCGATGATGAGATAGCTCATGTTTCCTCCTACACAAGCTCGTCAGACTGCTCTTGGAGCAGCGAGGCATAACTCCAGATCGCCGAGATAAACAAACAGACAACTGCGCCGATAAACGACCCCGCATCAAAGGTAGCGCCTTGGCAAATCTCAATAACGAAGGAATGAGGCACGATGTAAAGCTCCAGTCCGCCAATGGTGAGACTAACCGATCCATAGGCACCAACAAGCGAAACCGCGGCGTTAACAGCAAAGGCAAGCGCGAGAACACGGATAAGCCGCACATGCGTCTTGGTAAAGGGCGAGACGCCCCGAGAGATATTACGGCTGATCCCGCACAAAACGACAAGCGAAATACCCACGACGAGCGCCAGGCACAGTCCGCTTGGGATAACGATGCACCCGCCATCGAGAAGCGTCACGACACCGAAAGAATCGACAGAAGCAACGTTTGCAACCGCATACCAGATCACGTAAACAACCAACGCGGCAAAAGCGACGAGCATCCCTGCAAAAACGGCTGCCATGCAAAAACCAAGCTTCCTGATATTTTCGCCCGCCTTGGCCATACGCTGAACGCTGTTGGACATACACTCACCCTCATCGACTCTATCGTTATTCGAACAGTTTATCGAACAACGATATGGATTGCATGCGGAAAGCCCCGCCAGTGCGCGAGAGTGGATTTTTGGACACGTATCGAACGAGAGTGGATAATCTCCCACTTTGAGGCCGCCACCGGGCCTAAAACGGGAGATTATCCACTCTCATAGTCAATCAAGGCTCACAGCCTCTTACTCGGCCGCCTCGCGCAGGGCCGACATCGTAGCCGCATATTGCCGCTGCAGCGCATGCATTCCCTCGCGGGCACCATCAACGGCATCGGCGCCACGCAGCGCCTCGGTCACCACGACCGCCGGCTCGTACAGATTATCGAATCCCAGGTTCTGGCTCACGCCCTTGAGCGTGTGCGCTGCCATAAACGCACCTTCGGCGTCTCCTGCCGCCATGGCGGCCTCCAGCTTGTCCATGCTCTCGTCATCCAAAAACTTGAGGGCAAAGCGGGCAAGCATTTCCCCGCCCATCAGCCGAGCGCACGCGTCGTCATAATTAGCGCCGATCTTCTCATACGCCTCACGCATGGAAATCATGGATTAAAAACTCCTTTGGTCAAACTAAATCGTGGGAAACGCGACGACGTCGGCGGGGCGTGCCAACGTCTCGGCAATTTGGTCTTGCACCTCGAGCAGGCAATCGAGCAGCAGCGGGTTAAAGGTGCCGCACTTACCGTCCAGGATCATCTGGATCGCCTCCTCGTGCGGGATAGCGTCCTTGTATACGCGCACGCTCGTCAGTGCATCGTACACGTCAGCCACCGAAACCACCTGCGCGGCGATGGGGATATCGTCGCCCTTAAGACCGTCGGGATAACCCCTGCCGTCCCAGCGCTCGTGGTGCCAACGCGCAATCTGGTACGCATATTCCAAAAGCGCATTGCCGGCGTGATGGCTGCCCAGCTCGAGCAGCATGTTGGCGCCAATCGTGGTATGCGTCTTCATAATCTCGAATTCCTCGGGCGTGAGGCGCCCGGGCTTGTTGAGGATCGCATCGTCAATCGACATCTTGCCGATATCGTGCAGCGCCGAAGCCAGGGCGATCGTGGAGCGTTCCTCATTGTCGAGGGAGATCGTGCCGCTACGCTGGACCAGATAGCCAAGCAGCAGCTCGGTCAGCTTTTCGATGTTCGTAACGTGCCTACCGCTCTCGCCGTTGCGAAGCTCCATGACGCCGGCCATGATGTCGATGAGCATGCGACTGTTCTTGACGCGCTCGTTGTACTGCTGGGACAGCAGGCTCGTCAGGCGGCGCTGTTTGGCGTACAGGCGGATGGTGTTGCTTACGCGGCGGCGCACGATACGGGAGTCAAACGGGCGGTTGATATAGTCCGAGGCGCCCAGCTCGTACGCGCGCAGAACCATATCATCGGAATCTTCGCTCGAAATCATGATGACAGGCAGATTGTCGATACCCGTTCGGCGCGACAGATCGGCCAGCACCTCAAAGCCGCTTATGCCCGGCATGACAATGTCCAACATCACGAGCGACAACTCATCGCCATAGCGGTCGACCATGTCGAGCGCTATACGACCGTTATCGGCCTCGAGGATGCAATACTCGTCCTTGAGCATCTCGCTGAGAATGGCTCGGTTCATCTCGGAGTCATCGATAATAAGCACCAAGGGCTTTTCGCTTTGGAAGGCCTCGATGGAATCGGCATCGGTCACCACCGTACCGGCTTTTGCCTTAGCGCGGCTCAATAACTGGGCAGCGCGGCCAACGCCCTCATCGACCGTCTCGCCATGAATGCGAACGCCACCAACACATGCCGTCAAGCTCACGTACTCATGGCCCGGAATAATCGTGGAACGAACGGCATCGGACACCTGATGCAGGCGACGGGTGAAGTCATCGGAGGGAATATTGGGCATGACAACCACAAACTTGTCGCAGCCATAGCGCACAAGCTCGTCAGTCGAACGAATTCCGCTGCGTATGGCTGTCGCCACAGCACCGAGCGCAAGGTCGCCGGCATGACGGCCACATGTATCGTTGAAGACCCTAAAATCATCAAGGTCGATCATCGCAACGCCGGCATTCATGCGGGCGCTTCGGAGCTTTTCCTCGTAATATCGGCGATTGCGCACATTCGTCAGCACGTCGGTGTAGACAAGGTCCTCTTCTGCGGCCTCTTGCTCATCGATCGGACGCACCATCAGCAAGACGTGAGGCTCGCCCTCGACCTTCAGAGGGCGCAGACGGGCGCGGTACTCAATACCATCATTGAGCAGCTGCTCCGACACCTCACCCGAATCTGCCAAGGCCTCAAGACTCGACTGACGCAGACAAGGGCAGCGATCGCCGGCGAGCAGGCAGTTAGGCTCGCTCTTAATCTGATCGGCCGACAGCAAACGCACCACGGGGTAGGTCTTCGCGACGCGGGCGACCTCGGCGGCAGCCTCCTCGTCGGTTAGATTGACCTCGTGATTATTGAGCATATGGGGCCCTTTCGATAGTTTCGCATGGTAGCGGTGGGTTCCAAATGCTACAAGGGTAACACCTTGTCGATGCAGGTAAGTACGTGAATGCTGTTACATTTTTATGAGTTGGCAGGCGGCGCGATTGAAGTCGCAGACGTGAGGTTTTGAGCACATTTGTTAACACGGCCGAAACGTTTGCGGGTGAAGCCTGCTTTAGCCATTGCGGGTGTTAGAGCCCCAGGATGCCACGGACAGCCCGGGCAGCCGCTGCCGGGCGATCGCGCAGACCGTTATGCGCGCCCGGGATCGTCACGAGAAGACAATCGAGATATTCGGCAGCCGCTCGCGTACCAGCCTCACGGGGCGTGCCAATCGAGAGCTCGCCCAGGAGCACGGCGGCCACCGTTTTTGACGCGCGAACGCTATCCCAATCGGGAACGCAGGTCATAGTAATCCCGTATTCGTTTGCCATGAAACTGCGGCCGTTGCGCAGGGCATGCTTGGCTTCTGCTTCGGTCGTTCCAGGAGCCTCGGGGTCCAAGTCGCCGAGGGCTCCCAAGAAAAGCCGGAGCGCCCTTGAAACCTTCCCAGCCGCAATCATATCGAGCAAAACCGGAGCTGCGCCCATGCCGACGCCTTCGGCCGACACAGCCGGCTCATGCAGAATCACACGGGCGACGAGGTGGGGTTCGGTACGAAGAAGCTCCAACGCCACCAACGTACCGGCGCTGTGCGCAAGCACATTTGTCGGAGCGCCAACGTGTTCGATCACGGCTTGCAGGTCGGCGGCCTGAGCGGCAAGATCATAGCTGCCGTCTGCCGCATCGCTGCTGCCACCACAGCCGCGGCGGTCGTAGGCAATTACGCGGTAGTTGCGACTGAGCTCACAAGCGATGCTGTCGAAAAATGTGCCGTCGACACAAGCGCCGTGCACGCACACCAAGGCAGGAGTATCAGGCGACACATCCGGGCCGGCATATTCGCGACAGGCAATCGTGGTGCCCGCATTCTCGACCGTAAAATCCATGTTGTACCCCCGTCATCAATGCTCATCCAGTTGCACGTCAGCACGGTTGGATGGACCCGCATTGCTTTACGCCTTGTTAACAGATTAACTGTACCCGACCCGAGGCTTTTCATGGCACGGCATCATGAGCGACGTGAAAAAACGAAACTTGTAAAGCAAGAGCCCGCACCTCGCTTTGGAGCCGATGCTATGCTTAGGCGCAATAGTCTTGAGGAGCATATGCCTATGTCTACATTTTTGAATGCCAGCCCCATCTTTGGACCCGTTCGCAGCCGTCGCCTTGGTCTCTCGCTCGGCGTCAACATGATGCCGGCCAGCGGCAAAATCTGCACGTTCGACTGCATTTACTGCGAAAACGGCCTCAACGCCGAGCGCCCCTGCCACGAGCCGTATAACACGGCTGCCGTGGTGCTCGATGCACTCGAGGCAAAGCTGCGCGAGATGGCAGCCGAGGGCGAGCTCCCCGATGTGATCACCTTCGCAGGCAACGGCGAGCCCACCGCCGCACCGGAGTTTCCGCAGGCCATTGCCGGCGCCGTCGCGCTGCGCGACGAGCTTGCCCCAAACTCCAAGATCGCCGTGCTCTCCAACGGCACGCGTGCCGACCGCCCCGAGGTGCACGACGCGCTCATGATGGTCGACGACAACATTCTTAAGCTCGATACCGTCGACCCGGCGTTTATCCAGCTGCTCGACCAGCCCGTTGGCCCCTATGACGTCGAGCACCAGATCGAGACGTTCGCAAGCTTTGACGGTCACGTCATTATCCAGACGATGTTTTTGAGCGGTGAGTACCGGAGCAAGTCTCTCGATAACACCGGCGAGGAGTACGTTGCCCCCTGGCTCGCGGCGCTCGAGCGCATTCGTCCGCAGGAAACGACCATCTACACGGTGGCACGCGAGACGCCGGTCGCCGGCCTTGCCAAAGCAGCGCCCGAGGTGCTCGACGCCATCGCCGCGCGCGTCCAAGCCCTCGGCATTCCCTGCCAGGTGAGTTACTAGCAAAACCACGCAGCAGCTAGTGTCAGCCATCCCGCTCCATCAGTTGCGGTGATATAGTTCCTATTTGTGCTGTTAAACCGCTTAAATCGGAACTATATCACCGCAACTTTTATGGACGCGTGGGTGGGCTATACTAGCTGCGAATGAAAGGAAGTTAGCCATGTATGACAAAGGACCCGTGCCCGGCCGCAACGACGCTTGCTGGTGCGGCAGCGGCAAAAAATATAAGAAATGCCATAGCGCCTTTGATGAGCGCCTCGAGCGCTTGTGGGAAGAGGGCTGGGAGGTTCTGCCCCGCACGCTCTACAAGACGCCCGCCGACATCGAGGGCATCAAGCGCTCCGCCGCCATCAACGTGGGCGTGCTCGACTACGTGGGCGAGCACATCGCCGCGGGCATGACCACCAACCAGATCGACCAGATGATCTACGACTACACCATCGAGCACGGTGGCACGCCGGCCGACCTCAACTATGAGGGCTATCCCAAGAGCGTATGCACCTCGATCAACGATGTGGTCTGTCACGGCATCCCCTGCGATACGGACGTGCTGCACGAGGGCGATATCATCAACGTGGACTGCTCCACGATCCTAGACGGCTACTTTAGCGACTCGAGCCGCATGTTCTGCATCGGCGAAGTCTCGGCCGAGCGCCAGCGCCTGGTCGACGTCACCCGCGCCAGCGTGGAGGCGGGTCTGGCAGCCGTCAAGCCATGGCTGCCGCTGTCCGTGATGGCCGAGGCCGTGCAAAAGACGGTCGAGGACGCCGGTTTTAGCGTGGTGCGCGAGTACGGCGGACACGGCATCGGTAAGGAGTTCCACGAGGACCCGTTTGTGGGCTTTACCACCGAGGCGCCCGATGTAGACACCATCATGGCTCCGGGCATGGTCTTTACCATCGAGCCCATGGTCAATGCCGGAGCGCCCGATATCAAGATTAGCAAGGGCGACGGCTGGTGCGTGCGCACCAAGGACGGCAGCGATTCGGCCCAGTGCGAGGTGCAGCTCGTGGTGACCGAGGACGGCTACGAACTGCTCAGCTGGTAGCTGTAGATACGCCGGATGTTGACGGGCACGTTCGTCTTGCATCCGGCGTTTTATTTGAACGTTTTGCCTGATAAAACCTGCCAAAATAAACCTGTTCTTTTTTGGTAGGTTGAGCGGAGAGGACTGCTTGTGAACATTCTGGTTTTGCTGCCCGTCAATGACCGCCATCGCGCAATTCTTGAGTCGAGCGCTCCGGGCGAGGACTTTATCTACACGAGCCCCGACGCCGCCACGCGCAAGCAGGTCGCCGATGCGGACGTGATCTTGGGCAACATCGACCCTGGCATGCTCACGGCATGCGAGCATCTCCAGCTGTTGCAATTACAGACCGCCGGCTATGACGATTACTTGGCCGCCGGCACCGTGCCAGCCGACGCTAAGCTTTCCTGCTCGGTGGGTGCCTATGGCCAGGCCGTGAGCGAGCACATGTTTGCCATGGTCCTTTCCATGATCAAGCGCCTGCCCGGCTATCACGACTTGCAGCGCAAGCATCGCTGGGAGGATTTAGGTCCGGTCACCTCGCTCAAAAACGCCAACGTGCTGGTGCTGGGCGCGGGCGATATCGGCGGCCACTTTGCCACGCTCTGCCGCAGCATGGGCGCGCACGTCCGCGGTATCAAGCGTCATCCGCTCGTCTACCCCATCGTGTTTGAGGACATGGACGGCATGGACGCCCTCCCCGAGCGCCTGGCCGAGGCTGACATCGTCGCATCCTTTATGCCCAGCACACCCGAGACCCGCGGCCTGGCGAACGCCGAGTTCTTCGCCGCGATGAAACCGGGCGCCTTCTTTGCCAACGGCGGCCGCGGCGATCTTGTGGTCGCCGACGACTTGGTTGCGGCACTCGAGTCCGGGCACCTTGCCGGCGCTGCGGTCGACGTCACCGACCCCGAGCCGCTGCCTGAGACAAGCCCACTGTGGGATGCGCCCAACATGCTCATCACGCCGCATGTCTCCGGTTGGTTCCACCTGGCAGCCACGCTCAACAATGTGGTCGACATTGCCGCAGAGAATCTGCGTCATCTGCAAGCTGGCGAAACTTTACGTTGTTGGATCGAGCACTAATTGTTCCGACGTTTTGCCAAACGCCGGAACCCCTCGACGCTGCGAGCCCGCCAGAGCGGCAATCTGACGTTCAATCGTCGGGCATGGCCAAAAGGCCTATGCCCTCCTCTTTCACGTCACCTTGCTCACTCTGGCGGGCTCTCGCTGACTTTTGTTCGACCTGCGAGTTCTTCAAATTGCTAGAGCGTTGCTAAGTAATTCTTTGCGTCTTCTACGCTCATTGCTGCAACGGATGCGTGTGAACAGAGTTTGGCATCGTTGGTGACCAGGAGATCTGCCTTTGCGCGCATTGCCGCAGCGATGATTAAATCGTCTTCGTAATCGCTATGGAGTTCACGCTGCCTGCTCGCCATCCATATATCGCTCAGGTCACAGGGCACTGGCGTGGCAAGCTGCGATAGCACGCTAAGACAATCCCATGCAAGCGAAGTCGCTGCCGTAGCGGCATACTGGGAAAGCGAACCGTGCTCTCGCCGATACCATGCCTTATGTTCGCTTGAAATCAAATAGAACAGGTCTTTGGACGATGTCGCCGCGTACAGCAAATCAGCCTGTGCCGTGCATGCATCGCGTAAAAACTCAATCGCCACCGAACGACCACGTCGTGAGGGAATGAAGTAATCGAGCCACACGTTGGTGTCAACCAAGATGCGCTTTGGAGTCTCACTCATAGAGCCAGCTCATCTCCTCGCCATAGCGATCAGCATAGGCATTCCGTTTGAGCTCTTCGTCGTCCGATGGCTGGGCCTTGACCATATCGATTCCCGACTCACGGCAAGCGGTAGCGAACAGCTTCGACCCCTGATCTATGAGCTCGAGTTTGCGTTTGGCGGCCTTTTCGTGCTCGCGCTGTTCCGCCCGGGCACGACTGGGCAGCAGGATATCCTCGAGCGCACCGGGGCGATCGGCCAGCGACGCCGCAAGCTGCCAGAGCGCTCGCACCGCTTGGCTCGGCGTCATACCGGCCCTGGAGAGAGCGGCGTCCCCGCTCCTTTTAAGATCGGCATCGAGACGTACGTTGATCTGAGCGGCTGTTGTGGTCATGGCCCCTCCTTAATACTTCAAAACTATCATAAAACTCTATGGTAGATACGTAAAGCATGTATAGCATTTACAAGCATTAGCCGTACTCTGTACACAAAAAGCCGCCGAGGCGCACTGCACCTTTAGGTTCCGCCGTTCTTACGAACGGCGGACCGGCCGACGCTGCGCAACGTCCAGAACGACAATTTGTCATTCAAAAAGCGAGGCATGACCAGAAGGTCAATGCCTCGCCTTTTTTCATGCCAACTTGTTCGCTCTGGACGTCGCTCGCTGACGTTTGCTCGACCAGCGGTGTCTTAACAATTCCGTCCAGCTGTTGGCATTGCGGCATTTGCCCAGATAAAACCTGCCAAAATAAACCTGTCCCTTTTTGGCAGGTTTTAGAGCTCCACGCTTTCGGCGCCGTTGATGGTTAGGTCGCGCTCGTAGAAGGCGGTGAGAGCGCGGATGGCGTACATCACGTCGCGTACACCGCCGGTCTCGTAGCTCGAGTGCATGGCCAGCTGCGGCAGGCCCACGTCCACGGCATGCATGCTCGCCTGCATATTGGACAGATTGCCGAGCGTGGAGCCGCCGGCCATATCGCTCTTGTTGGCGAAGGCCTGCGTGGGCACGTCGGCGTCATCGCAGATAGCCTGGAACACCGCGCGGCTAAAGGCATCGGTGCAGTAGTGCTGGTTGGCGGCCTCCTTGATGACGATGCCGCCGTTGAGCACAACCTGGTTGCGGGCGTCGCACTTCTCGGCGTGGTTGGGGTGCACGGCATGCGCGTTGTCGCAGCTCACGAGCATCGAAGCGGCAAGCGCACGGTGGTACGACTCGTCGTCAAAGCCCAGCGATCCGTTGATGCGGCGCAGCGCGTCGGCCAAGAACGTCGACATGGCGCCCTGCTTGGTCTCGGAGCCAACCTCCTCGTTATCAAAGCAGCAGAAGACCGAGATGTCGTGCGCATTCTCGGCACCCAAAAATGCCTGCAGCGAGGTATAGGCGCAGGCCAGGTCGTCGAGCTTGGGCGTCGAAATAAACTCGTCGGCCCAGCCCCAAATGCGCGCGTCCTGACGATTGACCAGGAACAGGTCGCGGCCCAAGATCTGCTCGGGCTCAACGTCCAGCTCATCGGCGATCAGGGCATCAAAATCCCCCTGCTTGAGCTCACCGGCGCTGATAAGCGGGCACAGGTCGACAGCGCGATTGGGAGCGAAGCCCTCGTTGACGCCACGGTTCATATGGATGGCAAGGCTCGGGATAATAGCGACCTCGCGCTCGGTGGCGAGCAGGCGGCTCTCAATGCGGTCACCCTCGCGCACCAGCACGCGGCCCGCGAGCGCCAGCGGGCGATCGAACCAGGTGTAGTCGATCATGCCGCCGTAGGCCTCGGTGTTCAGGCGCAATGTCTCGCCTGCGCCATCGAGCTCGGGCACAGCCTTGACCTTAAACGTCGGCGAATCGCTGTGCGACGCCGTCAGCTGAAAATGGTAGTCGCCGGCAACGCCGTCCTCGCCCCACGTCGCGGCCAGGTCCTCGCCCACCTTAAAGGCGATAACGCTCGAGGTGTTGCGCTGCGTGTAATAACGCCCGCCCGGCTCGATATCCCACGCCGCGTTCTCGGGCAGGTAGGTAAAGCCCGCCTCGTCGAGCTCGGCCATAATGGTCGCCGCCGTATGGAACATGCTGGGGCATGTCTCGATAAAGTCGATAAGGTCGTTGGCGGCCTCGATATCGTCGGCCGTCACATGCGCGCGCTCGGGCGTTTCCTGATCCGTCATGCTCTCCCCTTTCGCTGGGTTGATGGTCCCCTCCAGCATACCCCGCCGCGCCAGCGCTGCACTCTTCATTCCGTGCTTAATTCCGCGCCGCTCACCAAGTTGAGTCATCATGCCCGCGCTCCTTTTGCGACAATTGCACTAACAGGACGAGAGGAGTCGTCATGAAGCCACGTAACATTGCCATCGCCTGCGGTGTCGCGGGAGTCGCCGTCGGCCTTGCCGCTGCCGCCGGCATCGTTTATCACAAACAAATCAAGTCCGCCGCGTCGCTCAAACGCTTGACCGACTATGCGGATGGCTATGACCTGTACGCAATCGACATCGCCTACGACTACGATCTTGATCGCATCATCGCCGCTGGCGTGCGCGACGACCAGGCCTACATCGATGCCGTGGTGGCGCAGGTGCTTCCCGGTGTGCCGGCACATGTCCAGGCGCCCCAGTTTGCCTGCAGCGCTTTTGTCGCCGTAGGTGCCGAAGGCCGCGTGCGCACCGGTCGCAATTACGACTTTAAGGATGACACCTCGGCGCTGCTGGCGCGCAATCACCCACGCGGCGGCTATGCCTCCATCGGGTTTGCCGCCCTTAACAACCTGGGCGATAACACTCCGCTTGACTCCGTCGCCGGACGCGCCACGGCGTTGATGGGCCCGTTTGCCCAACTCGACGGTGTTAACGAATGCGGCGTGTCCATTGCCGTACTCACCCTGGATTCCAAGCCCTGTGACCAGGACACGCAACGGCCCGTCATCAACACCTCGCTTGCCATCCGCCTGGTGCTCGACCGTGCGGCCACAACGCAGGAGGCCGTGGACCTGCTCGCCAGCTACGACATGCACGCCATGGCCGGACGCGACTACCACTTCTTTATCAACGACGCCGCCGGTGACGCGCGCGTAGTAGAGTGGGATCCGCGCGATCCGGACCGCGCTTTCAAAGCGACTCCTGTACGCCAGGTTACGAACTTCCACGCCTGCTATGGCGACGAAGTGCTGCCCAACCAAAAGAATGGCGAGCTGGGCCATGGTAAAGAGCGCGCCGTCGCAATCGCCGATGTCCTCGACGCCCATGCCGGCGCCCAAGACGAGGCAGTCGCTTGGAAGGCCCTACGCGCTGCAGCGCAAGAGCCCAATCCGGAAGACATCACCAGCAACACGCAGTGGTCGGTCGTCTTTGACAACACCGAGCCCGCTGCCGCCATCACGCTGCGCCGCCATTGGGGCGACGTCGACGCCTTCGCGTTGTAAGGAGCCAGGCCCGTCGTCCTTACGCTCGCCTGACGCTGCTTACATTTCTATACATTTGAGCTAACACGTTTTACTCCTGTATCAACAGTGTGCGGGGGTAAACTTATGCGCATGTTATAACTTGCCCGGAAGGATTCATCATGCTCAGGATCGGTCTTCTTACCAGTGGCGGCGACTGCCAGGCGCTCAACGCCACCATGCGCGGCATCGTCAAAACCCTCATGACCAATAGCGAAGAGCCTATCGAGATCTACGGTTTTGAGGACGGTTACCAGGGCCTTATCTACAGCAGGTTCCGCGTCATGACGCCCGCCGATTTTAGCGGTATCCTCACCCGCGGCGGCACCATCCTGGGCACGAGCCGTACGCCGTTCAAGCGCCTGGATACTCCCGAGGCCGACGGCGTCGAGAAGGTGCCCGCGATGGTCCACACCTATCACAAGTTGCAGCTCGACTGCCTGTTTATGCTGGGCGGCAACGGCTCCACCAAGACCGCCAACCGCCTGCGCGAAGAGGGCCTCAACGTTATCGCCCTGCCCAAGACCATCGATAACGACACCTGGGGCACCGAGTTGACGTTTGGCTTTACGAGCGCCATCGACGTCGCCACCAAGTGCATCGACGACATCCACACCACCGCTTCGAGCCATGGACGCGTGTTTGTCATCGAGATCATGGGCCACAAGGTTGGCTGGATTCCGCTGTATGCCGGCGTCGCGGGCGGCGCGGATGTCATCTTGATTCCCGAGATCCCCTACGACATGGATAACGTCATCAAGACCATCGAACATCGCATGGAGACCGGCAGCCGCTTTACCATCGTGGCCGTCGCCGAGGGCGCTATCTCCAAGGAGGACGCGGCTCTGTCCAAGAAGGAGTACAAGAAGAAGCTCGCCGAGCGCACAAGCCCGTCGATCGTCTACGACATTGCCAAGGAGATTGAGGCCAAGACCGGTCGCGAGACCCGCGTCGCCATCCCCGGCCACACGCAGCGCGGCGGTCAGCCCGACGCCCAGGACCGCATCTTTGCGACCCAGTGCGGTGTCGAGGCAGCGCTCGGCTGCCTGCGCGGCGAGTTTGGCTACATGATTGCCCTGCGCGACGGCAAGATGTGCCATATGCCGCTCGAGGATGTCGCCGGCAAGCTCAAGTACGTCGATCCCCAGAGCGATCTGGTGCGCGAGGCCAAAGCGTTGGGCATCAGCTTCGGCGACGAATAGCCTCGGCCGAAATCCATCCCATCGGGCCCTCCGACCCCGCCCGACGTATTTCGATTTGGCTCCTCCCTTGACTCCGTCAAAGGTCGCCAATCGAAATCGTCGGGCGGGTTCGGAGGGCCCTGCGTTTACATACTCGCCGGGGCTATTCGTCTTCTTGCTGCGGGTGCCTGGGCCGGAATTGAGTTGCGGTGAAATAGTTCCCGCTTAGCCCGCAAATGGCTGAATCTAGAAACTATTCCACCGCAACTTACTGAGTGGGGACTCTTGGCTGCTACTTGCACTGACATTTGTCCTAAAATGGCTGGTCGTTAGGGGTTGCTACCGGTAGTTGCGGTAGGGTCGGAGCAGATTCTAACTAGAAATGGTGGTCGCTACCGGTTGTTCTCGGCATACTCGGCTCATTCGATTCGACCATCAAACGAAAGGAACCACCATGGATCTTGCGATGGCACAGCGCCTCGTCGATCGCCGTAAAGCTGCCGGGCTTTCTCAGGAGGCGCTTGCTGCCCAGCTGGGCGTAAGCCGCCAGGCTGTTAGTAAATGGGAGCGCAGCGAGTCCTCACCCGATACCGATAACCTTATTGCGCTCGCCTCGCTGTATGGCGTGTCGCTGGATGAGCTGCTGTATGGGGTGGCGGTGGCTAGCGCTGATGACTCACAGGCTGATGATGAGGCACAGGACAGCAACGCCGGCACCAAAGCTTCAGATGAGGCTGAGGATTCTGCCGAGCACGCCGATTGCGGCGACAAACCACTTGTCGATATTTCCCTCGCGCGCGGTATCCACGTCATTGATCCCAATAAAGGCGAGGAAGTCCATGTTGGCTGGAGCGGCATCCATGTGACCAACGAGCGCAAGGGCGAAGAGGTGCATGTGGGGCCGGGCGGCGTGCATATCGATACGCTTGAGGACGATGGACATAGCGTGCGTACCAATGACAACGGCACCGTCACCATCGATGGCGAGACGTTTTCCAGCTGGAAGGAAGCACACGACAAGCTCGACCATCATGGTAGGCATTTCCACACCAAGGTCGGACGTGCATGGAACAAATTCCCCTTCCCCGCACTTGTCGCTCTTGCCTATCTGGTGCTTGGCATTGTCTACGGCACATGGGGCATGGGGCTCTTCCTCGTCTTTTTGGTTCCCGTCTACTACGCGATTGGTGACTTCATCGATCGACGCCACCTGTCTAAGCTGATCGAGGTCATCTACCCGGCAGCCGCCATCGCTTGGTTCCTCTACATGTGGCTCTGTTTGGGACAGCCCCATCCCGCATGGATCATCCTCATCACGACTCCCATCGTAAAGGCGCTCATGCGCTGGTGTCGCAAACAATGGAAGTGCCGCAAGCAGGCCTAAACCGCCCCAACCAGCCAGCGCCACTCATCCGACACCGCCCGCCCCTTTCAAGTTGCGGTGATATAGGGACTGTTTTGAGGCTCCAAAGCGCCAAACAGTCCCTATATCACCGCAACTTACAAACAACTGGGTCAGTTCCGGCACGGAGATTAGCATTGAACTGACCGCACACCAAGAAAAGGGCCCATTTACTACGTTTAACTCGAGAGGGCCGACCATACCCGCCTTTTCCGATAATTGGCAAGCCCTCTACCTGCGGTTTTATAATCTTTGTCATGGTCGAGGGTGTGGTAGCAAACGTAATAGATAGGCCCATTTTATGACATACGACCCATTCAAGCTCAATCTCGAAGGCTAAAGAGAGCCTCTCATCCACGCCTGTGAGCGAAAACCAAATAGAATGAAAGGCAAATGGAAAAGCCCGTTTAACGAGCGGAGGACATATGCGCGACGTAGCCGAAAGCGACTGGAAGCTGTTTAAGAAAATGCTTCCTCAATGGCAAGAACGTTATATGGAAAAGCTCATCGGCCAGTATGTTGAGATACTGAACGGCGACAGTGAAGCGTCCAGTAGATTTTGGGCACTAGAAGAGCACCTCAATAGAGACAAGCTGTCCTCAGGCGTAATTGCAAACGACATTCGCCGCAGCACAATGCACCGCGAGATAGCCAATTTGCTTATCGACAGCGTGATCACCCTTGACGACCTTGACGGTTTTACCGAGGACATTAAGAGCTATGCGCAACACTGGATTGGCCAGTAAGAGCACTGAACGACAGACATCCCCGGCAAAACGGGGCAAACGCCGGGCCACCTAATGGTTGTCCGGCGTTTGCCCAGATAAAACCTGCCAAAATAAACTTGTCCCTTTTTGGCAGGTTACTCGGCACTCTTGAGGGCGCCGACCATGTCGATCTTATTGAGGGTGCGATTGGTAGCGAGGTTGACGATAAACGTAAAGGCAAAGGAAAGCACTACGGCGAGCACATAACTCAGCGGCTCGACCTCAACGTCAAAGTAGAGCGACGGCATCTGCAGAATGTACGTAAAGCTCTCGGCCAGCAGGCTACCCAGCGGCACGCCCAACGCGGCGCCAATCGCCGTGAGGATTAACGTCTCCTTGTTGACGTAGTGGTGCACCTCGCCGCGACGGAAGCCCAGCACCTTGATAGTCGCCAGCTCGCGCTCGCGCTCCGAGATGTTGGTGTTAGACAACGTAAATACCACCACAAACGACAGGCACGCCGCCATAAAGGTCACAAGCACCACGACCGAATTGATAATCGTAAAGTTTGCCTCATAGTTTTCCCAATGCTCGGCGGTACTCGACAGCGTAATCCAACCATCGCTCTTAAGACGGTCGGTAAACGCAATCTGATCGGCCGACGAACCCTTAAGCAGCGCAAGGATGCCGTTAAGGCGCGCGCTTCGACCGAACGCGCGCTCATAGGTGCCCTGCGTCATGTAAAGCGTATTGCCCAGATAGTTGAGCGAGATGTCGCTGACTTTGACCTTGGCAACATTGAGCGACGAATCCTGGACGTGAGCCGTGTCACCCGGCTTGATCCCCAGCACCAGCTGAGAGCTCTTGCTCAAATACACATCCCCGTCACGCAGGGCGAGCGGTTCTTTGGACTCATCCTCCAGGCGCACGTAATCGCCCAAGTCACCCGTGCGGTCGTCGGGAATCACGATGAGCTGCACGGTCTCGCTCTTACCGCCAAATGTAAAGGTGACGTTGTCTGTCATAATTGGCAGCGTCGAAGTCACGGTCACGTTGGAATCCTTGGCTGCACTGCGTTCATCCAGTGCTGCGCACGTCTGCGAAAAATCGTCGGGGTTGGCGACCGCCAGCAAGTCGTAGCGCGTGATGTGCCCGTACTGCTTGGGCGACAGCGCGACCGACGTATCGCGGATACCCATACCGCAGATCACGAGCGCCGTGCATCCCGCAATGCCAAAGATGGTCATAAAGGCGCGCTTTTTGTAGCGGAACAGGTTGCGTGCAGCGACCTTGTTCAAAAAGCCCATGCGGTGCCAGATAAAGCCGATGCGCTCGAGCAGAATGCGCGAACCGGCGCGCGGAGCCTTGGGGCGCATGAGCGAGGCAGGGGTCTCGGCCATCTCGTGGCGGCAGGCGATAATCGTGGCTCCCACCACGCCCACGGCAAACAGCGCCACCGAAACGATCGAGGACACGATGTCGTACGAAAGTAGCATCTGGGGCAGCGAGTACATGTCGTCGAACACCGTAAACAAGAACAGCGGCAGACCCACAAATCCGATGATATTGCCGAGCACGCCACCGATCAGACACGCCCACAGCGAGTAGTCCACATATTTGGACAGGATACGCCCGCGTGAATAGCCGAGCGCCTTGTACAGGCCAATTAGTGTGCGCTCCTCCTCGACCATGCGGGTGGCGGTGGTGAGGCTGATAAGCACGGCGACGATAAAGAAGATGAACGGGAACACCGTGGCGATGGCCTCGATCGAAGAACTATCGCTCTCGACGCTCGAGTAGCTTGCGATATTGCCGCGGTCCTGGATGTACCAGGTGCATTCGCCTAGGTCAGAGAGCTCGGCGCGGGCATCGGCAAACTGCTGGTCGGCGGCGGCGCGGCGCTGGTCCAGGTCGGCTTGCGCCTGCGCACGCTCGTCGCTGCCCTCGGCCATGCGATTGATGTTGTCCTGCTCGATCCCAAAGAGCATGGCGGCCTGACGCTCGGCCGTATCCAAGCTTGTCGGCGTGTCAACCGTCAACTCCTGGACGCGCACCTTCTCACGCTCCTCGCGGATCTTCTCGATATTGCCTTTGACCTCGTTGATCTTTGTCGTGTAGGCATCCGAATAGGAGTTGAGGCTCTTGGCTCCCTCGACGACCACGTGGACCGCGGAGTAGGAAGAAGATGTCGCAGCATCCTCGCTCACATAGAACTTGTAGTCCGCGGCCGAGGCGGCACGGAAGGCGTTGACCGTCGAGTCGGAGCTCACGTCGGTGGGATCGAGAACCTCTGCCGTGATGGTGTAGTCCCCATCGGCAAACTGGTCCTTGGCGCTTTGGTTCGACGAGCTCGCATCGTTGGCGGCAAAGCTCACCGTATCGCCGATTTTCTTGCCCGAAGCCTTCAAAAAACGTGAGGTCACTGCCACTTCGCCCGAAGTCTCGGGCAGCTCGCCGTGTACTAGCACCGGTTGGTCAATATTCTCTTTGGAGAGGCTCTGTACGACGACACGCTCGCGCGTCGTACCCACGGCGGTATAGGCGGTCTCGGTATAGATGCCCTCGGCCGTCTCGACGCCATCGACCTCTTGGATCGCAGCAAGATCGTCATCGGTCAGACCATAGGTCGACTGCACGTTGATGTCATAAACATTCTGCTGGTCAAAGTAAGCGTCAACCGAATCGCACAGGTCCTCGCAGCCCGCCTTGAGGCCGCACATCACGCTCACGCCGAGCGCGGTGATCACGACGATAGACAAGAAGCGTTTGAGGCTGCCGCGAATCGTGCGGTAGATTCCACGGCGAAACACCGTCGGCACCATATCGTTTGAGCTTTGAGCGGTGCGGTAGGTCGTAAAATCCTGCTCGCGCTCCGTGTTCTGCGCGTCGCGGCGCTGGCTGTTTTGGCGGTCCTGGTCCATGGGCGCTACCACTCGATCGTCTCGATAGGCACGGGATTTTGCTGGACCGTCTCGCTCTCCACGCGGCCGCTCTTAAAGCGGATCAGGCGATCGGCCATGGGCGCGAGCGCGGAGTTGTGGGTGATGATAATGACCGTAATGCCTTGCTTGCGGCAAGTGTCCTGTAGCAGCTGCAAGATCTGCTTGCCGGTTTTGTAGTCGAGTGCACCCGTGGGCTCGTCGCACAAAAGCAGCTTGGGGTTCTTGGCCAGCGCGCGGGCGATGGACACACGCTGCTGCTCGCCGCCCGAAAGCTGCGCCGGAAAGTTAGCGAGGCGGTCGCCCAGGCCAACTTGACGAAGCGTTTGCTCGGCATCGAGCGAATCGGGGCAGATCTGAGCTGCGAGCTCAACGTTTTCGAGGGCCGTCAGGTTGGGAACCAGATTGTAGAACTGAAAGACAAAGCCCACGTCGGCGCGGCGGTATTCCACAAGCTGTGCCTCGTTGGCAGCGCTCACGTCACGCCCGTCCACCGTCACGGTGCCAGAAGTCGCCGTGTCCATGCCGCCCAAGATGTTGAGCGCCGTGGTCTTGCCGGCACCCGAAGCACCCAAAATGATGGCGAGCTCGCCGCGCTCAACGGTAAAGCTCGCGCCGTCGAGCGCATGAATGCGGGCATCGCCCTCGCCGTATGCTTTGATGACGTCTTTGAATTCGATATAGGCCATCGATCGGTTCCCATCTGGTCGGATAACTCTTTAGTATTACCCATTTCGCACCGACCAAAAAGGGACAGGTTTATTTTGGCAGGTTTTATATGGGGGAATGGCGGGTGTAGGCGAGGCATTATGATGCCGCTGCGGAATGAATGTCTCCGCTGGGTGCGCTAGCCAAGCTGTCGCGTCGCCCTAAACCGCCTTGTTGCTGATGACTCCTGCTGTTACGTGATGCCCCTTGGGTATCACGTAACAGCAGGAGTCTTTTTTGTTTTGGAGGAGAAGTGTCGGAAAGCAGCGCATCGAGCAGGGTTAAACTCCTGGTCAACACCTATAGCGGTCTCGTGCTCATGGGCGCTGTCGGAATCCCTATTGGCATCATCGTTGGCGCCATCTGTGCCCTTTTTGGTCGTGTGCTCCTGGCAATCGGCGCCTTCCGGGACGCGCACGTCGCACTGCTCCTTCCCTTTCTCGCCCTCGCGGGTCTGGCCATCGTATTTGCCTACCGCACCTGGGGCAAAGGCACCGATCGGGGCATGAGCTTAGTATTTGACGTAGGCCACGGGCGTGAAGACGCCATCTCCCCGCGTCTCGTGCCGCTCATTATGCTGAGCACGTGGGGGACGCATCTCTTTGGCGGTAGTGCGGGACGCGAGGGCGTAGCGGTGCAGATCGGCGCCACCGTCTCGTATTGGATCGGCCGACGTCTACCTTTCCGAGACCCCGGCAACACGTTTTTGCTTATCGGCATGGCCGCTGGCTTTGCCGGACTCTTTCGAACGCCGCTCGCTGCTACGGTCTTTGCGATCGAGGTGCTGGTCGCCGGACGCATGGAATACCGCGCGCTGTTTCCCGCGCTTACGGCTTCACTTGCCGCAAGCATGACCTCGGGCGCCCTGGGGCTCGAGAAGTTCGAGGTCGCCGTTACCGCCTCGTATGCGCTCGACCTCCCCGGTCTTGGGCGGCTGGCGCTGTTGGGTATCGCGTTTGGCATGGTAGGTGGCGCCTTTGCCTGGTGCCTTGCCCATGCTAAGACCCTTGCAGCGCGGCTGCTCCCCAGCCCTTACACACGCGTTGCCGTTATGGGCCTTGCACTGTCAGCGATTCTGTTCGTGCTGTGGCAGGGGCGATACTGCGGCCTTGGAACAAACCTGATATCGGCGGCGCTCGACGGTGACGGCAAGCTCGCCATCATACCTTGGGACTGGGCGCTCAAATTCACACTCACCATCGCCACGCTTGCCGCGGGTTATCAAGGTGGCGAGGTCACGCCGCTGTTCTCCATCGGGGCCAGCCTGGGTGTCGCGCTCGCTGGAATTCTCGGCATGCCCGTTGAGCTCTGCGCCGCGCTGGGCTACGCAGCCGTCTTTGGCAGCGCCACCAACACGCTACTCGCGCCGATCCTCATTGGCTGCGAGGTCTTCGGTTTCGGTAATCTGCCGGCGTTCTTCATCGTCTGCGTCGTGGCCTACCTGTTCAACATGGATAAGTCGATCTACGCTCTACAAGAGCGCGCGTAGAAAGATGTCCAAGCAGGTGGTCTCAACCGGAAACGGCATGCCACTCTGAGGCTGTATTCCGGGATGCGCTTTCCGCTTGGGACGCCATTCGGAAAGCGTGTCCCGTTCTATTGCGGCGTCCTAGTTATGCAAAGCGTTCGAGCGCTATTCCTCGTACGCACCCTCAAGCCGAAGCAGCCACTCCTTGCGGTCGAGGCCACCGGCATATCCGTTGAGCGACCCGTCAGCGGCAACCACGCGATGGCACGGCACGATAATCGAAATGGGATTACGCGCAACCGCAGCCCCCACGGCACGCGGGGACACAACGGGAGCCTCATTTCCCGGCACACGATGTCGAGCCGCAACACGCTGGGCGATTTCGCCATACGTAGCGACATCGCCACGCGGGATAGAAAGCAGCTCAAACCAAACCTCACGCTGAAACGCCGTGCCAATCATATGCAACGGCGGCGTAAACCGAGGTTCCTGCCCTGCAAAATAAGCATTCAGCCAAGCCCAAGAACGCTCAAGCACCGAAGAAGCCGCGCCATTTGCCGGACTCACCGAAGACATCCCACCGGTACCGGAAACCGCATCGGCGCCTTCAACGTGCTCCGCATCTTCTTCGAGCAGCGTAGAGCCAAAGTGCTCCTGCCCCTCAAACCAAAGCCCCGTCAAACCGCGGCCATCAGCGGCAAGCAAGATTTCGCCCAAAGGCGAAGCAAATGTCGTCGTGACCACCGGCGGCTCCTTTCAAAACTCCGCAACATAATACCGCGAATTGTGCAGACAACCCCAATCGACCCCAAAGTCACCCAAGGCAGCAGGCGCGACAGCGCCACAGCTGCCGCACGACCCCAAAGTCCCCGCAGGCAGCAGGCGCAACGCGCCGCAGCTGCCGGCCGCGCCCCAAAGTCCCCCAAGGCGGCAGGCGCAAAGCGCCGAGGCCGCCGCCGGGACCAGGGCCCGCAACAGCCACGCGCCCCCACATCAGCCCAGCGGCCCCAACCAACAACGGCCCCATCGCAGGCCGCTCGCAACAGCGTCACCGCAGGCGGGGGCCGGGCTTAGTTTTCAGAACACTCCGCAGACCAGTGTGGCGCCTTGTCCG
>OOCL01000337.1_pt1 | contig 39284 bp, 32 predicted proteins | sample 1671211 | NCBI WGS metagenome assembly OOCL01 (sample SAMN06348133, study PRJEB24527) | human gut metagenome | biome: human gut; feature: ankylosing spondylitis patient; material: feces | host: Homo sapiens | place: China | collected 2015-10 | reverse complement strand
GGAAAGATTGCCCGATAAAGGGCGTTATCCGCAAGGTTGCCCCTCATCCGGCCCTGCGGGGCCACCTTCCCCCGCAGGGGAAGGCTTGGGGGCAGGCGGAGCAGAGCCCCGCCCCTACTGGGGTAGCAAGACAGAAACTGCAACAAAAAAAATAGAGCCAACCATCAGGCTGGCTCTATTATATATAGTAAGTAGATTACTTCTTATGGTACATGCGGTCATCCTCTTCGTAGGTGGGGTCGCAGGTCAGATACATGCCCAGCTTTTTCAGGGTATCGGCATCAACGCTGGAGAGGATGACGGTGGAATGGATATCGCAGCCCTTCAGATTGGGGATCTGCTCCATCGCCTTGGCGGCGTATTCGTTTTCCGAGACAGAGCTGGAAAGCGCGATCAGGATCTCGTCAGTATGCAGGCGGGGGTTTTTGCTGCCGAGGTAGGTCGTTTTCAGTGTCTGGATCGGTTCGATTGCATGGGCAGACACGAGGTCGATCTCCTGGTCGATGCCTGCAAGTTTTTTCAGTGCATTCAGCAGCGCGGAGGAGGCCGCACCAAGCAGCGGGCCGTTTTTACCTACCACAATCGTGCCGTCCGCCAGCTCGATGGCGGCGGCAGGCTGGCCGCCGGTCGCATCGGAGCAGGCATGGGCGCGCTTCTCGACTGCGCGCTCCCCGAGCGCAATGCCGGCCTGATTCATCAGCAGCTCCAGCTTGAAGCGCTCCTGCTTCACCACGCCGCTCGCCTTCTGGTCGCACAGGCACTTGAAATAACGGCGGACGATCTCGTTCAGCGACGCCTCTCGGCAGACCTCATCATCAATAATGCAGTTGCCCGCCATATTGACGCCCATATCCGTGGGCGAACGATACGGACTCTTGCCGGCGATCAGCTCAAACATGGCATTGACCACCGGGAAGATCTCGACATCGCGGTTATAATTGACGGTCGTTTTTCCGTAAGCCTCAAGATGGAACGGGTCAATCATATTGACATCGTTCAGATCGGCGGTGGCGGCCTCGTAGGCAAGGTTGACCGGATGCTTGAGCGGCAGGTTCCAAATCGGGAAGGTCTCAAACTTGGCGTACCCTGCTTTGACGCCGCGTTTATACTCATGGTACAGCTGGGACAGGCAGACCGCCATCTTACCGCTGCCGGGGCCGGGGGCCGTGATGACCACCAGCGGGCGCTCGGTCTCGATATAATCATTCTTGCCGTAGCCATCGTCACTGACGATGTGGTTCACATCGTTGGGGTAGCCGGGGATCTTATAGTGGCGGAAGGTGCGGATGCCCAGCCTGTTGAGCTTCTGCTCAAAGGCCGTGACCTCGGGTGCATCGGTAAACTTTGTCACGCAGACGCTGCCCACAAACAGGCCAACCCCCTGAAAGGCATCAATCAGGCGCAGCACATCAACATCATAGGTAATGCCGTAGTCACCGCGCATCTTGTTGGCCACGATGTCCTCGGCACTGATGACGATGACCACCTCGGCCTGTTCTTTCAGCTGCAGCAGCATCTGCAGCTTGGAGTCGGGCCGGAAACCCGGCAGCACGCGGGACGCATGGTAGTCATCGAACAGCTTGCCGCCAAATTCCAGATAGAGCTTATTGTCAAACTGGGCGATACGCTCCCGGATATGGGCAGACTGCATCGCAAGATATTTATCGTTGTCAAATCCGATCCTCATCTATATTCCCCTTTTTCCTATGCTTTAACCAATGTCCTACATGAACTTAGTATAGCATTTTTTTCGTCAGCTTGCAACGGTCTTTTGCAGCAGGGGCACACCTTCCTGGCCGGAGGAGGCCCTGCGCGCCAACATACTGGCCCAAATCAGTCTGGCGCTGAACCGTATCTGGACCGAGTGGTACCCCAGCCGCGGGTACAGCTTCAACATAACGGGCTCGCCGGGGTACGATCAGGCCTATGTCAAAGGGCGTACCGTGTTCGCCGTCATGGAGCGCCTTGCCGCCGAATTGTTCAATACCTATGTGCAGCGCAGCGGCGATGCCGAGCCCTACTACACCGAATACTGCGATGGCCGTACCGTCACCTGCCCCGGCATGAAGCAGTGGGGCACGGTTGAGCGGGCCAAGGAGGGCAAAAACGCCCTGCAGATTCTGCGGTATTACTACGGCAATCGGGTACAGCTGGTCACGACGGATCACATTGCATCCATTCCGTCCAGCTATCCGGGCAGTCCGCTGCGCCGCGGCAGCAGCGGGACCAATGTACGCATCCTACAAAAGCAGCTGTCCCGCATTGCGAAGGACTACCCCTCCTTCGGCAAGCCGGTGGTAAACGGCGTCTTTGACGAGGCCACCGAGCGCAGCGTCAAGCGCTTTCAGAAGCAGTTCAGCCTGACCGCCGACGGCGTGGTGGGCCGTGCAACATGGTATAAAATCAGCTTTATCTATGTGAGCGTCAAGGATCTTGCCGAGCTGACCAGCGAGGGCGAGACCGCCGAGGGCACGCAGACCACCGGCGGTTGGCCGGGCACAGTCCTGCGGCGCGGGTCGAGCGGCAGCGCCGTGGAGCAGGTGCAGTTCTGGCTGTCCGACCTTGCACAGTTTGATTCCGCGCTGCCGCGCGTCACGGTGGACGGCCGCTACGGGGCAGCGACCGAGCGCGCCGTGCAGGCGTTCCAGAAAAAGCAGGGCCTGACGGCGGACGGCGCAGTCGGGCAGCGCACCTGGAATGCACTTTACGCCGCCTGGGTGGACGCGCAGAGCGACCTTGGCGGCACCGCATGGCCCGGCACAGTGCTGCGGCGGGGCGACAAGGGCATGGAGGTGCGGCTGGTGCAGTTCTGGCTGCGGCTGGCTGCGGACAACTACCGCGCACTGCACACCATAGCGGTGGACGGCAGCTTCGGCGCCGCCACCGTCAGCGCTGTGCAGGCGTTTCAGAGTGTTTTCGGGCTGACAGCCGATGGTGCGGTGGGCCGTGCAACATGGAACAAGCTGAAAGAGGTCGGCCTTGCTGTCGCAAACAGGCTCGTGGACGCAGACATTGCCCCGGGGCAGTTCACGGTCACCACGCGGGAGGGCAGCAGCGGGACTGCCGTACGGGCCGTGCAGTATTATCTGCGCCGGCTCGCGGCCTACTACAGTGATATTCCGTCCGTGACAGTGGATGGACGCTTCGGCGCAGCAACGGCGCGGGCCGTCAGGGCATGGCAGGCGCGGGCCGGGCTGCCCGTGGACGGCGTGGTGGGGCGGCTGACATGGCAAAGCCTGTATGACGCCGCCGCAGCACTCGACAGCAGCGGCCCCGTGGTGCGCATGATCCAACTGCCTGCCCCTGCCGCTGCGCTGCGCCCCGGTGACAGCGGCGCAGAGGTGCTGCGGCTGAGCCGGATGCTGCTGTTTCTGGGCCAGTGGATTCCCGAGATCGACCTGCCTAAGACCGACACGCCGACCAGCACCTTTGACCCTGCGCTGGAGACCGCCGTGCGCAGTGCCCAACGGTACTTCGGGCTGACCGAGACAGGCATTGTGACCGCTGCAGACTGGACGGTGCTGCGCGAGGCCGCCGAGCGGCTGCTGGCTGCCAATCCCGCCGGGCCCAGCCCAAAGCCCGATGGCGTATGGCCCGCCGGGGCGCTGGCGCTGGGCAGTGCGGGGCCTGCCGTATTGCAGGTGCAGCGCTGGCTGAACATCATTGCCGCCGCCAACCAGACCGCCGATTTTGTACCCGAGACAGGCATCCTTGGGCCGGAGACTGCGTCCGCGCTGGAAAGCTACCAGCTGACCGCCGGGCTGCAGACGCTTGGCATCGTGGACGCCGACACATGGGAAAGCCTGCGTCTGGCTGCGCAGGGTCTTTGCCACGAATGTAAGGAGGAATAATCCATGGCAAGAGTTTACATCTATGATTCCTACGATAACAAGTTTTTCCGCTACAACCTGAGCGAAAATGACCCGATGCCCTACAGCACCGGCACGACCCTGCGGGTGCGGGAATTCCGCGGGTCGAGCAAATCCAATGTGCTGTGGACCACCACCGCCGCCATGGAGGCATGGAACCTGACACGCCGCACCTACGGCAGCGGCATCCCGGTGGGGTACGCCTTCAAGCGGATCTGGGAGGGCGGCCACGGCACCACCAGCCAGCACTACGCAGGTGTCGCCTTTGATGTCGGGCAGCGCAGCACCGCCGACGAGCGCCGCAAGATCTACCGGGCCGCTGTTCGCAGCGGGGCATGGGGCTATGTGGAGCCTATGTCGATGACGCCGACCTGGGTACACTTTGACCGGCGATACGGCAAGCCCGCCTGCGCGGGCACCACGGCCGGTTACCCCACTTTGCGGCGCGGAAGCCGCAGCACCTATGTGCTGATCCTGCAGGATGCCCTGAACGCACTGGGCTATTCGACCAACACGCTGGACGGCATCTTCGGTCATGCGACGGAAAGCGCACTGAAGGCCTGCCAGCGGCGGTTCGGTCTGCGGGCGGACGGCATCTGCGGCTGTGCGACATGGAAAAAGATTGCCGGTGCCACGGTGGGTATCGGCCGCACGGCAACCGTCATCGACAAATAAGGCATTGCGCTGCGGCAGCTGCGGTTGTATACTGTAGGCAGGCTCTGCCCTATATAAGGTAAGGAAGTGTTCTGAAATGGATATGATGGAATTTTTGCGCACCCGCCGCACCTACCGCCGCTTTGACCAACGCCCCATTGCACCGGAGATCCTGACCGAGGCCATTGATGCCGCCCGGCTGGCAAGCTGCGGCGCCAACCGCCAGACTGTGCGGTATATCCTTGTGCAGAGCGCCCGTGCCGTGTCCGCCGTGCAGCCGCTGGTCCATTGGGCCGCCTACCTGCCGCCCGAGCAGGGTGTGCCAAAGCCCGAGGAGCAGCCGACTGCCTTCATCGCCGTTTTGCAGGACACCCGTCTGCCGGGCTGCAGCGATGTGGATGTAGGGCTGGCACTGGGCAGCCTGACCGCCGCCGCATGGGCCCACGGTGTGGGCAGCTGCATCATGGGGGCCATCGACCGCCCGGCGCTGACCGAGCTGCTGGCCCTGCCCGAGGGGCTGCGGCTCTGCTATATGGTGGCGCTGGGATACCCCGCCCACAAGAGCCGCGTGGTAAATATGCAGGACGGCAGCGTGAAATATTATCTGAACGAAAGCCACGACTACTGCGTGCCGAAGCGCAGCATGGGCGAGGTTCTCGTCAAAACCGTCTGACCGTTTTGTAAAGTAATGCAAGCAGGATACCGCCGCGCACCCGGATACACCCGGCTGTGCGGCGGTTTTGCTGTTATGTGGGGCAGCCCATTGCCGCCTGTGCAGCGCTGACACCCTCCGGTTTGCCTGTTATGTCCGCGCAACCTCAACAAATTAAACTACATTTTTTCTACTTTTTGCAGCAAAAATCAGCATATTGCTATTTTGTGAACAATGTGTTGACAAACAAAGAACATAGCAGTAAAGTAAAGTGCACAAGCGATTGTAAAATCTATTAGGAAAGAGGGATTCATTCAAATGAATACGCTTGTAATCGTTCTGATTGCCGCGGTCGTTCTGGTATGTGCGTACGCCGGATACGGTCGTTGGCTCGCCAAGACATGGGGTGTTGACCCCAACGCCAAGACTCCTGCTGTGCGGCTGGAGGATGGCAAGGATTATGTTCCCACCAAGGGCTGGACGGTGTTTGCACACCAGTTCTCCTCCATTGCCGGTGCCGGCCCTGTTACCGGTGCCATTCAGGCTGCGGCCTTCGGCTGGCTGCCTGTGCTGCTCTGGGTGCTGATCGGCGGCGTCTTTTTCGGCGCTGTCACCGACTTCGGCGCTCTGTACGCTTCCGTCAAGAATGACGGCAAGTCGATGGGCCTGCTGATTGAGAAGTACATCGGCAAGACCGGCCGCAAGCTGTTCCTGTTGTTCTGCTGGCTGTTCTGCGGCATCGTCATTGCTGCCTTTGCAGACATGGTTGCCGGCACCTTCAACGCCTTTGACGCTGACGGCGCACAGGTCGAGGCCGCCTTCACCAACGGCGCGGCCGGCATGGTTTCCATCATGTTCATGGTGTTCGCCGTTGTGTTCGGCTTCATCCAGAAGAAGTTCAACTTCTCCGGCTGGCGCGAGGCCGTCATCGGTATCATTTTTATTATCCTGTCCTTTGCCATCGGCATGAACTGCCCGCTGGTGTTCGGCAAGACCGCATGGAGCTACATCACCTTCGTTTACATCTTCTTTGCCGCAGTTCTGCCGATGTGGATGCTCAAGCAGCCCCGCGACTATATGACCACTTTTATGTTCGGCGCAATGATCGCCGGTGCTGTCATCGGCCTGCTGGTCGCCCACCCCACGATGAACCTGCCCGTCTTTACCGGCTTCAACAATGCCAAGCTGGGCACCATGTTCCCCATCCTCTTTGTCACGGTCGCCTGCGGTGCCGTCTCCGGCTTCCACAGTCTGGTTTCCTCCGGCACCTCCTCCAAGACTGTTGAGAACGAGAAGGACATGCTGAAGGTCGGCTACGGCGCTATGGTGCTGGAAAGCCTGCTGGCGGTTCTGGCGCTCTGCGTGGCCGGTGCTGCCGCCGCTGCGGACGGCACCCCCGCCTCCGGTACCCCGTTCCAGATTTTCAGCCGCGGCGTTGCCGGTTTCTTTGAGATGTTCGGCGTGCCCGTTCCGATTGCAACTGTCTTTATGACGATGTGCGTTTCCGCGCTGGCACTGACCAGCTTGGACGCCGTGGCCCGCATCGGCCGCATGAGCTTTCAGGAGCTGTTCAGTGTGGACGACATGGAGCATGCCGAGGGCTGGCGCAAGCTGTTCTGCAATGTCTACTTCTCCACCTTCATCACGCTGGTGTTCGGCTTTATCCTGACCCAGATCGGCTATGCCAACATTTGGCCGCTGTTCGGTTCCGCCAACCAGCTGCTCAGCGCGCTGGTTCTGGCCACCCTGTGCGTCTTTCTCAAGGTCACCGGCCGCAACAACAAGATGCTCTTCCCGCCGCTGGTCATCATGCTCTGCGTCACCTTTACCGCGCTGGTGCAGCGCCTGATTGCGATGGTCAAGGCCATCTCCGCTGCTGCGTCCACCGCCATCCCTGCCGGTGAGACCACATGGGGCGCTGTCTTTATCGCCAACGGCCTGCAGCTGATCCTTGCGGTGCTGCTGATCGTACTGGGCCTGAACATCGTGTTCCACAGCGTCAAGAGCTACACCACCTGCGATGCACCCGAAGCAAAGGACAACGCCAAAGCCACCGCAAAAGCCAACGCCTGAGGGCAGCCGGCACTTGACAAACCGGCTCCTATAGAGTAATATTTATACATAGCCGCAAGGGCGCGGCCGCACGCTGCGCTATCCGGCAACATCATGTTTCAAGCTCCGGTATCCGCAATCAGGACGCCGGGGCTTTTTGCATGAATATGAGGGAAACACTTATAAAGGTAAAGGAGAGTTCAAGATGAAGCTCAAAAAAATGCTTGCACTGACCATGGCCGGTTTGCTGGCCGCCGGTCTGACCGCCTGCGGTTCCACCGCCGACACCGCCGACACCTCCGGTGCCCCGGACGGCGACGGTGACCCCACCACCCTGACCGTTGCAATGGAGTGCGCTTACGCCCCCTACAACTGGACCCAGAGCGATGATTCCAACGGTGCCGTTGCGATTCGTGGTTCCAGTGACTACGCCTACGGCTACGATGTCATGATGGCCAAGAAGATCGGCGAGGCACTGGGCCAGAAGGTCCAGATCGTCAAGCTGGACTGGGACAGCCTGATTCCCGCCGTCATGACCGGCGATGTGGACTGCGTCATTGCCGGCCAGTCCATCACGGCTGAGCGCGCTGCACAGGTCGCTTTCAGTGTTCCCTACTACTACGCCTCGATCGTCACCCTGACGAAGAAGGACAGCGCCTACGCCAGTGCAGCAAGCGTGGCCGATCTGGCCGGTGCGACCGCCACCAGCCAGCTGGGCACCATCTGGTATGACACCTGCCTGCCTCAGATCGAGAACGCCAACCTCCTGCCCGCGCAGGAGAGCGCGCCCGCCATGCTGGTGGCCCTGAACAGCGGTGCCTGCGACATCGTTGTCACCGACCGTCCCACCGCGCAGGCCGCGCTGGTTGCCTACCCCGACTTCACGCTGCTGGATTTCGGCGGCGGCGACAGTGACTTCAAGGTCAGCGAGGAAGACATCAACATTGGCATCTCGATGAAGAAGGGCAACACCGCCCTGCAGAGCGCCATCAACGAGGTCCTGTCCACAATGACCGCTGATGATTACAACGCCATGATGGACGACGCCATCAGCGCTCAGCCCCTGAGCAAGTAATTTTGCCCGCCTGCCCCTGCCGTTTTGTGCGGCAGGGGCTTCGGTGTTGGTAAAGTGAAGAAATCACAAAGGAGAATTTCATGCAAGACTTTTTCACAAACTGTGCCACAGTGCTGCAGAAGTACGGCTTTTCGTATCTGCGCGGCGCGGGCACGACCCTGCTGCTGGCGCTGGTCGGCACATTTTTCGGCTGCCTGATCGGCTTTGCGGTCGGCGCACTGCAGACCATCCCCATTGACAAGCAGCGCGACCCGGCGTGGAAGCGGGTGCTGCTCAAGATTTTGCACATCTTCCTGCGCTGCTATGTAGAGCTGTTCCGCGGCACGCCGATGATCGTGCAGGCCGTGTTCATCTACTACGGTCTTTTGCAGGTGTTCGGCATCAAGATGGGCATGTGGCAGGCAGGCTTCTTCATCGTTTCCATCAACACCGGTGCCTATATGGCGGAGACGGTCCGCGGCGGCATCGTGTCCATCGACCCGGGCCAGACCGAGGGTGCCAAGGCCATCGGCATGAACCACTGGCAGACGATGCTCCATGTCATTCTGCCGCAGGCGCTGCGCAACATCATCCCGCAGATCGGCAACAACTTCATTATCAACATCAAGGACACCTCGGTGCTGTCGGTCATCTCGATCACCGATTTGTTCTTTGTCCACAAAAGCGTGGTCGGCGCGCTGTACACCTATTTTGAGAGCGCTGCCATCGTCATGGTCATCTACCTGACGATGACCCTGTTCGCCAGCTACCTGCTGCGCCTGTGGGAGAAAGCGCTCGACGGCCCGCAGAACTATGACCTGAACACGACCGACTCGCTGGCCTACACCAGCGGCATGTACAATGCCCCGGACCCGAACCATGAGTCCCAGAATCTGGATATGAAGGGAGGCGCAGCCCATGTCTGAGCCTGTTATTGAGGTACGCCACCTCTCCAAGAGCTTTGGCACCCATGTCGTTCTGCGCGATGTGGATTTCACCGTCAACCCCGGCGATGTCACCTGCATCATCGGCGCGTCCGGTAGCGGCAAATCGACCCTGCTGCGCTGCATCAACCTGCTGGAGACCCCCACGAACGGCAAGGTGCTGTTCCACGGCAACGACATCACGGCCAAGGGCAGCGACCCGTGCGCCTACCGCGCCAAGGTGGGCATGGTGTTCCAGAGCTTTAACCTTTTCAACAATATGACGGTGCTGGACAACTGCACGGCGGGTCTGCGCTATGTGCTGCACATGGACAAGGAGGCCGCCGAGCGCACCGCACTGGACAATCTGGAGAAGGTCGGCATGGCCCCCTATATCCATGCCAAGCCGCGCCAGCTTTCCGGCGGGCAGAAGCAGCGTGTGGCGATTGCCCGTGCGTTGGCCATGCAGCCCGAGGTGCTGCTGTTTGACGAGCCGACCTCCGCGCTGGACCCCCAGATGGTGGGCGAGGTGCTGGCCGTCATGCGCCAGCTCGCAAAGGAGGGGCTGACGATGCTTGTCGTCACCCATGAGATGGCCTTTGCCCGCGATGTATCTACCCATGTAGTCTACATGGCGGACGGCGTCATCTGTGAGGAGGGCACCCCCGCCGACATCTTTGAGCGCCCGCAGAACCCCAAGACTGTTGAGTTCCTGAGCCGATTCCGGCAGGCGTAACAGCATAAAAAACGACCGATGGTGCAAAAGCCATCGGTCGTTTTTTTGGTTATGGGGCTGTAAAAATAAGGCTGCGGGGCATCGAGAATGCCGCGCCTCCTTTAGCCAAGCGGCACATCAATCTCATCTCCGATGGCAAAGCTGTAGATCGTCAGCTTCGTCACCGGCACGCTCAGCCGCTGGGCGAACGCCCGGCGGTAAAGCCGCAGCTGGGCGGCGTACTCGTCAATATAATACTGTGCATCGCGGCTGCGGTCGGTCTTATAGTCAAGGATCTCGGCATGCTCGTCAAACACCAGCACAAGGTCGGCAATGCCCTGCACCAGTACCTCGGCCCCGGCGGCGCTCCCCTGCCCTGCGGCGGGGGTGATATCGGCGGCAGGCAGGGCCGTGATGAACGGCTCCTCGCGCAGGATGCGGCGAGCCAGCCGGATTCGCCGCCAGACCGCGCTGTCAAAGAAGGGGCGCACGGCGTCCAGATCCAGCTTATCCGCCAGCGCGGCGTCCAGCAGCTGCAGCCCGGTCTGCCGCTGCACCTCGGCCGCAAGATCGGGGGCCGGGCCGTCAAAGGGCACACTCTGCATAAAGGCGTGGATGGCGGTGCCGCGCTCGGCGCCGGTCATGCCGCTTTTTTGCAGAAAGGCCGGGCGCTCCAGCGCAACCGGGCGGGCGGCGTGGGCCACCGCGCTGACGCTGACCTTAGCGGGGACTTTTTCAAGCGCGGCGCGGGGGCTTTGCCAAGCAAAGCTGGCCTGCAGCTGCGCCACCAGCACAGGGTCCGCCGCAGCGGCGGGCGGCGCAGACGGCTGCTCCGTCTGCTCGGGCAGGGGCAGCAGCCGAATGTCCAGCGGCACACCGGTTTTGCGGTGGTGCGGCAGAAAGTTCGTGCGCGCCCAAAGCGCATCGCTGCCCGGGTGCAGCATTGCAGCGGTCAGCAGCCAACCGGCCCAGCTGCCCATGCCGCGCATCGACTCCGGGCCGGTGGCCTCGGCTGCGGCGCAGAGGGCGGGCAGCTTCAGCGCACTGTCGGTCCGCTTGAGCGGCACCGTGATGATCAGCGCGTCCTGTGCGCGGGTCAGCGCAACATACAGCACGCGCATCTCCTCGCTCAGTGTCTCGGTACGGATGGCCTGCGCCAGCGCCGCATAGGGCAGCGTTTTAAACCGCTTGGCCGCCCGCGGCGCACGCAGCATGACGCCCACGCCGAGGCGGCTGTGGGTCAGCACCGGCCGCACGGCGTCACTCTGGTTGAACTGGTGGGCCGTGTCCGCCACAAAAACGACCGGAAATTCCAGCCCCTTGGAGCGGTGTACCGTCATGATGGAAACACAGCCGGGGCGGGTCTGCCCGCCCGCGCTCTGGTTCAGTCCGCCGTTGTGGGCGGCAGCGTCCATCGCGCGTATCAGCGCGGGCAGCCCCGCGCGCCCGGCCCCGGCAGCCCACGCCGTAAAGCTGAGCAGATCCTCGCGGCAGCGCAGGCCGTCAGGCAGCGCACCCACGGCGGCAAGATAGCCTGTGCGGGCCAGTAGCTCCCCGAGCAGCTCCTCCACCGGCAGGGTACGGGCGAGGCGGCGGTACTCGGCCAGTGCCTCGATAAAGGGGGCAAACCGCGCCTGCTCTCCGCCAAGGACCGCCCCGTACAGACTGCCGTTGGGCCTTGCACGGCGCAGCGCGACAAGGTCGTCCGCCGTGTAGGGGAACATCGGGCTCAGCAGCACAGCTGCCAGCGGAATGTCCTGCGCCGGGTTGTCGATAACACGCAGCAGCGCCGCAAAGGGTCGGATATGCGGCTCATCGAGCAGATCGGCGGCGGAATCCGCAAAGACCGGGATGCCCGCCGTGCGCAGCGCACCCTCATAATCGGCAAAGCCCTTGCGGCCGCGCAGCAGGATACAGAAGTCCTCATACCGGCAGGGGCGCACCCCCTCCTTGCCACGGACGGCAAAGCCGGTTTTGACCATCTCGGCGATGCGCCCGGCAATGACAGCGGCATCGCCTGCGGTATCGGCCCCGTCAATGACATCAATCTCGCACAGGCCCTGATAGGCGGCGCTTTTATCCCCGCCCACAACAAGCCGCTGGCCGTCTCCATAGGGTACACCGCCCAGCCCCTGGGTGAAAAACACCTCAAACAGATAGTTGATGCCCGCGATCACGCCGGGTGCGCTGCGGAAGTTCGCATCCAGCGCCAGCGTGGCAGGGCTTGGGGCCGGCTGCGGGTGGGGCTTCCACTGCTGCTGCTTGCCCACAAAGATACCGGGGTCCGCCAGACGGAACCGGTAGATGCTCTGCTTGATGTCGCCCACGAAGAAAAGGTTGTCCGCTTCGGGGCGGGCCAGCGCAAAGTAGATAGCGTCCTGCAGGGCGTTCGTGTCCTGATACTCGTCCACCAGCACCGCCGTGTAGCGGCTGCTGACCGTGCGGCACAGCGGCGTGCGCTCGTTGCGCTCATTGACGAGCAGATCGAGCGTCAGATGCTCATAATCCGCGTAGTCCAGCACCTTTTCAGCACATTTTGCGGCAAAGCAGTTGTCGGCAAAGGTCTGTGTCACCCGCACAAGGGCCGCCACCAGCGGCGCAGCGCGGCGGCGGTCGGCGGCAAATTCCTCGGCCGTGCAGAGCAGTGCATCCCGGCGCAGGCTTTCAAGCTGCTTTTTTGCACGGTCGCGCAGCTCGGACGCAGCGGCAGCGGACTGGTTTGCGTCCTTGCCGCCCTTGATGCGCCCCGCCGCACGCCAGCCCGACAGAACCAGCTCAAGCGCTGACAGGCATTTGTCCCAATCACCCTGCTCCAGATGGTAGCAGAGGTTCTCGACCCGGGCGGCATCATCAAGCATGACGGCCGTATAGGCGGTATCGGCCTTTTCGTCCCGCGCTGCGATGGCTGCGCCGCTGTCCAGCAGCGCCTTGACGCCCTGCGCCCGGGCCAGCGCGATGCCCAGCAGCTCACGGCCCCATTCGGTCTGCTGCGGCGGGGCCTCCTGCTGCCACATTTCGGCAAACGCAGTCAGCGATGCCGCCGGGTGGGGCAATGCCCGGGTAAAGTGATAGAGGTCGAGGACCGCATCCCCGGCCGTGCTGTCGGTACGGCCCCGGTCGTACAGGTCGGCAAAGGCACGGAAGTCGGCGTCCTGATAGGCTGTTTCCAGCGTGGCGGCCAATGTTTCCTGCTCAATGCGGGCAAGGTCGGCTGCCTCGGCGGTCGTGAAGTCGGGGGGCACATCGAGCATGGCAAAATGCTGCTGCACAAAATGCAGGCAAAAGGCATCCACCGTGCCGATAGACGCCCGCTGCAAAAGCAGCTGCTGGCGGCGCAGGCGGGTATTGCCGGGGTGGGCGCGCACCTCCTGCGCAAGGCGGGCCGTGATGTCAGCCCGCAGCTTGGCCGCCGCCGCATTTGTGAAGGTCATGATCAGCAGCGTATCGGCATCCGCCGGGTGCTCCGGGTCTGTGATAAGCCCCACCACGCGCTCGACCAGCACGCGGGTCTTGCCCGAGCCGGCTGCCGCCGACACCAGCAGGCTGCCGCCCCGCGCCCTGATGGCAGCCGCCTGCGCCGGGGTGAATTGTATCTTGGGTTGTTCTGGCATGGGGTGTCTCCTTTATGTAGAAAAGCTTCCCCCTAGGGGGAAGGCGTTCTCATTCCGCAAACGGGTCGTCCTTGATCGAAATCGTCCGTTCGTGTTCCCCGTCGCGGTGGGTGCAGGCACAGCGGAAATCACAGTAGGTGCAGGGGCTTTTGCCGCCGCCGGGGCAGAGCGGCTCGGCATCAATGCGGCCGCTGTACAGGTTTTCCGCCATGTCGATGAGCAGACCGTCCAGATGATCCCGGATGCGGCCCAGCTTCGCCTCATCGGCCAGCGTGCTTTTGCTGTTCAGCACCTTGCCGGTTTTGGCGCTGAAGCTCAGCGGCACAAACTCACCGGTGCCTTTGGTATCCATGGCACGGTAGATGCTCTCATCATCGAGCAGCAGGCCGTTCATCGGGTAGGTCGGCGCGGGGTCGGCCTCCTCGGTCAGTTCGCGGCGGTCAACGCTCTCGGGTGCAGGGTCGGCCAGCAGGTACTCTACCCCCGCCGCCGTAGCACCGGGGAAGGCCTCCTGCGCGTTGCGCTCCAGCGTAAAGAGGTACAGCAGCATCTGGCAATCCAGACCGTAGTAGACCTCCTTCAGCTTGAACTCCTTGCCGCCGGTCTTGTAGTCCACGACCCGCAGATAGGTCTTGCCGCGTTTTTCCAGCGGCATCGCATCGACACGGTCCACCGTGCCGACAATGCGCACCGTATGCCCCGCCCCATCGGCAAGCTGCACCGGGTCGATGCGGGGGGCGTCCGGGTTTTCGGCATCGGGGCGGTCGTCAATGCGCAGCTCAAACGCAACGGGGCGAAAGCCCGACTGCCGAAGATCGCGCTGGATAAAGCCCAGCAGCCCCACCAGATTGCGCCGTATCCGGCCGATCAGGTAGTCCATCCGCACCGTCATGCCGGGCAGGTTTTCGGCCACATATTCGTCCACCAGCGCATCGACAAGGGCCTCCACCTCCTCCGGCGTCAGCGTCTTGAACGCCTCGCCGCGGCGGCGCAGGGCGTTTTCCAGCACCCAGTGGGTCAGCGTGCCGCTTATATTGGGGGCAAGCTCGGCCTTTTTGCGGGGCGCAGCCTTGATGATGTACTGCAGAAAATAGCCAAAGGGGCAGCTCTGGTATTTTTCAAACCGGGTGGGGCTGATGCGCAGCCCCTGCCCAAGCAATGCCTCCAGCGCGGCGGTATCCTCGACCTGCTGCTCTGCCCCGGCGGCGTCCACCGCACGGCGCACAGCGGCATAGCCGGGGGCCAGCGCAGGGTCAGCGTCCAGCACGGCACGCACTGCCGCACCGGCACACTGCCGCTCCGGGTCCTGACTGAGCATACCCAGCACATCAAGCGCAGCGGCCGGGGCGGCGGCCAGCTGCACCGCCGTGGGGGTGCGGGGCGGCACCTGCAGATACTGCAAAATCGGTGCCAGCGCAGCACTGGCGGGGGCGGCATCCTCGGCATGGGCCGCTGCGGGCCAGCTGAGCCAGAGATAGCTGCGTGCCACGGTCAGCGCCTTGTAAAAGCAGATCCCCTCGCGCAGCACCTTGTTGGCAAAGCAGTCGGGCAGCTCGGCGCCCTGTTCCATCATAATGTCGCGGTCGGCGTGGGTCAGCAGGCCCTGATCGCCGGGCGTCTGGGGGAACTCCCCCTCCAGCAGGCCGACCACAAAGACGGCATCGGTCTCGGGCAGGCGCATACGGCCCGCCGTTGTCACGATCACGCTGTCAAGGCTCTGGGGGATATGCCCCATGTCGGTCGTGCGCAGCAGCAGCGTAAAAAGCTCGGCGTACTCGGCCGGGGGCAGCTTTTCACTGCCCAGCAGACGGGCAAGCTGGTCAAGCAGCCCCATAACGACATTCCATTCGCGCAGGATCTCATCAGCCTCGGGCAGGCGGCCCTCTGCGCGCAGCTTTTCTGCAAGGCTCTCAAGCGCCTTCTCAGCCCCGAGGGACTGCAAAAACAGGAATATCTGCTTGGTCAGTGCCGCTGCGGGGGCGCCGGCCGCCTTGGGTACAAAGTCCGCCAGCCGCTCCATAATGAAGGCGCGGGCGCACTCGGCATCGGCCAGCACCTGCCGGTCCTGATCGGAGTCATGGCCGTCATACCCCGCCGCGCTGCGGGTAAAGGGCTCCCGCCAATCGGCGGCGGTCAGCTGCCATGTGTAGGCATAATTTTCAAGGGCACACTGCTGGCTTTCCGGCAGATCGACCAGCCCGGTCTTGAGCAGGCGCAGCACGCTGCGGCTCGACACGCCGCGCAAAAGCTCCAGCGCGGCATGGACGGCCCGCGCCGGGGCGGTGTTTTCGGGGGTAGTGGCCTCATCGCAGAAAAGCGGTATGCCTTGCAGACGGAACTCATACCGCAGCGGGGCAAGGTACTGCTCCGCATTGCGGCATATGACCGCCATGCGGCTGTAGGGGGTGCCCTGCCGCGCGCGGGCCGCGATCTCGGCGGCTACCGCCTTGGCCTCGGCCTGACGGGATTCCGCCGCGTGGTAGGTAATGGCCGGATGCGCCGGATCGACCACAGCCTCCGGCGTATAGGCAGGGTCCGCCAGCAGCAGGCCCAGCTCGGCCAACGCCGGGGCATCGGCATGGCGGCGATCCTCGGTCAGCAGCTCGGTATGGGTGGGCACACCGGCCTCTGCGGCCATCCGCTTGAGGGTATTGACCACATTTTTGGCACCGCTGAACAGCCCCATGCCGCCGTCCCGGTCCTGCTCGCCGTCACAGCAAAGGCAGACCGTTACATCGGCCACCGGCAGCATGGCCGCCAGCAGGGCGCGCTTCGGCGCATTAAAGGTATCAAACTCATCAATGTACACGGCGCGCCCCGCAAAGAAGGCTGCGTCCAGCCGCTCCGCTGCGCGCTGCTGGCGGTCGCCGGGGTCCATGGCGCTCTGGGCCAGCAGCCCCTCATACGCGGCATAGATCAGGGCCAGTTCATCCAGCTTTTCGCGGTCGGCCCCGGGGGCCTTTGCATACTCTGCCAGCATTTCCGGCGTGACACCGGCGCTTTTCAGTTCGCTGACGGTCTGGGCCGCCTTCTCGCAGAAGGCGGCGCTGCGCCGCTGGCGGCTGTAGTACACGACCTTGTCCAATAGCGAATCCGCCGCCCGGCGCAGCAGCAGGGCACGGCCCGCCTCGGTCAGGGTGGGCACGGCCGCCCCGCCGTAGCGGCGCAGCAGGGCCTCCGCCAGCGAGGTGAAGGAGTAGCTTTCGACATAGGCGGAAAGGCTGTCCCCCAGCGTGCGGTAGAGCTGCCCCTCGGTGGAGGAGGTAAACTGCTCCGGCACGATCAGGATGCTGCGCTCCCCCCGCGCCGCGCGTGCGCGCAGGGCGGCGAGCATGGTATGCGATTTGCCCGAGCCGGATGGGCCCAAGATGAAGTTTAGCATGGTGGTGTCCTTTCTGATAGCCTTCTCCCTTGGGAGAAGGTGGCCCGAAGGGCCGGATGAGGGGCGCGCGCGTGCAGCAAGCCATTTGCGGGCGGCAGCGGCAAGGCCGCCCCTCATCAGTCAGCGGGCAAGCCGCTGACAGCTTCCCCCGCGGGGGAAGCCAATCTGCCTATAAAGTCCGCAACCGCCAACCTTACCTCAAACCGGCCGAACACCAGCGCGTTTTCATCGGCGCTGGGGTAGGCGGCGGTGCTGCCGGAAATGCAGAGCGAGGGATACAGCACACAGAACCAGTTGCGGCCCTGCGCGGTGCCCAGCTCTATGCGCAGGGCGGTGTACTCCCCGCCGGGCAGAGAAAAGCTGCCGTAATCGCGGGCAGAAAAGTTGTGGCGCTCCAGCCGCAGTGCAGCCGTTTGCGGGCTGTGGGCGCGGTGCAGGACGCTGTCGGCTGCAGCCTGCAAAGCGGGCAGCGCCGTCTGCAGCGCACGGACAGCCTGCTGCGGGCTTTGCGCCTGCGTCACGGCGGGCGGCAGGGCGGCCAGCACGGCATCCCGCACCTGTAATTTCAGCAGCTGGTCATCCCAAGTATCGCTGTTGGCTAAGATGTGCAGCCGCACGGTGTCAGCACGCACCCGGGCGGCGGTGCGCCGGTGCCAATCGGCATAGGCGGTAAGTACAACAGTCAGCGCCAGCGCCAGACCGGCACCCAGCTCCAGCACGCGGCGGGTATGCTTCGTCATAACAGTTCTCCCCTTTCCAACCGGAGTATGGGCAGAAAGGGGAGAAAATAATCATAAGGCAATACCGCATAATTCTAAGTGCCGCTACGGCGAGCGAGGTGCGGCAGCTGCTAAGCCAAAAGCGCAGATAATACTGGATGTCTTATCGAGCATTTTGGCAACGCAGATGCCGTGCCGGAGCCGCCGGAGCGGTACTTAAGCCGTCAGGCGGGAATTGTGCGGTGTTGCCTTAGCAAAACCGGGCACACAGCCTCGGCTTATTGGTTGACAACTTCAAATTCAAATTTCTGGGTGACACCGTCCAGATATTCTTTACTGAGGTCGATCGGGCGGTCGTTTTGGTCCATGACCGTGTTTTCGACATACAGCACGGGGGAACCGCGATGTACGCCGAACAGGTTGGCAAACTCGGCGTTGGCTGTCTGCGCCATCAGGACACGGCGAGACTTAATAATTCTCTCGTGGTAGACGGTTTCAAAGACATCATACAGCGAACGCCGGGCGAAGTCGTAGGCATCAATACCGGGGAGCACAGATTCCGGCACATAGTTTTCCACAAGAACAAAGGGCTTTCCGCTGACATAGCGCATACGCACAAGATGATAGCAGCGATCCCCGCGTTCCAGCTTGAGCCGTGCAAACAGTTCCGGGGTATAGCTTACCCACTCTGCACGCAGCACCTCGGTACGGTGCTCCAGATTCAAAACCCCCATCTCGGCGGCAAAGCTCAGCTGCTTGTTTAGAAAGCGCCCGCGGGTATCGGGGCTGCGCACAAAAGTACCGCGCCCCCGCATACGCTCCACAAAGCCCTCTTCAATCAGCATATTGTAAGCCTGCCGTGCAACAGGGCGCGAAATGCCGAACTGGGCGCACAGCTCCTCCTCTGTCGGCAATTTTGTCCCTGCCGACAGTTTCCCACTGGTGATAGCCTCCAGCAACGCCTTCCGCAGCTGCTCGTACAGGGGGACTGCGCTGGTTTTGTCAAGCTGTATTCCGTTCAGTTCGATCATGATAGGAAATCTCCTTCTTGTTATTCAATGCTGTTCCGGGAGATTTCCGCTTTACAGCCAAAGCCGCCCTGTGCCATACAGTTGCGTGCCGAGACCTGCTGCCCGGCAGCCAGTGCAGCCAGAAGCGCCTGCTCCGGCATGGGCTTTGCCTTTTGCCACCCCGCAGTATACAGCGAGCAGAGGAAGGCAGCAAGGAAAGAATCTCCTGCCCCCATTGTATCACTTGCCTCTACCATTTGGGTAGTCTTTTCCACGATTTTTCCCTGTACGGACAACATTTGCCCGGCAGCACCCATTGTAGCCAGCACATGCACCACGCCGCGACGATGCAGCGGTGCGCACAATTCCGCAAAGGCAGTCTTGTCCATCGGCTTGCAGGAAAGCATCGCCAGATCTATGCCGTGGCAAACCTCGTCATAGTAGGCATCGGTGCGGTACTTCTCCTTTTCGCCGAAGTCATAGGCGAACACAGCGGGCAGCGCCTGCACAGCCGCCATCTGTTCGGGCATTTTGGCGTTGCAGCTGCTGACGATCAGATCGGCGGTTTTCAGCTCGTCCAGCTCCTGCGCACCGATCTGCAGCGGGCCGGTCCAGCTTTCCCCGGTGATGACCTCGATAAAGCTGCGCTCCCCGTTGACCACATCATAGCTGCACACCTTGGTGGTACGCCCTTGCAAAACGGGGCAATGGCTGATGTCCACGCCGTTTTCTTGGAGTGCTTTCTCCACAATATGTGCCATCTTGTCATCGCCAAGGGAGCCGAGATACTCGGCCTGCGCCCCCAGCCGCGCAGCATGAACTGCGACATTTACCGCATTGCCGCCGGGGAAACACTCCTGTGTGTTGTGGTAATAGTCTATTACGTTATCCCCTAATGCAATCAGTTTCATACTCAATAGCTCTCTTTTCTGTAATAGCGGCGGATATCCAGAGAATGATCCGTGATGACCTCAATGTTCTTGCTGATGCGCTGCAGAACAGCCGCCATGACAACGGGGCTGAGCAGCGGGCGGAACTCATCGCTGATGCCGGGCAGTGCATACTCCTTCGTATCAAAGCAGGTCAGCTTTTTGGTATGGCGGGCGGCAAACTCCTTTACGCGCTCGTCCTGCGCACGGGTGGGACCCTCGGTCAGCAGCAGCGTGGTGCAGACATCGTCCTCCAGCAGCTCCAGCGTGCCGTGGAAAAATTCCGGGCTGGAAACGCTCTTGGTGCGAATCCACTGGCTTTCCTCCAGCACGCACATACTGTAGCTGTAGGCGGTGGGCCACAGATCGCCGCTGCCGATCCAGATGTTATACGGCTCCTTGCAGTAATCCCGCGCATATTTCAGGCACTTGGCATCTGCCTGCTTGCGTACCTGTGCCAGCGCAAAGGCAAGGTTCTTCAGCTCATCCGCAAAGCGGGGATAGGCATCAAAGTTTCCGCTGCGGTACAGGATACGGCCGATCAGGAGATAAAACACCAGCTCCTGCGGGCGGCCCTCGCCGTAGACGATGGTGTCATCGCAGATGGATTCCAGCGTGGAGTTCTCCTTGCCGACGGCGGCAAACAGGCGCACGCCCTGCTCTTTCAGCCAGTTGGCTGCCTTTACGGTCTCGGCGGTGTCACCGGACTTCGAGGTCAGGAACGCCACGGTCTTATCGGTGATGCGGTTGCAGTCACCGGTCATCAGGTTGGCGGACAGTACATTTTCGACCGGCAGGCGGGACATATGGCGGATGTAGAAGGCGAACGGGTCCAGCATCGCCTGAGAACCGCCGCTGCTGGTGAACAGCAGCAGGTCAAACCCGTTATCCACAATCGAATCGGCGATTGCCTCGATCTTGGCGCGCTGGTCGTAGATCCTGGCACCGTTGGCAATGATCTGGTTTTCGTCAAAGTTTACCATGCTCATAGGTACAATAGCCTCCATTTGTAATTATGTCATGACAATACAGCATATAAAAAATGCGGCTCGCGGGGGAATGCTGAACCGGCGCGAGCCGCCGCAGTAAAACTTACATGATGCCCAGGAAGGACAGTGCAACCGACAAAGCAATGACCAGCAGGATCAGCTTCATGGTGTTGACATTCTTCTTCTTGAACAGCCAGTAGAGCAGGAACACAAAGCCCAGCGGCAGAATGTTGGGCATAATGGAATCAAAGATGCCCTGCACGGAAACGCTGGAGATGACAAGCGTCTCGGGGAAAGCAAAGGATACATAGCTGGGGATCAGTCCGCCGACGACCATAACGCCCAGAATACCGGCAGCCTTGCTGATATAAGCGGCGTTATCGCCGATGAACTTGATGGAGCTTACACCGGCATTGTAGCCCAGACGCACGAACCAGATGCGGCTGAAGATAGCGGTCAGTGCCCAGAACAGGATGTAGAAGATGGGGCCCAGAACATTGTTCTGCGTTGCCAGAGAGCAGCAGATAGAGGCAATGATGGGCATGGCGGTGTACCACCAGATGGCGTCGCCCAAACCTGCCAGAGGTCCGAACAGACCGGTTTTCAGGCTGTGGATCATCTCACGATTCTGGCCTGCCTCCTCCATGGAGACGATCAGGCCCTGCAGGATCGCGGCCATGTGCGGCTCGGTGTTGATGAAGTCGAGGTTGTTTTCCATCGCGGCGGCCATTTCCTCATTGTTGTCGCCGTGAATCTTACGGAAGCACTTGGTCATGCCGTAGCAGAAGCCTACGGCCTGCATACGCTCAAAGCTGAAGCAGCACTGCTCCGCCATAGAACGGACGGCCATTTCGTTGAGGTCTTTTTTGGTAATCTTATTAGATGCCATCTTCAAAATCTCCTTCCTGGGCGGCAGTTGCAGCGGATGCAGCCGTCAGCTTGGCAGTCTCCGTATCGCGGGTGAAATTGACATAGGCGATGCAGCCCGCAATAACAGCAATGGGCAGGATGTTCTGGCAGTTGGTAATGACCATGATGACAAAACCAGCAAGCAGATAGGCTGCGTTTTCCTTCTTGAGCATAACGACCAGCAGCAGGGCAAGGCCGACAGCCGGCATCAGACCACCGGCAACCTCAAAGCCGTGGACAAGCCATGCCGGGAAGGCTGCCACGAAAGCGGAAATACCGCTCTGCAATGCGTAGGTGGACAGGAACGCGGCAAGGGCAAACATGGCGGCATACAGGATCCAGCCGGTATACATGACCTTGGCAATGCCTTTTTCGTCACCGGCGGCAGCGCATTTGTCAACCTTCGGCAGGAAGCCGGCGTAGAAGGTGTTGGTGCCGGTGTTGATCCACTGGCCGATCAGTGCGAACGGAACCGCAAGACCCAGCGCCGTGTTGACATCGCAGCCGGTGGTGTACGCCAGCACGGTGGTCATCAGACCGGCAAACAGGGGGTCCGGCGGAACGGTGCCGCCAACGGTCAGCAGACCAAGGTAGGAAAGCTCCGCAACGGCACCTGCCTGCATACCGAGCCGTACATCACCGAGGATGATGCCGGTGAAAAACGCTACGACCAGCGGGCGGAACCACATAAAGGTTTCCATGTGTTTGTCGATCGCGCAGATGAAAACGAGCAGCGCAATCAGCAAACCTTGCACGAGTGTGATTTGCATAGATTTTCTCTCCTCTTTATAAATTATATTTTTTGCTCTGCAGACCGCCTGCAGAGCCGGAACCATGGGTTACTTATCGAAGTCCAGCTTGTGGTCGCCGGGTGCGATCTGGATGTAGACATCCACACCCTTGGCACGGATGGCGCGAAGGTCGTCCTTGTCCTTCTCGTCCATATAAACATGCACATCACCGGTCACTTCCTTGCCGGGGCCGACATGCATATTGCCGATGCACAGCTTATCAATGGGAACGCCGCCCTCGACCAGCTTGCGGGCACTCTGCGGGTTGCGCACGACCAGAAAGATGTGCTGGCTGGCGGATGCCTTGTGAATGACTGCAATGGTCTTGTCCAGCGTAAAGAACCGGATGCCGCAGCCGGAACTTTTCGCGGTGGCAGCCATCAGGCTTTGCTGCAGCGGGTCAGCAGCTGCCAGATCATCCGCCACAACAATAAGGTTGACACCTTGTAAGGCGGTGGTCCACGCCACACCGACTTGCCCGTGCACTAAGCGATTGTCGATTCTTGTCATCAAAATGTCAGGCATAAGTTTTTCCTCCTTGTAAAATGCTGCAAAGATTTTTAGATTTTTTCTTAATTTTTAGAAATTTTCTCTAAAATCTTTGTAATATTGTAATGACAATATACCAAAGTTGTGGTATAATGTCAATAGAGTTCGGGGACTTCCCGAAGATTTTAACGTTTTACACAAAGTAAGCGTTAGAAATTTAGACAAAACGTGAAGGAGACTGCTTTATGGAACACAAAAAGACTATGCTGGACTACATTGCCGACTGCCCGGAGTTTATCCGCAACAATGTCGCCGACAGCGCCGCGCTGACAAAGCCCCTTGTGGATGAGTATGTAAGCGGCGGCTACAAGAACATCTGGATCGTTGCGTGCGGCTCTTCCTCCAACGGCTCACTCTGTGCGCGGCAGTTTATCCGCCGCCATCTGAAGTGCGAGGTCAAGATCGTCACCCCGTTTCATTTTGTATCCAGCGAGAATGATTTCAGCGAGACCGATATGGTCGTTGTCGTCAGCCAAAGCGGCTACAGCCTGAACGCGCTGGACGCCATCAAGGTCGTTGAGGCAAAGGGCCGCCGCTGCATCGGTCTGACCGGCGATGTCAACAGCGATCTGGGCAAGGTGTGCGATGTTGTTGCCAACTACGGTGTCGGTCGCGAAACGGTCGCTTATGTCACCCGCGGTGTCACCACGCTGGCACTCTTCTTTATGCTGTTTGCCGTGGAGGCGGCTGTCCGTCTGGGCATCAAAACTGCCGCCGAGGGTGAGGCCGTCAAGCAGCAGCTGCTGAAGGCCGCAGACATCAATGCCGCCGTACAGGCACGGACCCCTTCCTTTATTAAAGAGCACTACCGTCAGCTGTCCGGCATGACCAACGCCTATGTCTGCGGCGTGGGTGCCAACCTTGGCACCGCAAGCGAGGGCGCGCTGAAATTCGGCGAGACCATCAGCGTCCCCACCGCTGCCTATGAGGTAGAGGAATACATCCACGGTCCCAACATTCAGATGACTCCCCGTTACAGCGTATTTCTGATTGATGGCGGTGAAGGCACGGAGCGCATCCACCGCATCTTTGAGGGTACCCAGATCGTGACGGATAATGTTTTCCTGCTGACGCGCTGCGCCGATTACAAGGACGAGCACAATGTCTTGTATGTGCCTATGGATGTGCCGGAGGAAATCACCCCGCTGTGCTGGCTGCCCTTCTTCCAGATGACTGCCTGTCGGCTGACGGATGATCTGGACCGCTGGAACAAGCACCCGCTGCAGCGCGCGATGGAGAAGTTTGTTTCCTCCAAGAGCGCCAACTATGTCAACAGCCCCTTCAGTGAAGACACGCCGGGTCGTGCGTAAGAGCGATGGCGTGGATATCTGCTGTATTTTTCTGTCTGGGTGCTGCGGATACATTGTCAGGTGATCGGCTGGGGTTGGGCAGTGCATTCCGGCAGGGCTTTGCCGCCGTGGTGGATCTGCTGCTGCTCATGACCGGTTTTATGGCACTGGCACCGTGGCTTGGGACCCATCTGGCGCCTGTTATCACGCCGGTGTTTTCCACCGTGGGATGTGACCCTTCTCTGTTCGCCTCATTGTTTTTGAGCTGCGATGCAGGTGGAGCCGTGCTGGCTGCGCAGATTGCACAGGAACCGGCCGCCGGGCTGTACAACGGCTTGATCGTGGCGGCCTTTCTGGGTTCCACGATCAACGGTACGATCCCGCTGGCGCTGGGCCGCCTGACAGGCACCAAACGAGCCGCCGCCGTTCGCGGATTGTTTCTCGGCTTTCTGGTTCTGCCGGTGGGCTGCCTGCTCACCGGAGTGCTGTGCGGCATCCCCTTGTCGGTTCTGCTGCACAACACCTGGCCTGTTCTGGCAGTAGCGGTCCTGTTGCTGCTGCTTTTCAAGTCCGGCAGCAATGCGATCGGCCCGATATTCAACGGCATCTCTCTGGCGGTGCGCGGCCTGACCTTGTTCGGCTTCTGCATTTCCGTGCTGCAGGAAACAACCGGTATTGTGCTGCTGGAGGGGCTGACCCCCTTGGCGGAAATCTACCCGGTCATAGGCAGTATCGGCGCGTTTCTTGCCGGGATTCTGCCGTTTTTCGCCTTTGTACAGCGGCTGTTGACCGCACCGCTTGCCAAACTGGCCGCACGGCTGCAGCTGGAGCCTGCCTCCATCACCGGTCTGGTCGTGACATCCGCCAACTGCATCCCCACATTGCTGAGTCTTGATACACTGGAGGAACGCGGCATCACACTGAACACGGCCTATGCCGTAGTAGCCGCTTACAGCGCCGGCGATTTTCTGGCATTTACCCTGCAATTCAGCCCCGCACATGCCCTGCCGATGATGGCAGGCCGCCTTTTAAGCGGCTTGCTGGCAGTGGTGCTCTGCCTGAAAACAACACCCAAAACCACCTGAGTCAACACCCCCAACGGGCAGCTAAAGCCCGTTGGGGGTGTTGGTGTTTTCTTATATCGTTCCATGTCAGCGCCAATGCCAAAGGAACCGCCAAAGCGTTTCCTTTGTCGGAGGGTATATCCTGTTAGCCGCACACACGTCTGTACTGCGAGAATTGTGAGGCAATGCCTTAGAAAATTTCCTGCTTTACTGTCAGATGCCCGGTTTTGATTGGGCCCTTATTTTTTGACTGACTTTTGCGGGCGGTCAGACGAAATCCTCCCGCATGGGGGTGAAGATGTCCAACAGGACGCCGGGCTCCAGGGCCTCGCAGCCGTGGATGATGCCGTCGGTTTTCAGCATCGTGTCCCCGGCGGTCACTTCGCGCACTTCGTTGCCGATGGTAAAGCGGAAACGGCCCGACACGACATAGGTGATCTGGGTGTGGGGGTGGCTGTGCAGCGCACCCACTGCGCCTTTTTCAAAGGTGTTTTCCACGCACATCAGGCCTTTGTTATAGGCCAGCACGCGGCGGGTCACGCCGGGGCCTGCAGGCTCGGGCAGGGTCTCGGCATGGGGGACCCAGACGGTATTTTCATGCTTTTTCTCCATGGATACTTCGCTCCTTTATTTTGCGGTGTGCTGCTTTTCGGCGGGCAGCTTTTCCTGCACGAATTTCCCTTTCGCGCGTTGCACTTTCCCCCATCATAGCACGGTGCGTGGCAGGGTGCAAGCGTATTTCGGCAAAAGCTTTGACCGGTCTTGCCAAGATTTCGCCAAGGCGATGCAATAAAATCATTAAAACTCCCAATTTTTGACCCGGTGTCCCCGGGTTTGAAAATGAGGAGTTCTTTTGCAATCTTTTGAATTGTTACCGAAAAATTTATATAATGATGGCAGATGTGTTCAAATTTTACCTTACATATACTCCATCGGGGTGACTTTGCCGTAGATGGCGGTGCTCATGCGGTCGTGCAGCAGCCGCATGAAATCTTGCTGCGGGCCGGGCTTTGGCTCACCCTTGAACAGTGCAAAAACGTGGTGCTGGGTCGCCTTGCCGCCCGGCATGATAAACAGCGGCCGCTCCTTCGTTTTGACAAAGGTTGAGTAGGCGGCATTCTGGAAGGTCAGCCCCATGCCACTCACGGCAATGCGGTAGGCGGTTATGGCGCTGGCCAAAAACAGTGTGCGCTTGGGCTGAAAATTGTAGGTCGAGCACATCCGCTGGGTCTGGCGGTTCATGCGGCCTTTGACGCTGGGGCAGATGAACAGATCGTCCGCCAGCCAGCCGACGTCGATATCCAGCGGCGCTTCCGGGCTGCAGGCGGTGTCCCTGTAGGCGGCCATCCGTGGGTTTTCGCAGCTGGTGATGAACATATACTGCTCGGATGGCAGCCGCAGATAGTGCAACGAGGAATGGTAGGTGTAGCTCTCGACGATGGCGATGTCCAGCACACCGTTGAGCACCTTGTCCAACATATTGATGTCGCGGTCCTCAAAGATGGTCAGCTGCATATCAGGGTAGAGGCGGTTCAGCTCCGGCATGACGGAGGACAGCCAAATGCCGCCGCGGTTGCGCCCGATGCCGATGTTGATCCGCAGTTCCGGATCATGGGAGGAAAAATCCGAAAGCTCCTGATGCAGTCGGTCCTGCATGACACAAATCTTTTCCAGCTCGGACAGGTAGTAGGCCCCGGCCTCGGTGATGCGGATGGGCGTGGTGGAGCGGTCAAACAGATGTGCGCCCAGTTCCTCCTCGGTGCGGTTCAGGAACGCCGTCAGGGCAGGCTGGGAGATAAACAGACGTGCTGCCGCGCGGGTAATACTCTGCTCCTCGGCCAGGGTAGTTAAGTAGTTCAAACGGTCAGATAAGGTATTTTTCACCAAAAAAGCCCCCAAAAGTTTGTGGAATGACAATATGGTAACATAAAAAAATGACGTTGTAAAGAGAATCAAGAAAATCCATAACATTGACATTATGGGGCAATATCTGCTTTGGTATTGGAACTTCGCAAAAAAGGCTGATATGATAAAAGCACAAAATCAATCGTCCAAGCAGAACAACTTCTGTGAATAGTGTGGAGGAGGTTCTAATCCATATGAAACAGGTATTGATTGAAGAGCCGTTCAAGGTTCGTGTACGCCAGGACGCAGCGATTCCCACCCCCAAGGTAGGCGAGGCCCTGCTGCAGGTTATGTATTGCGGTATCTGCGGCGCTGACCTGGCAAGCTACACCGGAAACCAGCCGTTCACCACCTACCCCCGTGTGCCGGGCCATGAGTTCAGCGCCCGCATCGTGGATATCCCCGAAAATGACAAGGGCCTCAAGCCCGGTGATATCGTCACCTGCAACCCCTACTTCAACTGCGGCAAGTGCTACTCCTGCCGTCGCGGTTTCGTAAACTGCTGTACGGACAACCAGACGATGGGCGTCCAGCGCGACGGCTCCTTCCAGGAGTACATCACGATGCCGGTTCAGCGTATCTTCTCCGGCAAAGGTCTGACCGCACGCCAGCTGGCGCTGGTAGAGCCGTTCTGCATCGGCCACCACGGCATCACCCGCGGTAATGTGCAAAAGGGCGATAAAGTCCTCATCGTCGGCGCAGGTCCTATCGGTATGTTTGCGATGCTCAGCGCCAAGGCCATCGGCGCCGAGGTCTACATGACCGACCTGCTGGACGGCCGCCTGGAAAAAGCGGCCCAGATGGGCGCGGACGGCGTGGCCAACGGCAAGGATCCCGAGGCATTGAAGAACCTGAACCAGAAGGTCACGAACGGTGACGGTTTCGACGTTTGCGTGGAGTGCTGCGGCGCACCCGAAACCTTCCTGACCTGCATCGATCAGGCCGCCTTCGCCGGCAAGATCATCCTGATCGGCAACGGCAAGCGCGAGACGACCTTCGTACATTCTATCTTACTGAAAAAGGAACTGAACGTTTTCGGCAGCCGCAACGCTTACAGCTCTGACTTTGAGCAGGTCATTGACATCCTGGCAAGCGGTAAGGTCGATGTGGAGGCACTGGTCAGCGCCGAATACCCGCTGGATCAGGCGGGCGAGGCCTTTGAGGCCCTGCGCCACAACAGCGGCAACCTGATGAAGGTTGTGCTGAAAGCGGCTGAATAACACTAAGGAGAAAGCCATGAGCAAAAACAACGGAGCAGAATTGCAGTTGAGCAAAAAAGGTTCAATGATGCACTATCGGCGCTTGGCAACACCGTACCTGCTGCTGGCACCCATGCTGGCGTTTGTAGTGTGCTTTATGATCTGGCCCATCATCAACGTGTTTATGATGAGTACAGAGTCCTACAAGGTCACGAAACCCAACGACCGCCACTTTATCGGCCTGGAAAACTTTGTGACCATCTTCACCAAAGACCAGATCTTCTTAAAGACGCTGGGCAACACCGCCGTCTACGTGATTCTGAGTGTCGTGTTCCAGACCGTGCTGGGGTTCTGGCTGGCATGGCTGCTGACCCGCAAGTTCAAGGGCCGCGGCGTTATCCGCGCACTGGCCCTGGTGCCCTGGGCCGTTGCCGGTTTGATGGTCGGTATCATCTGGAACCTGATGCTGGGCCAGACCTACGGCGTCATCAATGACCTGCTGCGCCGCGCGGGCATCATTGAGATGAACATTTCCTGGTTCTCCAGCGGCAGCAGCGCCATGCTCGCGGCCGTCATTGCCAACATCTGGCGCGGCATCCCCTTCTTCACCATCAGCTATATGTCGGCGCTGTCCGGTATCTCCGATGATCTGTACGAGTCCGCCAAGATCGACGGTGCCAACTCGGCGGTCACGCTGTTCCGCATTACGCTGCCGATGATTAAAGACACCATCATCTTTACCACGCTGCTGCGTGCGATTTGGACCTTCAACGCTGTTGACCTGATCGTCTCCCTGACGGACGGCGGCCCGAACCGCGGCACCACCACGCTGGCGCTGTACATTATGAATACCTTCACCGGCAGCTATGATTACGGCTACGCCTCGGCGCTGGCAGTTATCTCCACGCTGATCATGATGGTCGTTGCGTTCGTCTACATCCGATTTGGCAAAATGGGCCAGACTGACAACTAAGGAGGCAAACCCATGACAAAACGTGAAGCAAAAGATTTGGGTTGGCGCTGCCTGACTTTGTATCTGCCGCTGATCCTCTTCCTGATCGGGACGCTGTTCCCCTTCTACTGGATCGTCAACACCTCTCTGAAAGACAGCGTTGAGGTTTTGAGCCTGCCCATCAAATACTGGCCCGACAATTCCACGCTGAGCAACTACTTCTACCTGTTTGAGAAGATGGGCTTTGGCAACAACGTTGCCAACACCGCCTTCGTCGCCACACTGACCACGGTTCTGGTCACGCTGCTGAGCCTGCTCTCCGGCTACGCGATGAGCCGCTACCGCTTCTACGGCAAAACCTTCATCTACGTGCTGATGCTGGCGACCCAAATGCTGCCCGCCGTCGTCCTGATGATCCCCCTGTTCCAGACGATGGTCAAACTGCACCTCATCAACAGCCTGTGGAGCCTGGTGCTGATCTGCACCTGCACGAACCTTCCCTTCTGTATGTTCATGATGATGGGTTATTACAGCTCAGTCCCGCGTGAACTGGAAGAGGCCGCCCAAGTGGACGGTTGCACCCTGCTGGGGGCGGTGTTCCGCATCCTGATCCCGGTCATGCTGCCCAGCATCGTCGCCACCGGTGCATATGCATTCATCAATGCGTGGAACGTTTACGTCTACGCCACCGCGTTCATCACCGATAAAGCCAAGTACACCCTGCCCCTGGCGCTGAACGTCTTCCAGGGCGAATACGGCACCGACTACGGCAAGCTCGCCGCCGGATGCGTCATCGCACTGATTCCCGTTGTTGTAATTTTTGCCTTCATCCAGAAGCACCTCTCCGGCGGCGCGACCTCCGGTGCGGTCAAGGGATAAGGCGTAGAATTAGATTTCATTTATAGGAGGAAAACACAAATGAAAGCAACCCGTACCACCGCTGCGGTCCTGAGCGCTGCCATGGCCGCTACCCTGCTGGCTGGCTGCGGCGGAAGCTCCGCCACCAGCACCGCCGCCTCGACCTCGACCGAGAGCACTGCCGAAAGCACCTCTACCGCTGCGGCCGCCCCCACCGGCGAGAAAAAGACTCTGGAGTATTGGTATCACTCCGCTGACCCTGTGACCGACGCTTATTTTGAGGATTATTTCGACAAAATCAACGCCGAGCAGGACCAGTACGAGATCAAGTACACCAGCTTCTCCTTCGCCGACTTCCAGGAGAAGTTCCAGATGGCTGTCTCCACCGATACGATGCCCGATGTCGTCAGCCTGGGCTTCTCCAACGTGGCGACCTTCACCGCACAGGATTCCCTGCTGCCGCTGGATGATTACCTCGACCAGATCGAGACCCTCGACAAGATCGACAGTAGCATGGTAGACAGTATGCGCACCATCGGCGGCGGCACGCTGTACGGTATCCCCTATGCCTACAACCAGGAGGTTGCTTGGTACAATACCGCCAAGTTCAAGGAGAAGGGCATCGATGCTCCGCCCGCTACCCAGAAGGAGTTCCTGGAGGACTGCGAGAAGTACGCTGACCCCGCAAACTCCTCTTACTTCTACTCTCTGCGCGGCGTGCGCCCTTACGACAGCCTGGTTGCCTGGCTGTGGACCTACACCGACGGCCTGGGCTATGACGGCTCCTGGTTCGACGAGAACGGCAAGTGCATCCTGGGCGACGCCAAGTTCGCCGAAGCCCTGGACACCTACGCCAACCTCTACAAGAACAACGAAGTCTCCGGCGACTCCATCAACAACAACTTCTCCCAGATCGTTGCAGAGTTCGGTTCCGGCGTCTCCATGTACATCATCCACAACTCTTCTTCCGAGTCTACCCACCTGACCAACTTGGGTGAGGGCAACTTCGCAGCCGCCCGCGTGCTGGCCAACGATGAGGGCCACTACTTCGCCTCCGGTCTGCAGCCCAACGTCTATTGCATCACCAATCAGGGCGACGACCACGACTACTCCGGTGCTGTTTGGCTGATGAACGTGCTGCTGGACGCCGAGTGCGAGGGCGGCATGTGCCAGGCTATCGGCCGTGTGCCCTGCAACAAGGACGTTGAGGAGCAGGATTGGTACAAGAATGACCCCGAGATGATGCTGTACGCCAGCTACCTGGAGGACGACAACTACAAGCAGATCCAGAACCCGTACTGGCTGACTGAGTTCTCTACTTTCATCTCCGACGATATGACCGCTGACTTCCAGGCCGTTCTGATGGGCAATATGACCGCTCAGGATTGCGTCTCCGGTTGGGCCGCCAAGATCGACGAGTATCAGGCTGCCTACGAAGCACAGGCATAATTGAACATCGGCCGCAAGTAAAGGAGCATGAAAAAGCCTTTATTTGCGGCTTTTTTAGAGAAAATCAATAGGGAGGTTGCCATGGCAGATACAGTTATTTTATTCCAGGATGATTTCCAGTCTTTCCCAATCGGTCCGCTGCCCTTTGACCGCGAACATTCCGCAATGGGTGAGTATCATTACAGCCCGCTGCCAGGTTACCGCGGGCAGTGGTATGACCCCATCGCAAACTGCAACTATCGCGGCCCCAGCTGGCTCGTCACCGCCACCGACGGCGTACACTACATGGAGCAGACCCGCGTGCGCAATCCGCTGACCCACGGCGTCTGCCCGGTGCTGGCTACCGGCGAGGAGCGCTGGCAGGACTACACCTTCACTGTCACACTGCGCACCCTTTGCAGCAACGAGGAAGCCGGTGTGCTGTTCCGCTACCAGACGTCGCTGATGCACTACGCCTTCTTTATGAATGACAACAAGGTGCAGTTCTGGCGCATCGAGAAAAAAGAGCGCACGATGCTGGCCGAGGCCCCCTACGAGTACAACTGCGACCAGTACTACACGATGCGCGTGACCTGTAAGGGCAATACCTTCACCGGATCCATCAACGGCGAAAAGCTGCTGACTGTGCAGGACGACCGCTACACCTACGGAAAGGTGGCGCTGGCGGCCTTTATGCCCACCCAGTACACGAACGTGCTCATCACCACCACGCCGGAGGAGGCCGCCCGCATCGTCAAGTGCGAGGATGCCGAGCAGGCCCGCCTGGCCGAAAAGCGCAGCCACTACCCCCGCCCCAAGCTGTACAAGGTCATCGACCTCAAGGACTTCGGAGCGTCGCGGCAGATTCGCTTCGGCCATCTGATGGGCGGCGACGACTGGTATTTCGTCATGGCACAGCACCAGAAGCGCGTGTTCAAGGAGCGCTACTGCAACATCAGCTGCCTGACAGCCGTCAATATCGAGACCGGCGAGGTGCTGTGGCAGGTGGGGGAGCCTTCGACCTTGGCGGTGAACCAGGACACGACCTGCGACCTGCCGTTCCAAATCTACGATATCAACAACGATGGCTACGACGAGGTCATTTTTGCCCGAGATTTCAAGGTCATGATCCTGGACGGCCGCACCGGTAAGCTGCTGCGCAGCATGGATACGCCCTACAACGACGACCCGGCGGATGAGATTCTGGGCATCGAGTTCCAGAAGCACGCATTTGATCGGCTGAACGTTGATGCTATCCGTATTGTGAACGTCTCCGGCAAGGAGCATGCCAGCGATATCCTCATCAAGGACCGTTACGCCCGCCTGTGGGTGTACGACGAGAACTTCAACCTGCTGTGGAAGTTCACCCACAACAACACCGGCCACTTCCCCTATGCCTACGACTTCAACGGCGATGGCAAGGATGAAATTTTCAGCTGCTACAACATGATCAGCAGCGACGGCAAATTGCAGTGGGAGCTGCCCATCGACACCGATCACACGGATGAAATCGTCATTGGCAAGTTTGACCCTGATATCGATGAGGAGCTGCTGGCTATTGTCTCCGGCTGGGAGGGGTTCATGATCGTGGACAAGCACGGTCACATCCTGGCCCGGGATATCAACGGCCACGGCCAGCGCATCAGCGTAGCCAACTACTGCCCGAATATGCGCGGTCTGCAGATTGCCACCACCACCTACTGGGAGAACCAGGGCATCATCTACCTGTACGACTGCAAGGGGCATGAGATTTGGCACATGGAGCCTTCCTCCAACGGCAATGTTGTGGCGCCTGTCAACTGGAAGGGCAACGGTACCGAGCTGATTTTGCTCAACGGCAACGTCAAGTACGGCGGCATGCTGGACGGTGACGGTGACCGGGTCGTGCTCTTCCCCGACGACGGCCACCCCGACCAGTGCGCCGAGGTGCTGAACCTGACCGGCGACCCGCGGGATGAAATCATCCTGTGGGATGCCCACAAGATGTACATTTATACCCAGGACCGCCCCGCACCCGATGGGCCGGTCTATCACCCGGAAAAATACCCCGAGTACAGTGCCTCCAACTACCGGGGCGAGTTCTCCTTTGCGCACTGGGACAAGGCCGGGGATTGATGTTACTTCTACTTAGGAGCCTACTATGTTATACGAACGATACCTGCGTGCCTACGCAGAGCAATTCCGCAAGACAGACCGGAATATGTGGAACTACGAGGATGGCTGCGTGCTGATCGGTCTGCGTGCGCTGTACCAGGCGACCGGTGATGCGTTTTACTTTGATGTGCTGAACAGCTTTATGGAGCGATACATCGAGCCGGACGGTACCATTCGCCGCTATGTAGCCGAGGAATACAATCTGGACTACATCCCGGCGGGCTGCGCACTGTATACCCTGTATGATGAGACCGGCGAGTCGCGCTACCGAAAGGCCATTGAAACGCTGGAAGAACAGCTGCGCCACCAGCCGCGCACCCCCTGCGGCAGTTTCTGGCACAAGGGCATCTACCCCAACCAGGTCTGGCTCGACGGTCTGTATATGGGCCTGCCGTTCCATGCGGCTTACGCCCTGCGGTTTGGCGATGCGGCCACGCTGGATGACATCATGCTGCAATTCCGCAACGCACGCAAGTATCTCTACGACGAAAAGACGGGTCTATACTACCACGCCTGGAACGAAACAAAGGATGTGTTCTGGGCTGACCCCAAGACCGGCCTGTCCCAAAATTTCTGGGCACGGGCCATCGGCTGGTATTTGATGTCGATGGCGGATGTCTACGCTATGCTGCCCGACAGCCGTGCCGACCTGCAAAAGGAACTGACCGCCCTCTGGAAAGAGGCCATCGACGGCATGCTGCGCTGGCAGGAGCCGGACAGCGGCCTGTTCTACCAGCTGCCTGCCCTGCCCGATGTGAAGGGAAACTATCTGGAGACCAGCGGTTCCCTGATGGTGGCGTACAGCCTGCTGAAGGGCGCGCGCCTAGGCGTGCTGGCCGAGCCGAAATACCGTGCGGCAGGGGAGAAGATTTTGGTCGGCATCGAGCTGCGGCAGTTCACCATCCACGACGGTAAGGTTGAGCTGCACGGCATCTGCAAGGGTGCGGGCCTGGGCCCGGCGGGCAACCTGCGCCGAAACGGCACCGTGGAATACTACCTGTCCGAGGATGTGGTCCACGACGAGCAGAAGGGCGTCGGCGTCTGCATGATGGCCTACGCCGAGTATCTGCAGGCCAAACAGGCCGGTGCGCTGACCGACGACTTCCCCAAAGTGGAGATTTTCAACAAGGGGTACGACCCCATCATGCCCGGAGACCCGGCGTTTATCGCCTTTGAGAAGAACCGCGTGGGCAAAACAGGGTGAGCTGTATGCAGTTTTCCATAGCAAAGCCGGAGGAAGTTGGCGTGTCTAGTGCGGCCATCAGCCAAACGCTTGATTACCTGGCTCAGCGTCGGGTGGCGCTGCACAGCCTGCTGGTCATGCGGCATGACGCGCTGATCTGCGAAGGGTACGCGGCACCATTCACAAAAGATACGCTGCATCGTATGTACAGCGAGACGAAAAGCCTTGTGTCACTGGCTGTCGGCGTTATGTGCGCCAAAGGGTATCTCGATTTGGACGACCATATCGTGGATCACTTTGCCGAAAAGCTCCCTCTGGGCGGCCCTAGCCCCGAGCTGGCACGGCTGACCATCCGTGATATGTTGCGCATGGCAACGCCGTACAACGGAACGACCTACAAACGGCGGCCCACTAAGGATTGGGTGGGGTCGTTCTTCACCGCGCGGACCGACCACGAGCCGGGCAGTTTCTTCTGCTATGATACCAGCAGCAGCCATACGCTGTGCGCCCTGGTGGAAAAGCGGATGGGCCGCCCCCTGCTGGATGTGCTGCGCCGTGAGGCACTGGATGCCATCGGCTTTTCAGAGCAAAGCTATTGCATCCGGGATCCCATGGGCATAAGTCAGGGCGGGTCCGGCCTGATGGCTACCCCCCGGGATATGCTGGCGCTGCTCCGCCTTGTTGCGCAGGGTGGGCAGTGGGATGGCCAACAGCTTTTACCCCAAGACTATTTGCAGGCTGCCACGGCCTGGCAAATCGATAATGCCGAGAACGGCGGCAGCGGCGGCTGGGATTTTGCCCAAGGCTACGGCTACCAGTTCTGGCGGTTGACCCATAACGCATGGTCTATGTATGGTATGGGCGGCCAGCTGGCCATCTGCCTGCCGGATCAGGATATGCTCCTTGTGACGACGGCCGATACCCAGCCCCTGGCGGGCGGCGTACAGACGATTCTGGATGCCTTCTGGAACTGCCTGCTGCCCGGCGTGGCCGATGCTGCGCTGCCCGCAAACCCTGCGGCTTATGCCGAACTGACGAAAAAGTTATCCACCATGCAGTTGCCGATTGTGGAAAACCTGGCGGCCCCCGACACCGAGCTTTGCTGTGCGACGGTGCAGATGGGCCTCAACGCTCCCGGCCTGACGGCCCTGCAGCTGCAAGAAAACGCGCTGGTGCTGCACTACGGCGGCAAGACCTGCACGCTGCCTTTCCGGACGGGGGCATTGGTGCAAAGCCATCTGTGGGATGACCCCGCGCTGCCCTGTGTTATCGCCGCCGGCTGGCGTGCTCCGGACTCCCTCCTTCTCCGGGTGCATCTGCTGGGCGAGCGACTGGGCAGCCTGAGTTTGCAGCTAAAGCTGCGCCCCGGCGGTGCGACCTTGGCTCTGTGCAGCCATGAGGAACACCCCGATCCCGATTTCAACGGCACTGCGGAAGGTGTAACCGCAGTGTGAACCCAAGCGGGCCGCCTGCTGCCATGCGCAGCGGGCGGCCCGCGTTATTTTTACAGGCACGGCCCTTGCAAAGTGCGGCGGAATGAGCTATGCTATTTTTGTACAAAAGGGGAGCTTGCGTCAAGCGGGCTGAGAGTGGGCTGTATCGCCCTGACCCGTAACCTGATTTGGGTAATGCCAACGTAGGGAGATACGCGCACGACCACTCTTTGTGAGTTTTTATGCGGATATGTCTTTGCAGGCGTATCCGCATTTTACTTGCAAGGAGTGTCTTTTTGTATGCTGGGTACCTGTATTGAAAATGTACGGAAGAACGTGCCATTGGTGCATAACATCACGAATTGTGTCACCGTCAATGATGTGGCGAACATCCTGCTGGCCTGCGGCGGCAGCCCCATCATGTCCGACGAGCCGGAGGATGTCGAGGATATCACCACCATCTGCGGCGGGCTGAACATCAACATCGGTACGCTGAACCAGCGCAGCATCGCGGGGATGTTCCGCGCCGGGGCCAAGGCCAACGCCCTGGGCCATGTCGTGCTGCTGGATCCCGTCGGCGCGGGCGCGTCGGCACTGCGCACCAACACGGCCGTGGAGCTGATGGAAAAGGTCAAGTTCACCGTTATCCGCTGGAGTATTTCCGAGATCAAGACGCTGGCGCTGGGCAGCGGCACGACCAAGGGCGTGGACGCCGACGTGGCCGACGCTGTGACCGATGCAAACCTGGACAATGCCGTTGCATTTGTCAAGAATTTCGCCGCCAAGAGCGGGGCCATCGTTGCTGTGACCGGGGCAATCGACCTGGTCAGCGACGGAAAGACCTGCTATGTCATCCACAATGGTCGCCCCGAGATGGGCAAAATCACCGGCACGGGCTGCCAGTTCTCCGGCATGATGACGGCTTTCGTCGTCACCAACCCCGACAACCGGCTTGAGGCCGCCGCGGCTGCCGTCTGCGCCATGGGTCTGGCGGGCGAGATCGGCTGGAGCCGTATGCAGGACGGCAACGGCAACTCCACCTACCGCAACCGCATTATCGACGCCATCTACAACATGGACGGCGAAACGCTGGATGGGGGCGCAAAGTATGAACTGCGATAGCGATAATCCGCGTTACATTATCCAGAACTGGCTCCGCAACAGAAACACCATTGAGTTCCTTGGTGTGTGGGAGACACTTTATAACCCGGATTTTAACCGTGTCGAATTCGATGCGTTTAGAAGTCAGGCTGGGTTAAACAGCTTCGTGATGACACCGCAAAAATGGGTGGAGGCAACAGGTGCTGTTGGCATTGTATCTAAGGCTGGGCGCTATGGCGGCACTTATGCGCATAAGGAAATTGCATTCGAGTTTGCATCATGGATATCGGTAGAATTTAAACTCTATCTGGTCAAGGAGTTTGAACGGCTTAAGACCGAGGAAATGAAACAACTCGGTTGGGATATCAAACGAAACCTTGCAAAAATCAACTATCGCATCCATACCGATGCGATTAAGGAAAATCTGATACCGCCGGAACTGTCTGCCAGACAGATTTCTTTGGTTTACGCCAATGAAGCAGATGTTTTGAACATGGCGCTGTTCGGGATGACAGCTAAAGAGTGGCGTGAGGCTAATCCCGATTTAAGGGGAAATATCCGCGATTATGCGAATGTTTCGCAGCTTGTTTGCTTGTCTAATTTGGAAAACCTAAATGCAGTATTCATCAATGAGGGAATGCCGCAAGCAGAAAGATTGGCAAAGCTCAATGCTATTGCAATTAGCCAGATGAAGGTGCTGACAGAGGATCACTGACTGTTACAGCTTGAAGCGGCAGAAGAATAATTGCATAAGGTAAAGAGACTATAGGCGTGTTAAAAGTTTTCCGATCCGAAAAGGAGTATGGTCGTGCCAATTGATGAGCGACAACAGGATAATCGTACCTTACGGACACTAATTATAACCGCCTTGACAGAGACAGGGCAGACCCGTGATGCGCTGTATGCAAAAGTCGGAGAATTTTATTATTGTACTGCTCCGAAATATCTGTACAAGTATTATTCGGAAAAACCGTCGAACATAGACGCACTTAGAAATCATGAAATGTGGTATTCTGCACCATGCAATTTTAACGATATTTTTGACTGTGATGTTTCAATTAATGAGAAAGCCATTTTTGAGAGCTTTTTAAAGGCAAATCCTCAAGGACACAGAATCCGCCGGGGAAGTCCAATGTGGATAAAACTAAAAAGTCTAAAAAGTGATGTACATAAGCAAATTGATTATTTACAGGGAATATTTGAAGAAACTAAACAGATGACAGGAATATCTTGCTTAAGCGAATCGGATTCATCATTACTGATGTGGGCGCATTATGCGAATAACCATAAGGGAATGTGCGTTGAATATGAATTATTAAAGATATCGAACCAATTGAAGTTTACGCCAGTTCCTGTTATATATACAAATGATAGAGTAACTCTAAGCTCATTGGAATCTGAAAATTTAGATCACGATACCATGAAAATTTTTGTAGAAAGCATCACTACGAAATCTTCAGAGTGGAACTATGAGAAAGAATGGCGTATAATTCGGGATGAAGCAGCCTGCGGAACGCGATGGAACAAAGCCGATAAGGGCGCTTTGTTGGAAATGATACGGCCGACATCTATTACTTTGGGGTGTAGGGCAGAGGGGGACTTTGAAAAGAGTGTAAGGGAATATTGTGAGAAAGAAAAAGTGACTCTTTATAAAATGGAAAAGAATAAGGATAAGTACCAATTGGACAAGAAAGTGCTTATGAAATTTTCGGAATAAAGGGAACAATAAGACCAAAACAGAAAAATAGTAAAAGATTTTTGAAATTTTGATTTTTTATTTCCGCAATTACAGGGTATCTTTTTTATCACACTCAGACAAGAAAACGCTGCAGAGCGATAGATTTCGTTCTGCGGCGTTTTGTTTTTGCGCCTTTGCCGGGCTGGGCGGTCCGGTTGTCGGTAAACCAATA
>OOCL01000318.1_pt1 | contig 40366 bp, 35 predicted proteins | sample 1671211 | NCBI WGS metagenome assembly OOCL01 (sample SAMN06348133, study PRJEB24527) | human gut metagenome | biome: human gut; feature: ankylosing spondylitis patient; material: feces | host: Homo sapiens | place: China | collected 2015-10 | reverse complement strand
CACCGCAGGCGATGCACTTGGAGGACTTGCCGGTCTCGGGGTTGACGGTGGGCATGTGCCAGGGGCAGGCCTCCACGCAGGCACCGCAGCCGATGCACTTGTCGGTATCGACCACGCGGATGCCCTGCTCATTGGTGATAATGGCCTTCTGGGGGCATGCATTGCCGCAGGCGGGATCCTCGCACTGGCGGCAGGTATCCGGGAAGTAGACAAAGCAGTTGTCGGTGCCGGACAGCAGACCGTTGCCGTCGCCGTCCAGATTCAGGCGGCGCTGGATCTTGACACGGCTGATGTAGGAAGAGCACACGCCGTCGTTGGTCAGGGTGCAGTTGATCTCGCACCGCTGGCAGCCGGTGCACAGGTCAGCATTGACCACCAGCAGACCCTGGGGCAGTGCCCAGGTCGCCACAGCACCGGCATCCACCTGCTTCTGAGAGCAGCCGAAGAGGGACAGCATAGATGCGGAAAGGGTGAGTCCTGCAAGGCTCTTGCCCGAGATCTTCATAAATTGACGGCGGGTCATGTCAGCCGTCAGAAAATCAGTTTTTGCCATAGGTTTCCATTCCTCCGTGAGGTCACTCTGCGCAGAGCACCTCGGTTACATAGAAATAAGAATTGTTGACGATGTCCGTGACCGCCGTGGACGTAATGGTTGCACCGGAAAGCGCATCCACCTGGGTCATGTCAGCGCTGACCGTGTCGGCCGCACTGCCCTGGGTGGTCAGATCGGCGGCCTGCAGCTTGTACTCGGCCTGTTTTTCAGCGGACCAGTCTGCATAAGGCACTGCCTGTTTCTCGCCGTCCTGCGCGCTCTTGCTCAGACACGCCGCGTACAGCTTGCGCCGTGCCACAGCCTCAGCACTGTTGTCCATCGGGGGGATGAGCGCGTCGTCCATCGGCTGGCCGTTCAGGGCCGAAAGGGTCAGCCCGGCTTCATACATTTTCCGGGTAGCCTCGGCCTCCGGGGAGGTATCGCCCGCACGCCATGCGGCGGGGTCGAAGGCCTCAGCGGGGGCAGCGTCGGTCTCGGCGCTGCCTGCGGCAGCAAAAGCCGTGCCGGTGGCCGGGTCGGTCACAGTGTAGCGCTTGCCTGCCAGCGTGAAGGGAGCTGCGCCCTGGTACTGGGCCGTGAACTCCGGGTTCTCACACTGGGCACCCAGGCTGTCGGTCTCGGCCTGCGCCAGGATCTTCACATCCAGCACATTGCCGTCGCGGTCCAGCGTCACACCGGCCTGCACCTCGCTCTGGAAGCCCTGCCTGCTGCCCACCACATAATACGTGGTGTCATCCAGCTGGTACACCGCGCTCACACCATAGGTGGCAGCGTCGGCATCTGCCAGCGGCAGAGCCGTTCCGGCCACCGTGGTGCGGCTGTGCATCAGCCCACCAAGGCCAAGCGCCATGGCAAGCGTTGCCGCACCCATGGCCGCATAGCCGGGCAGCCGCCTGTGCCACAAGGACTGCGGCGCATGATTTGCCTGCTTCAATTGTATCACCTGCCTGTTTGATTCAGCTGTGCCCGGAACTCCCGGGCACGAAAACAGCCGTTCCACCTGCTGCAACAGTGCGGAACGGTTTCTTCGTTATAAGAATAACATCTTATCCATCGGTTAGTCAACGCATACGCACAAACAGTGCCCTACAATTTCTCTCAAAAGCTCTTGCCTCTTGGTGAAATCATTTCTTTTGCCGGATGAACAGTTTCAATCCATATTCCTCTGCCAGCTCCAGCGACTGTACCGTGGGCATACTCTTGCTCACCAGCGCGGGCACACCGGCCCGGATGGCCTTGCGCACCATATCCACCGGCACCCGGCCGCTGGTAAAAAGCACACACTCCGCCAGCGGCACACCCTCTGTCAGGGCGCAGCCCACGGCCTTGTCCAGCGCGTTGTGGCGGCCCAGATCCTCACACCGGTACAAGATCTTGCCCGCACGCAGCAGCAGGCAGCTGTGCACGGCATGGGTAGCACGGTAGAGCGGCAGGCCCTGCCCCATGGCATCGGCCAGCGCATCCACCCATGCGGCAGGGATCTCCCGCTGAGGCACCGGGGCCAGCGGCGGCAGCTGCACCGGGCTGGCCAGCGTCAGGTTATCGGTGCAGCAGCTGGGCACCTCCTGCCCGGCCTGTTCCGCTGCCGCCAGCGGGTGGCGCAGCTGAACGCTTATTTTGAGCCCCTGTGCGCAGACGGCCACCCGCTCCACCTCGTCAGCAGAGTTGATCCAGCCCTCGGTCAGCAGGCGGCCCAGCGCCAGCTGCGGCAGCAGCTCCGGCGTGCAGACCACCCGGAAGGCTGGCTGTTCGTTGACCAGAATGGCTGCGGCGTGCTCTGCCGCCAGTGTCCGCTCGGTGCCATCGGGCATCCGGACGCTCTCTGCCCCCGGTGCTGCACCGAATTGATCCATGATCTGCATTGGGTGTTCCTCCCCTGTCTGTTTTACTCTGCCCCTATTGTAACACGCTTTTGCTCCGCTGAAAAGCGCCTGTGCCCTCTGGAACAAACTGTCGATCCGTGTCGTTTCCATTTTTCCCGGCTTTGTGATATACTACTGTAAAATGACAGAACCATATCCCAGTACCGAGGTGGAATCCAAATTGAAGCATCTCTTCCGCTCCCTCACGCGGGCATGCCGGGCCTACAAGGACACCCGGAACCATGCCCTGACCCTGCTGCGCCGGGCCTCCGCTGCCGTTCTGACAGCCGTGCTGGTGTACAAAGCCCTGACCTATCTTTTGTTTCTGCCCGCCATGAATGGCATCTGGTCGCTGACACTGCGCTGTTCGCCGGTGAACTACCTGACCAACAACAATGCGCATCAGATCTTTACTTCACCGACCATTTTAGGCGGGATCGTGCTCATCGTCCTTCTGGCGGCGTTCTGGAACCTGTACGGCTTTTCCATCCTCCTGCACGGGTTTGCGCTGGCCCGCCGGGGTGAAGCACTGCGTCCTGTTTCCCTGTTCGTCCGGTCGCTGGGGGATATCCGCCATGTCCTGCTCCCCAAGAACTGGCCCATCCTGCTTTACTGCGCCCTGCTCATCCCCTTTACAGATGTATTCGTGACTTACAACTATATCTCTCAGCTGGCTGTGCCGGAGTACATCCTTGGGCTTGTCCGGGCGAAACCGCTCTATCTGGTGCTTTTTCTTCTCATTCTGGGTGCGGCGTTCCTGTTTACCCTGTCCTGGGTCCTGGTGCTCCCCCTCTTTACGCTGGAACGCAAAAGCCTGTGGGATGCCGTTCAGGAGAGCGCAGCCCATGTCAAAACACAGCTGCCCCGGCTGGCCGGTGTGCTTCTGCGGTGGGATCTCAGTGCGCTGGTCCGGTCTGTTCTGGTCTTTTTCGGAGCTTCCCTGCTGGTTTACAGCGTGGCGGCACTGATCGGACTGCGGAGCACCCGCGCCATGCTGCTGCTCGCCCGTGCACTGTATCTGTTGGAGATTCCCTTCTTCGGCTTTTTGCTGGATTGCAAGGTCACCATGGCCCAGTGCACCATCATCGCATTCCTCTACGATCGCTGCCGTGACTGCTCCTCAGAAGCGCTGCCGGAGGGCAAAACGCATCGCGCTGGCGGCTGGCCCCTGCTCACCGCTGCGGTGGCCGGGGTCACGCTGGCCACCGGGCTGATGGCAGTCTACCTCTACGCTCTGCCTCAGGACGATGCCCTGCTCACCGCCGTGGGCGGCGTGACCCCGCTGGTCACATTCCACCGGGGCGACTGCACCGTGGCCCCGGAAAACACCCTTCCCGCCTTCCGGTCGGCCATCCTCAAGGGCGGTGACCGCATCGAGCTGGATGTGCAGATGACCAGCGACGGCGTGGTCGTGGTGACACACGATTCAAACCTGAAACGCTGCACCGGCAAAAACGCAAAAGTCTATGATCTGACCTACGCCGAGGTGGCACAGCTGGACGCAGGCCGCTGGTTCAGCAGCCGCTTTGCCGACACCCGGATTCCCACCCTGGAACAGGTGCTGCAGCTCTGCCGGGGCCGCATCGGCCTGAACGTGGAGATCAAGCCCAGCGCCGCCACCCCTGCTCTGGAGGCTGAGACTGTACGCCTGCTGCGGGAATACGGCTTCGACAGCTCCAACTGCGTCATCACCTCCCAAAGCTACGAGACCCTGCACAAGGTCAAAGCGCTGGCCCCTGAGTACCCCACCGGCTACATTCTGGCTCTGGGCGTAGGCAACTACTACGACCTGCCCGATGCCGACTTTTTCAGCGTGGAGACCACCTTTATCACCTCCGGCATGGTCAACGCCGTCCATCTGCGGGGCAAGACTGTGTCTGCCTGGACCATCGACCGCGAAAAGGTCGCCACCCACATGCTGGAGCTGGGCGTGGACGACCTCATCACCGACAAGCCCGACATGGTGCAGGATCTGCTGGCCCGGAACCAGCAGGTGGATGACAGCCTGATCGACTTCCGTGACCTGCTCAACGCCCTGCTCCACCCGGAGCAGCCTGCCGACTCCTCCGATGACGCGGAGGAGACCATCACCGATGCTGTGGAAGACCCGGAGGAGTTCGTGGACGCGGCGTAACACAGCCCCCTCTTTCTTGCGGCATCATTGAACCAACGGTCTGTAAAAGCAAAACATCCCCGCACAGCCTGCCGAAACAGGAAGTGCGGGGATGCCTTTTTGTTCAGAGGAATGGGTTATAGAACCTTCCAAAGCGGATGGTCACGGTCAGGCTGATGAGCAGCAGAACCACGCCCACGCCCAGGGCAACGAAGTCCCGCCGGGCAAAGGGGCGCTGGGTATACCAGGTGCGCTTGCTGTTCTTGCCGAAGCCGCGCAGCTCCATCGCATTGGAAATGGTGTCGATGCGGTTCAGGCTGGTCAGGATGAGCGGCAGCAGGATGTTGACAGAGTTCTTCATCCGCTTGAAGAAGGGCTCCTTTTTGCCCAGCTCCACGCCGCGGGCCTGCTGGGCCTGGCTGATGCTGTGGTAGTCGCGCTGGATATCGGGGATGTAGCGCAGGGCAATGGCCACTGAATAGCCGACCTTATAAGAGATGCCGATGCTGTTCAGGCTGGCAGCAAACTCGCTGGGGTCTGTGGCAGAGATGAAGAGGATGGCCACCGGCAGGGCCACAAAATATTTCAGGCTGATGTTGATCATGTAGAACAGCTGTTCCGCTGTCAGGTCATACCGCCAGAACAGGTGGCAGAGCACCGTGCGGGTGCCGTACAGGGTGGTACCCTGATTGGGATCGAACAGGAAGATGAACAGGTTGTTCAGCAGCAGGAACACCAGCATGAAGGTCATCATAAACCGGACTTCCCGGAATTTGATCCGGCTCAGCCTGAAGGCCAGCAGGCTGACCACCAACAGGCCCAGCAGCACCCAGGTGTTGTAGGTGATCATGCTGGCAAAGGTGAACAGCAGGAAGAACGCCAGCTTGGTGGTTCCGGTCATCTTGTGGACGACGCTCTCCCGGGGGAGATAATTCAAAACAGTCTTAGCGGCCACCCTCTCTCACCTCCCGGTCCTGCTCAATAAATCTCTCTACAAATTCCTGTGCGGGCGCAATGCCGCAGCGGTTGGCCAGCGTGTACAGGCTGGTCTCCTTCAAGGCAGCCTGCTCCACCAGCGCAGGGTCACACAGAACGGCGGCCGCGGTGCGGTCGGCAATGAGCCGTCCGTCGCAGAACACCAGCGCGCGGCGGGTGTATTCCAGCATCAGGTGCATGTCGTGGGTGATCATCACCACCGTCACGCCCCGGGCGTTCAGGCCCCGCAGGAACTCCATGATGTCGGTATAGTGCCGGAAATCCTGCCCGGCGGTGGGCTCATCCAGAAGGATGAGCTCCGGGTCGAGTGCCAGCACGCTGGCAATGGTCACCCGCTTTTTCTGGCCAAAGCTCAGTGCCGAGATGGGCCAGTTCCGGAAAGGATACAGGCCGCAGACCTTGAGGGTCGCCTCCACCTTTTCCCGGATCTGTTCCTCGGTCAGGCCGGAGCGCTGCAGACCCAGAGCCACCTCCTCGTAGATCATGGTCTTGGAGATCATCTGGTTGGGGTTCTGCATCACATAGCCAATGTGCTGGGCGCGGCGGCGGATGTTCTCCTCAGCCAGCGGCTTGCCGTTCAGGAAGATCTCGCCCGCATCCGGGGTCTCGAAGCCGCAGATGAGCTTGGAGAGGGTGGACTTGCCCGCGCCGTTCCGGCCCACGATGCTCACCATCTCCCCCTTGCCGATTGAGAAGCTGACATCCCGCAGGGTCTGCTGGCCCTTCTGATAACCAAAGCTCAGGCCCTTTACCTCCAGCAGCGGCTCCCGTTCCGGCTGCGCGGCGGGCCGGGGCCGGGCCGTGAACCAGTCCCGGAGCTTTTGGGTGTCGGTATCGTCCAGCACAAGGCTGTCCACATGGGCGGGGTGCTTGTCCGGAGTGATATCCACCCCGGCATAGCGCAGAGCCGTGATATACAGCGGCTCCCGGATGCCGTTTTCCGCCAGCAGGCTGCCCGAGAGCAGCTCGTCCGGGCGCAGGTCTGCCAGAATGGTGCCGCCGTTCACCAGCACGATGCGGTCCACGTTCCGCCAGAGCACATCCTCCAGCCGATGCTCGATGATGAGCACTGTGGTGTCAGTCTTTTTCTGGATCTCGTCGATCAATTCAATGGCCTGCTTGCCGGTAGCGGGGTCGAGGTTGGCCAGCGGCTCATCGAAGAGCAGGATCTTGACCTGATCCACCATCACGCCCGCCAGGCTCACCCGCTGCTTCTGCCCGCCCGAAAGCTCGTGTGGCGCATAGCCGAGGTGGTTCTCGATGCCCACCAGCTCGGCGGCATGGCGGGTGATGGCGTGCATCTCATCCTGCGGGGTACAGCTGTTTTCCAGTGCAAAGGCAATGTCCTCGCCCACGGTCAGCCCGATGAACTGGCCGTCCGGGTCCTGCAGTACCGTGCCCACATGGGCCGAAAGCTCAAAGAGGCTGCTGTGAGGCGCATCCACACCGTCCACGGTCAGGGTGCCGGTGCACGCGCCGGGGTTGGAAAACGGGTTCAGCCCGTTGATGCACCCCGCCAGCGTACTCTTGCCGCTGCCGGAGGGGCCCGCAATGAGCACCCGTTCACCCGGGTAGATCTCCAGATCGATATCGGTCAGGGTGGGGCGCTTCTGGGCGCGGTACTGGAAGGAAAAGTTGCGGAATGAGATGATGGGTTTACGTTCTGCCATGGGTATGGTACCTCAGCTGTTCATCAAAAAAGCCTTTCCAACGGGCCGGACGGCGCAGATGGAAAGGCCGGGTTTCATGCGGGGATCACTCCTGGTCCAGAGAGCCCTTCTTGGCGATGGTTCTGGTGTAAGCCAGCACCAGCAGGCCGCCCACCACCACAGCGGTGATACTGTTGGACACTGCGGCAAATGCACCCTGTGCAAACACCTTCTTGACGGGCTCGGCGTAGATGGCAATATCCAGCACGGGGGCCACCAGGACCCAGGCCAGCAGATGGGCCACGATATTGGCCAGCGCAAACAAAGCTGCCTGCTTCTTGCTGAACTCGCCTTCCTGCAGGTTCAGCTTCTTGGAGAACAGGCCCACCACAACGCCCACAAAGGCGGAGGCGATGACCCAGCTCCACCAGGGGCTGCCGCCCCAGGACAGGTCGATGAGGGTGTGGCCGATGAAGCCGATCAGGCCGCCGGCCACGGGGCCGTACATGGCAGCCAGCAGGGCCAGAACGGCGTACTGCAGGCTGATGTTGGTGTTGGGCACCGGGCTGGGAATGGCCACAAAACGCCCCAGAACAAAGAACAATGCCGCGCCGATACCGACAGCGACAACGGTCTTGATGCTGCTGTTGTTATTTTTCATATTCTCTCTCCTCTTTTATTCCGCGGATGCGGGGTTTCTTGCAAGGCATCGTTAGTATACGACACCCTCTTGAGCCTTGTCAATGGACAATCCGCCCGCTTTGCAGAAAAACGGCTGTTTTCCTGCATTTTGGGGCGAATGCCTTCCCGCCCTGTGCAGCAAAAAAGAGCACCCGCGCCTGCCGGAGCGGATGCCCTGTGAATGCTGATTCGGTTTTGGCCCAAACCTTAGTTCTTAGCGGTCAGGCTGAAGGTGCTCAGGGTCTGGAAGGTGGTCACGATAACATTGATGTTGTTGACGATGGAGCTGCCTGCGGAGAACACGCGGGCGATGTAATTGAACAGTTTGCCAACGTTCAGGAACACGTCCCAAGCGGTAGCCTCGGTGGTTGCGCCACCCTGCAGGTACACCATTTCGTTCTCATCGATCGCAGCAAAGTTAGCGGGCATTTTGATCTCATTGTTCATCATAACGGGGATTCCTCTCTTTCAAATCAATCTATACTTACCGTCTGCACCAAACCAAGTGCACCGGCACCAGAACCAGACCGTGGTTCCTCCGACAGGAACGGGCAGGGGCACGAGTTCCGCATTCCCTCCGGAATTGTTCCCATACATAGGTTATACGATAAATATTCGGATTTGTCAATCGAATTTCCGGAATTTTTACCATTCTGAGCCAAAAGTGGATACCCACAACACAGAACACCTGCCATTTCGACAGCTTTCCACAAAATATCCGCTGCCGCACGATCCCCGGGCACGAAAAGCCCCTTCGTCTGCACGGCAGCACACAGATCCGCTCCGCCCTGCGGCATTTCCCGGGCAAAAATTTGGCAAAAAATGCCCCCGCGCCCCCTACACAAACCGGAGCGGTTGTGCTATGATAAGGCTGAAAAATCGGTTTGGCAAAGCCAACCGCAAGGAGATGTCTTGGATGTCTGATCTGATGGAAACATTACGGCAAGAGGGCATCAGCCCCGACCTGCTGCGCGCTGTGGAAGAATACCGCGCCGCTCACGCTCTGCCCGAGGCCCTGCGCCCCCGCATCCCAGCTTCCGGCTTTACCTATTATGGCCGGGAGGTCTGGGAGCAGGCACTGGCAGCCCTGCTCTGCGGCGAAAACCTGCTGCTGGCCGGCGGCAAGGCCACCGGCAAAAATGTGCTGGCCGAGAATCTGGCCGCCGCCTTTGGCCGCCCCGCATGGGACATCTCGTTCCATGTGAACATGGATGCAGCCTCCCTCATCGGCATGGACACCTTTGTGGATGGGGCGGTCACCTTCCGGCCCGGGCCGGTCTACCGCTGTGCCCAGTGCGGCGGCTTCGGCGTGCTGGACGAGATCAACATGGCCAAAAACGAGGCCCTGGCCGTCCTCCACGCCGTGCTGGACTTCCGCCGCGCCATTGATGTGCCCGGCTACGAGCGCATCCCGCTGGCCGAAGAGACCCGCTTCATCGCCACCATGAACTATGGCTACGCGGGCACCCGGGAGCTGAACGAGGCCCTGACTTCCCGCTTTGCAGTCATCCAGATGCCCACCATCACAGAGGAAAACCTTGAAAAGCTGCTGCGGGCCCAGTTTGCCGACCTGACGGACAAATATGTGCACCAGTTTGCTCTGCTCTTCCTTGACCTGCAAAAGAAATGCGACAGCGCCGAAATTTCCACCAAAGCGCTGGATCTGCGCGGAATGCTGGACGCTCTGCGCCTGATGCGCCGGGGCGTGGCTGCGGGGCCTGCGCTGGACATGGGCATCACCAACAAGGCCTTTGATTCCTACGAGCAGGGGCTGATCCGGGACGTGATCGCCGCCCGCATCCCGGCCAGCCTGACGGCTGAAAAGCTGTTTCGCTGATGGATGCCCGGAGTTATACCGCCGAGGAGCGGCGGGCCGCCAATCAGGTGTGGGCGGCGGCGGGAGCCTACGGCTTTGAGCCGCTTTTCCTGGCCCGCAACACCGACGGCACGATCGATTTTTATATGAACTGTATCGTGGGGCTGGTGCACAAATACTATGGCGATGACCTGCTCCGCGACCTTTTTGCCACATGGGACGGCGATCTCCGGGAGAGCCAGCTGGACGATCTGACATGGCTCTACCTCGAAAGCGCGGTCTATCTGCTGGAGCTGCCCCGCCGCCCGGTCCTTTCCGAGCTGCGCCGGGCCCACGCGGACTATTTCTTCGGCATCCAGTACAAGCTTTCGCGGCAGGAGTGGATGGCAAAAAATCAGCTGGTCTACACCATGCAGGCTGACCGCTGGCGCACCGTACAGGGCAGGCATCCGCCTGTGATGACCCCCTACGAGAGCCGGCTGGCAGAGGCACTTTCTCCCTCTCAACCGCCCCAGCCCGGCCAGCTCAAGGGTGAGCTGCTGGGCCTGTTTGCAAGGTTTGCCCTGTTTGACGGCAAGATCCGGCACAGAGTGGGGCTTCATCTGCATCTGGAGGGGCTGCTGGCCTCTCTTGCCACCAAAACGCTGCCCACCCAGATGATCAAGACCGACCGTCTGACCGTGGAGCACTCCGGTTCCGTGGAGGCGGGCGGCTCCGGCCCCACGGCAGACAAGCGGCTGGCCCACATCACCCTGCGGCAGAATGCCGCCGAGGACCGCGCCTACATTGAAAGCTGCTTTGGCCGTTCCCTCTACCCGCCCGAGCGCCTGCGCAAGGCCGAGCAGGCGCTCTGCACCGGGGCGCACCTGGGGTGCCGCCTCTGGTTCGCCTCCGGTGTGCCCAGCCCGGAACAGGCCCCCACACCGGAGGCAAAGCACCTGGCCGAGCAGGCTCAGCTGCAGGCCGACCGCAACCGCGCCTACTACGCCAAAAACCGGGCGCTTCACCGCAGCGTGGTGCTCCGGCTCACCGAGCAGATCCGCAACTGCATTCTGATCCACCAGCAGCCCAATGCCCGGATCGCCCGCAGCGGCGCTCTGGACCCGGAGCGGGTCTGGCGCGCTCCCCTTCTGAACGACAGCCGGGTGTTCCGCTGTGCCGAGGAGGAGAATCAGCCCTCCTTCACCGTGGACCTGCTGCTGGACGCTTCGGCTTCCCGGCTCCACTGTCAGGAGGTCATTGCGGCGCAGGGCACGATCCTGGCCCAGAGCCTTGCCGCCTGCGGCATCCCGGTGCGGGTCAGCAGCTTCTGCAGCCTGCGGGGCTATACGGTTCTGCGGGTGCTCAAGGGCTTCGCGGACAAAAGCCTGCAGGGGATCGACCAGTATTTTGCATCGGGCTGGAACCGTGACGGCCTTGCCCTGCGGGCGGCAGGCGATCTGGTCAGCTTTGACCCCGGTCCCGCGCCCCGGCATCTGCTCATCCTGCTGACGGATGCTTCCCCCAACGACAGCCGCCGCGTGCCGCCCAGCCCGGAACAACCGCTGGGTTGTGATTACGGCGGCTCCTACGGCGTGGACGATGCCGCTGCTGAGGTACGCGACCTGCGGCGCAAGGGTCTGCGCGTCTCTGCCGTGTTCATGGGCGAGGACAGCTCCAGCCACGATGCAGAACGCATCTACGGCAAAAATCTTGCCCGCATCCGGGGCATGGATCAGCTGGCACGCGCCGCTGGGCGGCTCATCCAGAATGAGATCCGGGAGCTGGGCGATTGAATCCTGCCACCACAAAAGGCTTCTCCGACGGGAGAAGCCTTTTCCATTTACAACCAATCCGTTTGTCCGCATCCCCGAATTTCCAAAATATTTTGGTTTTTGTCAAACTTATAGTTGTATTTTGTTGTCGTATATGTTATAATGCAGGCAGAGAACAACCGATGGATGGTTTCCGACACATCATCCAAAACCAGAGAGGAGACCCGCTATGGATGCCAGCCGCTATTTTGAAGAGATGCACCGTGCCATGTCCGCACAAAAAAACAATTCTTCCCTGCTCCTGACCGTCAAGGTACAGGACCTGGGCGGCGCTGATGCCTATCTGGAGCTGCGGCAGTCTCCCAATGGACGCGCCCGGGTGTTTTACTCCACCATGGGCCGCCGCAACCTGAACTTCCAGCTGTTCCGCAAGGGCTGGCAGCTCTGCCACAACGCATCCGGCGAGATGACAGGGCAATTCCCCACCCGGGCCGAAAACCTGCTGGACAGTGCGGACTTTTCCGCCTGCATCCGGGATGACACCCTGGACGCGGGCCGTACTGAGATCATTCTGCGGGAGCTGCGCCGCGCGGCAGGCACCTCCCGCTCCTGCCTGCCTCAGTCTGCCCGGGAAGGTGCCATGATCACCGTGGAGAGCTTTGTGGGCCGGGGCGGCGAGTGGAACTACTGGTCCACCCGTGCCGCCGACTGCCTGCCCATTGCGGCGATTCTCTGCTGGCTGGGCGATTTTCTGGCCGGAACGGAGCGCCGCACCCTGCAATCCAGCCCTGAAGCCATGGCACTGGCCGCCCGATGGCAGGCCGAACTCGTCTCCCCCTTTGCACAACCGGCTGACTGCGTCCAGCGTCCTGCCCGCACGGTTTCGCCTTCCGCGCCCCGCCGTGCCGCGCAGCAGGTGCAGAACCCCCGCTGGCAGAGCATCCTTGCCGTGCTTGCAACCGTATGAGAACAACAGGCGGTGCCGAAAATCTCCGGCACCGCCTGTTGTTCTCTGTTTTACGGTGCGGATGCGGCATCCACCACATGACCCACCAGCACAGAGGTGGTCACTGTGCCCACACCGCCGGGCACCGGGGTGACAGCCTCCACGATGGGTTCTGCCTCATCAAAGCGGACATCGCCGCAGAGCTTGCCCTCTTCGTTGACGTGGATGCCCACATCCACCACGACCTGACCTTCCCGCAGGCAATCGGCCCCGATGGCTCCCCGCCTTCCCATGGCGACCACCAGCACATCGGCCTGACGGCAGAGGGCGGGCAGGTCCTGGGTGCGGGAATTGCAGAGGGTCACAGTGGCGTTTTCCCGGTCCAGCATCATGGCAGCGGGCTTGCCCACCACCAAGCTGCGGCCCACGACCACGGCCCGTTTGCCGGACAGCGGCACGTTGTAGTATTTCAGGATCTCAAGGCAGGCCTGCGCCGTGCAGGGCGGATAGCCGATGGGCATATTGGTGAACACACCGGCCATCGAGCCGTCCGTGATACCGTCTACGTCCTTTTCCGGGGCAAGCGCCTCCTGGACCCTGCGGTCATCGAACCGCTTTGGCAGGGGCCGGAAGATCAGGCACCCGTGAACCGATGCATCCCCATTGATCTGCCGGATCACATCCAGCAGTTCCTCCTGCGTAACATCTTCCGCCAGATGGAACTGCCGCACCTCCACGCCAACCTTACCGCACCGGGTGACGATCCCTTTTTCATAAGAAATGTCATCCTCCCGCGCGCCGACCCGCACCACAGCCAGCGTGGGCACGATACCCTTTTCCTTCAGCGCGGCACAGCGCGCGGCGTTTGCTTCGTTCATGGCGGCCACCACGGGCGCACCCTTCAAGATCTGAGCCATTTTCTTCTCCCCTCACTCATTTGATACAGTCTGATAGACCCTGTCAGCCTGCGGCACAAACTCAGCCAGCAGCTGTTCCGCTCTGGCCTCCAGCGCATCCGCATGGGCTTTGTCTGCCATCAGGCGGGTGTTGACCTTCACGTTCAGCCCCGCCGCCTGCATGGCTGCCTTGCAGAACAGCGCCGCGCATCCGGCATCGGAACGGGCCAGCACGCTGCCCTTTTCGGCGTACTCTGCGGCCAGTGCAATGCCCTCACCGCAGGCAGTCATCACCTCCAGCGGCACGGCGCAGGCTCTGTCCAGTGCCTTTTCCAGCACCGCGGCCTTGTGGGCCTGCTGTTCCGGGGTCTCTTTCGGCAGCTTGTAGGCCGCCGCAACAGGCAGAAAGGCCTCCGCGTCGGCCTGTACCAGCACTTCCAGCCGCTTGCGCAGGGCCTCGGCCCGGACATTCAGGGCAGCGATGTCCGCTTCCACGGCAGCATATTTCTTTTTGCCCACGGTCAGGCTGCCCACCATGCTGCCCAGCGCTACACCGGCCGCGCCCACCAGCGCCGAAGCGCCGCCGCCGCCCGGAGCCGCCGCCTTGCTGGCCAGTTCCTCCAGAAAACCTTCACAGCTCAAATTCATCAGTTCCACGATATACTTTCCTCTCTGTTACAAATCCATCCAGCTGCCAGTCCTGTTCATCTGCAGCCGCTTCCGGCACCCGCTGGGCCTCAAAGGCCACGCCCAGCGCCACGGCGTTCCGGCACCTGGGCAGGTAGCGGTCATAGTAGCCCTTGCCCATGCCCACCCTGCGGCAGACCGCATCAAAGGCAGTGCAGGGCACCAGCACCAGATCAAGCGCCTCCGGCCGGATGAGCGCCGCCCGCTCCAGAACCGGCGTACGGATGCCGTAAGCCCCCATCTCCCAGCCGTCCGGCCCCGGCACGGCAGCGGTCAGGGTAAAGTTTTCCCCACAGACCGGATAGGCCACCGTTTTGCCCAGCCGGGCCGCCTGCTCTGCCAGCACAGCAAGATCCACCTCCCCGCCAAAAGCGGCGTAGAGCAGCAGATTCTCTGCCTTTTGGAAGCAGGGCATGGCCAGAAGGCGGGCACAGATGGCTGCATTGGCCGCCGCTCTTTCTGCCTGCGGCAGACCCCTGCGGGCCATGATGCCCGCCCGGCGCTGCGCTGCTTTCCGGTCCCGGATCTCCATTGACACTTCTCTCCCCTGAAATTTCATACCCACTCAATATATCTGAAATGCGGAAGAATTGCAAGAGCATGGCTGGAAAATAACCGCAAAATAGGCTATAATGGTGCAGAACAAACCAAAAAGGAGAACGATTATGCTCATTTATCTGCTGCGTCACGGCCAGACGGAGTACAACGCGCAAAAACGATATCAGGGCCAGCGGGACATCCCCCTTTCCGCCGCAGGCATTGCCCAGCTGCGGCAGGCAGATTTTGCACCGGAGGTGGTCTATGTCACCCCGCTGCAGCGCACCGCCCAGACGGCGCGGGTGTTCTTTCCCGGGGCAAAGCTCATTCCGGTGGACGGGCTGAAGGAGATGAACTTCGGCCGGTTTGAGGGCCAGACCTTCGTGCAGGTGGAGCAGGACCCGGAATATCTGGCATGGGTACAGGAAAACGAGCACGCTGCCCACCCGGATGGGGAACGCAGGAGCGATTTCTGCAACAGGGTGTGCAAAACGCTGGCCGACCTCATTGACAAGGCCCTTGCCGAAGGGCAGGCGCGGCTGGTCATCGTGGCCCACGGCGGCACCCAGATGGCCGCACTGGAGCGGTTTGGCGTGCCCCGCCGCAGCTTTCCCGACTGGTGCGGCCCCAACGCGGGCGGCTATGTACTGGATGCCCGGGACTGGCCGGAGCAGCACATCCTGCACCTGGTGGAGACCGTGCAGTACACAAGGGAGAACGGATGATGGAACAGGGCCTGCTGCATCTTTACTGGGGCGACGGCAAGGGGAAGACCACCGCCGCCATGGGCCTCGCCCTCCGTGCACTGGGCAGTGGCAAACGGGTGGTCATCGTGCAGTTCCTCAAGGGCGGGCAGAGCGGCGAGGTCCCTCTGCTGGCCCAGCTGGGGGCAAAAATTTTCCGGGGCAAGGGCGGGCAGAAGTTCGTGTTCCAGATGAACGAAGCGGAAAAGGCCGCTGCCCGGGCCGTGCAGAACAAAAACCTGACCGCCGCACTGGCCGAGCCTGCCGACCTTCTTATTTTAGATGAGGCCGGTTCGGCCTGGGAGCTGGACATGGTGGACAAAGACCTGCTCCGGCGGGCCGTGCTGGAGCGCCCTGCCGCACAGGAATGCGTGCTGACCGCCCACAAGGCCTCGCAGTGGATGCTGGATGCCGCCGACTACTCCACCGAGATGAAATGCCGCCGTCACCCCTACCAGAAGGGCATCAAGGCGCGCAAAGGCATCGAATACTAAAAATGCCCGGAGAACCGCAGCGTTCAGCGGCCCTCCGGGCGTTTTTGTGTTTACTGTTTTGCGATGATATCGCGGCTGGCCGCCAGCAGGCCAAGGGCCAGCGCAGCGCTCAGGATGTCGGCCACAGCCTGAGCCATCAGCACGCCCTGATACTGGAACAGATGTACGCAGACCACCAGTGCCAACAGAAACACCACGCCCTGACGGCTGATGGAGAGCAGGAAGGACGGTATGATTTTACCAGTTGCCTGGAACAGCACCGTGAGCAGGAGTACCACGCCGCCAAAGGCTGCGGTGTAGACCTGCCAGCGGAGCATCTGCGCACCCGTGGCGATCATCCCGGCATCCTGCACGAAGAGCCGCATCAGCGCCCCGGAATTCAGGCAGAGGATGAGGGACAGCACCACGGCAATGGAGACGAGGAAGGTCAGACAGAAGTGGATGAGCTTGCACATCACGTCCCGCTTTTTTGCGCCGTACAGGTAACCGAACAGTGGGATGCCGCCGAACGAGAAGCCAACCAGAACCAGCTGGGCGATCATGCTCACCTTGCTGGCAATGCCCATGGCGGCAATTTTGTCGTTGCCGTAGGGCAAGAGGAACTGGTTCATCACAATGACAGTCAGGCTCTGCATCAGGTTGCTCAGCGCGGCAGTAACACCCACGCCCAAAATCTGCTGCAGCTCCCTGCCCGTGACGTGGCACTGGGATAGCTTGACAGACAGGCAGCGGCTCTTTTTGTGGAGCAGCCACAGGAAGTACAGGTCGCTGCACAGGTAGCCCACAATGGTGGCAATGGCCGCGCCCCCTGCGCCCCAGCCCACTGTGGTGATGAGGATGGGATCGAGGATGATATTGATGACCGTGCCGCCGATGCTGCCGATCATGGACTGGGTGGCCATGCCCTCGCAGCGGACGAGGTTGGAATGGATAAAGTTCAGCACCGTGGCCGGGGCACCAATGGCCAGCACGGTGTAATAGGCCTCTGCGTGCGGCATCGTCTCAGCAGTCGCACCCAGAATGCCCAGCAGCGGGACGCGGAACAGCATCATCAGGGCAGCCAACACCACGCCCGTGGTCAGGGCCACATAGAAGCAGAACGAGCTGACCCGGCCGGTGCCCTCACGGTCGTCCTGTCCCAGCAGGCGGGAAATGAGTGAGCTGCCGCCCTGGCCGTAGATGTTGCCGAAGGCCATGAGGGCCGTGAACACCGGCGCACAGAGCGAAACACCCGCAATCAGCGCCGTATCGTTGGACTGCGCAATGAAAAAGGTATCGGCAAGGTTATACACCACGCTCACCATCAGGCCGAACACCGAGGGCAGCGCCATCTTGAAATAGGTGCGGTACAGATGATCGAGATCAAAAATAGAATCCATTGGTTTTTCCTCCACTTTCGTCCCTATTATAAAGGTTTTGCTTGCATTTGTTTGTGACACATGGCACAATGAAACAAAAGAAATGAGGTGAACTCATGCAGGAAATTCGTGACCCAGCCTGTCTGGAAACGCTGTACCGGAAGCTGGAACTTTCCTCCCGGACCAGAACAGCAAAACGCCCGCGCAGGAGCTTTCCTGTGCGGGCGCTGCATCTCTTTTTGTGCTTTACCGCACCAACAGCAGCAGCCAGGCGGATGCCACAGCCTGCAGGATGAGCCAGCGGGCCACGACCTGCTCATCACTCCAGCCCAGACGCTTGCGCACATGGTCGTGCAGCGGGGTCAGGGTGTTCTTGAGGATGGAGATGTGCAAAAACCGCTTGAAGCTGATCTTCAGGATGCCCAGGCTGCCGTCCACAATGAACACCAGCGCGGCCAGCAGGAAGGCGAAGGGATGGCTGCTCTTGAGGGCCAGAACGGCCAGGAAGAAGCCCATGGCGCGGCTGCCCGCGTCACCCATCAGCAGGGTGGAAGGCTTGGCGTTCTGCCACAGGTAGGCCAGCAGGGCACCAATGAACACGATGCCTGCGGTGGCGTAATCCCCCAGCTCCTCCCAGTAGGCCAGCAGGAAGGTTCCGATGCTGACCACGGCAAGGCTGGCGGAAAGGCCGTCCACGCCATCGGTGCAGTTGACCACGTTGATGCTGGCCCAGATCAGGACGATGATCAGGATAAGGTAGACGGCATAGGGCAGGCTGAAGCTCCAGCTCAGGAAGTTGACCTCCGTGCCGTTGAAGTTCAGGTAGGTCACGCCCGCCACAACGGCGATGACCAGGTCGATCAGGCCCTTTTTGTACTCGTTCCAGGCAGTCTCGGCGGCATCGTCAAAATAGCCGGAGAGCATGGACGCAATGAGCAGGACGGTGTAGATGACATACTCTGCTTTAAAGGGCACCACGGCCAGCGTGACCAGTGCAATGCAGAGCACAAAAATGAGGCCGGAGCCCCGGGCCTTGCCCTTGGAGAGTTCGCCATTCACGGCAAACGCGCGGCCATGGTCGTGGGGGAGCTTATCGTGGAACACCGAGTCCATCAGCGCGGTCAGCGCAAATGCAAGCAGAAAGCCCAGCGCATCCACGGTGCGCGGGTTGCCAGAAAGCAGTTGAAGCATAGTTTTTTCCTCTTTCCCGGAGCGGCAGAGGCCGTTCCTGTTCTTTCACGGCTGGATACAAATGAAGTGTATCACGGCCGGGCCAAAAAATCAATCTCTGGGGCAATGGCTACCCCATGGGCTGATGGGTTGACATTTTTCGCCCCCCTGTCTATAATGAATGGACAAACGCCCTTTCGAGGGTATTTTTTTGTCTCACAGGAAAATCGGAGAAAAAGGAGAAGACATGAAACTTTCACTTGAACAGCTTTCGGCCCGGATGCGGCAGGGTGAGACCATCCCCTCCCGCCAGACGGCCCAGGTGGCTCTGGCGCTGAGCATCCCCTCCATTCTGGAGCAGCTGGTGGTCACTGCCATGGGATACATCGATGCTGCCATGGTGGGCCACATCGGTGCAGAAGCTACCGCTTCCATCGGCATCGTCAGCTCCAGCACCTGGCTGCTCCACGGTGTTCTGGTGGGCCTGTACACTGCCCTCTCCATCCAGATCGCCCAGTATCTGGGGGCCGACCGGCAGGATGATGCCCGCAGCGTGCTGCGGCAGGCCATGCTTTTCAATGTGATCCTGGGCGTGGGAGCCGCCCTCTTCGGCCTGGGCATCAGCCCCTTTCTGCCGGGGTGGCTGGGAGCTGACCCCTCCCTGCGGGCAAACGCCACAGCCTACTTTGCCATCTGGTCAACGGCGCTGCCCTTCACCATGGCCATGGGCATGTACACCTCCATCCTCCGGGCGGCAGGCTACGCCCTGACCGCCAGCCTCATCAGCGTGTTGGTCTGCGTGCTGGATGCCATCTTCAACTTCTTCCTCATCAACCCCACCCGGACGCTGTGGGGCATCACCGTCTGGGGTGCCGGGCTGGGCGTGCCCGGCGCAGCCCTGGGCACTGCCCTGGCCACTGTGGTGGGCGGCCTGCTGGCTTTGGCCATTCTGCTGCTGCGGGAAGGCCCCCTCTGCATCCGGAAGCCTGCCCCCTGGAGGATCACCCGCTCCTGCCTGCGGAACCTGCTGTGGGTGGGCGTACCTCTGGCGGGAGAGCGCGCCGCCATCTCTCTGGCGCAGGTGGTGCTGGTGCGCATCGTGGCCGGCCTGGGTACCGTGGCCATTGCCGCCAACAGCCTGGCTGTCAACGCCGAGGGCCTGTGCTACATGGCGGGCTACGGCATCCAGAGCGCAGCTGTCACCCTCATCGGCCAGGCCGTGGGTGCCAACCGGAAGGATATGGCCAAGCGGTTTGCCTGGCTGTGCACCGGCCTTGGCATGGGGGTCATGGCCCTTTCCGGCGTTGGCCTGTGGATCTTTGCCCCCACCCTGATGAGCCTTTTCACCACCGATGCGGCTGTCATCGCTCTGGGTGCTCAGGTTTTGCGCATCGAAGCCTGGGCCGAGCCCATGTTCGGCGCTTCCATCGTGGCCAGCGGTGCCATGCAGGGTGCGGGCGACAGCACCTCCTGTTTTGTGCTGAACATATTCAGCATGTGGTGCATCCGGCTGACGCTGGCGTTCCTGCTGGCTCCCCGGCTGGGCCTGATGGGCGTTTGGGGTGCCATGTGCTGCGAACTGAGCATCCGGGGCCTGCTGTTCCTCATCCGCCTTGCCCGGGGCAAGTGGCTGGAAAAGGGCGCGCTGTCTTAAATCGAATCGATAAAAGCAAAAAAGAAAGGACGCTCTCGCGTCCTTTCTTTTTATCACTCACTTCCGGCCATGCAGGATGGGAGAGAGCGGCTTATAGATCAACATGCAGATCAGGGCATCCAGCAGGCCCTTGACCAGAGTGAAGGGCATATTGAAGATGACCAGGCACTTGATAAGGCTGTTGGCAGAGGGCAGGATGGCCTGATACATGCCCAGGATGGCTTCCAGCGGCATGTGGTAGAACTTGACGTAGGCCGGGTAGGTGATGAAGTAGTTGGACGGCACACTGAACAGGGCCATGGCCACGGCACCGGCCACGGCACCGATGATGGCGTTCTTGCGGCTCTTGTGGTGCTTGTAGAGGTAACCGGCCAGTGCGGAGAACACCGCACCCAGCATGAAGTTGCACAGCTCACCCACCAGCGCGGTAGAGGTGCCCTTGATGACCACATGGAGCAGGTTCTTCATAAAGCTGATGATCACGCCGTACACCGGGCCAAGGGCAAAGGCACCCAGCAGAGCGGGCAGGTCGGAGAAGTCCATCTTGACGAAGGACGGGATGAGCATCGGGAGCGGGAACTCGATGAACATCAGGATAAAGGCCACCGCGCTGAGCATGGCGGCAACGGTCAGGTTGCGGGTCGTGTTTTTCTTCATAGTAATATCCTCCCGGGGCGTTTTTGCCCCAAATCATAGATTGGAAAGCCCCTTTCGCATGGTTCGGAACCGGGAAGACAATCAAAAACGCGCCCTGCCGCAGCAAACACTGCAACAGGGCGCGTAGACAAATCGTATTGCCTGCCGTTTCTTGCATCCGGACTATACCGTTGGCCCCGGAGTCTCACCGGGTCAGCACCCTTGCGGGTGGTCGCGGGCTGTACCGCCAGTGGGGAATCTCACCCCGCCCTGAAACGAACTTTCTGGCCAAGAGTATAACGCGGCTGCTCCGCCTTGTCAACCCCTTTTTTATTTGCCCTGCACGGGCCGGATATGGTATACTGTGGGACAGGATGTTACAATTTCTGATACAAGGAGCTTTTTGCCATGATTTTTACCGTTCGTGACCTCGGGTTCGAGATCGGGCCTTTTTTGCTGGAGGGCTGGTGGGCGCTGGCTGCCCGGGCTGTCTGCGCCGCTGTCATCGTTTTTGCGGGGCTTCTGCTCAGCTGGCTGCTGCGCCGGAAGATCTTTCCCGCTCTGCTGGCCCGCAGCTGGCACTTTGCCGCCACGCCCATCCTCCTGCGCAGCTTACAGGGCCCTTTGGAGCGGATGGCCTTTTACAGCGGCCTGTATCTGGCCCTGACCAGCCTGCCGTGGGCCATTCCGGGCCTGACAAAGTTTCTGTTCACGGCCTATAAGATCGCAGCGACTCTCCTGTTCTGTCAGGGCCTGTACAACGCTTCTGAGGTAGCCGACCTGCTGCTGGCCTCCTTCAGCCCGGAGATCCGGAGCAACAAGACCCTGCGCTCCCTGCTGGACACCACCTACAAGGTGCTGGTCATCATTCTGGGTGTTGCCACCTGCGCGCAGATCGTCGGCTTCCCCATCGGCAGCATCGTAGCCGGTGCCGGTCTTGTGGGCCTGACCATCTCGCTGGCCGCGCAGGAAAGCGCCAGCAACCTGTTCAGCGGCATCGTCATCCTGCTGGACAAACCCTTTTCCATCGGCGACTGGATCACCGTGGGCAATGTGGAGGGCGAGGTCATCGATATCAACTTCCGCTCCACCCGCATCCGCTCCATGGACCACAGCGTGGTCATTATCACCAACAGCCAGATCTGCGCCTCCACTGTCCAGAACACAGCCCTGCGCACCATGCGGCCCTATAAGTTCACGCTGGGTGTCACCTACGGCACCACCCGTGCCCAGCTGGAAAAGCTGATGGCTGACCTGCAGGCCATGCTGGACAACAGCCCTTACACCAACAAGGGCACCAACATCGTCCGGCTGACCAGCTTTGGCGATTCCAGCATCAACATTCTCATCTCGGCCTACCTGACCACCAACGTCTATGCCACCTTCTTGCAGCAGCAGAATGATCTGAACCTGAACATCATGGACGTGATGCAGGCAGACGGCGTGGACTTCGCCTTCCCCTCCACCAGCGTCTACATCGAAAAGAATTGAGCATACCAGAACGCCCCCTGTGTGCCTGCTGCGGCGCACAGGGGGCGTTCTTATGTTGTGTTATTCCCGGTTCCTGATCTCGATCGTTCTGCCGCCAAGATTCTCATACACGCGGTGGGAGACGGAGAGCACCGTGCGGCCCACGGAGGCACGGCGCAGAGCCTCCAGCACGCGGGCCTCGGTTTCGGCATCCAGATTGGCGGTGATCTCATCCAGCAGCAGCACGGCGGGGTCTGCGGCGGCGGCACGGGCAATGGACAGCAGCTGCCACTCGCCCTGCGAGAAGATGCCCTCGGTACAGACGGTGTCATAACCCTCCGGCAGAGCCCGGATGGCAGCATCGATCCCGGCCAGTGCGGCGGCATCCCTTGCCATTTCCCCGGTGATCTGCGGGTCTCCCAGCGTGATCTGTTCCAGCACGGTGCCCGGCACGCGGGAGAAATGCTGTTCCACACAGCCGATGCAGGTGCGGCGCTCCCGGTCGGTGATGTCCCCCACCTTCACGCCGCCGATGGTCACCGTACCGGTCTCCGGCTGATACAGGCCCAGCAGGAGCTTGAACACGGTGCTCTTGCCCGCACCGGTGCGTCCCACCAGCGTGACCTGCTCCCCCTGTTTCACGGTCATGGAAAAATCCTTCAGAACGTGCCGTTCCCCATAGCCGAAGGTGACGTGCGCAAATTCCACATCGCCCCGGGCAGCCTCCCTGCGCGCGGGAGGGATCGTGCGCTCCGGCTGGTCGAGAAAGGCATCGATGCGCCTGACACCCGCCATGGCCGACTGGATGGTCTGGATCTCCATGCCCAGGCTCTCGATGGGGGCGAAGATGCGGGAGATGTAGTTGATGATAGCCACCGAGGTGCCCACCGACATACCGAACAGAGTCAGGAGCTGTGCGTTCCCCGAAGTGGAGAGCAGCATCACGATGCCGACCACAACGGCATTCAACAGCAGCACCACCGGCGAATAGACAGCATCATAAAAATTGGTACGCTCCATGGCGGCATAGCTGTCACCGATGCACCGGTCATACCGGCGCTCCATGTAATCCTCCAGACCCAGCGCCCGGATGGTGCGGATGTTGTGCAGAGTCTCGGGCACCTGCCCGGAGACAGCGGCGACCGCGCGGCGGTTGTCCAGCTGCGCGGCCAGCATCCGTTTCTGGACGTAACGGGTAAACACGGCAAACAGCGGCAGCACCAGCAGCAGGATCAGTGTAAGGCCGGTGTTTTTTACCGCAATGACCCCCATGATGGAGACGATGCGGCAGGCATCTGCCGCCATGCTGATGATGCCGGAAGTGAACAGGGCTTCCACTGTGTCCACATCGCCCGAAAAGCGGGCGGCCACCTCGCCGGGGTTCTGCTCTGCCAGTGTACCAGCGGGCAGGCGGCTCAGCTTCCGGGACATCTCCGAGCGCAGGGCATGGGTCATCCTCTGGCCAAAGAGCACCAGCAGGCTTTCCTGCGCCGAGGTGAGCATACCTTCCAGTGCAAGGCTGCCGAAGTAGAGCAGCACGGCCAGAAAGGACAGCGGGAGGCCCGCGGTCAGACGGTCGATGACCCGGGCCAGCAGCAGGGGCGGCAGCAGGGATGCCGCCACCGAAGCTGCCACGCACAGCACCGTGCCCACCGTGAGAAGGCGGTGCGAAGCCGCTGCCATCCGGACGGCAGCAAACACGCCGTGATCATTTTTCTTTTTCATGCGCCCTCTCCCCCTTTCAGGCCGGTCTGGCTTTCATACAGCTGGTGGTAGACCGGAACCGCTGCCATCAGCTCCTCGTGGGTGCCAACGGTGGTTCTGCCGCCCTCCATAAAAATGATCTGCTGCATCTGCGGGAAATGGTACAGCCGGTGGGAGATCAGGAACACCACCTTATCCCTGGCATACGCCTGCAGCTCGGCAAAGATCGCATCCTCGGTGCTGCGATCCAGTGCCGAGAAGGGGTCATCCAGCACCAGCACCGGGCGGGGATGGGCCAGCGTCCGGGCCAATGCCAGACGCTGTGCCTGCCCGCTGGAAAGGCGGGTGCCGCCGCTGCCGATGACCGTCTCCGTACCCTTTTCCATGGCCAGCACTTCCTCCTTCAGGGCAGCGGCTGCAAGCCACGGCATGACATCCTGTTCGCTGCCGCAGAGGACATTATTCTGCACGGTGTCGGCACTCAGTTCCGGGTCATGGCCCAGATACCCGACCGTGGCGGCGATCTGGCGCGGGGTCAGGGCGGAAAGCTCCCTGCCGCCAAAGCAGACTGAACCTTGATAGGGCGCTTCGCAAAGAAACACGCGGCCGAGGGTGGATTTTCCACAGGCGACCGGGCCGGTGATGCCGATGATATCGCCGGGGTGGGCCGTCAGGCTCAGGCCGGAAAAGACAGGCTCTTCGCCATAGGAGAAGGCGAGTTCTTTCAGCGTCACATCCTGTGCCGCCGGGATCTGCAGGGCATCCAGCTGCTCGGGCGTTTTCATCAGGGGTCTGATGCGCTTCCAGGAGACCTCTGCCTTTTGCACCGCGTTGAAGAGCTTGGCCACCTTGGAGGATTTGACCACCAGCTTGGTGAAACAGGAGAGGAAGGTGGTGAAGGCGGCGATATCCCAGTGGTTCCAGCCAGTACCCAGCACATTCTTTGCGCCGAACCACAGGATGAAGAGGGTCCCTGCCTCGGATGCCGCCAGATAAAGCGGCGGCAGCGCGGACTGCCACACGTTGTTCCGCACGGCAGTCTTTTCGTAAAGGCTCAGGGCCTCCTCGTATTTTTCCATCCGGGCCTCCTCACAGCCGTAGATGCGGTAGGTCACAGCATTCCGGGCACGGTCCAACGTGGCACTGCTCAGGGCACCGGCGGCCTTTTTATAGGCTGCACCGGCGCGCTGCACTGGCTTTTTCATCCCTGCCGCGCAGACATAGGACACCGGAGTAAAAAGCAGGCCCAGGATCGCCAGCCGCCAATCGTATACCAGCAGCATGACCGCATAGCCCGCCAGCGCCACACCGGTGTCGAACACCTCCGTGGTGAACTTGCGCATCCCCTCCACGCAGTCGTCCACATCGGCGATGGCCTTGGTCATCAGCTCACCGGCCCCCTCTTTTTCCAGCGCTGCCCGGCTCTGCCGCACCAGATTGGCGTACAGGATGCCCTTCATCCGGCGGTTGATGTTGTTGGCAAAGCGGCGCACATAAAAACGTTTGATGAAGCGCGCCGCCTGCACCAGCAGTGTGACCGCAATGTAGGCCAGCACCAGCAGCGCCATTTGGGCAGCAGTCTCACTGCCGCCCAGGATATCCGCCAGGCACTGGGCCAACCGGCCCTCGAACCACGGCGCGGCCAGCAGACCGATGTTATAGACAAGGCCCGAAAGGGTCACAAGGAGCAGCGGGAACCACTCCACCCTGAAATAGGAGAGGACCCGGTCCGGGCGGAACGATTTATCTTTTTTCATGGGGCATTTTACCTCCTGCGGGTGTTCCATTCAGTATACCACGCTTTCGTTCCGCAGAAAAGCGCACACAAAATGCATCTTGACAGCTTTGTTCAGAAAAAAGCCATGACAGCAGGAACAAAATGCAAGATCATTGCAATGGTCACCGCTGTCATGGCGATCGGTTTTCTTTGTATGAAAAATGCTCCCATCGGCAGGATCTGCATTGCAGTGGTGTGGGTCTGCCATCTTCTGTATTTCACCTTGCGGGTCAAGACCATCAATCCCACAGAGCAGACTCAGGAAAGTGCAGAATAGATCCCCCCGGGATACCATCAGATTGCAGGCATCCATGGCCCGCAGGGATACAGTTGCGTTCTTATCGGTTCACGAAATTCAGCGCCAGCACAAGCAGCAGCATGTGTACCGGGTAAAAGGCGTAGCAGGCATACTGGAACGGTTTGCTGTGGCAGCCCTGCCGCCCGCGATACAGCCAGATGGGCACCAGCGCCAGCAGCGCAAGCCCCTGCTGACACAACTCAAACTCCATGCCGAACAGCCGGATGGGGTACATCAACCCGCCCAGAAGCACCACGTTGATCCAGTACAGGGTCAGCACCTGTCCCAGCAGGCACCACCATTTCCGGCCCCGGAAAATGTAAAAAGCGAACACGGTCAGCACACCGGCACCGTAGTAATCTGTCATGCCCAGCGTTCCCAGCAGCGCCCCTGCTGCTGCCACTGCGGCGCACGCCGGCAGCGAGACCCAGAGCTTTTGCTTTTTGCGCACCGTTTCCATCAGATGCACCCCCAGAAGCCCCAGCAGCAGCGTCCAGATCACGTTCTGATGCACCGGGTAGAACCATGTCCCGCCATACATCAGATCAAAGGGCACTTCCGAAAGCAGTGCAAACAACAGCAGCCGCAGTGCATAACGCTTCAGATTTCGGGTATGAAAGTAGCCTTCCACTGTCATAAATGCAAAGATAGGGAACGCCAGCCGCCCGGCACAAGTCAGCCAGTCCTGCGCCGGCAGAAGGGTCGCCCACAGGTGATCCATCAGCATCAGCGCCATGGCAATGAGATGAAGTGCTGCTGCACTCAGGTCAATGTAATTTGCGGCAGCGGGACGAATCGGTTTGGTTGACATGATCATACCTCGTCTTTGTCTAAATTCAGTTGCTTTGTCTGGAATACGAACGACTCCCTCCAAGAATTGCAGCCCCGGCAGTTTTTTACCGCCGGGGCTGCAGCACTTCATCGCTTATCCCTCCGGTTTTGCACCGGCCATTTTGGATACGGCAAGCATCCAGGGCAGCTTCTGCCATTTGCTCTGCCTGCAAAATGGGGGATGCAGTGCACCCGCCCCGCAGGCGGAAAAATGCTCCCGCAGCAGTCTGCGGGGCAAATTCAGAAAGGGTGGCTTGCCTGCCTGCCCATGGAGACGTAAGCACGGTAGCAGGAATGCGGGAAAGGGCAAAGGACGGTTTCGGCGGAAAAGCGTCTGGCGGTGGCGGAAAAGCCGAACGCAAGATTTTTTCAATTATGCTGGCTCGTAAGGTGAACCGGACCGAAACTTCCTTGCGGAACTGTGCAGCGTTATCGTTCATCTGCACCTGAACCGGCAGCCGCGTCCCCGGCGCTTGCCGCACCCAAAATGGCCGGTTGGCGGCGTGTCACCCTTTGGCGTTTTCCAGATAGGTCTCAAACGCCTCGGCAAAGCTGGCGTTCACATCAAAGGGAACAGTGTAGTCCACCTTGGAGGTCACAAGGCAGAGATCCAGCCGGTTGGAGGTCTCGTCTGCCTGCCGGTTCAGCTTGCTCAGCGCGGCGTGGATGACCTTGCGGTCGTAGTTGATGGTGGTCACCCGCTTTACATCGCAGCAATAGGAGATCTGGTTGCCCTCAGCGTTAAAGCGGTAGCCGGTGCCCCCGCCGGAAAGCAGCTGCTCGGAACTGCGCAGGTCGTTCATCCGCTTGAAGGTGCGCGCCACGCTCTGCCGTGCAGCGTTCAGACTGACCTCGCTGTCCATATCCATGTCCAGCGCATCCTTTGCCTTGCGGATGGCGGCAAACAGGCGGCTCTTCTCCTCCAGCAGATAGAGCATGAACCGGGCAACGTCGGTGATCTGCTCTGCATATTCGGTCTGTGCCACGTCCATAACGGTCTCGTCCTCGGCCTCGGGCATCACCTTATGGCGCAGATAGGTGTTGGCCACCTTGGTCACGTTGGCATCGCAATCCAGAATGCCCTGCGCCTCGTCCAGCAGAGACTGGAGCTTGTTCTGGTAGCGGAATGCTTCCTTCAGGTTCATAGTCGTTCCCTCCATCTTGTTTTTTCTGCTTTCAGCTTACCACAGACTGCCCGCCCGCGCAAGCCTTCCGGTAAAACAGACAAAACGCCCGCCCCGGTCATGCCGGGGCGGGCGTTTTGCATTTGCTGTGACACTTATTGGGATAAGAGATTGGCATTACTCAGCCGGCCACGCGCTCGGTGCGGCCTGCCTCCAGCATATAGCGCAGGAAGCCGGTCACATCGGCGGGGTCGGTCACGGTGAGGTCAAAGCCCTTCTTGGGGGCAGTGTCCATCATCTGCAGCATGGAGCGTGCGGTAGTGTCCTTTTTCAGGTCGCAGGTCTTGCCGTTGTCCAGATGCAGCAGCACGCTGCCGTGGCTGGCAGAAAGCTGGCGCATGAAACGTTCCTTATCAAAATACTCGATACGAAGCATAGGAATACCTCCTTGATAAAATGGTTTATGTTACACTTGCCGTCCAGTCCTCTTTGGACAGGCGGCGGGAGAATAGCGTTTTTGCCCGGCTGGGAACGCGCTTATACGGCTTGCGCTCCGGCTGCGCCGGTGCTATACTGAGCTTGGAAGCTCTGATAGGATAATACCACAAAACAATCGATAATAATAGAACAAAACCGCATAGTATATGCAACAAAACCGGCATTGATAAAAAACATTCAAAGTATTGCGGAAAGGATTTGGTGAATATGGCATATCAGACAAGCTGTGCCTCTTATACCAGCGGCCGAGTGGGGCTGTCCAGCGCCACCGCCGTGGTGGCGGATGCCGCCGGGCGGGAGCAGACCCAGCACGGCAGCCCGCTGTTCCCTATTGCCTGCTACGCCGAGGACCTTTCCAGCTACTCGGTGGCGTGGCACTGGCACGAGGAATTTGAGTTTATTCTGGCGGCGCTGGGGCCTATCCATGTGGACGTGAACAAGACCCGCCTGACCTTGCAGACCGGACAGGGCGTGTTCATCAACTCCGGGGCGCTGCACGCGGTAGAGCCCACCGAGGGCAGGGCGCTGCTGCATTCCGGTGTGTTTCAGCCCCGGCTTGTCGGCGGCATGGACACCGTATTCTGGCAAAAACTCATCCGCCCGCTCTTGCAGCCCGGCACACCGCCCTTCTTTTTGCTGGACGAGGCCGTGCCATGGCAGCGGCAGGTGCTGCTCTGCCTGCGGGAGGCGTGGAAGGGCGTGGCGGACGAGTCCTTTGACTACGAGAACCGGGTGCGCTACCACCTTACTGCCGCCCTGCGGCTGCTCATTACCCAATGCGTCAGCGGCAAGGTGAAGGTATCGGAGCAGGAGCAGATTGCCTCGGAGCGGATGAAGCAGATGCTCCGCTATGTAGAGGAGCACTACGCCGAGGAGCTGACCGTGGAAAAGCTGGCTGGCTGCGTCGCCCTGAGCGAAAGTGCCTGTCTGCGCAGTTTCCGGCAGTTTCTGGGCATCACACCCATCCAGTACGTCAAGCAGTTCCGGGTAGAAAAGGCCGCCGAGCTGCTGCGCTCCACTCGGCTCAAAACCGGCGAGGTGGGGCTGGAATGCGGTTTTTCGGACGCCAGCTATTTTATCAAGAGCTTCCGGGAGATCAAGCACTGCACCCCCCGGGAGTACCGTATCCGCTTCTGCTGAGCAAAAAGTAAAAAATGCCGGGCAGCTGCAAGCTGCCCGGCATTGCATTATAAAATTTCCCCCTGCCAGCGCTCCGGCGGAATGACCGGCTCGGTGACAAAGGCCTCGGGGTTCGGGGCAAGAACATGGCGGGTGACCCGGAAAAGCCCCTCGGCGTCGCACAGGATACACCTTGCATCGCCAAATTTTGTGTTCCGGGCTGCGCCGCAGTCCAGATACGCCTGTTCCAGCTTGACGAAATCCTCCGAGATATGCGGCCGCTGTGCGTTGTAGTGGCGGCGCATATAGACGGTGTGCTGCACCCCGGCTTCGTCCACCACGGTCATCCGCATGGGCTTGTCGGTCAGGCGGTTCGGCACGTTCAGCACCTCCTCCACGCTATGGATAAAGGTGTTGCGGGCGTGGGTGACCCCCAGCAGCAGCACCTTGCCGTGAGCTGCCCGCAGCCGATTGTAGCAGCCGCCGGGAGTGCAGGGGGTGTTGGCGTCCAACTCCCCTTCCAGATACGCAGCTGCGCCCTTGCCGTAAGCTGCCATGCTGTGGGTGGGGTGCAGCGAGCGCACCACGCCGGGGCGCTGCCGGAACAGCTCCGGCAGAATGCCCACGCAGCACGGGCTGCGGCGCACATCGAACACACGGTTCTCCTCGTTGATGAACCGCCATGTGTGGGTGGGCAGCAGCAGCAAGCCCTCTGCAAAAAACTCCATCAATGCGTCCAGAACTGTGTCTGCGCCGCCCTCCACCGGGCCGATGGACTTCATGGAGGAATGGATCAGGATGGTCTCGTTGCCTGTCAGCCCCATTGCTGCAAGGTCGTGCTTGAGGTCAGCCTTTGTATATGCCATGTCGTTTCTCCTTTTTGGGCATTTTGTCTGTACCCAGTTTACCGCCTTTTGTGCGGCAAAGCAAGCACGCACGCAAAAAAGGCAAACACCCTGTTGTATTTGCCAGGGACGAGCCGCTATCTGCGGGGTGTGTGCCCTTTCAGCTTTTTTAGTAAAATCCTGTATACAGCATATCATCTCGCAGCGTTACCGCGAAACAAGCACAGCGCCTTGCAATTATAGCAATTTGATAGTTATTTCCTGTTTTCTTTGTGCATTTGGTACAGCAGTCACTTGATTGCGGCATTTCATCAGCACTTTTCCCGCATTGCAAAGTGGTATATCAGTTTTCCAGTTTCAGGAACAGTTCCGTGCGCGAGCACATGCACTTGTATACAAGTGTTCAAATTAAGTTCCATTCCAGCATTGACATTCTGCTGCCGCAACGGTACAATAATAATAAGCTTATATTTACCGGATAAACGGAGAACAACTATGGCTACATTACAGCACACTGATGAGCTGTATCATATTCTCGAGGACGAGATCTGCGCACTGAAGATCCTGCCCGGGGAAGCGCTGAGCGAAAACCAGCTGTGCAAGCGGTTCGGCGTTTCGCGCACTCCTATCCGCAGCGTTTTGCAGCGGCTGGAGCAGAACCGCTTTGTGCAGATCATTCCCTGCAAGGGCACCATCGTTACCGCCATTGATATTGGCGTGGTAGATCAGCTCATCTTCCAGCGTGTTGCGGTGGAGGGCATGGTGTTCCGGGACTTTGTGCAGAGCTGCTCGCCCATGGAGATCCTTGCGGTGGAACACCTCTATAATATGCTGCTGGAAGCCGCTGCGGATCGCCGCGACCCGGAGAACTTTGATTTCAACCACTTCCTCAGCTGCGACCTTGCCATGCACGAGTACTGGTTCCACAAGACCAGCAAGGAGTACCTTTGGGAGCAGATGACCCGCCCGCAGGCAGACTACTCCCGCTTTATCCGTCTGGACATCGTGGGCGCGCGCAACGTGCCCAGCGTTGTCAGCGAGCACGCCGAGATGCTGCGCATTCTGCGGGAAAAGGATCTGGACGCCATTGAACCGCTGATGCGCACCCACCTGTACGGCGGTGTAAGCCGTATGGGCAGCAAGATCTACTCGGACGAATACCGCGGCTACTTCAAGCTGCCGGAAAACAAAAAATAAAGAAGGCCGCTGCACAATTTCCTGTGCAGCGGCCTTCTTCTGGTTGCGCCAGCAGGAGTCGAACCTACGATGGGGGAGTCAAAGTCCCCTGCCTTACCGCTTGGCGATGGCGCATCATGCAAAACAGTATAGCATATTTTCCGCTGTTCCACAAGAGGTGCGCCGCATTTTTGCAGCTTTTTCTGTGCGCTGTCTGCCGCACTTGCGGCGGTTTGGGTCGGTTTTTGGGCTTTGCGGCCGGGATCCTGCGTTTTCCATATTCTTCCATGTTTTTACGAAAGGCAAGTTTTGCGGGATGCGTTTTTCAAAAAACACAGTCCGCAGGGGGCACAAGATTCATATTGCAAAGGTGAGATTTATTTTTTTCCTGATTTTTCTTATTATTTTCTCAAAAGACTGTATTTTTTGTTGCGGTTCTGGTACACTGGATGTGATAAAAATAAGTTGAAGAAACTACGCCGATGTCCGGGCTGCCCCCGGGCGGGGCAGTGTCTCCATCTTTGTGAAGGAAAGCGAGGGATCTCATGAAAAAATTCCTGAAAACGCTGGTGGTCGGGCTTTGCCTGTTCACGCTGCTGTGCTGCGCACTGCCGGCTGCATTTGCCGCCGACAAAACTTCAGGGAGCAAAAAGGAAGAGAATGTGTACGCCATTGGTATGGATGCCCAGGGCGGCATCTGCTCCACCGTGGTAACCTACACGAACCTGTCCGGCAAACTGGAGAGCACGCCCGAGCAGCCTACCATGACGGGCTACACCTTTGACGGCTGGTACACCGAGCCGGTGGGCGGCAGCAAGGTGACCACCTCCACCGTGTTCACCTCCGACGCCACCATCTACGCCCACTGGACTGCCAAGGCCGGTACTTCTACCGTGCCGCAGCCCACCACCCAGCCTGCCGTCCAGTGGCAGAAGTATGTAGGCCCTGCCCTTGTGGCCGGTGCCCTGCTTACCACCCTGCTGGTCGCCACCATGTTCTGAACACTGCTGTAAACGCAATGATACCATTGAAGAAAGGGATCTTACCATGACTACTTCTACCATGAAAATGCCCGCCAGCTATTCCACCATCGAAGCCGAGGAGATGACCTATCTGGACGGCGGCACCAGCAACGCTTATCAGGCCTTCCTGGACGTTGGCAAGGTGTTCAACTACATTGCCCGCATCTTCTCCGGTGCAAGCTCCATCATCAACAATGTTAACGTCATCTACCAGTCCTTTGTATCGCTGAACAGCCTGCTGGGCAGCTTCGGCAAGTAAAAGCATCACCCCAAAGTTCAGATCCGGGAGCCGCGCTTTTTTCGAAAAAGTGCGGCTCCCGTTTTTCGTACACGCTGTAATTCAGTGCATTACTGCGCAGCACTTCACACTCCAAAATTATGAACAAACATTTTAGGTTTTTCAGGGTCAAGCAGCCGTTTCTTAGGCAATTCGCACACAATATATAAAAAAATGCGATATTTTTTCAGTGTTATCCCTTGATTTTGTGTCTGATTTGTTACATTGTTGTTACAGTGGGTGTGCTAGAATAAGGTAGTTTATAAAATGCCCTTCAGACCGCGTAAAAAATCGTGGCGGCAAGCGCTTTTTTAGGTATTTTTGTTAAGTAATTTCGTAATCTTCGAAAACCTTTTCGTTCTTTATGTTTTGGGAGTATGTACACAAATGGCAGATCGTGAACTGCGGCGGATGCACCGCGCTGAACTGATAGAGATCATCTATGCGCTGAAGCAGAGCGAGGACCAGCTCAAGGCGCAGAACGCCGCGCTTACCGCGCAGCTGCAGGACCGGCAGCTGCGGCTGGAAAGCGCCGGTTCCATCGCGCAGGCCGCGCTGGAGCTGAACAACGTGTTCGCCGCCGCGCAGGCCGCCGCCGATGACTATCTGCACTCGGTGCAGGCCAGTCTTGCGGACACCAACGCCACCGCCGCCAATACCCTTTCGCAGGCGCGCAGCGAGGCCAAGCGCATTCTGGAGCAGGCACAGGCAGACGCCGACAGCCTGAAAGCGCAGGCGCAGCAGGAATGCGACGCCATGACCGCCGCCGCCGCGCAAAAGCGCACCCAGACCGAGGCCGACTGCAAGGCCATGGTAGAGCGTGCCGAGCAGGAGGTGCAGCAGCGCTGGCAGACATTTGACCGCAAGGCCAACGAGCTGCTGGACCAATACCGCAGCACCGACGGCCTGCCTTCGGAGGAAACATGAAAAAACGCGATATCCGGTTCGCTTCCATCCCTTCCACCGAGGAAGTGGCCGCAGAACGTGAGCGTCTTGCGTACCAGAGCCGCTACCAGCGGGTGCTGCGCAGTACGATCTATATTCTGGTGGTGGTGGCCGCAGCAGCCGTGCTGCTGGCTACGCTGTTTCTGCCGGTGCTTCAGGTCTCCGGCGACAGCATGTACCCTACATTAAATGATAAAGACATTATCCTGCTGGTAAAATCCAACCACATTGAAAACGGTGAGTTATGCGGGTTTTACTGGCAGAACAAGCTGCTGCTCAAACGCATCATCGGGCAGCCCGGTGATGTGATCGATATGGACGTGAACGGCGTGGTCTCGGTAAACGGCGTGGCGCTGGACGAACCCTATGTGGACGCGCTGACCGTGGGCGAATGCGACATCCGGTTCCCCTATCAGGTGCCGGAAAACCGCTACTTCGTGCTGGGCGACCACCGTGCCACCTCCATCGACAGCCGCAGCAGCGTGATAGGCTGCGTTGAAAAAAGCCAGATCGTGGGCAGGGTTTTCCTGAGGATATGGCCCTTGTCCAGCTTCTCGTTGATCCATTGACCCCGGGAGGAGGTATTGCGTTATGAACGACATTCTTAAAACGTACATGGAGCGGTTCCGCGAGAACCGGCACGCCCTGCGGCGCTACACCGCGTTTGTGCTGGCACTTGCCATGATCACCACCCTGTTCGTCAACTGGCAGCTGCATGGCGTGGGCATTTCCATGACCGCGCAGTACCAGTGCGGCGAGGAGGAGCACACCCACACCGCGGATTGCTACACCAAGGTGCTCATCTGCGGTTACGAGGAAGGCGAGCTTGAAAACGCGGACGAGGTGGTCGCCGCTGCTTCCACCAGCCAGCCCACCGTTGAGGAAGAGCCTGCGCCGCTGGCACTGGAGCCGCAGATCGAGTTTGTGCCCCACGAGCACACCGAGGACTGCTACACCGAGGTGCAGACCCTGACCTGCATGGAGGAAGAGCACGTCCATGGTGACGACTGCTTCGACCCTGAGGACGGCACCCTGATTTGCGAAAAATTTGAGCATACCCACGACAAAAGCTGCTATACCACCGAGTACGAGCTGACCTGTGGACTGGAAGAGGGCGAGCTTGTGGAGCAGGTGGTGGAGCCCACCCAGAGCGCCGAGCTGGCGGCTATGGCTGTGGCCGAGCCTGTGGCGCTGAAGCCGGCGGTGGACACCGTGGAGCCCATCTACCACCACCACACTGACGCCTGCTACGAGGAAGTGCTTACCTGCCCCCTGCCGGAGCATCACCACACCGTAGCCTGCCTGAGCGACACCTCCGCCGACCTTGAGACCCCCGAGGAGTGGCAGGCCGCCAACGCCGAGGCCGTGATGACCGGCAACTGGGACAAAGACCTGCTCAGCGTGGCAAAGACTCAGCTGGGCTACGAGCAGAGCGAGAAAAACTTCGAGATCGACCCCGCGGACGGCGTGACCCTGCGCTACTACTCCCGCTACGGCCAGTCTTACGGCAACCCCTACGGCGAGTGGGATGTGATGTTCCTCTCCTACTGCCTGAAGTACGCCGGTATCCCTCAGAGCGCCATCCCGCAGGAGGCCAGCGTGCTTTCCCTGCGCAGCGCCATGAGCGGCATGAACTGGCTGCTGGAGAGGGACGGCAGTACCGCCCAGCCCGGCGATATCGTTATTTATAATAAGTATGTCACCCGCACCGTGGCTGTGGACAGCAGCGCCGATGGTGTAGATCCTGATCTGGACGATCTGTTCAGCGTGGACACTAAGCCTGCCGACAGCGTAGACAGTTCCTCCAGCGTGGACGCTGAGCCCACTGACACCGTGGACGATTCCTTCAGCGTGGACGCTGAGTTCGAAAACAGCGCAGAGCTTGCGGAATATGACGTTTCTGCGCCGGATATCATCCCCAGCACCGCGTACTCTGCACCCGGCACTGAAACCTTTACGCCCAGCGTGGTATCCCCCGCTGCCGAGCCGCAGACCACCACCGTGACCGACGCACTGCCCGTGGAGACCGTGGGCATTGTCAGTGAGGTGGACAGCGATGCCGGTACGCTTACCGTTATTTCCGGCGACGTGGACGGAAAGGTAGCCGAGGTTGCACTGTATGATGCTGATGTACTGGCCGTGGTGGATGTTGCCGCCGCCCAGTACGCCAGCCAGCTGCCTACCATCTCCCCCAGCCGCCCGAACCGTGTGCCTGCACTGGCGGCGGGGACGACCTATCTTGATTACTTTGTAGAAACGTCTGAGGGCACGAATAAGGGCGGCATTACCGATATCACCGTAATGCAAGGTACAAAAGTTCTTAACCCGGGAGATCAGATCGAGTTGAATGATGGCGATAAGCTTAGTCTGAACTACACCTTTAATATCCCTGAAGATGCCCTTAAGGATCTTACCACAAAAACCCTGACCTATCAGCTTCCCGCTGGGATTGAGCTATCTGAAAATAAGTCGTTCCCATTGGTCGACCAAAGCACCAATCTGGAAGTTGGTACCGGTGTAGTTGATACGGATGGTGTTGTCCAACTTACTTTCAATGAAGAGTTTGATACTTCAAAGCTTTTTACCGGACACTTTGATTTTGAGGCAGAAGCTTCCACAGTCGGCACTCAGGAAAGCAACACGATCCGCTTCCCGACCGGGCTGGAGCTTATCGTCACGCTGCCGCGCGATCTGGCTATTGAAAAGAAGGGCTCTGCCCCCGTTGTGGATAGTGACGGCACTACCTGTATTGATTACACCGTCATCGTTTCCTCTATGGATGGCTGGTCTCAGCCCATTGAAATTCTGGACGAGCTCCAAAACACTGAAACGATCGCCGGCGAATATGTAACCGACAGCTTTAAGCTGGTCAAGATCGATGCAAGCAACTCTGAGAGCGAGGTAACGGACTACAACAACTTTTTTAGCGCTGATAGCTTCCATATTACAGAGCTGAAAAAATTAGACTCCGGCGAAAGTTATCGGCTGACCTATCGCGTTAAGATAACCAAAAACACTGCTACAGATGCCGGTCATTCTGAGTTCCAGAACCGTGCCCGTTCCAACAACGAAAATGATTGGAAGCGGTGGACGACTAAGTTTGAAGATCGTATTTCGGTTTCTGGCAGTCAGTTCACGCCGACCAACAAGGAGACCGAAAGCTCCGGCTACGTTCTCCCCTCTACCGGTGGCACCGGTACACTACCGTTTACAGCCGTGGGCGGCACTATGATGCTGACCGCGCTGGCATACAGCTTTATCCACCACAAGCGCAGACGCGAAGGGAGGGCAGATGACTAAACTGAACTTCCCTGCCAGCTGGCCGGGGCTGATACCCCGCCCGCCAAGCGCAAAGTTTACGCGATAAACCGAACAAAAAACACCCCCCGCACAAAAATGCAGGGGGGGGGGTGGCAAGGGGCAAAAAAAGAAAGGGGCTTTTTCCATGAAAAAAGTAATGAAGAAACTCATGGCTGCTCTGCTGGCAGTTGCCATGGTGTGCGCCATGGCGATCCCGGTGTTTGCAGACAACACTGAGGAGGACCTCAACAAACTCCACGGTTACAGCGCTTTCCAGATCTTCAAGGGTGTTATTAGTAAGGACAATAAGATTTCCAACGTTGAGTGGGGCAGCAACATCCCTAATTCTGATGATTTTCTGGCCAAATTGAAGGCAGATACTACCATCGGCAATAATTTTAAAAATGCTGCCACTGTTCAGGATGTCCTTGCGGTTATCAGCACATGGCATGATTCCGATGATGACAGCATCGCTTTCGCGCGTTTTGTATGCAGCTATCTCTACTCGGATGCCAATGCAGACCCGAAACCCGTCATTACAGATCACACCGGTGGCATCAACATTCCAGAGCCAGGTTATTATCTGATCGTTGATACTACCTACTTTAACCTTGGCGATTTCTATCATGCCTACAATTCCTTCTTCCTGCTGAATGTTCCCCAAGCACCCTATGTCGTTCTTATTAATCATAAGGTTGTAAAGCCCTCTGTTAAGAAGAAAGTTTATGACAATCCGGATGGCACCAGCAACGAAGCAGGTTTTGGTTCCAGCGCTGACCATGCGATCAACGAAGAGTTCCAGTTCAAGCTGATTGCTACCTTGCCCGCAAGCAGAGACAATGGCCGTGCTTACGATTACTATGATAAGTACACTGTTTTGTTCAATGATACCTTGTCCAAGGGCATTACTTATGACAGACTCGATAGTGTAGTCATTGAATCCAAGGGCACTACCTATGATATCACCGGCGATTCTTCGAAGTATAACGTTGATATTAGCCGTCTTGAAAGTGATAACTATTTTGTGGTAGGCATTCCTGATGTCAAGACCTGTGCATCAGGGCTCAATTTGAATGACGGCGCTACGATTACGGTCACCTATACTGCACACCTGAACGACAAAGCCGCTGTCAATACTACAAGTGGCTCTACCGATAACAAAAACAGCGTACGGCTCCAGTACTCTAATAACCCCAGAAACAGCGCATACTGGGGCTTCACTCCCGAATCCGCTCCCGAAAGCGAAGTCTATGTGTTCACCTACCAGCTGAACAACACCAAGTATCATGATAAAGCTGAAGCGGGCTACGAGCTGAAGGACGCAGGCTTCCGTCTGTACAGCGATGAAGCTTGCAATAATGAGATCAAGCTCAAAAAGAATGCCGATGACACTTACTCTCGCTACTTTGGCGCTGAAGATGGCGAAGAAATGTTCTCTGACGACAAGGGTCAGTTCAATGTCAAGGGTCTGGACGCCGGTACTTACTACCTGAAGGAGACCACCCCTCCTGCCGGTTACAGTGCCTGTGACAAAACTGAAATCGTCATTTCTGCAACGCACGACGGAAACAGAGTTAATCTTGAAAGCTCCAAACTGTACACCACCATCATCAACAACAAAGCCGGCGGCATTACCCTGCCCTCCACCGGCGGTATCGGCACTACCCTGTTCTATGTGGTCGGCGGCGGCCTGATGGCTGCTGCAGCCATCCTGCTCATTACCAAAAAGCGCATGGAGAACCACTAAGCTCTCCTTTCCCCCAGCACAGGGCGGGGCTGCAAAGCCCCCTGCTCTGATCCTGAAACTATAACGTTAGGGAGTAGCCCATGAAAAAGAACAAAAGCACCATAATATTGATCCTCGTCTTTTTCGTGGGTCTATCCGTGATGTTATACCCCACTATCAGCGATTACGTCAACCAGCGCAACCAGTCCCGCGCGGTGGCAAGCTACGCGCAGGACGTGGACACCATGACCGATGCGGATTACAGCGCCTACTTTGACGCCGCCGATGCCTTTAACGCACAGGTGGCCGCCAACGAAAACGCCCTCTTCCGTCCGGATCAGCTTTCCGACTACAACGAAACGCTGGATATTACCGGCACGGGCATTATGGGCTACATCACCATTGAAAAGATCGGCGTGGAGCTGCCCATCTACCACGGCACCGACGACAGCGTGCTGCAGGTGGCGGCAGGTCATCTGGAAGGCACCAGCCTGCCGGTGGGCGGCGCTTCTACCCACGCGGTCATCTCGGCGCACCGCGGCCTGCCCAGCGCTAAGCTGTTTACCAACCTCGACCAGCTGGAGATGGGCGATACCTTTACCATCACCGTGCTGGACCGGGTGCTCACCTACGAGGTGGACAAAATCTCCATCGTGCTGCCCACCGAGACCGATGAGCTGAAGATCGCCGAAGGCAAGGATTACGTCACCCTGATGACCTGTACCCCCTACGGCATCAACACCCACCGCCTGCTGGTGCGCGGCCGCCGCGTAGAGACCCCGGATCAGTACAAGCACCTCCGCGTTACCGCCGAAGCGCTTAAAATTGAACCTATCATCGTTGCGCCCATCATGGCGCTGCCCATGCTACTGATCTTGCTGATCGGTATGCTGATTTCCACACGCAAACCCAAGAAAACGAGAGGTGAAGAACATGAAAAGCATTGATTTGCGTCATCGTCTGGCGGCTGTTCTGCTGGCTATGTGCCTTGTGGTATGCTGCGCCCTGCCGGCGTTTGCCACCAGTGCCAACATTGTACTGGGGCGTCTGGGCTCGCTCCACGTCCGTCTGTACGACACCCACAACGATGTGCCCCTGCGCGGCGGCGAGCTTACCCTGTATCAGGTGGCCACCGTCAAGTGCACCAACGGCAACCTGTACTTTGACTATACCGGCGATTTTACGGGCTGCGGTGTCGTGCTGGGCGATCTTTCCGACAGCACGCTGGCAGACCGGCTGGCTAAGTACCTGCCCGCCGTGCCCGCCATTGCCGCCCAGCAGAACGTGACTGAGAAGGGCTACGCCGATTTTGCCAAGCTGCCGCAGGGGCTGTATCTGGTGGTGCAGACCAAGGCCTCCCACGGCTACGAGGCCATCAAGCCCTTCCTTGTGTCCATTCCCCTGCCGGATGGAAAGGTAACATTGAGATACCAGCAAAATGTGGCATAACAGCGGCAAACTTGCTTTGTATATAAAATTTAATAGTGTATAAGCCAAAGGGCGTTTCACTTTTAAGGTGGACGCCCTTTTTTCATACCTATTTTCAAGAGAAAGGAGATCCCCATGGAATTAAACGAAATGGAAAAAAAGCTGCTCTTTCAGGTGGAGGGCGATTATCAGACAAAGATCTTGAATGAACTTTATATGACCGTGAGGTATTCAAATAATTCCGAACAGCGGGAGGCGGCAGAAGGTCTTATGGCAAAACT
>OOCL01000307.1_pt1 | contig 41251 bp, 35 predicted proteins | sample 1671211 | NCBI WGS metagenome assembly OOCL01 (sample SAMN06348133, study PRJEB24527) | human gut metagenome | biome: human gut; feature: ankylosing spondylitis patient; material: feces | host: Homo sapiens | place: China | collected 2015-10 | reverse complement strand
TGTTGGGAAAATCTCGATCCCCAGTCTTGCTTTTGATTAGAGCAATCACTTCTGCACCCAAGGTATCAGGTTGACCGAATTCTTAGGAGGGGGACGCTCTATCCAACTGAGCTACTGAGACGCATTACAGATATGATACCGCAAACAGCGCACAAAATCAAGTTGAATCGGAGAGAAAAAAGGTGTATCCTATAAAGAGAGGCTCCTGCGCCGGGAAACTTTGCGCAGGGGCGGCAGAACGACTCGCCCCTCTGGCCGCTGGCCGGGGGAGCCCCGGGAGGTTGCAATGGGAAAAAACAAAACCAAAAAGCGGACACGCCGACCCAACAAGGGATGGCTGTCGGGCAGCAGTGCGACGCAGACCATCTGCGGCAGCTTTCTGCTGGTCATCGCGGTGGGGACGCTGCTGCTCACCCTGCCCATTTCCAGCAGGACGGGGCGGCTGGGCGTCATCGACGCCATGTTCACTGCCACCAGTGCTACCTGTGTGACGGGCCTCGTCGTGCGGGATACATGGAGCCAGTTTTCGCTGTTCGGGCAGGTGGTCATCCTGATGCTCATTCAGGTGGGCGGCCTCGGCCTTGTCACCCTCACCAGCTTCTTCGCGCTGGCGGCCCGGCGGCGGATGGGCTTCCGCGACCTGCGGCTGCTGGGCGAGAGCGTTTCGGCAGACGGCCTGTCCAAGGCCACTGAGGTGCTGAAGATCGTCATCAAGTTGGCGGCGGCTTTCGAGGCCGTGGGCATCGTGCTGCTGCTCTTCGCATTTGTGCCGCAGTTCGGCGCAGAAGGTGTGTGGGTCAGCGTGTTCACGGCCATCTCGGCTTTCTGCAACGCAGGCTTTGACCTCTTCGGACGGTTTGGCGCCTACTCCTCGCTGGTGCCGTACGTCAACAACTACTATGTGCAGGCTGTCATCATGTTCATGATCATGGCCGGTGGTCTGGGTTTCATGGTCTGGGTGGAGCTGGCAGAGTACCGCAAAAAGCGGCGGCTCTCCCTCCACGCGAAGGTCGTGCTGCAGTTCTCGGCCATTTTCTGGGTGGGCGGCGCGGTGCTGCTGGCCCTGCTCGAGTGGTCGAACCCCAGGACGATGGGCGGCCTGTCCGTCCCGGGCAAGATAATGGCGGCGCTGTTCCAGTCGGTGTCCACCCGTACTGCGGGTATGAACACCATCGACCTCGCGGCCTGCAGCCCCATCAGCAAGCTGCTGATGAGCGTGCTGCAGTTCATCGGTGCGGCCCCCGGTTCGACGGGCGGCGGCGTCAAGGTGACGACCTTCGCGGTGCTCATCCTGACCATCCGCAGCGTGGCGCAGGGCCGCGACGACTGCGTCATCGGCGGCCACCACATCGAGTCCAAGACGGTCTACCGCGCTCTGACCATCATCGTCATCGGCGCGGTGGCGGCGTTCGGCTCTGCCGTCGTGGTGTACTACAACACCGCAGAGACGGTGTCAGTCATCGACTGCATCTTCGAGTCCTGCTCGGCGTTCGGTACGGTGGGCCTGTCGGTGGGTGTCACTGGGCAGTTGAACACCGGCGCAAAGCTGCTGTATATGGCCTGTATGTTCATGGGCCGCGTCGGCCCGGTGTCGCTGGCGATCAGCCTGACGGCAAAGCCCGACGACAACAAGCGCAAAGTCCTCCCGGTGGGTCACATCAACGTAGGTTAAACAAAAAGCGGGCGCTCCACCTGTCCGGAGAGACAGAGGAGCGCCCGCTTTCACTCATTATAAATTGTCCAGTTCCGTCTGGAGCTTTGCAAGAGAGTTACGAATCGGCAGATGCTGGGGGCAGACGGCCTCACACTTGCCGCAGCGGACGCAGTGAATGGCCTTTTCGGCATCCGGGAAGCGGGCTGTCCACTGCTGACGGATGGCGTCCTTATTGCCGAACATCCCGAGCTTGTTCCAGATGCTGAAATTGTCGGGAATGTCCACGCCCATGGGGCAGGGCATACAGTAGCGGCAGCCGGTGCAGCCGATTTTGATGTGGCTGCGCAGGACGTCGGCAGTCTGCCGGATGGCGGCGTTCTCGGCGTCGGTCATGGGGCGGAAATCTCCGAAGGTGGCAAGGTTGTCGTCCAGCTGGTCTTCTGCGCTCATGCCGGAGAGGACGACCTTCACATTTTTGTGGCTGGCCACCCAGCGCAGCGCCCACGAGGCTGCACTGGCGTCTGCGTCCAGTGCATTCAGCGGCGCGGCAGCGTCCGGCGGCAGCTGTGCCAGCGTACCGCCCTTGATGGGCTCCATGATGATGAGGGGAACATTCAGTTCTTCGGTCAGAGCATAGCCCCGGTCGCCTGCGATCTCCTCGGCACGGTCATCGGTGTCGAGGTAGTTGTACTGCAGCTGGCAGAAGTCCCACGGTTGGTCGCGCAGGATGTGCTCGAAGCCCGCCGCGTTGTCGTGGCAGGAGAAGCCAAAATTCCGGATGCGCCCGGCAGCCTTCTGCTCCCAGAGCCAGTCTACGATGCCCATCTCTTTGGCCGCATCGTAGCGGGCTTTGTGCAGGGAATGCAGCAGATAGAAGTCGATGTAGTCCACGCCCAGCCGCTCGAACTGCTTCTCGAAGATGTCTTTGGCCTCGTCGAGGGTCTTGCAGCTCCACAGAGGCAGCTTGGTGGCGAGGTAGAAGCTCTCCCGAGGCCACTTGGCAATGACCCGGCCCACGAAAGGTTCGCTCTCACCGCCGTGGTAGGGGAAAGCGGTGTCAAAGTAGTTGACGCCCGCCTCCCGGGCAGTGTTCAGCAGCTTTTCGGCCCGCACTTCGTCGATGCGGCCATCCGGCAGGGTGGGAAAGCGCATACACCCGTAGCCCAGCAGGGAGGTGGAGATGTCCCGCCCGATGCCGTCTTTTTTCGTCCAATCACGATACTCCATAGCCATTTCTCCGGCGGGGGTCCGCCCGCCGCTCCTTTGCCCTAAGTATAGCAGGAGAAATTGCGATAGACAAGACGAACACCCCGGCCTGCAGGCAGCCGGGGTGTTGTATTCGTGCGGGAAATATGATATTCTATAGGTGCTGCCGATGCAGCAAGGTACTGTCTGCAATGTAGGTGGTCACGCCCTTCCGGCCCTGCGCCGGGGAGGTGAACTTTTTGCTATCCCCTGACGCATGGTGCGAAAGGGGGGATGTTCCATGACGTTTGAACAGGTCGTATTGCTGCTCTCGCTTCTTGGCGGAGCGATCTACATCACGTTTCAGATCAGCTGGACCATTTTTAACAGCAAAAAGAAATGACCGCCACGCCCCCAAAGCTTGCGGTCATTCTTTTTGACTTAACGCCGGAAGGACGCTGACCATTCGCAGACAGTGCCTTTCTTGTTTATAGTATAGAGCTTTTGCAAGCCATTGTCAAGCAAAACGAGGGATAAGATGGATTCTCTGAAAATCGGAAATATCACCCTGCCCCACCGGGCAGTTTTTGGCCCGATGGCGGGCTTTACGGACGCGCCCTGCCGCCGGCTGATGGCCCAGCACGGCGCAGGATTTACGGTCAGCGAGATGGTGTCCAGCCGGGCGCTGGTCTACCACGACCACAAAACGGTCAGCCTGCTCAAAGCCAAACCCAACGGCGCACCCTACGGTGTGCAGATCTTCGGCGAGGTGCCGGAAATCATGGGCGAGGCCGCAGCGGCTATAGAAGAATATCAGTTCGACTTTCTGGACATCAACATGGGCTGCCCGGCCCCGAAGATCGTCTCGGGCGGTGCAGGTAGCAAGCTGATGCTGGACCCCGACCTCTGCGGCCGCATCGTCGAGCAGGTCAAGGCCCACACCACCCGCCCGGTAACGGTCAAGATGCGGAAAGGCTGGGACGCCGACCACATCACGGCGGTGGAGTGCGCCAAAGCCTGCGAGCAGGCGGGGGCTGAACTCATCGCCGTCCACGCCCGCACCCGGGAGCAGATGTATACCCCGGGCATCGACCCGGACATCATCGCCAAGGTCAAGGCGGCGGTGAAGGTGCCTGTGCTGGGCAACGGCGACATCCACACGGCAGAAGACGCCGTGGAGATGATGCAGCGCACCGGCTGCGACGGTGTCATGATCTCCCGTGCCGCGCTGGGCGACCCGTGGCTCTTTGAGCGGGTGAACGCCGCCATCGAGGGCCTGCCGGCTCCCAAGGAGCCGAACCTGCAGGCCCGGATGAACGCCCTCCGCCGTCAGGTGGAAGAGATGGTGGAGCAGAAGGGCGAATACACCGCCATGCCTCAGGCCCGCGCCCAGACGATGCACTATATGAAGGGCCTCAAGGGCGCTGCCGCCCTCCGCCGCTGCTGCTGCACCCTGTCCCGTCTGGAAGACCTGGACGAGCTTATTGCGGCGGTGTTCGAAGAACAGCGCAAGGCCGGGCTGGACCCGGACGACGTGCGGGAAGTCCCCTTCCCGTGATCATTCGCTGCGGGTCAGCTCGTCGAGGTTCTGGGTGAAGCAGGGGAGGCAGTGCGCCATGAACCAGTCGGCCTCAGGGCAGTGCATCCCTTCCAGTGCCTCCCGCTGCTGACGAAGCGCGGCGTCGAACTCGTGGTTGCCGCTGCGCTGCTCCTCCATGCACTTGACGAGGGCCGAGAGCCGGTCAGCGGCTTTCAGGAGCCGCTTTTCCTCGGCGGTCAGCAGGCTGCCGGTGATGAAGGGGCTGACCTCCTCGGCCAGCTCCGGCGGCAGCAGGCGGGTCATGGAATCCACGCTCTCGGTCTCCAGCGCCTTGTAGGCGTCCCGCAGGCCGGGGCTGCTGTACTTGACCGGCGTGGGCATATCGCCGGTGATGATCTCGGGTGCATCGTGATAGAGCGCCGCCACCGCCACCGTCTTGGGGCGGCAGGGCGTGCCGGTGTACCGCCGCGCGATGAGGCAGAGGGTATGGGCCAGCAGGGCAGTGTCGCAGGTGTGCTCGCTGAGGGATTCCGGGCGGGTGGAGTGCATCAGACTCCACCGGGTGATGTACTTCATCCGCGCCAGAAGGGCGCTGAACGGGTATAGCTTCATGTCGGCCTCCTTGAAGTGTCTTTGAGAGGGTTATACCCGCCCGGCGGGCGAATGTCAAGCAAAACACAAAAATTCTTTTTTTCCACACAGCCGCGTGCTATACTGGAACGCGAGAACGATGCAGGCGATGGGCCTGTGCCGCCCCTCCGGGCGGGGAAAGAGGATAGACAATGGACGATTCAAAAAATCAGACCGGAAATGCCCGGCTGCTCAATATGCCGGGGCGGCGGGACCAGATGCTCCGCACCATGCTGCTCTGTGCGCTCACGGCGGCGATATTCTTCCTGCCGTTCTATATCATCGACGGTGGATTTTTCCACTATGCAGGCGATTTCAACAGCCAGCAGATCAGCTTCTACCGCTACATGAACGGCTTCATCAAGGGGGCAGGCTACCCGGACGGCATGGCCGGTGCGGCCCGCAGCACCTTCTCCTGGGCCACCGACCTGGGCAGCGGCGCGATGAACGCCTACTCGTTCTACCTGTATGGTTCGCCCTTCTTCTGGCTGTCCCTCATCTTCCCCCAGAACTGGCTGCCCTACCTCATGGTGCCGCTGCTGGTGCTGAAATTTGCCGTGGCGGGCGGCGGCGCTTACCGCTACCTCTGCCGCTATGTCCGCCGCTCCGATCACGCGGTGCTGGGTGCCTGCCTGTATGCCTTCTCGGGTTTCAGCATCTACAATGTCTTCTTCAACCACTTTATCGACGTGGTGGCCCTCTTCCCGTGGATGCTCTGGGCGCTGGACGAAACGCTCTACGAGCAGGAAGAGCACTACGGCCTCTTCGCGTTCTGGGTGGGCGTCAATCTGCTCAACAACTACTTCTTCTTCATCGGACAGGTCCTCTTCCTCGTCATCTACTTCATCTGCAAGCTGACGACGAAAGATTTCCCGATGAATGTCCGCCTTTTCGTCCGGCTGGCCTTTGAAAGCCTGCTGGGCGCGGCTCTGGGCTTCGTCCTGCTCTGGCCGGCGGTACTCAGCATTTTGCAGAACCCCCGCACCATCGACCTGTCGTCGGGCTGGGGCTTTCTGACCTACTCGAAGGTGCAGCAGTATCTGGCCATCCTGCTGAGCTGGATCTTACCGCCCGATTCGCCCTACATCACCTCCATCTGGTCGGAGGGCATCATCAAGTGGACAAGCATGTCGGCCTATCTGCCCCTGTGCAGTCTGGCCGGCGCGATGGCCTACTGGCGGGCGCGGAAGGGCGACAGTAAAAAGCGTATCGTCGCCACCTGCGCCATCTTTGCGCTGGTGCCGGTGCTCAACAGTGCCTTCTACGCCCTCAATTCCAGCTACTACGCCCGGTGGTACTATATGCCGGTGCTCATCCTCTGCGCCATGACGGCCAGTGCGCTGGAAAGCCCTGACATCTCTGCCGACGAGCTGGACGCCCCGGTGCGCGTCATCGGCTGGCTGATGGCCGCGACGCTGGCGTTTGCCCTGGTGCCGGTGCAGGACGGCGACACCAAAGAATGGTCGCTGGGTGTGCTGCAGAACCCCGGCCAGTATGCCGCCGTCCTGAGTTTCGGCATCGGCGGTCTTATCCTGTACCGCCTGCTCTGCCGCCGCTGGCGGGGGAGCCAGGCCTTTGCCCGTCGGATGACGGCAGTGGTGCTGGCCTTTGCCTGCGCGTTCAGCATGGTACACATCGGCATCGGCAAGTTCGGCCAGTGGCACACCGACAGCGACCTTGTGGAGCAGTACACCTCTGCCATCAAGCTCAAGGATGACCTGCCCGAGGGCGACTGGCGCGTGGATACCTACAAGACCCACGACAACCTCGGCCTCTGGCTCGACAAGAGCAGCCTGCAATACTTCGGCAGCACGGCTGCACCCAGCATCCTCAGCTTCTACCCGGCACTGGGCGTCAAGCGGGATGTCCGCAGTGAGCCGGACATCTCCAACTACGCCCTGCGGGGTCTGCTGAGCGTCAAGTACCTCATCACCACGCCCGAAAAGCAGGAAGATTTCCTCGCCGCTGCGGACGACGGATGGAGCTACTACGACACCAAAGACGGCTTCATGCTCTACGAGAACGAGAACTACGTTCCCATGGGCTTTACCTACGACTACTATATTACGGAGGAGTCCTACGAGACGACCGTTAAAAATACCCGCGCAAATCTCCTGATGCGGGCGCTGGTGCTCAGCGAAGAGGACGCCGAAACCTACGGCAAGTACCTCGAGAAGCTGCCTGAAGCAAAGCTGGACGATTTGTGGTACGACACCTACGTCTCTGACTGCGCCGACCGCCGCGCCTCGGCCTGCAGCAGCTTCCGGATGACCAACTCCGGCTTCCATGCGGAGATCACGCTGAAGAAGGACAACCTTGTCTTCTTCTCCGTACCGTACGACGATGGATTCACGGCCTACGTCAACGGCAAAGAGACGGATGTCATCCGGGTGGACGAGGGGCTGATGGCCGTCCTGGCCCCGGCGGGGGAGAACACCATCGACTTCGTCTATCAGGCCGACGGCTATTCCCTGGCCAGCAAAGTCTCGCTGGCAGCGCTGGCGGCATTCGTCCTATACGCCGGGTATTTTGTCTGGAAGAAAAAGAAACACTGTTGAATCGCGGTTTGTCAATACACATTCTCCCATAAAATGCAGAGCGCTTTTTGTGGAAAGAGCGAATAGCCCTCCCGGCCAAAACGTGATAAAATAAGCACGTTGTGCTGCCGGAGCAGCCGGAAAGGAAGCGCGAAAGCTATGGAACAAAGCTATTTGATGCCGGGACAGGAACGATGGGAATCATTCCGGGATGCAAATGGGGTGCCGAAAGTTCGCTATTCTTACTGCTCGCTGAAAGGGCGGCTGTTCCACTGCGTGAGCTGCAGCCGGGAAGAGGCCGAGCGCCTGTGCGAGGACTGGCTGGTAGGCCAGGACCGCTGCTACCGCAACTGAAGATCCGATTTGACAAGACTGCCGTGCAGAAAGACGATGCACGGCAGTCTTTTTCGTGCGTCAGAAACGGACGGGTTGCACCCTCTCCCAGCCTAAATTCTCCCCGGATATGAAAGCGAAGGAGCTGCTGGAGACCATCCAGTCCAACGCCATCAAGTGCTTCGACTACATGAAGGAGAACAACGCTATCCTCAATGAGCTGGTGTTCCAGCGTGTGCCTGCGGAGCTGACGAGTGCCGAAATTGCCAGCCTGCAGGAGTTTGCTGACAAGATGTTCGACTACGACAGCAGCGAGGACTGCGGCATCGCCTATAAGGTCTACAGCCTCCTGCTGGAAAACGCCCGCATCCGGGGCGACAAGCCTGCCATCGTCCGCTATCTGTATGAAAAAGCGGTTTCACTCCACTATCTCAATGTCAAGGGCAGCGACTATGCCATCAACCCTTACGGGACGCAGGTGCGCGGCCTTTTTCAGGAGGGTGCAAGCTATATTGCGGAGTATGAGTCCTTTGATAAGACAACAAAGGGCTACATCATGTGCTGTCTGGGCAACAGCCGGATGTCCATGCCGCGCAGTACGCCGGAAGAATGCACCGAATACATGAAGGTATTCGACAAGGCGATGGGCATCATCACCGACCCTTACTACCACCAGCTCGACCCGGACCTTCCGTGGGGCAAATTCGAGTATGCGATGCATATGGACCGGGAGACGCTGCTGGGCTATCTGCGCCACTACAACGACCCGGTGGTCGCCGCCAAGGTGATGGAGTCAGCGGAAGCCATCTACCGCGACCAGGTGCTCTATAAGGGCGAGGAGGCACGGCTGCAGAACTGGCGTGTCAGCTATTTATATAAGGCGGCCTGCTTCCATGCTGGACGGTGTACGGCCCGCGAGGTGGTGGAAGAGCTGTTGGACATCATCCACCACACCGACATCCAGGACTACAGCGATACTGGCATCAACAAGAACCTCACGGCGGTGTCTTATCTGGTGGCCTACGAGGTCGAGATGCCGCCTGCCGACCGGAGGGAGATGGCATACCTCACCGAAGAAGTGATGGACCGCAGTTTGCGGTATCTGAACAATGTACCCCAGAATCAGTACTCCCGTGTGGTCAGCCGTGCCGTGCGCGAGCTGGTGGAGATGCAGGCCGAAGCCGGAACAGCCCGCCGCAGCCTGCTGAATTATATTCTCGTGGCCCACAAGCCGACCTATGTCCACTCCATGATGGTGGCCGGACTGACCCGCGTGTTCGTCAAGCAGATGCTCAAAAAGTCGCCCGAGCTGTTCGTGGGCGTCATGGGCTGCAAGACGGTGGAGGAAGTCCGCCGCAGCCGCATTGAAATATGTGAGCTGGCCTATGAGTGCGGCCTTTACCACGATGTAGGCAAGAGCTATGTGTTCATGTACATCGGTAACAACTACCGCCGCCTGCTGGACGAGGAATTTACCTGCATCCAGTGGCACACGGTGTTCGGCTACGAGCTGCTGTGCAATGTGGGCGGAAAGGACGACCTGGCCCCGGCGGCGCTTTACCACCATACCTTCTACGACGGACACGGCGGCTACCCGAAAAATTATCCGCCCTGCCCGGCGGGCATCAAGCCCATCGTGGACGCTCTGACCGTGGCCGACTCACTGGACGCGGCCACCGATAATATCGGCCGCTGCTACACGATGGCAAAGCCGGTGGATACGCTGCTGGGCGAATTCCACGCCCAGAGAGGCACCCGCTATGCGCCCGAGGTGGTGGCACTGCTGGACGATGAAGATTTCTGCCGTGGTTTGAAGGAAACACTGGACGAGACGCGCAAGAGCGTCTATCTCGAGGTCTACCACGTCAAGCGGTAAAAGGGGGCGTTGAGGGTGAAAACACAGAAAACGCCCCTTTTTCAGGGCATTGGCGAGACGGCGCTGGCCGAGATGTTCACCTGCGGCGGTGCGCGCTGCAAGACCTACGCGAAGGGCGAAGTCCTTCTGCGGGCGGGCTGTATCACCCGCGAGGTGGGCGTCGTGCAGGCGGGCGGCGTCAACATCGAGAACATCGACCTCTGGGGCAACAGGAGCATCCTGAGCCATGTCCCGGCGGGGCAGGTGTTCGCGGAGACCTATGCCTTCTGCGGCGAGCCGATGATGGTGGACGTGGTGGCGGCGGAAGAGACGGAAGTGCTCTTTTTGAACATGGATGTCCTCGTCCACACACCTCACCCGGACAGCGAGTGGCAGCCGGTCCTCGTGCAGAACCTGCTCAACATCTCGCTGCACAAGAACCTGGCCCTCTCGGAGCGCATCTTCTGCACGGCCCCGAAGACCGTCCGGGGACGGCTGCTGCTGTATCTCTCCAATCAGGCCGCGAAGGCGGGCAGCAAAAGTTTCCGCATCCCCTTCGACCGTCAGGGCCTGGCCGATCACCTCAACCTCGACCGCAGCGCCCTCTCGAAAGAGCTGGGCAAAATGCGGGATGAGGGAATACTGGAAACAACAAAAAACGAATTTACTCTGCATGAGCTGCCGGAGTGAGGAGAGCTTTTTCTCTTCACATTTCTCCCTTCCGCCGCATACATCGGTGGGAAGGGGGAATGCAATGTGAACATCTATCTGTTTGCGGCGGTTATCCTGCTGCTGCCGGCGCTCTGTACGGCGCTGGGGGCGGCGGGGGTCTTCTTAGTGCGTCGGGCCGACGAGCCCCGCACCCGGCGGATGCTCTGCGGCATGGCGGCGGGCATCATGCTGGCCGCCAGCGTGTGGAGCCTGCTGCTGCCTGCCATCGAGCGGGCGGAGGCCGGGACGCTGCCGGTCTGGCTGGCCCCGGCGGCGGGGCTCGTGCTGGGTGCTGTGGGCCTGCTGCGGCTGGAAGAGGCTGCCGGGCGGCTGATGCACACCGGGTCAAAAGAGCATGGCCGGATGGGCCGGGTGGTGCTGGCCGTGACCCTCCACAATCTGCCCGAGGGCATGGTGGTGGGACTTGCGGCGGCGCTGGCCCTGCAGGGTGAGCCGGAGGCCGTCAGCGGGGCGCTGGCCCTTGCGCTGGGCATCGGCCTGCAGAATATCCCGGAAGGCGCGGCGGTGAGCCTGCCGCTGGCGCAGGCCGGGCAGGGGAGACGGAAAGCCTTCTGCGCCGGTGCGGCGTCGGGCCTCGTGGAGCCGCTGGGAGCATTGCTGGCGCTGGCTCTCGCGGGCTGGGTGAGCGCGGCTCTGCCGTGGCTCATGAGCGCCGCCGCCGGGTGCATGGTCTGTGTGACGGCTCAGGAGATGATACCGGAAGCCGTGGAGCAGGACGAACCGGCGGGCGTCATCAGCGTGGTGCTGGGGTTCGCCCTCATGATGGCGCTGGATATTGCGCTGTAGCAAAAAAGCCGATGCAGCTGCATCGGCTTTTTTGCTGTCAGTTCTCTTTTGCGAGGTAGACCGTCGTGGAGGGAAATGCGAAATCCACGCCGTCGGCCTTCATCACGTCCATGATGTTGAGGTTCAGATCGTTCTGCATCCGCAAAAACACGCCGAGGTCGGCGGTGCGCAGATAGGCAGAGACCATCAGGTTGATGCTCGAGTCGCCGAAGCCGGTCATCCGGACAAAGGCGGTGTCCTCGTAGGTGTCGGGGCTGGCCTTGAGCATGGTGTCGAGGTCGGCCATCAGCTTTTCCAGCTGGGGTCGGGTGGTGTCGTAGGTGACGCCCAGCGTGAAGCGGTAGAGCCGCCTGTTGCGGAGGGTAGCGTTGTTGATGGTGGCACTGCTGACGGTGCTGTTGGTGAGGATGTAGATGGAGTTATCCACGGCCCGGACTTTCGTGGAGCGGAAGTTGATGTCCACCACTTCGCCCTCCACGTCGCCGACGGTGATCCAGTCGCCGATGGAGAAGGGCTTGTCCAGCAGGATGACCACGCCGCTGAAGAAATTCTTGGCCATATCCTGTGCGGCCAGAGAGATCGTAAGGCCGATAAGACCGGCACTGGCCACGACGCTGCCCACGGGCAGGCCGCTCTCCTGTGCGATGGTCGCGCCGCAGAGCACCACGACGGCTACTTTGTAGACTTTATCCAGCAGGGTGAGCAGGGTGCGGTTGGTGCGGACTTCTTCGCTGAACGAGGCCAGCAGCAGAGCCGCGATGCCGGAAGCGTGGTAGAAGCCGGTGCCGATGAGGAAGACCAGCATCATCCGGTAGACTTTGAGCAGCAGGGCCGCAAGGCCGGGGATGGCCCAGGGCAGGCTGCGTAGGGCCAGATACATGCCGGTGTACCACGCGATGCGGGCCGCCGGGCGGGCAAAGCTCTCCAGCAGGGGGTGCGTAAAGGCAAAGTGCCAGCTGCGCTTCAGCAGGCGGGGGAAGAGGTTTTTTTGCATCCAGCGGCTGAAGACCCAGCCGATGAACAGCAGGGCCAGCGCACAGACGCACCGGGCTGCAAAGGCCAGCCAGCCTTCCAGCAGCAGTCCGGCGATGGAAAAGCCGAGATCGTTGATGGTGAAAAGCATAGAAACAGATACCTTTCTGACGAATTATAAAATCAGTATACCATATTACAGCCGGCGGTGCAAATCGGGAGAGGCTTGTTAAAAAAATGCATAAAAGGGCTTGACAAGACAAACCTGCCGCGTTATACTCTGCGAAGAAAGTTCGTTTCAGGGCGGGGTGCGATCCCCCACTGGCGGTACAGCCCGCGACCACTCCCAAAGAGTGCTGACCCGGTGAGACTCCGGGGCCAACGGTATAGTCCGGATGCAAGAAACGGCAGGCAATTTGATTTGTTTGTGCGCGCCCTGTTATAGTGTAAGCTATGGCAGGGCGCGTTTTCATTTGTCTTCCCGGTTCCAGCGAGCGAGAAAAGGGCTTTCCAGTCTTTATTTGAATGGGGCAGCCGCCCCGGGAGGAAAATTATGAGAAAAGATACGACCCACAACCTGACCGTTGCCGCCATGCTCAGCGCAGTGGCGTTCATCCTGATGTTCATCGAGTTCCCCATCCCGATGCTCATCCCGTCCTTTGTCAAGATGGACTTCTCCGACCTGCCCGCCCTGCTGGGCGCGTTCGCCCTCGGCCCGGTGTACGGCGTGGTCATCAGCTTCATGAAGAACCTGCTCCACATCGTCGTCAAGGGTACCAGCACTGCCTGTGTCGGCGAGCTGTGCAACTTTATGCTGGGCGCTGTCTTCTCCGCGGTGGCGGGCTTCATCTACAAGCATCATAAGAGCCGCAAGACCGCCATCCTCGGCGCGGTAGCGGGTGCCGCCGCAATGGCCCTGTTCAGCGTACCCTCCAACTACTTCATCACCTACCCGGCCTATGTGGAGTTCTACCATATGCCGCTGGAGGCCATCCTCGGCATGTATCAGGCCATCCTGCCCTCTGCCGACAGCCTTATGAAGTGCCTCGTCATCTTCAACCTGCCCTTCACGCTGGTCAAGGGTCTGCTGGACGCCGTGCTCTGCATGGTCATCTATAAGCCCCTGTCTCCCATCCTGCATGGCCGGAAGTAATTTGAATAAACGAAATGGGCATGTGCCGCCGGCACATGCCCATTTTGTTTATTGTAACGCTCCCTTATCGAGCCACTTGCCCCTTGCAAGCCGAATGAGGAACAGCGCGCCCCGGATGCAGAGCTCGATGCACATGGCGGCCCAGACGCCCACGAGGCCCAGCCGGGGAGCCAGCAGGAAGGCGAGGGTGAGTCGGACGCCCCACATGCTGAACAGGTTCAGCACAAAGCAGCCTGTGCTGTCGCCTGCGCCCTGCATCGCGCCGCTTGCTACGATGCTGGCCCCGAACATCGGCTCGGCAAAAGCCTCGATGCGCAGCACCCGCGCACCCAGCGCGATGACGGCGGCATCTGCCGTGAAGATGCCCATAAGGGCCGGGGCGAAGAGCCAGAGCCCCACGCCGGACAGGGCCATGATGCCCATGCCCATCATGGTGCAGAGCCAGGCGAACCGCTTCGCCATGTCCCGGCGGTGGGCGCCGACGGCCTGCCCGATGAGGGCGATGGAGGCGTCCTGAATGCCGTAGCCTGCCATGTAGCAGAGGCCCTCGGCGCTGACGCCGAGGCTGTTGGCCGCGATGGCCACCGTGCCGAGGCCCGAGACGATCCGGACGAGCAGCACCTGTGCCGACGAGAGGGCCGCACGCTCAGCGGCCAGCGGTGTACCCACCCGCCAGAGGTTGCGCAGGCAGGCGGAGGTGATGCGCCAGCTGCCGGGCTTTCGGATGCAAAGCGGGCCGTCCCGCAGCAGCAGGACGCCCAGCGCCAGCAGACCGCCGATGGCCGTGGAAAGCGCTGTGCCAAGCGCCGCACCCGGGACTTCGAGGCCGGCACCCCAGACTGTGACGCTCTGGCCGAAGAGCTGGATCTGCCGGGTGGGGTTGATGAGGAAGAAGTTGAACACCACATCCAGCGCGCAGACCAGCACGCTGATGAGGCTGGGCGTCAGGGCGTCGCCGGTGGCGCGGAGCATGGCGCTATACATCCCCATCGCCATGGTGAAGGGGAGGGCCGCCGACCAGATGGCGAAGTAGGCGCTGGAACTGGCCTGGAGCGAGATGTCCGCCCCCAGCCACCCGGGCAGGAAGCGGCTGATGCCGACGCCGAAAGCCGCAGCGCCCAGACCCAGGATGAGGTTGAAGAGCATGGACTGCCGCAGCACGCCCCGGGCATCCTGCTGGCGGTCAGCCCCGAGGTACTGGGCGATCTGGATGGAAAACGCAGTGTACAATCCCACAAGGATGCCGTGGAGCAGCCAGGTGCTCGAGCTGACGATGCCGATGGCGGCGGTGGCCTCTGCGCCGATGTGGCCCACCATGGCGGCGTCGATGTACTCCATCGCCGTGACCACCAGCTGCTCCAGAATGGAAGGGATGCTCAGCGCCAGCGCGATGCGGGCCGTGTCGGACAGCGGGATGTCCTCGCCCTGCCGCATCCGGGCCGAGAGCTGCTCCAAAGAAAGTGTCATGTCGTCTCCTGTTTTCTGTGTTGATAAGCGGTCTTACTATTATAGGCACGGGGAGGAAAATTGTCAAACCGGGCGATTGATTTTTTGGCTCCGGCGTGATACACTCTCGGAGTAAGAAGAATATCATTGAAAGAGGTTCAAAATATGCTGCAGCTTATTTCAGCTACCGGCCAGCAGACCGTGGACGCGCTGGCGTTCCTGCTGGCGTTTGCCCTGACCGCCCTGATGGACTCGGTCTTTCACGACAAGCTCCCCCACGACCATGGCCGTGCCTTCGCCGTCAACGGCGAGCTCTCCAAGGGCAAGGCCCGGGGTTCCGGACTCATCTTCGTGCTCTGCATCGCGCTGGTGACGCTGGCGGTGGTGCCTTTTAAGGTAGAGTACCTTATTTATACCGTTCTGCTCATCGCCTCCATGCTGTCGGGCTACTTTGACGACGCCTCCGAGACGGCGTGGAACGAGTACAAGAAGGGCCTCATCGACTTCGTCATTGCCGTGGTGGCAGGTGTTACCTACCTGAACTTCAACGGCACGAGCGTCAACTTCCTGAGCACTACCTTCACCATTGCCTATCCGCTCTACCTGCTGCTCATCGTCATCCTCATCTGGGCCAGCATCAACGTGGTCAACTGCACCGACGGCGTGGACGGCCTGTCTGCCAGCCTCGCGGTGGTGAGCATCGGCACCTTCCTGCTGGCTTACGGCGAGGAGCTGGGGGACTACTCCACCGCTGCCATCGTCTTTATCGGCGCACTGCTGGCCTACCTGTGGTCCAACGCAAAGCCCTCCAGCCTCCTGATGGGCGACGCCGGCAGCCGCGCCATGGGCTTCTTCCTCGCCATCCTGGCCCTCAAGAGCGGCCACCCGTTCGCCTTCCTGCTGGCGGCGCTGGTGTTCATCGTGGACGGCAGCCTCGGCATCCTGAAGATCAGCTTCAAGCGCTTCCTCCACATCAGCATCCTCAAGAACACCCTCACTCCGCTGCACGACCATGTGCGCAAGCGCATGGGCTGGAGCGACGAGCAGGTGGTGGCCCGCTGGCTCATCCTGCAGGCCGTCGCATCGGCGCTGCTCCTGCTGATGACCCGCTGATTTACGGATTTTAAGTACGATGTTTGTGCAGCTTTCCAAAATGCAGATTGACCCGCTCTGATTTTTGTTGCACTTTATGGATTGAAAGTCGAGCGGAAAAAGACTATACTTTAACCAACGAAAGCAAAGGCGCTTAAGTGGATGGATCCACTTTGCGCCTTTTTTGTTTTTTCGTTTTTGTGTGCGGTTCGGGAAAGCCGCACAAGATGCGCTGTCCGCGGCGCTGGAGCACGGACGACAGAACAGGATAGGGAAAGGCGGGGATCACAGTGATCAAACTCGAACACGTTGACAAGTACTTCGGAGACCTGCACGTCCTCAAAGACGTGAACCTCGAGGTCGCCGAGGGCGAAAAGCTGGTCATTATCGGACCGTCCGGCAGCGGCAAATCTACCACCGTCCGCTGCATGAACTTTCTGGAAGAGCCGACCAGCGGCCATGTCTACATCGACGGTCAGGAGCTGACCAACAAGAACAAGACCAGGATCGTCCGCGACAACATGAGCATGGTCTTCCAGCAGTTCAACCTCTACCCCCACATGACGGTGCTCAAAAACCTGACGCTGGCACCCATGAAGCTCCATCACAAGACCAAGGCAGAGGCCGAAGAGCTGGCATATCATTATCTTGAGGTCGTCGGCCTCCGGGACAAAGCGGATGTCTACCCTCCGCAGCTGTCCGGCGGCCAGCAGCAGCGCATCGCCATTGCACGCGCCCTCTGCGCACAGACCAAGATCATCCTGTTCGACGAGCCGACTTCGGCCCTCGACCCTGAGACCATCCAGGAAGTGCTGGATGTCATGGTAAGGCTGGCACACGAGAAGAACATCACGATGGTGGTCGTCACCCACGAGATGGGCTTTGCACGAAACGTGGCCGACCGCATCGTCTTTATGGCGGACGGCCAGATCATTGAGGAAGGCACGCCGGAGCACTTCTTCACCAACCCCAAGAACGAGCGCGTCCGGCAGTTCCTGAGCAAGATCGTCCGCTGAGAGGACGAACAACAAAGGTTGACACGGCAGAGGCTCACAAGTTGTGGTGAGACGCCGTTGTTGATAACAGGCCGTTTTCGGAGCGGACAGGGAAAGCCGCTCGGGCCGAAAAAACAAAGAGGAGTGGTTTATTATGAAAAAGATCTCGCGTCGTGATTTCCTGAAAGTCACTGGTTTGGTGGGCGCTGCTGCTGCCCTGACCGCCTGCGGCGGCTCTGCAAGCTCCACCGCAGCCTCCACGGCATCTCCTGCCGCCGGCAGCGCAGCCGCTTCCACCGCAGCGCTGGGCACTGACACTCAGGCCATCGTGGACCGCGGTGTCCTGAAAGTAGGCGTCAAGAACGCAGTTCAGGGCTTCAGCTTCCAGGATACCCTCACCGGCGAGTACAAGGGCCTCGAGGACAGCCTCGCAGAGATGATCGCAGAGCACCTCGGCGTGGACGTTGAGTTCACCACAGTCACCGCCGCCACCCGCGGCGAGCTGCTGGACTCCGGCGACATCGACGCCGTTCTGGCTACCTTCACCATCACCGAAGAGCGCAAGAAGACCTGGGACTTCTCCACCCCCTACTATACCGACTACGTTTCCGTTCTGGTGGAGGACTCCACCGGCATCAAGGGTCTGGCTGACCTGAAGGACAAGGTCGTGGGCGTCTCCTCCGGCTCCACCTCCGCTCGTGCTCTGGTCAAGGCCATGATCGACGAGGGCGTGCTGGACGGCGCAAACTTCGACGCCGACACCTTCAACGCCGACACCTGGAAGGATGGCGTCTCCTTCCGTCAGTACGACGACTATCCCGCCATCAGCACCGCACTGAGCGCAGGCGAAGTGCAGGGCTTCTGCGTCGATAAGTCCATCCTCGCCATCTACAAGACCGAGGGCCGCAGCTACATTGACGCTGAGTTCAGCCCGCAGGAGTATGGCGTCGCCACCAAGAAGGGCAGCGACTTCTCCACCCTGTGCGACGACCTCGTCAAGGGCTGGCTGGCAGATGGCACCATCGAGCAGCTCATCAAAGACAACGGTCTGGAGTAAGCCCAGACTTTTCAGAACCAAGAGAGTGCAGGGAAAGGGGAGTTTGCCATGTCTGGCTTGTTTTCGTTAGAGTCCTGGTCCACTGTCTGGACGCATCGTGAAAGTTTTCTGCTGGGTCTGGGCAACACGCTGCAGACCGCCGTCTGCGCACTGGCGCTGGCCTTCATCATTGGCGCTGCGCTGGGCCTGATGTCCACCAGCGGCAGTAAGCTGCTGCGCATCATCGCCCGCATTTACGTCGAGTTCGTCCAGAACACCCCGCTGCTGCTGCAGCTGTGCTTCCTGTATTATGCGCTGGCATTTGCAGGCGTGAGCCTCGGCGTCATCCGCACCGGCATCATTGCACTGGGCGTTTACACCGGCGCTTACATGGGTGAGGTCGTCCGCGCCGCCATCGAGTCTGTGCCGAAGGGCCAGTTCGAGGCCGCACAGGCGCAGGGTTTCAACTATCTGCAGCGGATGGGCTACATCATCCTGCCCCAGAGCATCCCCGTGATGCTCCCTCCGATGGTCAACCAGGTGGTCAACCTCTTCAAGAACACCTCCTGCCTCTACATCGTGGGCGGCGCTGACCTCATCAGCGTGACCTACAGCTTCGTCACCGGTGCTTCCACCGGCGGCGCATACGCCCCCGCTTATATCGTCTGCGGCCTCATCTTCTTCGTGGTCTGCTTCCCGCTGTCCACGCTGGCAGCCCGCTGGGAAGCTTCCCTCAAGGAGCGCAAGGGCCGCGTGAACACGAGTCTCAAGACCGCTGCCAAGAAAGTAGAGCTGAAGGAGGCTGCCTGATATGAAGACGCTTGCTGCAAGCCTTTCCATCCTGACAAGAGAAGGCGTCATGCTCTACCTGCTGCGCGGCGTGGCCTTCACCTGCATCATCTCGGTGCTGGGCGTCATCATGGGCCTCATCGTGGGCTCTCTGCTGGCGCTGGCCCGCACCTACTGCAAAAAGGGTCCGGCCCGCATCCTCGGCTGGTTCGCTACCGCCTACATCGAGCTGTTCCGCAATACGCCCTACCTGCTCTGGATCTTCATCTGTGTGGTGTTCTGCCCCTGCCCGGGCTTCTTCGCCCGCAAGATGTTCGGCCTGACCAGCGTGGAGATGAAGCTTCTGTTCAAGGCCGCGCTGGCCCTCATCCTCTTCAACTCCTCCGTCATCGCCGAGATCGTCCGCGGCGGCCTGAACGGCGTCTCCAAGGGCCAGTTCGAGGCCGGCTATGCACAGGGCTTCAACACCGCTGAGGTGCTGCTCTACATCGTCCTGCCGCAGGCCTACCGCAACATCGTGCCGACCCTGCTCAGCCAGGTCATCACCACCATCAAGGACTCCTCCTATCTGGCAAACGTGGCCACCATCGAGCTGATGGCCCGCATCCGCCAGCTGCTGAGCGCCGCCGGTACTTACAACGGTCTCGGCACGGTGAACGTCTCCGACGTTATGGTGCTGTTCGGCACGGCCTGCGTTATCTACTTCATCATCAACTTCACCCTGAGCTGTGTGGTGCGCGCAATGCAGAACCGCCGCAAGAAGGCTCTGGTCTTTGCCCCGGCAAAGGCCGCATAAACTAAGACTTATTCCAATTTCCCAATTCCCAATTATTCCCCTGTCATTGTTCTGTCAATGCCAAAAGCGCCCGGCGGGTATCCGCCGGGCGCTTTTGGTGTATAGAAATAAAAATACAAGCTTTTCAATATGCCAAAGCCTCTCCCCTTGGGAGAGGTGTCATTGCAAAGCAATGACGGAGAGGGCAAGCCCGGCGAGGCAGAGCCACTGCACAGCGATAGGCAGACTCTTTGTCAGAGCGAAACGATCGCCGCATCCATGTCTCTCTGTCAGCATCCTTGCCCTCTCAGGCGCGCCGCGCCAGACTCCCCTTTTTGTCGCTTCGCGACATCTTCCCCCGGCCGGGGGAAGTCTTTCCTCAAAGGGAGAGCCTTTAGCGGGGGAATTATACGCTCTTCTCTGCCGCCTCCACCACATGGCTCACCAGCACGGAGGTCGTCACGGTGCCGACGCCGCCGGGGACAGGGGTGATGGCCTCCACCACCGGCTCTGCCTCGCCAAAGCGGACGTCACCGCAGAGCCTGCCTTCCTCGTTGACATGGATGCCCACATCCACGACGACCTGACCGGCCCGCAGATGTTCTGCGCCGATAAAGCCCATCCTGCCCATGGCCACCACCACAACATCGGCCTCACGGCAGACATCGGGCAGGTTCTGGGTGCGGGAGTTGCAGAGGGTGACGGTGGCGTTTTCCCGGTCCAGCATCATGGCTGCGGGCTTGCCCACCACGAGGCTGCGTCCCACGACGACGGCCCGCCTGCCGGAGAGGGGAATGTTGTAGAATTTCAGGATCTCAAGACAGGCCTGCGCCGTGCAGGGCGGGTAGCCGACGGCAGTGTTGGTGAAGACGCCGGCCAGCGAGCCGTCGGTGATGCCGTCAATGTCCTTTTCGGGCGAGAGTGCGGCGCGGATGGTCCTGTCATCAAATTGTTTGGGCAGGGGGCGGAAGAGCAGACAGCCGTGGATGGCGGCATCTGCGTTGATGTCGGCAATGACGCGCAGCAGCTCTTCCTGCGAAGCGTCGGCGGGCAGAAGGAACTGCTTCACCTCGACGCCCACTTTTGCACAGCGGGCCATGACGCCTTTCTCGTAGGAAAGGTCATCTTCGCGCGCACCCACCCGGACGACGGCCAGCGTGGGGACAACGCCCTTTTCCCGCAGTGCGGCACAGCGGGCGGCATTTGCTTCGTTCATGGCGGCCACGACGGGCGCACCCTTCAAAATGGTAGACATATACGTTCCCTTTCTATGCATCAGGCCCGCAGGCGGCTTGCCACGGACTGGTAAACTTCGTCGGCCAGCGGCAGATATTCTGCCAGCATCCGGGCCGATTTTTCGTCCAGCGCGGCGGCATGGGTGCGGTCGGTCATGAGCTTTGTGTTGATGGCGACATTCAGAGCCGACGCCTGAAGCGCGGCCTTGCAGAACAGCGCCGCACAGCCTGCGTCTGAGACAGCCAGCACACTGCCCTTTTCGGCGTAATCGGCCGCAAGGCGGATGCCCTCACAGCAGGCGTCCATGAGGTCCAGCGGCACGGCGCAGGCCCCGTCCAGCGCCTCGGCCAGCACAGCGGCCTTGCGGGCCTGCTGTTCGGGCGTCTCTCTGGGCAGGCCGTAGGCCGCCGCCAGAGGCATGAATGCGTCGGCGTCCGCCTGCACGAGGGCTTCCAGCCGTTTGCGCAGGGTTTCAGCACGGGCATTCAGCGCCAAAATCTCTTCTTCCACAGCGGCGTATTTCTTTTTGCCGGTGGTGAGATCCCCCACCATATTGCCCAGCGCCACGCCTGCCGCGCCCACGAGGGCCGCTGCGCCGCCGCCGCCCGGAGCGGGGGCTTTGCTGGCAAGCCGGCTCAGAAAGTCCTCACAGCTCAGTTGTGTCAAATCCAAGGTAAAGTCCTCCCTCTGTCACGAATCCGTCCAGTTTTTCGTCATAGGCGTCCACTGCCGCTTTATCCACCCGCTGGGCCTCAAAGGCCACGCCCAGTTTCACAGCCCGGGTGCAGCGGGGAAGGTAGCGGTCATAATAGCCTTTCCCCATCCCCACCCGGCGGCAGGCGGTGTCAAAAGCCGTGCAGGGGACCAGCACGAGGTCGAGCTGGTCTGGCCGTAAAATCTCCGACCGGCTCAAAATGGGCGTGCGGATGCCGTAGGCACCCACTTCCCAGCCGTCCGGCCCCGGCACGGCGGCTGTCAGCGAAAAGCCCTCGCCGCAGACGGGGTAGGCCGGCGTTTTGCCCTGCCGGGCCGCTTCCACAGCCAGCGCCGAGAGGTCGACTTCGCCGCCGAAGGCCGCGTAGAGCAGGATGTTTTCTGCTTTTTTGAAGCAGTCCAGAGCCATGATGCGGGCGCAGAGAGCGGCGTTGGAACGGGTGCGCTCAGTGTCCGACAACGCCCGGCGGGCCGCAATGCCCGCTTTGCGCTGTGCGGCTTTTTGCTCCGTGATGGTCATGGCAATGGGCTCCTTTCTGCACCCGGTGGGCAAATCTGCACAAAAACCGGGACGGATTTTTGTTATAATAATAAGCGCTGGGCGCAGAAAAAGCAAGGCTTTGGCAGGATGGGTGAAATATCTTCATCCAAACGAAAAGAAACGAATCAAACTGTATCGGTTTGTGCGAAATGCTGTTGAAGAAATCCACGATGTCTGGTATCATGGAAACAGGCGGGGCCGGAATGAGCGGACGCCCGTGCAAACTGATTTTTGCATCAGAGAGAGGGGTAAATCGTATGTACAACGATATGATGGATACCATTGGCCTCGTGGAAAAGGCCGACCCGGAGCTGGCTGCGGCCATGGACCGTGAGCTGACCCGCCAGCGGGAAAATATCGAGCTCATCGCCAGCGAGAACATCGTCTCGCCCGCCGTCATGGCCGCCATGGGCAGCATCCTCACCAACAAGTACGCCGAGGGCCTGCCCGGCAAGCGCTACTACGGCGGCTGTGCCTATGTGGATGAGGTAGAGAACATCGCCATCCAGCGCGCCTGCAAGCTGTTCGGCGCAAAGTACGCCAACGTCCAGCCCCACTCCGGCGCACAGGCCAATCTGGCCGTCTACTTCGCCCTGCTCGATCTGGGCGATACCGTTATGGGCATGGACCTGTCTCAGGGCGGTCATCTGACCCACGGCTCTCCGGTGAATATGTCCGGCAAGAACTATCACTTCGTCTCCTACGGCGTCGGCGAAGATGGCCGCATCGACTATGCCGAGCTGGAAAAGCAGGTCAAAAAGGTCCGTCCCAGGATGATCGTGGCAGGCGCTTCGGCCTATCCCCGTGCCATCGACTTCGAGAAGCTGGCTGAGATCGCCCACGGCTACGGGGCTTTCCTGATGGTGGATATGGCCCACATCGCGGGCCTCGTGGCCGGCGGGATGCACCAGAGTCCGGTGCCTTATGCCGACGTCGTGACCACCACCACCCACAAGACCCTGCGCGGCCCCCGCGGCGGCCTCATCCTGACCAACAATGCCGTGCTGGCCAAGCGCATCAACTCCGCCGTCTTCCCCGGCACTCAAGGCGGCCCGCTGGAGCATGTCATCGCGGCCAAGGCCGTCTGCTTTGGCGAGGCACTCAAGCCCGAGTTCAAGGACTACGCCCGCAAGATCGTGGAAAACGCACAGGCCATGGCCGCTGAACTGCAGGCCCGCGGCGTCAAGCTGGTGTCCGGCGGCACCGACAACCACCTGATGCTCCTCGACCTGCGGGACGAGGAATGCACCGGCAAGGAGCTGGAAGCCCGCCTCGACAGCGTCCATATCACCGCCAACAAGAACACCGTCCCCGGCGAGACCCGCAGCCCCTTCGTGACTTCCGGCGTCCGTCTGGGTACTCCGGCTGTCACCACCCGTGGTATGGGCGAAGCCGAGATGAAGGTCATTGCGGACTGCATCGCCGACTGCATCTGGCACTACGACGAGAAGAAGGACGACATCTCCGCCCGCGTGCTGGCCCTGACCAGAGCCTTCCCCCTGTACCAGTAAAGCTCCCTGCCCCCGGCGGGAGACTGAAAAAAATACTGCACCTGCAGCCCCGGGCTGCCGCCCCAAAAGCGGCCCCGGGGCTGCATTTTTTTGCTTTCAGCCCCTCAGATCCTGTTATTTTGTGGAAAATGCACGGTTGGTGGAATTGTATTTTGTAAATGTGACGAAAGTGAGAAAATCCTATTGACAGATGGACGGGGTGGTGGTGATATAATGCTTTTACAGGCTGACGGTCGGAAATGGACGTTCGGCCCCTGAAATCCATTTTATCATCATGTGGGAGGAAACGAGATGAAAATGGCAAAGAAACTTCTGGCCGTCATCCTCGCTGGTGTTCTGGCCCTGTCTCTCCTGACGGGCTGCGGCGGCGCTGTGAGCGCCAAGACCATCGCGGAAGCAATGAGTGACAAGACCATCGCGGAAGCAATGAGTGATGTGAGCAAGGATGACGGGTTTGTATACGAGGCGGACCCCAAGCTGAATAAGAAAGCAGGACTGATTGTTGAGACGATCGGAACAAAAGTGGGACTTTCCGCTGCGATGCAGGAGGGGGGCGAGGAAGGTGACAACATCTACAAGGAAATCATGAATATCATGGGCAGTGATTATGATAACAAGTATGTTTGGATCGCTGTTACTGCGACCGAGGGCGGTAATGTGACGGCTCAGGCTCGCAATCTGCTCGAAGATGTGGACACCGATAGTAATATCAACGGCGCAGTCGCGGATGACACAAGCCCTGCAGACGTCCGTTACATCGGCACTGTTCCCATCACTGAGAATGGCGTGGACTATCTCTTTGCCGTCATCACTGCGGATGCTGTGCAGGACAAGGTCTGATTTTTCCGATCTGTCATAGCCACAAATAAAAAAACGGCGAGGCCCGGAGCATTTCCACTCCGGGCCTCGTTTGTTTTTGAAATCAGCAGTGCAGCTCGTCGGGGGTCAGGCCCCGGGGCTGCATTTTTTTGCCTTCAGCCCCTCAAATCCTGTTATTTTGTGGAAAATGCACGGTTGATGGGACTGTATTTTGTAAATGTGACGAAAGTGAGAAAACCCTATTGACAGACTGACAGGGGGGGGGGGTATAATTAGCCCACAGGCCGACAGTCGAAAAATGCTAGCCTGCCTGTATAATTTATCTTTATTTATGGAGGCAAAAATCATGAAAATGGCAAAGAAACTTCTGGCCGTCGTCCTCACCGGTGTCATGGCAGTGTCTATGCTGACCGGCTGCGCAAGCATCTCTTCTCGTCGGGTCGCTGACGAGCTGCAGGGTATGCTGAAGGCCGCTAACGACAAGGCTACCGTCAAGGCAGTCGATGACGATCTGGCAAACAAGGCAGTCAAGGTTGCTAAGCAGGACGGTAAGGACGCTCTCAAGGAGGATGCCACTCTGAAGGCTGACGTCAAGACTGAACTGACCAAGGGCAACAAACTCGGCGACTCCTATATCTGGATTGCCTACTTTACAACCAAGGACATGAATAAGACTGTTAAGGCTCAGAACGTCGCCAAGGCGCTGATCGGCACTAATGGAAAGATCGACACCACTAAGGCTATCAATAAAGACAATGTCAAGGTCGGCGACAAGAGCGGCAATGACATCGAGGCTGGCAATAAGTTCGAGCTGAGCATGAAGCCGTTCACCGTCGGCGGTACCGATTATGTCATGTTCGTTGTCACCTGCAAGGCTCAGGTCAAGGCTGCAGGTTGATCGCACCTGAGCTGACACAAGCCCAGCAATAAAACGATATTATCTATTCCTCGAAATAAAAATGGCACAAGGGCCCGGAGTGGAAACACCCCGGGCCCTTGTGTTTTTTGCTGTCTTCCCACACTCTGACATGCTTTGCCTTTCGTATCTGGTAGGATGGAATGGAGGACAGGCCCCGAGGGCGCTGACTCTGAACGAGGAACAAAAAAACTTCTCACCAGCGGAAAGGAAAGGATACCATGAGGAATCATCAGATGCGGATGCCCGCCCAGTATACATCCATCGGGGACGACGAAATGGTGCTGCTCTGCGGCGGCGAGACCACAGCATGGCAGACGTTTCAGGACATTGGCCGGGTGCTGAACTATGTGGCGCGCATCTTCTCGGCAGGCAGCTCCATCGTCAACAATGTGGTCACCATCGTCAATTATTTCAATAAGCTCGAAGACCTGCTCCCGGTCATCGGGGAAGTATAAATGAAAAGAGGCTGTTGCGGTGCAACAGCCTCTTTGTGTGTTATAGCTTAGTAATGCAGCTCGTCGGCGGTCAGTGCCTCGAGCACGGGCAGCATGGCGGCAGCCTCAGCCTTTGCGGCGGGCAGGTCCATGTCGCGGTAGTTGCCGCACTCCACCTCGCTTGCGCCGGGGACATCGCCCTCGAACGCAGCCATGAAGCGGAAGGACTCCACCGTCAGGCTCAGCGCCTCGGCGGGGGTCAGGCCCCGTGTCAGCAGGTAAAAGCCGGTGCGGCAGCCCATGGGGCCGACGTAGATGACGCCGTCCTTATACCGGCTGTTGCGGGCGTAGGTGGCGAAGAGGTGCTCCAGCGTGTGGGCCGCGCCGGTGGAGAGATAATCGCCGTGGTTCGGCTTCTTCATCCGGATGTCCCAGGTCAGAACATCGCCGTCCTGACGGCTCAGGTAGATACCGCGGTCGAGCCTGGTGTGGTCTACGCAGAAGCTTGCGATGCGCTCCATGTCACGCCTCCCGGGATCAGGCCTGCAGGCGCTGGACGCTGCCGTGTGCGCAGTCCACAGCGACCATCAGACCGTCGCGGATGTGGGCGGTGGCGCCGACGGCACCCACGATGGTGGGCTTGAGCAGGGCCTTGCCGGCGATGGCAGCGTGGCTGTTCAGACCGGCTTCCTCGACCACCAGAGCGGCGGCGTCACGGACGTAGCTCAGCATCTCGTTGGAGGTGGAGGGGACGACCAGGACCATGCCGGGCTTGAACTTTGCGCGGATCTCTTCGATGGTGCGGCAGACGCAGGCCTTGCCGGTGGCGTTGGCCAGAGCAGCGCCCTCGGGGCCGACGCCGACGCCGGTAGCCAGGCAGTTGCCGATCATGTGGATCTTGATCATGTTGGTGGTGCCGGAGACGCCCACGGGGACGCCGGCGGTCACGACAGCCAGCTCGCCGTCGTGCAGATAGCCGTGCTCTTTTGCCAGAGCGGTGGACTTCTCGATGAGCTCATCGGTGCTGGCGGCGAGGTCCATCATGAGCGGGGTGATGCCCCAGGAGACGGACAGCTGGCGCTGGACCTGCTCGTCCATGACGCAGGCGATGATGGGCTGAGAGGGGCGGTACTTGCTCAGCAGGCGGGCAGTGTTGCCGGACTCGGACACGGTGACGATGGCAGAAGCGTTGACGTCCTTTGCGGTCAGGCAGGCGGCGTGTGCGGTAGCGTCGCTGACGCTGATCTGGCCGGTGGTATCGGTCAGGCGGTTGTCGCGGTAGTGGACCTCGTTCTCGGTGCGCTCTGCAATGGCGGACATGGTCTTGAGGGCCTCAACAGGGTATGCGCCCGCAGCGGTCTCGCCGGAGAGCATGATAGCGGAAGTGCCGTCGTAGATGGCGTTTGCCACGTCGGAGATCTCGGCGCGGGTGGGGCGGGGGTTGACCATCATGCTGTCCAGCATCTGGGTGGCAGTGACGATGGGCTTGCCGAAGGAGAAGGAGCGGTCGATGACGCTCTTCTGGATGCCGGGCAGCTCGGTGAAGTCGATCTCGACGCCCAGGTCGCCGCGGGCGACCATGACGGCGTCGGCAGCGGACAGGATGCTGTCGATGTTATTGACGCCCTCGCGGTTCTCGATCTTGGCGATGATGCGGATGTTGGAGTCGTACTCGTTCAGCAGGTTGCGGATGTCGTAGACGTCCTGTGCGGTGCGCACGAAGGAAGCAGCGATGAAGTCGAAGCCCTGCTGGACACCGAAGATGATGTCATCCCGGTCGCGCTGGCTCAGGTAGGGCATGGACAGGTGGACGCCGGGGACATTGACGCCCTTCTTGGTCTTGATCTTGCCGCTGTTGAGCACTTCGCAGACGATGTCGGTGTCCGTGACGCTCTTGATGGCCAGCTTGATGAGGCCGTCGTCCAGCATGATGGTGCCGCCCTCGTGGACGTCCTGGGGCAGGTCCTTGTAGGTGATGGAGCAGATCTCCTTGGTGCCCTCTACCTCGCGGGTGGTCAGGGTGAAGGTCTGGCCGGCTTCCAGCATCTCAACGCCGTTCTTGAACTCCTTCAGGCGGATCTCGGGGCCTTTGGTGTCCAGCAGGGCAGCAACGGGCTTGTTCAGCTCAGCGCGGACAGCCTTCAGCATATCCAGACGGCCCTTGTGCTCCTCGTAGGAGCCGTGGGAAAAGTTGAAGCGGGCCACGTTCATGCCGTTGGCGACCAGCTCGCGCAGGACGCCGTCCTTATCGGTAGAAGGGCCAAGGGTGCAGATGATCTTCGTTTTTCTCATAAATATACCTCTAACAGTCTCTTTTTTCCTCTATGATGGGCGCGCAGGTGCCAGATATGCCCTGCGGCCGCTGGCCGGACATCGGCCCGGTCAGGGGTGTTTGAAAACCTTACCATTCTATATTATAACCGCTTGTGTACAAGAGAGCAAGAAAAAATTCGGCAAAGAAAACCTTAAATTTTCGTGATAGATGCCGGAGCGATAAAACGCTTGCGAAAAGTGCGTCCATCGCCTATAATAGGGCTAAGCAAAAGTCTCACTTCTGCCCCGAAGGGACGCAGGTGAGCGCAAAATGATAGAAACGGAGTGAAAGCGTAATGGAAAAGCGCGTTTTTCTGATCGTTCTGGACAGCTTCGGCATCGGCGCAGAGCCGGATGCCGCCGCCTTTGGCGATGAGGGGACCAACACCCTCGGTGCCATCGCCAACCACCCCAGCTTCAACTGCCCCAACCTGAAAAAGCTCGGCCTGTTCAACATCGACGGTGTGACCGTCGGCGAGAAGGATGCCGCCCCTATCGGCTCCTTCGCCCGCCTGCAGGAGCAGAGCATGGGCAAGGATACCACCATCGGCCACTGGGAAATTGCCGGTGTCGTCAGCCCGAAGCCCCTGCCCACCTTCCCGGACGGCTTCCCGGACAGCCTCATCCACGAGTTTGAGGAAAAGACCGGCCACAAAGTCCTCTGCAACAAGCCCTACTCCGGCACACAGGTGCTGAAGGACTACGGCGAGCAGGCCATGAAGGAGAACGCCCTCATCGTCTACACCAGCGCCGACAGCGTGTTTCAGGTGGCCGCCAACGAGGAGCTTGTGCCGGTGCATGAGCTGTACCGCTATTGCGAGATCGCCCGCGAGATGCTGAAGGGCGAGTACGGCGTGGGCCGCGTCATCGCCCGCCCCTTCCTCGGCCACACCGCCGACACCTTCTACCGCACCACCAACCGCCACGACCTGAGCCTCAAGCCGCCCCGCAAGACCATGCTGGACCTGCTCAAGGACGCAGGCAGGGACGTCATCGCCGTGGGCAAAATTTTCGACATCTTCGACGGCGAGGGCGTGACGGAAAAGATCAAGACCACCGGCAACACCAACGGCATCGCCTTCACCAAGGCTTTGCAGACCCGCGACTTCGAGGGTCTGGCCTTCGTGAACCTCGTCGATTTCGATATGCTCTACGGCCACCGCCGCGATGTGGCAGGCTACGCCGCCGCCGCCACCGAGTTCGACAAGTTCGTTGCCGACTTCATCCCCGGGATGCGGGAGGGCGACATCCTGATGGTCACGGCCGACCACGGCTGCGACCCCTCCTATACCAAGACCACCGACCATACCCGCGAGTATGTGCCGTATCTCATCTGCGGCAAGGGTGTCAAGCCGGGCGTTGACCTCGGCACCAGGCTCTGCTTCGGCACCATCGCACAGACCATCTGCGACTATCTGGGTGTGGATGCTTCCACGCTGGACGGCCAGAGCGTGCTGAGCGACATTTTAGCTTAAACAGGCAAAAGAAAAAGGACTGCGTGAGCAGTCCTTTTTCTTTTGCAATTCTATTTACGCTGCATCATTTTCAGCGCTGGAAGCGTCGCCGCTGCCGGAGCCGAACAGGGCGTCCAGCACGGTGGAAGCGGCCTGATGCAGGGAGGAAGCCGCCTGCTCCACCTGCTCCTGGGTCGGCATACTGAAGGACGGAGACTCAGTGGAGTCTGCCGGGGCTTCTTCGCTGCTGTCGGCGGGGACCTCGGTGGAAGCGCTGGGCTCACCGGAGGCGTCGCCCTCGGCGGGCTGGCTGTCAGCGGGGGCCTCTTCCGCCGGGACTTCGCTCTCGGCGGGCTCTTCTGCGATCACGCTGTCGGGAGATTCCTCCGGGATGGATGCACCGGCGTTGGGGTCGGCGGTCGGCGTGAAGACATCGGTCTTCTCGGGGGTCTGGCTGGTGCTGGTGAGCTTGTCCTCGCCGCCCAGGACCGCTGCGATGAGGGCCTTGGCCTCGTTGACCGAGTTCTCATCCGGCTTCATGACGTAGAGGCTCTGGCCCTTGGCGGAGTAGCACTTGGTGCTCTTCGCGCCCGAGCCGGTGACGGTGTAGCTCTGGATGTCCCAGTTGGCAAGGTCGCCCAGCTGCATCCGGACCAGCGCAGAGATCTGTTCCTGCGAGAGGCTGGTGACGAAGCAGTCGGCGGCGGCGTCCATCAGCTTGGAGAAGCCCATGAGCAGGGCCGGGGATTTGAGCTTGTTGGCCACCGCGTCGATGACTTTCATCTGGTTGATGCCGCGCTGGATGTCGCCGGTCTTGAAGGCGTGGCGCTCACGGGCAAAAGCCAGAGCAGACTTGCCGTCCAGATGGTTCCAGCCCTCGGCGAAGGTGGTGGGGTCGTAGTAGCCGGGACTGCCCACCGAGGTGAAGGCCTGGTCGGAGTAGACGTCCACGCCGCCGATGGCGTCGATGATATTGATGAAGCCCGCAAAATTGATGCGGAGGTAGTGCTCCACATCCACGCCGTAGAGGTTGCCCAGCGTGGCCATGCTGGTCTCGACGCCGTAGAGGCCGGCGTGGGTCAGCTTGTCCTTGCTGTCGGTGCCTGCGAGGTCAACATAGTAGTCGCGCGGGGTGTTGATGAGGGCCGCCTGCTTGGTGGTGGGGTTGACCACGGCGAGGATGTTCACGTCGCTGCGGGCCTTTTCGGTCAGGTCACCGCGGTTGTCCACGCCGCTGAGATAGACGACGAACGGCTCTTTCGTGATCTTGTTCGCCTCTGCGCCGGTGAGCAGGCCGGAAGTCATGCTGTCCAGTGCGGTCAGACCCTGCTGCGCCCAGACACAGCCCACGGCCAGCGCGGCGCAGAGCAGGACGGACAGCACCCGGGCCACGACGGCACCGCTGCGGGAGGCGAGGCACTTGCGCACCAGCAGCCAGAGCAGCACCAGAAGCGCAGTGATGATAACGAGGTAGAGCACCGGCAGCATCTGGGTGCGCCAGAGCTGCACCAGCGCGGCAAGGCTCAGGATGGCCTGCAGTACCAGCAAGACCATTCCTCCTTTCGGAAGTTTGTCGTCAGCGGGGGCGGGCTCGCTGGGGTGCAGCGGCTCCCACTGTCTGCGGGGCGGCACCGGAGATTTCGGCGGCTCGGACTGAGGCGTCGGTGCCGGTTTCGGCGGCGCTTTGGGGCGGGGAGGCTCCGGCGAGAAGAAATCGGCGCTGTCTACCTCCACTTCGTCGGGTTCGCTGCGCTTGATGCCCCGGTGGATGTGCCGGGGGCCTTCGTCGTTATTCTGGGGATGGATATGCTCGTTTTCGTCAAACATAGGCGTTCACTCCTTTGGATGTGTATGCCATCATGTGGTGGGAATAATGCTCAGCACAGCCCGGGCGGGCAGGCAGGTGGCCGTCTGGTCTTCCTCGCTGAGCCAACCGAAGGACTCGCAGATGTGGTCAGGGCAGGGCGAATCCACAAAGCGGGCCGCGCCGTCCTGGATCCTGATGTGGACGGTGAGGTAGCCGGTGTCCACGTCATAGTCGGCGTCTTTTTCGAGGGGGAAGGTGAGCTTGGTGTTGCTGTCGCCGTAGATGAGCTCTGCGCAGAGCGGCGCACCGGTCTGGTTTGCTTTCCGCACCAGCAGCAGCACGGCGGCTGCGGCCAGAATGACGGCAGCAAAGACCAGATCTATCAGCAGTTTTTTGTGTTGCTTCATAAAAAATTATCCTTTGAGCGGGATCTGCTCCAGCTCGGCCAGCCAGAGCGCGGCGGCTGCGTCGCTGGGCATCCGCCAGTCGCCCCGGGGCGAGAGGGTGACGCTGCCCACCTTGGGGCCGTCGGGCAGGCAGCTGCGCTTGAACTGCTGGGCGAAGAACCGCCAGTAGAAGTTGCGCAGCCACTTGTAGAGCACTTCGTCCGGGTACTCGGCCCGGCCTGCGAAGGCCGCTTTCGCCAGCCGGAATATCTTCGACGGGCCGAAGCCGAAGCGGAGAACATAATAAAGGTAGAAGTCGTGCAGCTCATAGGGACCCACGAGGTCTTCCGTCTTCTGAGAGATCTCGCCGTCCTTGGCAGGCAGCAGCTCCGGGGAGACGGGGGTGTCGAGGATGTCCAGCAGCACCCGGCGCAGCTCGGCAGAGGCGGCAATGTCGGCCTCATACTGGACGAGGTGGCGCACCAGCGTCTTGGGGACACCGGCATTGACGCCGTACATGCTCATGTGGTCGCCGTTGTAGGTGGCCCAGCCCAGCGCCAGCTCGGAGAGGTCGCCGGTGCCGACGACGAGGCCGCCGGTGCGGTTGGCAGTGTCCATCAGCTCGAGGGTGCGCACACGGGCCTGTCCGTTCTCAAAGGTGACGTCCAGTACACTCTCGTCCTGGCCGATGTCCCTGAAGTGGCTGTGGACGGTGTTGGCGATGTCGATCTCGGTAAAGCTGACGGCCAGCTCGTCGCAGAGGATCTCCGCGTTCGAACGGGTGCGGTGGGTGGTGCCGAAGCAGGGCATGGTCACGGCCAGCACATCGCTGGTGGGGCGGCCCAGCTGTTTCATGGCGCGGACGGCCACCAGCAGAGCGAGGCAGCTGTCCAGACCGCCCGAGATGCCGATGACCGCCGTCTTGGCGTGGGCGTGCTCGAGACGCTTGGCGAGGCCGTCGGCCTGCATTTTCAGGATCAGCTCACAGCGCTCGGCCCGGCGGCGCTCGTCGTGGGGGATGAAAGGCGTGGGGTCTACCCAGCGGGAGAGCTTGGTCTCGGTGAGGGCAAGGTCGAAATCGACGGTCAGATACCCCTCAGCGCTGGGCTCGAAGCTGGTGTTGCGCGCCCGCTCCGACTCCATCCGCTGGCAGTCCAGCTCCGTCTCAGCCCAGCCGCCCTCGAAGGGAGATGTCTCGGCGAGAAGGGTGCCGTTCTCGGCGATGAGGTCGTGGCCGGCGAAGACCATGTCCTGGGTGCTCTCGCCGTGGCCGGCAGAAGCATACAAGTAGCCGCAGAGCAGGCGGGCGGACTGGTTCGACACCAGCGCCCGGCGGTACTCGGCCTTGCCGACCGTCTCATCGCTGGCCGAAAGGTTCGCAATGACGGTGGCACCGGCCAGCGTGTGGAAGGTGGAGGGGGGCAGAGCGCTCCACAGGTCTTCGCAGATCTCCACGCCCAGAACGAAGCTGGGCATCTGGCGGCAGTGGAAGAGCAGGGACGTACCGAACGGCACCTCCTGCCCGCAGACCGTCACATTTTCCACCTCGGTGCTGCCCGGGGTGAACTGGCGCTTTTCGTAAAACTCGCCGTAGTTGGGCAGGTAGGTCTTGGGGACAAGGCCCAGCAGACGCCCGCCGCAGAGGACAGCGGCGCAGTTGTACAGCTTGCCCCGCACCAGCAGCGGCAGGCCCACGAGGGCCACGACATCCAGCTCCCGGCTGGCGTCCAGCACGGTCTGCAAGGCGTCCAGCGCGCCCTGCTGCAGCGTGCGCTGCAAGAATAGATCGCCGCAGGTGTAGCCGGTGAGGCAGAACTCGGGGAACACCGCCAGCCTGACGCCGCGGGCCGCAGCGTCCTGTAACTGAGAGACGATTTGGGAAGCGTTATAATTGCAGTCGGCCACCCGCAGTGAGGGCGAGAGGGCAGCTGCCTTCAAAAAACCATCTTTCATCGGAGGATTTCACATCCTGTCTGTTGAATTAAGGCCCCGGCGGAGACGTGCTCTGTGGGGTTTTGTTCAGTATACCACAAACCGGCCCAAACGAAAAGTGACAGTGTGGTTAAAGAAACAAAAAACGCTGCCTGCACACCGCAGACAGCGCTGAAAACAAAAGATGGAAAACGAGATAGACCGTAAGCCGGGTTCTGTATTAAACGACGATCTGTCTAGACCTGCCATTGCTGACAGGTTCGTGCCGCCTTCGGGACACGCGAGCAGCGCTGTACGTCCCATATAGGCGTTGCTTCCGGTAGGGTTTACAAAGCCGCATAGTCACCCATGCGCTGGTGAGCTCTTACCTCGCCCTTTCATCCTTACCGCATTGCTGCGGCGGTTTCCTTTCTGTTGCACTTTCCCTGAGGTCACCCTCGGCTGCCGTTAGCAGTTACCGTGCTCTGTGAGGCCCGGACTTTCCTCAGAGCGGTCAAAGCCGCCCCGCCGCCGTATGTTCCACTCGTTTTCCGCTCCTCATGATACCATAAAAAAACAAGATTTGCAAGAGAAAGAGAATTTTGCTATACTTATCTTATATGTTGCCCGCGCTGGAGGTGGGAAGATGAAGCTTTATTTCAAAGTCCCGCCCGAGGCAGACGGGATGCTGCTGCGCGGTTTTCTGCGCAGGTGCAGTGTCTCCACCGACCTGTCCCGGGCCGTGAAATTCCGGGGCAGCGGCTTTTTTGCCGACGGCGCCCCCGTCCTGGCCAACCGCCGGGTGGAGGCCGGGCAGGTCATCTCCTTTGAACTGCCGCCGGAGGGGGAGGGCGTTGCGCCGCAGGACGACATCCCGGTGGATGTGGTCTACGAGGACGCTTTTGCCCTCGTGGTGGAAAAGCCGCCCCATCTCGCGGTGCATCCTACCCTGAATTACCCGCTGGATACGCTGGCGAACGGCTATGCCGCCTGGGCGCTGCGTCAGGGCAGAAGCCCCGTCTTCCGCCCGGTGAACCGCATCGACAAGGACACCAGCGGCCTCGTGCTGGCGGCCCAGAATGGCTACGCCGCCCCGCTGCTGGCTCAGCGGGTGGAGAAGCTCTACTACGCCGTTGCAGAAGGAGAACTTCCCCTCGGGCCGGGCGTCATCGACGCCCCCATCGGGCGGCAGGGGGAGAGCATCATCGGGCGGTGCGTCACCCCCGATGGCAAACCCAGCCGGACGGAATATACCATATTGAAAGCCGAAAACGGCCTGAGCCTCGCGGCCTGCGTCCCGGTGACGGGCCGGACCCACCAGATACGGGTACATTTTGCATCCATCGGCCACCCGCTGGCCGGCGATGACCTCTACGGCGGGAGCCGGGCGCGCATCGGGCGGCAGGCGCTCCACTGCGCAAAACAGACGTTCTGGGTGCCGCGCTGCGAGCGGATGCCGGACGGCATCCGCATCGAAGTGCCGGTGGACGAGACGACCCTGAGGCCGGTGACGGTGGAAAGCCCGCTGCCGGAGGATATGACAAAGCTTTTTGTTTAAATTTGCGTATTTCGTGAAAAGTAAGTGAAAGCTAAGCCCAAATTTTGTGTCAATGCTTGTTTCGGCGCTGGCAGGGTGTATAATAAATAGAGTTATTCTTGTCAAAAAAGCTGTCCTGATGCGGCAGCGTGTCGATAACAGAGAAAAGAGACAGATCAGAATCTCCTGAAGATACAGGAAGGAGCATCCTTTTTGCTGGAAGATAAAACAACTGAAACGCGGCAGGACGAGCCAGCCGGTGCGCCGCGGCACACCGGCTTCCGCGCAAAGCTGCGCTCGCTTTGGGCGCAGCTCCAGTGCGTCCATCTGCTGCGCCGTCACCGGCGGTATCGCCGCCGCAGACACCGGCTGGACAATGCCTCCCGGAAGCTGCGCTCGTCGAAGCTGGTATTGCGCGTTGGCGCAGTGCTCTACGCACTGGGCTTTGGCGCGGAGTATGCTGCCGTGCGGGTGGGACGTGCCGTCAAGTACGCTGCTCTCTGGGTTGCTGGAGGCATCCGCCGCTTTGCAAAGGCTCTGGCGGAGACGGCGTTCCCCGGCGCAGCACAGGTGGCCAAAGACCTGTTTGGCCCCATCGTGCTGTTTGCAAAGGGCATCGTGTCCCTTCTCATCCATGCCCACCGCATCCGCAGGGAGCAGGGCTTCGGTGCAGCATTTGAGGCCAGCGTCCACTACTTCAAAAACGGCGTCCGCCGCAACCTCAGTCTGCTGCCCCGCATGGCGATGTATGCCCTGCCCATCTGCGCACTGGCGCTGGGCGCAGCAGTGTTCCAATATGTCATCCACCAGCCTTATGCGCTGGCCGTCCGGGTCAACGGCGAAACCGTGGGCTATGTGGCGAATGAGGACGTCTTCAACACGGCCCGCGAGGACGTGATGGAGCGTATCAGCTACGCCGGCACCGACAAGACCGAGTGGACCATCGAGCCGAGCTACACCCTCGCCATTGCCCACCACATGATGGACGAAAACGAGATGGCAAACGCCATCATCCAGAGCGCCGGCGACCAGATCAGCGAAGGCACGGCTCTTTATCTGGATGGTGAGCTGACGGCGGTGTGTAGCGACGGCAACGCGCTGCGGGATTACCTCGCCGCCATGCTCGACCCCTACGAGGAAGAAGAGAACGGCCCCGATGTGAGCGTGGGCTTCAACAAGCAGGTCACGCTGGAAGACGGCCTCTACTTCAAGGAAGGCTTGCAGGATTTTGAGACCGTCCGGCAGGAGCTGGTGGGCGTGAAGCAGGCTCAGAAGGTCTACACCGTCAAGGCGGGCGACACCCTCTGGTCCATCGCACATAACAATGACCTGACCTTCCGTGAGCTGTGCGCCCTCAACCCGGCGTTCAAGGGTGAACCGCTGAGCGAGACGTCCAGCATCCTTGAGGGCGACCACCTCGTCATCACCAAAGAAGAGGCTGGCCTTGAGGTGCGCATCACCCGCATCGAGACCCGCGAGGAAGAGATCGCATTCTCCACGGAGACGACAAGATCCAACGAATATACGAAGGGAACCACCAAGGTGCTCCAGGAGGGCCAGAATGGTCTGCGCCGTGTGACCCTCCAGAACGTCTACGACACCAACAATATCCTTGTGGACCAGAGCGTGCTTTCCACCGAGGTCATCAAGGAGCCGGTGAACAAGAAGGTGGTCGAAGGCACCAAGAAGGTGACTTCCAGCACCAAGTACATCACCGGCAGCGGTCAGTTCATCTGGCCTGTGCCGAACTACCGCTACTGCTCGCGCTGGTACGGCGGACGCCACAAGGGCGTGGACATCTGCGCCCCGGCCGGTACGCCCATCTACGCCTCCGCAGGCGGTACCGTCACCAAGGCGGGTTACAACAAGGCCGGTGCAGGTACGGGCTATGGCTACTCGGTCATCATCAGCCACGGCGGCGGATACAGCTCTGTGTATGCACACTGCCTGTCCCTGACCGTCAGCGCGGGCCAGACCGTCAAGCAGGGCCAGCTCATCGGCTATCTGGGCAGCACGGGCCGTTCCACCGGCAACCACTGCCACTTTGAGATACGTCTCAATGGTTCGTACATTCCCCCGCAGAACGTATTCCCGGGGAAGAAATAATTTTATAAAAAGGAGATAATTTTATGGCTACTCCTCACATCAGCGCCGAAAAGGGCGATTTCGCAAAGACTGTCCTGATGCCGGGCGACCCCCTGCGCGCAAAGTTCATTGCTGACACCTTCCTGAAGGATGTCCGTCAGGTGACGGGCGTCCGCGGGATGCTGGGCTTTACCGGCACCTACGAGGGCCGTCCCATCAGCGTGATGGGCAGCGGCATGGGGATGCCTTCCATCGGCATCTATTCCTACGAGCTGTTCAAGTTCTACGATGTGGACAACATCATCCGCATCGGCTCCGCCGGCAGCTACACTGCCGACGCCAAGCTGTTCGACACTGTGCTGGCCACCGGTGCGGTCAGTGAGTCCAACTATGCCCGCGTCCAGAGCGGCAACGACCACGACATCACCTTCCCCAGCGAGGAGCTGAATGACAAGCTGCGCGCCTCCGCCAAGAAGCAGGGCATCAAGCTCATCGAGGGCAACATCCACTCCTCCGACGTTTTCTACCGTCAGCCTTCCGACGCAAAGCCCACCTACTGGGAGCTGCTGCGCGACGAGCGCGGCTGCCTCTGCGTGGAGATGGAGAGCTTTGCTCTGTTCGCCAACGCCGAGGTTCTGGGCAAGAACGCTGCCTGCCTGCTGACCATCTCCGACAGCTTTGTCTCCCCGGAGATCACCACCGCAGAGCAGCGCCAGAAGAGCTTCACCGACATGATGAAGGTCGCACTGGGCGCGGAGTATTGATTTAACCATAATACAAAAAGACTGCTGTCGGCCGACAGCAGTCTTTTTGCTTCTCAGGTATCCGTGTAATGACCGTAACAGGACGCAATGATGATGTTTCCATCCTGCTCCCGGTAGACGATGCGGTGGGTGTCGTCGATACGCCGACTCCACCATCCGCTCAAATCTCCCTTCAAAGGCTCGGGCTTGCCGATGCCCTCATAGGTGTTCCGCTGAATGTCTTTTATGAGGGAGTTGATTCGCTTCAGCAGCTTTTTGTCCCGCGTCTGCCAAAGACAATAATCTTCCCACGCTTCCTCTTCCCACAGCAGCCTCATCAGTCCACCTCGATCAGTTCATGTTCGGTGAGCTTGGCTTTGCCGGTGTCAATATCATGGACGATTTGACGGAGATGGTTGATGTTGCTTTCGGAATAGAAGGGATCGGCGGAGACTTCAAAGGGGATCCGATGCTCGCGCGACACTTTCTTTGCAAAAATCGTGAAGGCTGTCGTCATCGAAAGCCCCATCTCGGCGCAGACCTCCTCCATGCTCCGCTTGAGGTCGGGGTCCATCCGAAAATTCACGTTGACTGCATTTGCCATTCTGATGCGCCTCCTTTGTGATTCTATTATATTCATTTGTAATGATAAATGCAAGAGCTGTCATTGCATAATGCTGCGTAATTATCGCCGCTTGCACTTCTTAAAAGAATGATTTATACTTAAATACACGACACAGAAGGGAATGAGGCCGATGAACAGAGAAACAGTGAACATGGTGCGCAGTCCGATTTCTGTGGAGGGGAACATCCGGCTTGTTCCGTATTATCCGGCCTACGATACAGCACTTGCGTGGTATCAGGATGCACAGCTCTGCAAACAGGTAGATAACAGGGACTCCGTTTATAATTTGCCGCTGCTGAAGCGGATGTATCATTATCTGGACACACACGGGGAACTGTTTTATATCGAGTATCGGGGTGTGCTTTGTGGTGACGTCAGCCTGCGGACGACAGGCGAGCTGGCCATCGTCATCTGCAAGGAGTACCAGAATAAACACATCGGGCGGAAGGTCATCGAAAAAATGCTGGAGCTGGCTCGGGAAAGGGGCTTGGCGGAGTGCTTCGCGCACATCTATTCCTTCAATACCCAGTCGCAGAAAATGTTTGAATCCATTGGCTTCGTCCCGCAGGACGAGGAACGCTATATCTGCAAATTGCAAAAAGGAGAACCGACCATGACAAAACTGACTCTGGAAGAAAAGCAGGAGCTCATCCGGATGGCCCTTGCGGCCAGGGAGAGAGCTTACGCGCCTTACAGCGACTTTATGGTGGGCGCTGCCCTGCGCGCCGAGGATGGCCGCATCTTCACCGGCTGCAACGTGGAGAATGCCGCCTTTACCCCCACCAGCTGCGCCGAGCGGACGGCCCTGTTCAAGGCCGTGGCCGAGGGCGTGACCAGGTTCACCGACATCGCCGTGGTGGGTGCGCGCCGGGGCGAAGTCAACAAACAGGTCACCTCGCCCTGCGGCGTCTGCCGTCAGGCGCTGTTCGAATTCGGCGGCCCGGAGCTGAATGTCATCATGGCAAAAAGCCCGGACGATTTCATCGAGCGCAGCATGGACGAGCTGCTGCCCTTCGGCTTCGGCCCCTCCAACGTGGCAGGCAACAAGGCTGTGGAAGACTGAACGCAGCTGCGCGAAAAAGGCCGGGCGGAGCGGATCTTCCGGGATAAGTGTGATTTTTATACAATTTTGATAAAATAATTGTAAATGTTTTGTAATCGGAAAAGGCTTGCATCTGTCACTTCTTCCCGCTATACTTGAGCCAGTAAATGTGCAAGTGCGCACATTTCGTCAACAAAACGCGATTATATTAAAATAAAAGGAGAGTTTTCATTATGATGATTTCTCGTCGTAACTTCCTGGCAGTGGCTGGCGCCGCTGCTGCTGCCGCTGCTCTGACTGCCTGCGGCGGTTCTTCCTCTTCCACTGCTTCCTCTGCAGCTGCTTCCACCAGCGCAGCCGCTTCCACCGCTGAGGGCGGCGAGAAGATCGTGAAGGTCGCTCTGACCTGCGACACCGGCACCATCGATGATGAGAGCTTCAACCAGGCCTGCTGGACCGCTGTTTCCGGCTACATGGGCGATGACTGCCAGTACTACATCCCCGAGGCTGACGCTTCCGATGAGGACCGCGAGACCATGATCCGTCAGGCTGTCAACGACGGCGCTGATGTCATCGTCTGCGTCGGCTACCTGTACGGCGCTTCTCTGGCATGGGCTGCTGACCAGTACCCCGATGTCAAGTTCATCGCCATCGATGTCACCCAGGGCGACATCGGTACCGACGCCATCCCCGCAAACTGCTACTGCATCACCTTCAAGGAGGAGCAGGCAGGTTATCTGGCTGGCTACGCTGTCGTTAAGGACGGCAAGACCAAGCTGGGCTTCCTCGGCGGCATGGCTGTCCCCGCTGTCATCCGTTACGGCTATGGCTACGTGCAGGGTGCTGACGCTGCTGCTCAGGAGCTGGGCACCAACATCGACATCAACTACTTCTACGGCGGCCAGTTCTACGGCGATGCAAACATCACCTCCCGTATGGAGGGCTGGTACTCCAACGGCACTCAGGTCGTCTTCGCCTGCGGCGGCGGCATCTACACCTCCGCTGTTGAGGCTGCTCTGAAGAACAACGGCTATGTCGTCGGCGTTGACGTTGACCAGAACTACATCGGTGTCAACGGCGTGGCAGACGGCTCCTTCGCTTACAACCCCTTCATCACCTCTGCAATGAAGGGCCTGACCGAGGCTGTCAACACCGCTCTGTCCGACATCGAGGCAGGCGATTGGAGCGAAATCGCTGCTTCCAACGGCAACTTCGGTCTGGAGGACGGCGACTACGTTGGCTTGCCCACCGATGCTGACAGCTGGAACTTCGAGACCTTCACCACCGACGAGTACGAGGCTCTGAAGGAGAAGATCAAGAGCGGCGAGATCGCTGTGGACAACAGCTCTGACGACAGCACCAAGCCCACCGTCAGCGAGTTCACCACCGTCAACTACATCCAGTAATCAGAAACTTCCCGGGCGGGACGCTTTGCAAAGGGCGTCCCGCCTTTTTTGTATGCTTTTTTCAAGACGATGAAGGAATGCCTGTCAAAATGCACAAAAGTAATACTTATGATATGGCAAAACACTAAATTTTCAAAAAGAAGTGTGCAAAACAGCAAAAATACGGTATAATGGGCATTACAATAGTATAAGTGTCGTTTGGACACGAAAGGAGAGTGAGCAGATTGGCAGAGGATTTTGTGATCGAGATGCTCCACA
>OOCL01000294.1_pt1 | contig 42496 bp, 40 predicted proteins | sample 1671211 | NCBI WGS metagenome assembly OOCL01 (sample SAMN06348133, study PRJEB24527) | human gut metagenome | biome: human gut; feature: ankylosing spondylitis patient; material: feces | host: Homo sapiens | place: China | collected 2015-10 | reverse complement strand
TAGAGCGAATGAGTGACTTTGTGATATGTTATTTTTATATTATGCGCACTTAGAGTTTTTAGCGTATAGATAATCATAAGCGATTGATTATTAGCCGATGTAAAGCTACAATAATTATTGGTAAGAGTTGATGTTGGAAAGTTTAATTTGATTGGTGCAGAGAATGCTTAGGGATTGATATAGTGTAAAAAGTTTAGCCACTATCTCAAGAACGTAGCTAAATCTCGTAACAAAATGTGAACAACAAATAAAATCTACACTATTTTACTATCCAGTTTAATCTTGCACTCTGATTCCGTATGTGACATTTTACGCTCAATGGTGGATATTTCCGAATCGCGGAGAGTATGAGCAAATACTCTCTTTATAAATGTGGCAGTCTGTAGGCGAGGTTTGCCGAATGCTTTGCCGATATTCCAACCAAAGTGCATGATGTCAATGGTTTTTAATTGAGCATCAACCTTTATCTGTTCAACCTTAGGGAGGGAATCGGATAGGTAGTATTCCGTAATATATTCACATAGACGATTAAGGTCTGTTTCGCTAAGATAAAGAACCAAGTTCTGTTTCGTATATGTGAGAACCTTATCTAACTTTTCTTGTGATGCTCGTTCCTTCTCAGCCATAGCGTTGGCACGGAATAGATCGTATTCTGTTGGCTGATTGGATTCTTCAATAGATATATTGTTGATGGTAGAAGGTGTGGTTTCTTCCTTAGGAAGTTCTGCCACGTCTTCGTTGAGTTCAGGACATGAAGGAGTAGAAACTACTTCTGTTGTGTCAGATGTAGTTTCTATTTCAATTTTGGGTTCAGGTTTTGAAATGATAGGTTCTGAAATTATGGTATTTTCGGCAAGTTCAGCGTGTATAATTGGAGATTCAACTACCGCAGCCTTATTGCGGTAACATTCAAATCTCATAAAGCACTTTTCTATTGTTGGTGAAAGGAGTTGTCCGAATACCATTTGCAGATTTAGATAGATAGCTCCTATGATAATGGAGCATACTACGAAAATAAGGTTGCTGCTAAAGTCATCCCAACCATAGTGTAGTACAGTCTGACGAGCTAAAACACCAATGATGACGATTGTTCCGAAAACAATCAAATTCAAAGTTATACGTTCTATCTTTTTCTGCTCCATAATGATATATGTTAATCGTTTGTGTGCAAATATATATCATTTGCAAGATGTGTAGATACATTTCCCGGGAAGTGGCAGCTTTTGGCACAGGTAGGTAGCATTTTTCTATGCCACCTGTGCCAAAATAGCAAAGGAAAGTCCGACATGGGACTAGCCTACATCGGACTTTTAAGTTGTGGGTATCAGCAATTATAAGTGTTAGCTGACCTTATTGGAATAAATAGTGATATGTCCTTTTGCTTGGCAACTTTATTGATAACCCATTTCCTGAATGTAGTGGAATGTCCCGTGTCTATTTGATAGGATAAGGCGATAATCATATTAAGATTATACACATCGGCACTACTCCCATTTTCTAACCTTATACATTGGCAAACTTCATACCTCTTTAAGACGTTGGTTTTCAATATTGCTTTTATGCGAGAGTTGATTGCTCCAGCCGTTGTATAGAACAAGTCGGCAATCTCCCAAGCGGTCATCCATACTTCGCCATCAGAGATATGAATGCCTTGTCCGTTGTTTGTTATGATTCCTCGTTTCATGGTTGTGTTTATTTCAGTGAAATTTTATTGGCTGTCTCTCGTTTCTTTACATTTACCAAATCTGCATAGATTTGAGTAGTGGAAACATTCTTGTGGGTTAGCATCTTTGAAACTGTGTAAATGTCTGTACCTAAAGAAATTTGTATGACTGCGTAGGAGTGACGAAATCCGTGAAAGGTTATCGGCTTCGTTATTCCTGCCTTTTTGAGCCAGTTTTTCAGCGGATAGTTAATCATGCTTCGCTTCAGGCCCTTGAAAACCTTACCTGTGTCGGGCGTACCACATAGTTCGTAGGCTTCGTAACTGATGGGGAGCGTTGCTTCCGTTTGGGTTTTCTGGGTTCTGATACGCAAACAATAGCCTTGGTCGGGAGCAATGGCGAAGTCTTCCCATTGAAGATTGAGAATATCGCTAATGCGTAGTCCTGTCAGACAAGCAAACAAAGAAGCTGCTTTCAGAACGGGAATGTCACAAGGTGTGGCGGCAAGCTGCTTCACTTCGTCCAGTGTCAGGTACTCTTTCTTCACATCTTGTGGCTCAATCTTATCAAGATAGTCATTGATGTTTTCACGAAGCCATTTGTCCCGATAAGCTATCTTCAACAACCCTCTGAAAGTGGAATAATAGCCGGATGCCGAATTGAGGGATATGGGGCGGTTACTGTGTTTAAGTTGCTTGGCATTCAACAGATACTCACGGAATTTCTTGCATAAATCCACATTCACTTCGCCAAAGGTACATTGCCCTTTGACAAAGTTGTAGAAATGCTGATAGACGAATGTCCATTTCTGGTCTTTGCTTCGGCACATCTTCTTAAAATAGGCGAGGAAGTCGGCTTTCTGCTTGGTCTTATCCAAGAAACCGAACTCTTCATTGATAAGCGACTGCACTCTGATGCAACGGATAGCCTCTGCCTTGTTCAACATATCGTTGTTGAACTCCCGTTCCATTTCGTTCTTTGGATGGGCATAGATGTAGATGCCGAGGTATTCCCTGCGGCTCATCTGCATCGTTTCGGGGTTACGGACTGCCGGATAATAATCCAGATACAAGGAGATACGATTGTTTCGAATCGCTCTCTGACGAACTGTTACTTTTGTACACGTGTGTGACATACTGTTTAATATTTAGAGTTTTACATTTGTTTGGTGCAAAGGAATTAGGTGATTCAATGGTGGGTACATTCACCGATAAATAACTTATTCAATCTTTGGGGCGGCAAGTAGTTTATCCAATTCAGGTTTGGAGATAAGCGTGTATTTGCCTTTCTTGACCTTGGAGATATTATGATACTTCGCATAGTGATAGAGCTGGTCACGGGTGAGGTTAAATTTCTCCATCGCTTCGGCTACCGTATAATATTGCGGTTCTTCGGGGGCTGCAATGCCCTTCGCTATATCCACATGCTTCTTGGAATAGTACACCATGATGCCCTCTTTCTTCTTGGGGATGGCATTCTTGGAAACGAAACAATAGATGGCAGATAGGGTCATGCCGAACTTCTCCTGCATTTCTTGGGAGCTGTACCATTCGGTAATGTCTGGATTCGGGGCTTTCTTGGCAAAGTAAGCGTCAATATGTTTCTTGCTCCAGTAGGTCTTACCACGATTGAAAGTTCGGGGGATGTTGTTCTTCTTGGCTACCACAAATATCCATGACTCGTTTACATGATATTTCTCTTTGACTTCTGCGGTGGTGTAGAAGTCGGTGATAGGGGCTTTCTCAATGGGTACTCTCTTTTTGTATTCCGCTGCATTTTCAAACAGAAGCTCTATATCTTTTCTTCTGACTAATGTCTTACCTTTGAATTGAACTACTTTTATGATGTTATCTGCCATATAGCGATAAATACTGGCTCGACTAATCCTTAAGAGTTTTGCTGCTTCAGGTGGGGTATAGAATTCCTTGTCCTCAATAGATGGTTTTTCCGTCTTTATTGAGAACTCTTTTTGATAAGTCGCTATACGCTCTTGCCTAATCCGTTCTTTATAGGCTGCATTGTTGCACCTATGAGAACAATAGTTCGTAGTCGTTTTGCGAGCTATGAAAATTTGCCCACACCATTTGCATTTCTTCTTGATTTCGATGTTGCTGCTCATTCTTTTCTCCGTTTATTTCTCCAATTTTGTTTCAGTGCGTCTCACCACGTCTCACTGTGTCTCAAATCTCTACTACCTTGCTGGTGAGAAACAAGGCTTTAACAAGCGAGCAACAAATGCGGTACAAAAATGAGCTGAATAAGCCCTATAAACGATAACTATCGCTTATAAGGCTAAAAAGAAAGGCGCTCAAAATGAACGCCTTGATAATCGTTGATGATATATGCTAATCGTTGGTAATCACCACTTCGATGCAAAGTATAACTATGACTGATTATTAGTTGATTATAAAATTGTGGTACAAATATGGTCTAAGTTCGTCCTTTTAAAAAATAAGCAACCATAAGAAAATAGGGGATAGATACAAATATAAGCATTTCCTTTGACATACGTGTTTATTTCTCCTGTTAAAGGCATCAAGATTGTAGAAATGTTGGTGAACATCTATAAAAGATATTGTTTTGTATCTCATTGTTTGTTATGCCTTCAGTGATTACACACTATGTTACGGTTACGGTGGTGTGTTATTGTTTGATTTTCTGTATGTTATGTCAAAATAGGGCGTAACACATGAATTTATGGTATTAAGATTTTAATATAATATCAGTTAGTTACGGTATTACGGTTACGGTAGTATATAATAAAATGATATTTAATTTGTTATATCAAAATTAGGCGTAACTACCTATATTGTGGTTTTTGAGATAGGTGCTTTCATTGTAATTTGTCCATTCACAATATTGCGCCCGTTCCGGCATCAAAAACACACCGTTTCCCCGGCTTCATTGACGGATGGGATAACAAGGCGTTTCCTTTCGTTTTCCGGCTGTTTCTATCGTTGGATGCTCCGGACATAAACAAGTATCAAAAAATGGCTTATAAAAAGGAGTTGGGGCTTCCGGCATAAAAGGAAAACCGCCACGGCATTGCGACGGCAACCCAATGGCGGCGAATCCAACCCGGCAGGCCGAATTACCTGCCGGGGCATCATTGTAAGGAACGTTGGCCGAAGCCCCAACGCGCTATTATCGTCTTGTCATGTGGTCACGTTACATGAGTTTGTATCTACTGCTTAATGATTTTAATTCCACCGCCTTTATTATTACATTCAATAGGTATTCATCAAACGCATAGAAGCTATCGGAAAACCCGTCAAACACGTTGTCCATGTCCGTATCACCGTAAAGGCGTCCAATCACGTTAGCAACCGTTTCGTATATGTCGCTCAATTTTGCACGGCATGAAATTAGCGCCTTTGTTTCTTCGCTTATTTGAATATTGCCTACATTGGAAACGTTGTCTTTCGTTATCAACTCATTATCCATAATCATATCTCTTTAAAATCCCTGACTTCAATATTATCAAATACTATTAAACAAGGGAGTACCTATATTTCGTCCGCATTAAGTCCTAAATTTTCCTCGATTGATTCCACAATATACTCGTTTGCAATATTTTCCATCTCACGGGCTGCATTGACAAACCTTTGTCCGCTGTCATCGTCTAAATTTGGGAAAAGTAGCTGATGTATTTCAAAAAGCAAATTCACGGCATCCGAAACCTTAGCCCGTACATAGATGGCCGCACGTGTATTTTCACTCAAAGGGAGTGTTTTGTATTTCTCGGCTTTCTCCCCTGTTTTGTACAAGCGTCTTAAAGCTTTTTCGTGTTCCTTTTTGTATTCGTTCACTTCTTCCGTTTCCGTCTCGTTCTTTTTTGATACTGTTTCCATGATGTTTTTGTTTTTGTGGCAGGGTGGATTCAAACCACCCCACCGGATTATTATTCTATTGTTACTAAATTCGCTTTCTTAAATGACCGCCACGCGCTTTTCTCCGTGTCATAGTATGTTTGTACGCCCTCACATGCTTTACGGCCTTGTGTGCCGTTTACGGGCGGCAAAAGGGTGGCTTTGAGTGTGCCGTACGCCTCACGTACCGTGCCGTCAACCTTTTGGAAGTGGAATTTTACTATTCCGTCAGCCATCCGGGCTTTCAGCTTCATGTTCGCCCATGCGCATTTCAACGCCTCGCCCATCGTGAAACCGTTCTTCTTGACGAACTGCCATGCAAGGAGCATGATTTCCTTTAACTGGTTCTTCTTTTGCGTGCTCATATCGTTTCTTTTTTTGTGGAGGGGCTTTTCACCCCTCCGGTTGTTATTTTGATTCTGTCTTAGTCTCCCATGTACCGACCGCGTGAATACTCGGCACTTATCGCAGCTTGTACGCAGGCATCATAAACTACCGTCTTTGCCGGGTGGGTGCGGTTCCATTCTTCACGGGCTTCACGCTCTTTTCTTATGGCTTCCTTGCGGCGTGCATCGGACACCTCACGCTTTGCATGCTGCCAAGCCATACGCAAGCACTCACCAAAGGAGATAAGCGTGCGGCCTGTCTTGTTCCTTTCACGGTTCTTGCGGCTGTCACCGACCATGTTGTAATACGTGTGCGCCTTTTTCATAATCTCGCTTTTGTTGTACTTCGTTGCTTCCATATCTTTGCTATTGGTTTTGTTTGACGATGCAAAGGTATATGATTTATTATACTTATCCAAATAAATAGTATATAATACTTATACCTTTAACATTGTTTAGTATATAATTTACTATACCTTTTATTTATAGTAGGTATATTTGCATTATATTTTTAAAACAAACCACATGAGAATCAAAGAAGTATTAAAAGAAAAAGGAATTACACAGCAAGTTTTAGCCGAAAAGTTAGGCGTTTCGTACCAATCAATAAAACAAACATTAAATGCACCATCGGTTACTACTTCTACTCTTGAAAAAATAGCTGTTGTTTTAGACGTGCCTATTTGGCAGCTCTTCACTTCCCCGGAAGAAGTGTCAAAGGAAAGCGGAACGGGCTTGCATTGCCCCGTATGCGGTGCGGAACTGGAGTTAAAGCAAAAGGAGGTGAAAGATGAGTGAATCAGTAAAAGCCATGCTGCATGAGTGCGACACGTTGAAAGAACGCCTGTCCTCCTTGCGCCCCTTGCCGCCTGAATCATTAAAAAAGATACAGGAAGCCTTGGACATTGAATATACCTACGAAAGCAACCGCATCGAGGGGAACACGCTCACCTTGCAAGAAACCGCGCTCGTGGTGAATGAGGGCGTAACCATCTCCGGTAAGTCCATGCGTGAACATCTGGAGGCCATCAACCACGCGCAAGCCGTTGAATTTATCAAAGACATAGCCCGTCAGGACATAGAGATAAACGAAAGGACGATAAAGGAAATACATGCCATCGTATTGCACGGCATCAACAAGGAGAATGCCGGACGTTACCGTACCGTCCCTGTGATGATTTCAGGAAGCCGACACATGCCCCCTCAGCCTTATTTGATAGAAAAGCAAATGGAAGACTTTATGCTAAGGTTCACGGGCATGGAGGCAGAGCACGTCCACCCGGTTCTTGTTTCCGCTTACCTGCATGACGAGCTTGTACGCATCCATCCTTTTATTGACGGGAACGGGCGTACATCGAGGCTTTTGATGAATTTGTATTTGCTACGCAACGGTTACACGATCGTCAACCTGAAAGGTTCAGACGAGGCAAAGGTAGGCTATTACAAGGCTTTGGAGGCTTCACATGTAGAGAACAACCCGACACCGTTTCAAACGCTCGTAATCGAAGCGGAAACGGCATCTTTGGAAAGATATTTGTCCATCGTGGACGGAGGCAGGCCAATGTAGGCCATTTTACAAGGTTGGCCGACCTTTCACGGGGTGGGTCATGGTGGGTCAAAATGCACGTGCCCCAATCTTGCACGGGTGGCGGTTTGGCCATCCGTTTTTATTTTGTCTCGGTTCATTACGTACATGGGTTGCATTCTTCCATAGCTATCAGCATATTCTGATTCCACGAAAAGATATGCGCAATTTTGCGCCGATACCTTTCCCCTTTTTATATAAATCGGGATTCTCTTATTTTTCTTCCATCATTGTTGAGGCTTCCGGTATCAAAAGACAAGCGTACATCGTCCCCACGTTCGTTCTCCGGCCACTTCCCGGCATTGGTGGGTAACATATCAGGAACCGGAAAACAGCGGCTTAAAATCGAAGTTTTTATAGGCGAATTGACCCCCAAAAAAATTCAGGTGGCCAAAACATCCGGCACGCTTATAAGTCCCTTTTCTTCGAGCCTCCTTGTAACTTCCGTGAAAATACGTCCTACTTCCTTCCGAAAATATTCGTAGTGTCGGTATATGAATAACATGTCGGCACAGTTGTTTGATACGGAGCTGTGCGATTTTACACCGATGACGTTTGCAATCGCCCCCCTTAAACCGGAAGCCATCTTTCCACCGGCCAACGTACCGGGTGAAAAAAGATAAAGTATGATGAAGATGAATTTTTTCCTCTGTGCGGCACTTGCCGGGTTTTCCACCATACCGGAAAAAATATCGTATATTTCCCCCACGAGGCGAATGTCTGTCAGCAACGGGGATGAAAGGTCTTTTCCCTCTTCTGAAAGTTCCTCCAGTCTTTCCTGTATGTCCTTTATGCGTGCTATCTTTCCGAAATCCAGTTCCATGACACGATTATTTAATTAGAAATCCGTATATTTGTACCTAAATAATCGTTGGGGGGTGGCTTGGTCGTGCGGGCTGGCTCCCTTTTTTATAGTATCGGCAAAATTGGCATTTTCGCCGTTTATCCGCCGTTTTCTCAATCGCCAACGCTTGTTTAACGCTTGATATTCCAACTCGTTTATAACTCGTTTTTCAACCGTTTTCCAACCGATTTCAAGCCGATTTCAAGCCGTTTTCCAATGTTCATAAATCAGCCCTTTACGCTTGTTTTTCGCTTGTTTTCGGCTCCCGTTCCCATACAATCGTGGACGCTTCGGAAAATTCGGAAAATGCTTGGCGAATTTACCCCACATTCATAACTTGCTTTCAATGGTACGGATAATGTCTTGGGATGTTTGGGGTATTTGTTTGGTGGTTTTACTTACATTTTCGGATATATCCCTCAAATTCATTGTATTTTCAGCATCCATGGTCACCAAATCATCGAGTATCCGTTCAATATTGCCAACCCTGTCGGCAAGTTGAGTCAGTTGTTCCGTGGGGAATGACACATTTACATTCGGTCGATACCCTTCTTCCAAAACCTGCCTGGACTGCGATGCAATATCAGGGATTTCATTCGGGGAGCCAATCGGAAGCGAAGTCATATCATCAAGACGGAATTCTGTCAGAATATTGTAAATATCATCCAAAACTCCGGTTTGGTTTCTTGTTTCAGCCTCGATACGGTATCCCGTTTCTTGAATGGCCGTGAGCCTTCCGTTGGTCTCATCCACGCTTTCTTGGGATGCCTGTACCTTGACCGCGCTACTGGCCTGTTGGGATGCCGTTTCTGTTTTGTTGTCGAATATGCTAAAGCCTTGCTCTTCGGCCGCCTGTTTGTATGATTCATAAAGTTGGTTTGCGATTTTCTGCTGTTCCACGGCATCGCCTACCAGTCCATTTAGAATGTTTGTCCATTGCTTAAACTTCTGCTCGTCCGTAAGGCCTGTATTTTTCATCACTTTCATCATTTCGTCCTGCGCTTCTTCCAATAGGGGAGAGAGGGTGACGGAATAAACCATCTGCTCGGCCAATGTTTCCAACATTCCGGAAACGGACTTCATGAATGATTCAGCCGCATCCGTACCGTTCTTGAAGGAATCAACCAGTGCGTCAGACATGGTGTTGCCCAAATCCCCGAAAATGTCCGTCATATAGTCATTAAGGGCTTCAAAGGCATCTTCCGCTTTTTCCGCAAGGTCTATCATGTTTTGCAAGGCTGCCTTGTCCTCTTCGGACATCTCACGGGTATTCACGACCGTTTCGGCAAGTTCCTTGTTGAATTCACCGTTGGCATCTATCAAATCAGGATACACGTCAAGCACGGAAGAATAAACATCGTGCTGCTTTTTCCAAAACCATGCCCCGGTCGTATAGCTTCCTGTCTTTATTTCGACATCGGCAAGCCCGGAATATTCCGCTTTTAACTTTGAATAGTAACCTGAAACGCCGTTTATGGTACGTGCGAACCTTGAACGGGTATTTTGTGCCTTCTTCTGGCTTTCATCCCCGGCAAGCTCCGAATTTAATGCGGCAACGGAATCCTTCAGCACGTCCACCGCATTTTTCGCTTTCGCATAAGAATCAACGCCGAAGATGGTGCTTGCCTTCTCATAGAGGAGGTTTTGCTCCAGCAAAAGTAAATTATACTCCCGCTGTTGCGCTATGGTCTCATTCATTATGTTTTCAAGGGCTTGCCTGTGCTTTTCCTCTTCCTGCGCCCCCTTGCCGAACAAAGAGAATATTTCAGTGAATGCGGCGAACGCTCCCGACACAATCCCGCCGGACGCAAAGGCATGGCCTATGTTTGAAACGGCATCAAGGACATCGTTCAACCCTCCGACCACATTCGCCGCACGGTCTCTGCCCATAGCCTCAAACATCGCCCCTATTTCCCCGGCGGCTTGGCTTGCCGCACTTGATACAAGGCCGACAGACCCTGAAATCTCCTTGAACCCTTTCGCACTTTCCAAACTGGCAAAGCCTTTTTTGAACGCCTCGAAGATGCCATCCCATTTGTTTTTGTTTTTCCCCGTGCCCAAAAGCTTGTCAAGTGCTTCCCTTAGCCTGTCAAGTTCTGCCGGGCTTTCCTCTATGGCTTTGAGCTGTTCCGGGCTGATAAATGTCATCCCTCCCTTGTCCCCCTTGCCTGAAAGGTAATCCCTCAATGTGCGGGCTTGCCCTATCAGTCCGGAAAGTTGTGAAAATCCCATCTGGGAGACATCGCCGAAAAGCATCTTCAAAAAAGTGTTATCCTGTCCGGCCAACACCTTGTTTTCCTCGTCATTGATGGCCTTTACTGCTTCTTTCATCTTGCCCTTGGCCACTTGTATGGCACGGTCTATTTCGTCAGAGTTGGCATCCGTCCTTTGCTTTTGAAGGAAAGAAATATCTTCGTTGAATTGCCTTTCAATGGCCTTTCTTTGGGCGGCAAAGTCCCGATACTGTGCAAGCACGCCGGAAAGGAGCTTCCTGATTTCATTCTGCTGCTGTTGGTATGTCGCCGAATATTCCGCATCCATTACGTCCTTGTCATCCTTGGGCAACGCCGTAAGCGTAGGCGTGAATTGCAACCCCTTTTTCTGATAATCCGGGTTTTCCTGTTTCCAACGCTCATATTCCGCATCCTGTAAGGTTTGCAAGAGTTCCCTTTCCCGTTTTTTGATTTCCTCTATTTTGGCATCGTAATTATAATTAATTTGTGCCAATTCCTTTGAATTGCCGTCCTGCATCAAATCTATTGCCATTTTCTGCGCATTCAACTGGCTTTCGGTAAGAGCGTCCGAAATTTCCTGTTCCGACTTCTTGATAGCCTTCTGCTGTTGATAGGTATCAAGATACTTGCCACCTGTGCTTCCGCTCCCTTTTCCTCCGTTTCCTCCACTTGTTCCAAATAGCAAATCTGAAATATCAACACTTTCTTCAAGCTCTTTGGATAACTTATTGGCCTGATAAATGGCTTGGCGGTATCCGGCGATTTCTTCATCTATCTCATCGAGGTTGTCTTGTATTTTTTTGTTTTCAATGGTCAGCCCTATGTTACCATACGGTCTGTTTGGTGTATTTTGTCCCTTTTTACGGAGGTTTTCCATTTCTTTTTCTACGGCTGACCTTCTCGTATATGCCTCCGTTATTTTTTGCTCGTTTTCAAGTACTGCTTGTTGCTGCTTTACGATCATGTCTTGGGCGGCTCTCGCACGTGAGGCGGCAATGATGGATTTTGAAAGCTTGATGTAGGCATCCGAAGCCTTTCCTGCTAAAATCTCCTCTTCTGAAAGGCTACCGAAGTATTCCGGGTATATCCTTTGCAATTCATCCAATGCTTTTTTTCTTTCCTCCAGTGGTTTTGATGCGTTCTGTGTAGCCCTGTAAAGCAAATCAAGCCTTGTTTTTTCTTCTTGTACATTCTTGGCACTCTCCAAAACGGCCTTGTTGTATGCTTCCAAGGATTCTTTTAGGATGTCCACATTTTCCTTCGACTTAAACAACCCTTTCACCCAATCCGCAATCTCATTCCCATAAGAGGACAAAAGGGTAATGCCGACTACCAAGGCCGTTTGCCAACTTAACAGGGACTTTGCAAGTTGTTTCCATACCGGCGTACCTTGCTTTCCTTCCTCCTTTAATGCTTTCAGGCGGTCTTGCGCAATCTTTATTTCGTCTATCAGCATGGGAAGGTTGTTCGATATGGCAAGAAAGAACGTGTTCATTGAAACAGCCAAGGAGGGCAATTCACGCGCCAACTGTTGTACTTGCACATTCAGGCCGTTCCATCCGCTTGCATAGTTGCCGACATTGCGGTAAAACCTCATGGAAGCCTGTTCAGCCTCACTAAGCTCTTTTGTAACCGACTGTATTTGCACTATCAATTCTTTCCCGGTCGCACCGTTGCGCAAATCACGTGAAAGGTTGTCATATTGCGCCGTCAATAGTGAAAGCTGTCGGCGAAGCTGCGTAAGGGAACCATCGGAAGCCCTCTGCACCTTGATTACGTTTTCCTGCTCCTTTATGAACTGGCGCATTTCATCAGCCGCCACCTTTATCTGTGCCTTCAGGTTTGCGTATTTCCTGACCGCATTTTCACCCGTGGCGGTTTTGCGTTCCGATTCTGACATGGCGTTGATTTCTTGCGTCACTTGCTTCAAGTTCTCTTTGACGCCTTTCAGGGATTCGGAATAAAGTTTTATCTTGTCACTCGTTTCCTCTGTCTCATGCCGGATTTTCTTTGAACTGTCCACTATGCCCTTTGATATGTCAACCTGTGCCAGTGCCGTTTGAATTTCTGCAAACTTGGCCTGCATGGTGTCAAGTTCCGACTTGATTTTCTTGAACTCGCCATAAAGCTTGTTATAATTCGGGGAGAATTTAGACAGTTTCTCCATTTCCTTACGTACTTCCTGTATCTTTTTTACTAATTGGCTAAACCTGGTTAGGTCCGCATCAATGTTGAATCTCAATCCTGCCATTTCTTTAACTTCTATTTATTAAACTTCTTATTGGCTTCACTCTCTATGTGCAATGCACCTTGCGAAATCACATTATATCCCTTGCTTTCCACAAAAGACGCGTATTCCATGCCGTCTGCAAGGACGATTCCATTCTTCGGGCGTTTCCCGTAAACCAGAAGGTTCTCCGTTTTGCTTTTGGCCTCTTCGTGCCCCGGTTCCGTTGGGACATACATGTCAACGATTTCGCCATCCATCACCACAGCGGCACCCGGTGCGCTGCGTAGGTTATGGGTATGGTTTTTGTAGTTTCCGGTGGCTTTGGCATATTCCACGCCTTCACGGGCAACCTCAACCATACCCTTCTTGATTTCATCTTTGGCCTCGTCCAAAAAATCATCAAGCCCTGAAAAATCCACGTCCACCTTCATCCGTTTTTGGGTTTTGCCGTTAACAGACATATCCTTTCGGCTATTTGGGACATCCTTTTGAAGTTCTTTTCAGCTTCTGTGTAAATTGTACACAACGGTTCTACAAGTTCTTGCCTTTCACCGTGTGACAAATCATCTGCCAAAGACAAATCACCCGAAATCAGGCATGACAACGCCTTACACAAGGTTTCTTTTCCCATCCCGTCAAATATCTCCCGGAAGCCGTTTTCACATGTGGCAATTTCTTCCGTCTGAAATTCTTTCCCGGCCAAATTAAATTTCCGGATGGAGGGCGATGAAATATTATATGCACGCCCACCAATAATGTACACTTTATTCATTGTAAAACTTTAAAATAATATTCTAATGCTTTGTTTTGTTCACGTCTTTTTCCGGCACATCAATTTTCATTGCGAAGCAAGTTCGATAAACTCCATCGTATCAATACACTTGGAAGTAATACACCGATACAGGGCACAAAAAGACCTCATACTACATCCGCGCAAGGTCTTTGCCAATGTTCGGATTATATCAATGAAGAAAGGCTTTGTCCCTTTCCGCCTCTTGCTCCCAGCGTTCCCGGAACTCCTTAGCTTTATCCCATGAAATACCCTCTTTTTCAAATTTGGCGATTACTTCATCATCCGGTCGTAGTTCCGACATGGCATCGCCCCAAATCAAATCGGGATGCTTGCCGTTATTATCCGTTGGGTATGACTTGTGACCGTCAAGGATGATTATCTCTCCGTCCTGCACCGTGTACTGAATGAAGTAGCACGGTTTGTTCCCTTTGATGAGGGAAAGCAATTCTTTCACCTTGTCTTTCATGCTTCACGCCTCCCGTAAGTCCGTACATACCATGCAAAAATAGAATCAGTGTCTTTTTTGCCCTCTTCGATTTGGTAGGCATCTACCATTTCCGTACAACACCGCATCCATTCTTCAAACTCAGGCTCTCCCGGCTTGCCCTCTTCGGCTGCAATCCATAATTCAGGGTTAATGCCGGGAAATTCAACTCTCTTTTTCACCTCGCCAAGTATGGCGTTAATCTTCTGCTTTCGTTCTTCCTGATTCATCTTTCAACCTGTTTATGCGTTCAACAATCTTGTCTACCACCTCATCGGGGGCACTGTCTAAAAGTTCCTCCAGTTTCTTGTATTCGGCATCGAGCATTTCACCCGGCGACATACTTTGCAACTTAGGAAGCGAATAGTTAAGCAACCCCATGAATGTTTTGATATAATCCTGTGGCGGTATGCACTTCAAAGCATGTTCAAACTTATCACGCCCACCGTCAAGGATTTCAGCCACCCACGTTTTTAGGTCGGTCGTGGCTTTTCCTTTAGCACCTTTCGGCCTGCCTTTGGGGTTTCCTGATTTTCCTTTCTCAAACTTCATATACCTACTGTTAAAATCCTGTTTTTTACAGATTCCGGACAGATTCTCCGCATTGGCAAACCTGCCCGGAATAAGCTAATATCATCCTTGCATGAAAAGACCTTTTGAATGACATTCCAAAACCGCCAAAGGTCTGACATTTAACCCCTCGTCAAGTGGAAAGGTTCTACTTCCCAAACCACCCGGAACTTTGTACTTTCTCACCATCGACAAAAGCTCTTCGGCTACTTTCCTGACTTCAAGGCATTTTTCATATACTTCTTTTTGTTCCTCATTGGTGAGATAGATGTTATCCCGTTCCTCAAAGATTTTTTCTACATCTTTTGCTTGTATTTTCCCATTTTCAATAAAATAGCTCTCAACCGGAATGTAGTCGAATGGATTCAGACAGAAACGGACATCATTAACTACCTTGTCCAACATGGAAAGGACTTCTTCTCTCGTTTCTTCATTTTGCCGTTTCATGGCGGGAAGCATCCCTTTCGATTGTTTGTCAAATATGATTACAAGTTTTTTCCTTAATTTCGGTGCGCCTACAATCAAATCACGCATTAAATCAGTGTCTAATTTTTCGCCAAACTCTGAAATGACACCGGATGTTATCATCCCATTCAAATCCTCAACCGCACGATTGAAATCTGATTTTTCGTGCAAACCTCTTTTGCCTATACACCTCTTTTCCATACTCATTTGCTTTTTTTCTGTTCTTCTATTTCTTTCGTACCCTTGTCTATTGTCTCTACTAAAGAATCAATTTCATTTTCTTTGTTGTCAAAGTCTGATTCATTCATTAGTTCCGTAGCCACACTTGCGCCGTATTTTTCAGCGACTTGCAATAAGTTTTCTACTTGCTCTTTTTCCATAATCCGTAAAATTTACTGTTTATAAAATAATTGTTTCTGTTCGTTCACCTCCAACAAGGCGAACTCAATCCGGGGGTGGTACCTGTCTATCTTCTTCTCCGCTTCGATTTGGAAGCAAAGTTTGTCATCGGTTATTGCGCCAGCCATCTGCAAGCAATCGAGCAACGTTTTCAGGCTGTTATCCAAGTCAAAGCGTACCGAACTATGGAACACCCGCACAAACAGCCGAAAACGTCCTGAAATGCGCCTGTTCCGGTATATCCGGCATTGCTGCATGAAGCTGCGTTCGTAGGCGCGTATCTTTCCGTCCTTGATAATCCGCTTTGCTCCGGACTTGCCCGGTACGGCTTGGTAGTGGTTGGCCTTGGCAATAATCTGGCCGTGTATCGTTTCTATTTCCATTGTCTTTGTATTTAAGTCCTCAAATATGCCCGTATGGCTTGCCATGTTCCGGTTTGGGCTACTTTTACGCCCTTGGTGGTACTTCCTACCGTCAGGGGAAAAACAACGCCTTAAAATCAAAATTCCGGTTTTGGAATCGTTTATCGGCGTTTTTCGTTGTTTTTTCGTTGATTTCCGGCCATCTTTCCCGAAATGCCCGTATTTGCGTTTTAAGCCATTTTTTCAAGCCTCAACGATAGAAGTACTACCAAAGGGACGAAAAGGCCGCAAATCGAATCCTTGTAAGCCTGACGGGCGTGTATCAAACATGAATGGAAAACCGCTCCTTCGGGAATCCAAGTTCCTGGTTCCACCGCAAGACATCGCCTATCGTGGTGGGCTTCACCTGCGACCGGGCTTTCTCCTCTAGTATCAAGTCCGCTATGTCCCGTTTACTTCCTTCCGGTTCGTCCTTTGCCCAGTCGGAGAGCCGGACGGAACGGCAAAAGCCCAAAGCCTTTATTTTCTCCGACCACTCTTCCACGGCATCGGCATCAGGGAAGACCAACACTCTACGCCCGGCCAAAGGCTTGCACCGTTCAGGGTTTAGGCCGTGCTTGCCTCCGCATGACACCCAAACCTGTTCAGGGAACACCATGGAACAAACGACCGCCGTTTTTTCTCCTTCCACCAGACAAACAATATCATTCGGTCGTTTAGGTAAAAGGTGCTCACCGAAAAGGCATTGCACCAAATTGAAGTCCGAAGACTTTTTGCCTTGCATCTTCATGTAGCGAGAATGCACCCAGTCCACCTTATCGCCCCATTTGGGTTTTATCCTGTGGCCGGCCTTATCGTAATCTATGATTTTAGCAGTGCGGCAAAATCCTTCATGGTCTATTTGTGGAAATATGGTTTTACCTTTTTTGGTGCCTCTTAAATGGTATTGGGCCACGGCTGTTTCCAGTTCACCGGCATGGAAATACTTGGCAAGGTATTTGATAAAATTACTATTCATTCCGTATCTCTCATGTATGAAAGAAAATGGTATGTAGTCCGGTTGGATGTTACAGGCTGAATAGAAATCTTCTGAGTGTTTTTTAGTGTTCATTTTCTTCTATTTTTAAGTTGAGTTATATTTTTTATTTGAATGTTATCCCGTAATCCTTGCATATCTCAAAGAACGATCCGATTCCGATACGCTTGCCGGTACGTAATAGGTTGTCGAACTTCTTATCACATTCAGTGGGTTTGTAGGTCGGGTTCTGACTGCTGCACGCATGGAAGAACTGCCTTCCGTTCTCGCCCAATGAAGCCAGAGCGCAACCGACAGTAAACCACGACTGATAATCTCCTGTAATGTCTATTCCGCTTGTTTCTATCCGTTTGCAACATTTTGCCACCTTGTCCAAAACTTCGTCTCCTGAATATTGGTAGCTTGCTGCCGGTTTAGGTTCGGCATAATACCCCTCATACGGTATTGCGTTGGCATTGATATAAGGCTCCGCATCGTATGACAAACACCTCATGCGGCTTACGTCACCACAAGCGCGGTCTATCACAATGCCCATTCGTTCAAAATCCCGTTTCAGCTTTTCAAACTGCCCTTTATGGTAATCCGGGTATCGCAGCGGAATAATCACAAAATACCCGTTACCGCTTACCGAAAGACTGGCATAGGCAATTTGGGGGAGTTTTGAAAGTTCCTGTTTCACTTCGTCCCAGTTGTCAATTTGCAAATTGTCCTGCCGGTCTATGTCCACGCAGATAAGGCCGGAATGCTTCACAAGGTTTTCCGCTTTCCTCGTGGGTTGGAATATACCACTTATGCAAGCCATCGGCAAACGTTTCTTAATCTCGTTCCGTTCTTCTTTAGTGGGCAAAGAACGCAGGCGTTCAATCTCTGGAACATGTTTCTTGTCGAAGAGGAACGCACGGAGTTTGCAAGTAGTGCCGTACACGTCACGGACACCATTGTAAACCGAAATCTCTGTGTCAAAAATATCTTTTTCCATATACCACAAATTAGACTGTTACGCTTTCTTTTATCGTATCTTGTTCATTTTCATCTTGTAAGTCATTACCGTAACCGTAACACCGTAACATGGGGTACTTATTTACAGCACGGCTTACAAATGGTCGGCTAACACCTATTGCATCGGCAAAACCCTGCTTGCTTTTCGGTTCGCATGAGTTATAACACATTGCTATAAGTTGTTCTTTGGTCAGTTGCTTTGTTTCAGTTTTTTCCTTGGCTTCCGTCAGTTTCATGTACACCTTTTCTGCACATCGCTCGAAATAGTCCATGCACCTGATGGAATAATCCATTTCTTCGGGTTGTATTTGTACCGTGTCGGAGTTCCAAAAAAGATGTGTTATGCCTGCCCAACGCTCCACCATGATTTGAAGTTTGGCATAAACGGAAGCCATATATCCGCAAGCGGAGGATTTCTTTAACTGGAGTTTGTTGTAATAGTCGATATAGAGTTTCTTTGCCTCATCCCTGATATAAAGTGTGCCGTAATTGTTGCCTTCAAAATCGAAGTCCAACAGGCTGTTTATGAATACTTCCCAATCATCTGATATTTCCTTGGACACCTTGCTTTCGGAGTACATTGCCGGGGGGATGTCATCAGGATAGACAAAAAGCCACCGTTGATTAAATCCGCTGCTCATAAAATAGTCGCTTCCGAACGTGTCGGCAAGCACATCGGGCTGTGTCCCTCCTATGATGGAAAGACACGGTTCTTTAATCAGCAATGCCGTTTCGGATTTACGGTTGATGATAATGTCGTCCACGCTCCATATTGAGATAAGCTGAGGAACTTCACCGCTCTTGTTGTATCGGTTCATGTTATACAGCATGGTCGCAATCTCATCAGACACCAACAGGACATTAGGATTTTCTGATAGTGCCTTAATCCTGCTTTCGGGTGTGGAATCACTTATTATCAGTTGCCGGAACTTTGGCTTTTCCACGTTCTCTTTCCCCGCATTTGTTTCCGCGTTGTATTTCTTCATCTCCTCCTGAAATATTTTGTAATTGGAGGCGTTGCGGTTGCTAAGAGGCCGGAGCATTTCACGCATCGGGGTGGTCTTGTTGCTTCCGCTTGGAGCCACAAGGCAGACGAAGAACGGGAAATAATTCCTATACCTTCCATCGTCCGAACATACCCTTTTCCCGACAGCCGCAGATACCACCGTGAATAAGGAGGCCGTTATAAAGTCCCGGTTGCACTGGTAGCCGTCGGCGTACCCTTGTATGATTGCTTGCGCACCCGGGGAAAGACCGTCAATAGGAAGCGAGAGAGTTCCATCCAATACGTTATCATCTATTGTTAATTTCATTTCATTACTCCTTTCCATAAAATGTCAAATAATGACAGTTGCTTATCGTCCTTAAAGTATTCTCGGTTGCTCGCATAGAATCCGACTTACCTGTGTGTGAGATAGAGATATTTTCAATTGCCCCCCCCCTTGCGTATGATACCGTTTTTCTGCATCTTTCACTATGAATCGGCAAATGTTTGCAATTTTTACGCCTGTTTCTTGTTCCGCTTGGTACATGGTTTTAGGTTTCTCTGAAAAATATTCCGCAAGTAGCTTGATTTGAAGATTTTTATTTGTATCTTTGTTCCTGTCGTTTAGAGGATTGGTAGTCGATGAGGCTACCTTTTTTCTTATATCCATATTTAGCCAATTTTTCGTGTTTCACAATATTTGTTAGCTTCATCCCTCAATTCATCTTCGCTTCTACGTTTTCCACAGGATAACCAAGCATCAATATCAGATTGGCGAAAACGTAATTTCTTGCCTCCTTTGTGATAAGGGATTTCTCGTTTGCTTACCCATCCGTAAATAGTGGCTTTTGCCGGGTGGTCTGGTAAATAGGCTTTAAGTTCATCAATATTGAGCCATCTATCTACAGGAGTAGTTGGTGTTTCGTTTTTCTCCAACAATGCTTTCTCTAAAGCCTCTACTTTATTGATGAGGTATGCCATTGCTTTAGGCATGGTCTCAAAAGTAATAGTTTCGTTCATTGTATCATCCTTCTGGCTTCGTTCAGGCTTTCAGTTTCTGCCATGAAAGAAAAAGAAAACCGTTACCTCGAATGAGATAACGGTGCAAAAGAATAAGAAAAAACAGGCTGTAACCGATTCTGTAACCTCTTACAGATTTATCGGTTCTTATTATATTTGATTGATATTCCTATATTTAATCCAGATAGTATTTTATTTACCCTTTCGATTTCGTCTTTGTGCTTGGAGGTTAGTTCTTCTTGATTACTAAGTCTTTGTCGTATAGTGTTCTCACTAAATCCTGTAATATAGGAGATAAGTTTTGCTATTTTAGTTTTGTCGGAGTTGTTCTCATTTATGCCTGTCTTATCCAAGAGTCTTACAAGAACATCTGTTGTTATTTTCATCGTTCTACCATTTTCGCAAAAATCGTCAGAATAAATTAGGCTTGAAGTTTTAGTTGCTTGCAATTTTCTATTTAATAATCCTATTGCGTTATGGTACATAAATTCTCTGCATGGATATATTTTTTCTCTCATGGCTTCAAAATCTTCAAAGGTATGGTCTTGTCCATTAATTTTGTTTTTTCGTGTGATGGTAGGTATTTCCCAACCTTTTTCAATGTATTGTTCTTGGACATCACTGTCTATATCTTCGAGATACACCATGTTATAAAAGCAGTCCATTTCATTAAGAACAATGCGTATTCTTTCTTCATGAAAATTTGATGTGATATGTTCAAGGTAATTATAGATGTCAAGCCTATTAAGTTGCATGTCATAATCAAAATGAGAATCAAGGAATCCTTTCACAGCTTCTTTTACGCCATTGTTGCAAGGTTTTTTCAGAAATGCGTTATAGAAGTCTGAATATGTTCCTCGTACTGTAACTTCTTCGTCCTCGCTATCAGTTATTTGCTTATTGATAAAATTTCCTTTTTCATCGTAACAGCAAAAAGATAATTCAAGTGTAGGCTGATAATCAAGCAGTACACTCGTAAATTCTTCTATTGTCAAATCAAATAGTTGCTTTTTCATTTTATTGTCGTTTATAGGATTTTTATTTTCTCTGCCGCTTCCCTCTTTGCTTCCTCCAATGTCTTGGCATACACCAGCGTAGTACCGATATTTTTGTGTCCTAACATTTTCTGTATGGTAGTTATTTGTGTTCCGCTTGCCAGTTGTAGGGTTGCAAAAGTGTGCCGGAAGCAATGAAATGTTACGTCCCTTGTAATGCCTGCTGCTCCTAACCATTGAGCCAAAGCCTTATTTGCATAAGCGGAATAAACCAAACCGTCAAACACAAGCTCATCCGGATTTCTCCTTTCTCCACATAATTGCATCGCCTGTTCAGATATGGGTAACTCATCGTATTTGTTTGTCTTTTGAATGGTGTATTTTAATGTAAATTTACCGTCCTTTTCTTCGATTTCTCCCCACTTCATTTTGCGTATGTCTGAATGTCTTAGACCGGTAAGAGCCGAAAACAAAGCCGCACGTTTCAATACAGGGTTAGTGCATGGAGTTTCTACCAGCCTTTTAAGTTCGTCAAGGCTTAGGAACTCCCGGCGTGTTTCTTTTTCCTTAATGCCTTTCAAATCCTCGTTGATATTCTTAGGCAGATACCCATATTTATAAGCCGATTTCAAAGCTATCTTAAATTTCAGGAAGTAGGCAGCAGCCGTGTTGTTGGATAATACAACCTTGTCGCTTCTGTGCGTCCTTACGTTCAGGAGATAATCTCGGAATCTTTCACACCAAAGCAAATCAATGTCGCAAAAACGCTTTGTTGTTGCGTTGTCCGACTTTTTGGTATAGTCCAGCAAATGCTTTAGCGCACTCATCCAGTTATTGTAATTGGATTCTTTCTTGTCCTTAGCCAAATCACGGAAATAGGTTATAAAATCCCCTTTACTGCGTTCTTTGGCTTTCAGCATCTCCGCTTCTGCGTCTGTGTATATTTCCGCTTTGCTTAGTTCGTTCTGCCTGTTGGCACGGATGATTTCCGCAAGGCGTATCGTTTCCTCGTCCTCTGCATTGTACTTGTGTGAACCGTCTTTGTTGGTTTGTAGTTCTCCGTTCCTTTTTTTCAAGGGAACTACATACATACCTAAATATTCCCGGCGCATCGTTTCACCAGTCTTGGGGTTAGGAATGCCGGGATAATAATCAAGATAAAGCGTTTCCTTTCCGGTGTTGAGCATCCGAAAACGTAGTGTTACTTTTGTTGTCTTTGCTTTCCTCATATCTATAGTTTTTATAATACCATAAATTTGCTTGTTACGCTTAAAATTGGTGTAATTGGTTGATTGTTAGTTATTATAACTATACCGTAACCGTAACACCGTAACTACGTAACATTTTTAAGTTTATCAATATGCTGTTTGCTATAATAGAGCTTACCGTTTAGGCGTTTTTTAGGTATGACATACCGGGACACAAATACCCTTACCCCGTGTTCCGTCATGTTATAAATTTCCATGACTTCGGGTGTCGTTATCCAGTCTGCAAGATTGGATAGGGTAGTGTCAAAGCCTCTTTTTCTGAAATACGCATCTATTCTGTTTTTTGCTATCAAGGTACGTGTTCCTGCTTTCTTGGTAGGTATGCCCTCTGCATTGATAATCTTCCTTATCCGATGCCGAAGCAAACCGTATTTCTCTGTAACCTCGTCAATGGTGTACCACTCATCAATAGGTTTGCGCACTCCAGTAGTCAAGACTTCGTAAGGCTCAATAACGTCAAACAATGCCTCTATATCCTTTTTGCGTATCAATGTCGTGCGCTGTGATAGACGCTTTGCCGGAATACAGCCTTTTACCACGTTGCGGTAAATAGTCCACCTGCTTACTCCCATGATTGCGGCAGCTTCTGATGTGTTGAGATATTCTCGTTCTGATAAAGCCGTTTTTGCTCGCTCTCTTTTGGTCAGTGAAGCCATAGAAGCGGTAAGAGATATGACTTCCTTACGCTTCATTTTCCGATATGCTTTTCTATTGCAATCGTGGGAACAATAACGGGCGGTTTGCGTGTATGCTTCAAACTCGCATCCGCAAAATTCGCATATCTTCTTTATCGGATCTTTCGCTCTCATACCTTTATTATTTCTCACTTATTTTTGTTGCTCTACGTTGCTACACGTTGCGTTTGGTAGCAAAGAGAGATTTTATATCTTATCTATTATGTTGCAAGTGGTGATAAAATACGGATAAATGTGGTACAAATAATCCTTATTTTGTCTTGCGGTACATAAGTGGTACAAATATACGATAAATAAACGGATAATAAAACAAAGCAAAGATAAAATGAGCAAAAAGAAAAACCGCTATAATATAGAGTATTATAACGTATTTATGATAAATGCTATTTCTTTGTTTATATCAAGTTATTTGCCGATGCAGAATTTCATAAAGATATTCCCCAATACCTCATCTGCGGTAATTTCACCACCCACAATTTCGGCCAGATGGAAAAGGCATTCACGTAAATCCTGGCTGATGAAATCACCGGAAAGATGAGTTTGGAGTCCGTTTTGTACGCGGTGGATATCTTCGAGAGCCAGTGATAATGCCTCGTAGTGTCTCACATTCGTGACGATGAGGTCGGAAGAAGTTAGTTCGGGTACGGAGGCAGTCTTTACAAGGAGATTTTGCAGTTCTTGGATACCTGTTTTTTCTTTGGCAGAAATAGATAGCGTGACAGTGTTTTCTGGCAAGCCGGATAGCTTTGTTGGAACAGCCGATACTTGGTCTGATTTGTTCAACAAGATGATGAGCTGTTTGTTGGAGCAGAGAGGGAGGATACGGGGCGAAAGCTGTCGGATTTGGGCTTCCGCACAAGTATTGTCTACGACCCATAGGACAATTTCCGCTTGTTCCATCTTATGGAAACTGCGTGCAATCCCCATGTTTTCTATCGTGTCGTGGGTGTCGCGTATGCCGGCGGTGTCGATAAATCTGAACGTGATGCCGCTGAGGTTTACCGTGTCTTCAATCACATCGCGTGTAGTGCCGTGTATGTCGCTTACAATCGCCTTTTCTTCGTTGAGCAGCGTGTTCAAGAGCGTGGACTTGCCTGCATTGGTTTCACCGACGATGGCTACGGGTATTCCATTTTTAAGGACGTTTCCCACGCTGAATGAGTGGACCAATCCACTGATGACCTTTTCTATATCCCCGGCAATGGTCTCCAATTCGCTGCGGTCGGCAAACTCCAATTCCTCATGGTCACTGAAATCCAATTCCAGTTCCATCAAAGAAGTGAGGTGGAGCAGGCGTTCGCGCAAGGCGGACAGTTCGCGGCTGAAACCGCCCCTCATCTGGTTCATAGCCATCCGGTGGGTGGCAGCGGACGAAGAGGCTATCAGGTCTGCCACGGCCTCCGCCTGACTCAAATCCATCTTTCCGTTTAGGAAGGCACGTTGGGTGAACTCACCCGGACCGGCCGCCCTGCATCCCTTCCGGATGAGCAGTTGCATGACCTGTTGCAAGATGAAAGACGAACCATGGCATGAGATTTCCACACAGTCTTCGCCCGTGTAAGAATGAGGTGACTTGAACAAACCGATCAGTACTTCATCAATGATCTCCCCATCGTCTTGCCGGATGTGTCCGAAAGCCATGGTGTAAGCCTTGCGTTCGGAAAGGGGGAGGGGATGTTTACCTACGGGAGTAAAAATACGGTCTGTTATGGCGATGGCATCTTTTCCTGAGATGCGGATTACGCCAATGGCACCTCCTTGTGCAGTGGCAATGGCACAGATTGTATCTTGCGTGTTCATGAGAGCTGTTTGTTATTTCGGAAACTCCCCGTCGCGTCTGTAGTGCAGACGGACGGAGAGGGATATGAATGTTTAATAGGTCATCGGTACAGTGTGGCAGCCATCAGGTTGACCATTTCTTCCAACCCCTTACGGTCGGTTTCGTCAAAACTGTCCGCTTTATCACTGTCTATGTCCAATACTCCTTTTATTACCTTATTATATATGATTGGAATCACGATTTCAGAACGGGATTCGCTACTGCATGCGATATGTCCGGGAAAAAGATCCACATCGGGCACAATCAGAGGGCATGCCTTCTCCCATGCCGTACCGCAGACACCACGTCCTTTCCGGATACGGTAGCAGGCAATGCTTCCTTGGAACGGCCCGAGTGTGAGTTCCTGTTCGGATTTCACCAGATAAAATCCTACCCAGAAGAACCCGAACGCTTCTTTCAGTGCAGCCACCGTGTTGGCCATTACGCTTATTTCGTCCCGTTCTCCTTCGATAAGCGCGGCGTAATGTTGGAGAAACAGACGGTAGCGTTCGCTTTTGTCTGATTCCGCAGAGGGTTTGAAATCGATGTTCATACCTGTATGAGAGTTTAAATCCGGTCGATAACCAACTGAATCAGATCATCGATTTTGTTTTTGTAACTGGGGTCAGCTTCTCCGGCTACCCGGTTGGCTATCACCATGCAACATGTCGTGGCCTTGTGCCCCATCAGACGGGCCAATCCGGCCAATGCGGAACTTTCCATTTCGAAATTGGTGATTTGAAGCCCGTTGTAAGAAAAGCTTTCAATCTTCTCATTCTGACGGGGGTCCGCCAAAGGAATGCGAAGCTGACGGCCTTGCGGGCCGAAAAATCCACCGCAGGCTACGGTGATACCCCGTACCATATCGTCGGCAGCTATGCGTTCTATCAGTTCCGGATGGGCATCGATGACGTAAGGGGCAGGGGCGCACAAGTTTCCGCTCCATCCCAAATGATTAAGCAACGCGCGTTCCAACAGTAGGTCGCATACGGCATTGCGCCCTTCATAGAAGTTCAGCAAACCGTCGAAACCGACTGATTTTACGGAACAAATGAATGTGCCGACAGGAGTATAAGGCTGAAGCCCGCCGCATGTACCGATGCGCACCAGTTCCAGGCTGCGGAGCTTTTCTTTCTCCCTGCGGCTGTTGAAGTCGATGTTGGCCAAGGCATCCAGTTCGTTCATGACAATGTCGATGTTGTCGCAACCGATACCGGTAGACACTACTGTAATCCGCTTTCCCTTATATGTCCCCGTAATCGTTCGGAACTCGCGGCTGGAGATGTCACACTCCTGAGTGTCGAAATGGGATGCCACGGTGGGGACGCGCCCCGGGTCGCCCACGAGGATGACTTTATCTGCCAGTTGTTCCGGTTTTACGTGGAGATGGAAAATGCTTCCGTCCTCGTTGATGATAAGTTCTGATGGTGCAAAATACTTGTTCATAAGCGTTATGATTTAAAAGATAAACATGATTATTTCTTGCGGGATTGTATCTCCAGATTGCGGATGGTTTTGGCTTCCGCATGCAATGTGGCTTCGGCCTTCTCACATTGTGCTTCAAGCTGAAGGATTTGTTGGCTCAGCGTTTGACGTTGCGCATCGTTGCCGGTGGCATACCGGTCGCGCAGGTTTTGCAGTTGCTGTCGACTTTTGTCCAGTTGGATACGGTTCTTTTGCCATGCGGCCATTTTGTTACGTGCTTCCGGAGATTTGAAATCGTTCAACAAGGTGTAAGTGTTGCGGTTGTCAATGACAAACTCGAAGTCCTTCTGCTTCTTGACCACCTTGGGCGCGCTCAGTGCGGCTTGTAGCCTTTGTCGTGCCTGCGCCACGGCTTCCTTGTCCCCCCATGTCTCCGCGATACTGTGGATAAGGGCCAGACGGCATAGTTCATCCTCCTCGTATATATTGGCATCATACACCTTGCGGATGTCGTTCGGGATGAAGATGTAGATACACACCTTGTTCTCCGGTTGGTTCCGGTCGGACACGAACCATCCCAGTTGGTTGAACTCGTCAATGGCCAACATGTAGTCGTTGGCGGGGGAATTGAAAGGCATGCCGAGATTTTCCGGATAGAGGAATTTCTTTTCATCCATGTCATAGCGTGTCACGAATATGTCATATCCTCCGATGCTTTCCTCTCCTTGGGCGGCATAGTAAAGCGTGATACCGTCGGAAAGCATGAACGGATAGTTCTGCGCATCATCTCCGTCCAACTCGTCCAATTTATGAGGAGCTGTCCATTGGCCTCCCACAAGGTCGCTGGTAAACAATCTCAGGTATTTGTTCTCATCCGGTTGAGCGAAATATATCTTATTGCCCAATTCGGACAGATAGACCGTACAACCGTTTTCATCCGTACGGTGGAAAAATGTGCTATACGGACTGATTTCCCCGCTTTCCGGACTGAGTTTGATGTGGTTCAGGAACGTATTCTTGTCTACGACCAGACTGTCTATGACCGTCACCCGTTCCGTAGCTCTCATCATGGAGCGCAACCGGGCTATTTCCTGCAATTTTCCTTCTTCCACGTCGGTCGGTTGCCGTTTGCGTTTCAGCTTCTTGATGTCCTGATTAAGGAGTTCTTCCGCCTCGTCAAACTGGTAATGATTCATATAATATTCAGCCGTCGGGGCTGGTATGGCCTGCCCGTTCTTCTGCGCTTGCGAAGGCAAGGAAAGCAAAAGGGAACAAAATGTCGGCAATATATATTTCTTCATGTTCAAACTGATGGTTATACCTTATTGATTCAAAGGTAGGGATTTATTCTTTATCCTGTATCCTTTTCTAATAATATTTAACGTGGTAGGAGCGGTTTGGAAGGAGAGGGGAGGGCGGGAGAAGAAAAACGGGGGCGCATCATTTTGAAGTGCGCCCCCGTTCTTTAAGTGCAGTCGTTTTACTTGTTTACGTCCCAGATGTCATTCAGCTCAAGGCTCATGGGCGACGTGCCGTCGCTCTCTTCTTCATGGATGTTGGAGAAGCTGAGCAGGGCTTCCTGGGTTTCGATTTCCATTACGTTTGTTTCCGGTTTGCTGTACTTTTTCATTGTCATTTCTATTTTGAATGTTATTTTATGATGTATTTTTTGTCCTTGATGATGTATATGCCCGGGGCGAGACCTTCAAGAGCCCGGCTCCTTTTTATCCGTTGGCGTATCATTTGTCCGCCCGTACCGTACACGTTTACGAGTTCGTCATTTTCTTCTTTCGGTGAATAAATGCCGTCTGCTCCATCGAATACGAGGCGGAAGGCATTCACTTCGTTGGAGAGGACATTGACGTAGCAGCGGTACGGGTTGATGATGGTTTCCACGGCCCCCACTCTGTAGAATCCCACGCCATAGGTGTCCTTGTGGTTCTGCATGACATAGTTTCCTTCGGGCACTTTCATCTGTTCAAACACGCCAGTCATGTAAGGAGTGGAGTAAGAGGTTTTTAAAGCCCGGTATTTACCAGTGAAATGGTAAATGCCCTCCGGCCCTGTCACGACGTAGGGTGTGTTAGCCTCGATGGAAGGTGCCTTCTCCAACATCAGGGAATTGTTGCCGGAGATGCCGTTGCAAGCGTACACTGTCATGCCGTCGGGTATCGGGGCATCGAAGGGGAGGATCATCGTACCGCATCCTTCCGAGGGGAGGCTGTAGTCTATTCCCGGAAAATCCGTGCCGCCGGTTACGGTGAACTCGCTATACTCGATGTGGTCCAAATCCACGGCAGCCAACGTGTTCCCGTCTTCCAAGTAACGTACGAATCGTACGCCGGTCATTTCCACGTCGTACGTGCCGTTGATGGTCGACGGGTCGGCCACCAGTCCCACCGTGAAGATGGGATAAATGATGTTGCCCTCCGCGTCGTCGGGATACATTTCATAGTTGCTTGTCGAGGTGCAGATGACCTTCAGCATGCCTTTTTCAGGCATGTTGCAGTCTATCTGGTGCGTGCTCGTGGCACGTTCCGAGAGGGTGATGTCGTTGACGTACTCACGTCCCTGTTTCACTTGGTTCACCTTGAATCCCTTGGGCAGGGTAATCGTCATGTTGTAGGCGATGTAGTTCACGTTCGGGTCTTTCTCGCTTACGGTGAGGTAGGTCACGGTTTTCCCGTCCGCCGTTACCGTCACGTTCTTGTCCATCCACACTTCCAGTGCGGCGGTTTGTGCCGTGGCCTGCGCTGCATAGAGCGCAAGCCAGGCCAGAAGTAATTTTACGGTTTTCATTTCATGTTTTTTATTCTGGTTCTTGGTTCAATCATTGTCCTTGTCCTGACGATGGTAGACAAGTAGATTTGCCGGATGAGCGACACGTCCATGGCATCGATTATTCCGTCCTTGTTCGCATCCGTGGCATCGAAGTTCAGGTGTACGTCTTTACCTAAGTATTTGCCGATGGCCAGTGTGGCATCCAGTACGTCCACCACGCCGTCGCCGTTCGCGTCGCCGTTTTTGAATGTCGGTTGCGATATTTCGCGTTCGAGGACTTTCGGCTCCACGTTTCCGGCCGAATCGGTGGCCACCACGCAGAAGCCGTAGTTGATGCCGCTGAAGCCTTTGAACTCATATTGGTCGCTTTCCACGTCCTCGGCCACTTTTATCCACGGTGCTTCTGTGCCTTCCTGTGCATACAGGTCGTACTTCCACACGCCCGAACGGTTGTCGCTCGCCTCGAAGAGTAGCACTACGGTACTGTCGTTCCGTGCCTCGCAGGCCGCGATGGTGCTCGTCGGTGCGATGGTGTCCACCACGTTGGTCCAAGTCGGTGTGATGATAGGTTCGTTTTGGTCGAATACGATGGCAGCACGGTTTTCTATCAGTTCGCCGTCATCCAAGGCCGGGAGCAAGCCGGTTTGGAACGACACTTCTCCGATGCCGTTGCCGTCCGTGTTGACAGGCAGGAAGCCAGACATGGGGTTGTCGGTAGGCTCCATGGTCATCGGGTCCAATGAAATGAACTTCCATTTGGCAATGCCTTTGTCGGCATTGTAGCTAAGTTCCATTTGCGCTATGGCATTCACTTCGGGGCGCATGTCCACCGTCTTGATTGTGGACGGCGTGCCGTCCAGTTCCACGTGCCGGTTGCCGATTTTCAGGTTGGTGGGTCTGAAGCTGTCGAGGTCGAAGCGGCTACGGTCGAGCGTGTCGGTCACGGTTACCTCGTGGGCTGATGTCGTGGCGAATTCCGGGTCATTCTCGAACTCAATGGTGTAGTACACCTCTTCCAAATCCTTCTTTACGGCTTTGCTGCCCGAGGGGGCTTGGTAACCATAGATGTCGTTCGGGTCGTATGAATTGATGGGGTCGGCATCTGCGTCGTCATCGTCATCGTCTCCGCAACCGGACACCCAAGTCTTCAGTGGGTTAATGAAGCAATCTTCTCCTACATCTTTAATAGCGAATACTTTACCTCCCAATCCTTTTTTCAGGCTGTTTAACCATTTCTTCGCAGCTTCTTCTCCTTTGGCGGACAAGATACTTTCGAAAGTACATTGGATGACGGATTGTGTGATGTCTATCCATATGGTTTGAGTAGACTTGGGTTGTTTGGTAAAGTCGGTAGCTTCCCCTTCGCAGAAGAAGTCACTGAATATACCACCGATGCGGTTTTCCAGAAAATTAGATATACATGATCCTGCCAGTGCATCTACAGCCTCGCTCATCGGGACGACTGATGTGACAACTGTGGTTATGCAAGTGGCAGCCCACATGACGCAGCATTCATCATCCCCGTTGTTACCATAGCCACCTTCGTTTCTGGGACGGATAGTTCCCCCTTCGATACCATTTCTGTTGCGATTTATCTTACCGTCAAAGTCCCAATTCTTTTTAGTCGAGGCATAAAGGGTGAAGTTGTGCGTAGCCTTGGTGATGGTCAATGGGATGCTCAAGGTCGAGTTTGCATTGAGGTAAGGCAGGGCGAAGTGGCCTACGAGGTAAATCTTCCCGTTGGTGGAATCCGTCCATTGGAAGAAATGCTTCAGGTCATCGTTCCCGTACAGGCATTGTATCAGTTGCTCTGTTTCCGTTTCGTTCAGGTATGCGCCCAACCAGTCCCTGAAACTTTCTTTGGATTCTTTGCCTATGCCTTCTCCGAATTTCAATTCCGAGATGGTGTTCTCGCCGTCTTGGCAATAGATGGAGAGCGTGAAAGGCAAATTATATACAGGGATATTACTGTGGTTGGTGAACTTCACTTGGTAAATCGCGCTCGTCCCGGCCAAGAAGTATGGGTTGCCTTCCAATGTGATGGAAACCTCCGGCGCGCTGTCTCTTGGAGACGTGTTGATGGCATCGGCAATGCAAATGGAGTCTTTTTCCGTGTACAGTATTTTCAATGAATACGCCCCGTTCAGGGAGTCCGGGATGTCAAAGTGGGCAGTGAGTTCCGACAATGAATGGGTGGTGACGGCTTGGGCCCAGTAGGCCACATTGTCTTTTTGGTAAAGGGCTATGCGGGTCGTGTCGCTGAATCCATTACCGAACAGTTCCACATTGACGGCGGACGGCGTACCGAATGATGCCGGTGAATACTCCAACACCGCATACTTGTCGATATGCTGATAATCCAATGCGATGTCGCCGCCTTGGGTGGCGGTCACGTCGTGCATGGCCACGTAGTACGTGCCGTCCTTGTAAGCATGGCAGCCGCCGTAGCCGACGGATTCGGCTCCCGAGGCCGCGTACACTTCTTCACCGTCGGGGGCGAAGATTTGCACCGTGCAGGCCTGGTTGCTCCGGATAGCCAGGCTGTCGCCGATGGCGGCCTCGATGCTGTACCACAGGATGCCGTCCTTTTCCGGCTTCTTGTGGCGTACTTGCCCTTCAGCCCCTTCGAGCGGTTCCACGTCGGTCACCTTCTGGCTGACCTTGTAGTCCACGAACTGTTCGGTGGCTTCGGTAATCCGTCCCGACACGTCGTAGAAGCGCATGTGAAAGTCGTTGCGTGCGTAGAGCATGGGTTGGCCGTCTTCCACTTCGAACTGGAAGCACGAGCTGCGTATGGGGCAGGTCTCCACGGGCAACAGGGTGACGAGCTTGAACGGGGCGGTCCGTTGCTCCAGTTCCGTCACGTGCATTTGGTCTTCGTTGTCGTTCAGCCAATAATTGTATTGGGTGATACCGTTGCCTCCCAACGGCGTTTTGAAGAAGAAGGCCGTCAGTACCCGAGAGCTTGTCCCGTCGTTGCCCATGAGCATGTAGGACAGGCGGTGGAAGCCGTCGCTAAGCCCGGCCACATCGAGGTCGAAGTGGAACAGGTCGCCGTCCAACCGTCCCGCCTGCGTCCGGTGCGTGTCGCCGTCGATGGAGTAGTAGCACTGCATCGAGGCCTTTTCCGTCGTGGTCATGGTGCGGTAGAAGAAGCTTTCCTGCACGTTCGTGGCCACGCCGGAGGGTGTCACGACGAGTCCTTGCGCTTTGTGCAGCCCTTGGGGAATGGCCGAGGCATCGAACTCCCAGTGCACGAGTCCGCCCTCAGACGGCACTTTTTCCTGCTTGTACAGCTTGTTGTCCACCGTGAAGAGGCACGTCAGGTAGTCCACGCCCTCCGTCTGCGGCACCTTGATGAACATTTTCGTGTAGGGGATGGAGGCCGAAGCCTGTCCCTCCACTTGGGCGTGCAGGGTGTGGAACCCGTCCTCCATCTGACTTACGTCCACCATGAGCGGCGCCCCGGTGTAGCGTCCGGCTTGCAGGAGGGTGCGGTCGTTGTCGGCCCACAGCCGGTATTGCAGTTGTCCCTCGATGGGGAGTTTCCAGAAGATGGCGTTGCGGGGCAGGCCGGTGTGCGCCCCTTCGCCGTAGGCCACGTGCAGGGTGTGTAGGCCGTCCGCCAACGAGGCCACGTCGATCAGTGCCGTGCCATCGGCGGGCGTGAGGGGCTGCGCCTTCCCGCCTTCATGGTCGAACCAATAAGTGAACGTTTGCGGCCCTTTCTCGGGCAGCTTCATGAAATACCGCGTCACGGGCGTGCTCCACGCCGTGTCCTTCACCTGGAAGTGCAGCGTGTGGAACGTGTACGCCAGTCCCTCCAAGGGCACGTCCATCCGCCAAGACGGCGAGGCCGAGGTACCGGTGCGTTGGGTGGTCTCGTCCCCGTCGAACCAGTAGCGGTAATCGTATTTGGCCTGTCCCCTTGCCGCCCAATGGGCACATAAGAGGCACAGGATGAAAATTATTCTTCGCATAGGCGTGGCGGTAGGTTAGTTGGCACTGTTTACCTCGATGTCCACACTCAGCTTACCGTCGGCAGTGGATTTGGCAGCCACGTTGAATTTCGTGATTTGCGGATTGGTGGGCGTGGGGTCGTAAGGCAGGCTGCCGCCGTATATGCCTACTTCCGTGCCGTCCGTGCCTTTAATCAGTGCCCTTACCGCATCCGTGAGTTGGTAGTCGTTGTCGTCGTTGTAGTCCACGTTGAGGTAGCTGACGCGTTCGTTGTCAGGGGAAATCTTAACGTTCGTTTTGTTGGGTGAGTTAAGGGAGAGTTCTGATGAGTTGAGCCATAAATTATTATAAAAGGTTGTTGTGGCATAACCATTCACACGAGAGGTATGTTTGATGATACAGTTCTTATATTCGGAATGTCCCATGTTTATATTGTCCACATAGCAATTTGTGAAAGAGAAAACAGAAGTTTCAGAGTTGCCCTGAGAAGGATTCATGACCACGCAATTCAAGAAAGAGGCAGAACCATTTGCGGCTAAATAGAAGTGTTCAGCAATCCGGCAATGAATGAAATTCAAATCTTTCATAGTAGAGCTATTGCCATTGGTGTAAATGACTTCATTAAACCTGCATTTCAAGAACATGGCATTCTTCAACGTGCTGACCTTCACCCTTTGGTTACTGTAGATGCCTTCCATGGTCAAGCGGTGGGAGAGGGTGTCGCTTACGTCAATGATGAAGTCACTGGAAATCACTGTCGGCTCGGTGTGAGCCACGGTGTCTACCGTCATGCCGGCACCGCGCAGGGTAATGGCTTTCTTGATGTCCGTGCCGAGGAACGAGCCGGAAGAAAGCGTGATGACATCCCCATGGTTGGCGGCATTGTAGGCTTCTTGCAAGGCACTGCTGCCGTAGTAGGTCGAGATGGAGCCTTCATGGTTCAACGTGGCCAGCAAGGAAGACTGGGCGGAAGCTCTCCAAGAAAAACATACGACAGAGAGCAGGGCGAAAAAGAATTTTTTTCTCATAACAATATTTTTTTGCGCCTATGGACTCCCGGATTCGGCTGTCTACATTTAAGAATTATGGTGTGGCTTGAAAATAAAAAAGGCATGGAGTCTGTTCTTTGCTTGTCTCTCCAAAACTAAGGTCTTCGCAATACCCGTAAACAAAAGAGATAAGCAATAAAACATTCCACGCCTGTATGTATACAATCCTCCACACAGAGCCACGCTATCCCTCGTTGAGGGTATAGCATGGTCTGTCGGGTAAGACAATAAGCATACCACGTGAACATTTTCCTTACCTGATCCTTGTTTACCTACTGGAAGTTGCGAAGTTCTAGCTTTGTAAAGATCAGCGCGTGAAAACGCCCATTTTATATCAAGTGTCTCTCCTCTTCACGGTTTGGTGTCCATTCCGAAGATACGACGTTGCAAAATTATGAAAAAAGCGGATACCGGCAAACTTTAAGCCCTTAAAAAGAAGAGATTTCTTTTTTCGCGGCATCTCCGAGTGGTGCCCTGTATCGTGTTTGCCCTATCAATGTAAGGGTACACGAATGTCCTGTGGGTAGGATTGGACTTCGTTCTGGATGGAAAGAAAAATGACCTTTTGACTTCGGAAAATCGTTTGCCGCAGAACGGAAAATCAATCTCAGCCGAACGATTTTTCGTTCTGCGCCAAACGATTTTCCGTTCTCAGGAGATTGATTTTGATGTCGTATGTCGTTGATTTATAGTGAATAATAGAATGAAGTGACGATGGTAAAAAATCTGTATATAAGCTTTCGTCCTGTGCGTTTCAAGTTTGGGGCGTACGCAGGCCGCAGCGCGGCAGGCAGAGGGTGAACAGACTGCCTTTCCCCACAGTGGAATGCAGGGTGATGTAGCCGTGGTGCTGGTTGACGATTTGCTTGCACAAGGCCAGTCCGATGCCCGAACCGTTCGGCTTGGTGGTGTAGAACGGGACGAAGATGCGCTCCTGTGCTTCCACGGGGATGCCTTGTCCGTAGTCCTGCACGCTGATTTGCACTTCGTCTTCGGCCGTGTTCCGGCGCAAGTGGATTTTTATTTCGCTTTCGGGGCTTGGGGATGCGTCGCGTGCGTTGGTAATCAGGTTAATCAAGACCTGTTCGATTTGGGAGCGGTCGGCCTGGAACGTGAAACCGGGATAAGGTTGGTCGAAGGTGAGATGCATGCCCTCGAATAACTTCTTCAGGTCGTCGAAAAGCTCGTCCACACGGATGGCTGCGTATTGCGGAGGGGGCACACGGGTCAGTTTGCGGTAGTTCTCCGTGAAGTGGAGCAGGCCTTTGCTGCGGCGGTAGATGGCCTCTAAGGCTTGCTGCATCTGGCCGTACTGTTTGGCGGAAGGTTCTGCCGTGGGAGCCTGCCGGGTGAGCGTCTCGCTCAGCGACAGGATAGGAGTGAGGGAGTTCATGATTTCGTGGGTCAGTACCCGGGTGAGCGTCTTCCACGATTCCAGTTGTTGTTCTTCCAACACGTGGTGTATGTCTTTGAGCGTGAAGAGTATACGTGGGCGGTTATCCAAAGTGAAGCGTGTGGACGAGAGCAGGAGGTCTTTCGTCTGCCCGTGGCGTTCCACCGGTACTACGCGCGCCTCTGGTCCGGACCGCCGCAACCATTCCTCCGGCACGCACCGGCATGTGCCGACTTGTGCCGTAGCCGCCCGGTTCATCCATTCCACGTGCCCTTCGCCGTCGCACGAGACGATGCCGGTGTCCACGTGGTCGAGCAGGAGTTGGTAATATTTCTGGCGGGTGGCCTCGTCGAACAGTTGTTGCCGGTATGCGGCGAGCGTGTGTTCGATTTCCCGTTCCAGGCCGAGTGCACGAGCGGATTCCTCCGGAACGAAACGGGGAATCTCTTTCAACCCGCTGTGGCGGATGCCCCGTATGAAAGAGCGCAACAGCCGGATTTGGCGTGTCTGCCGGTGGTGGAGGGAAGCATACAGGCCGACGAAGGCCGCGACGCACACGGCAGCGGTGAGCCACAGTTGCTCCGCAGCGCAGAAACAGGCGGCGGAGGCCGTCAGGAACAGGCCGGCACCGCAAGCGGCTGTCTGCCAGGAAGGGGGTATTTTCATAAGCCTAATTTTTCGAGTTTGCGATAGAGCGAGTAACGCGTGATGCCTAACATCTGGGCGGCGCGGCTCATGTTGCCTTCGCACAGGCGGACGGCTTTCTCCACGGCGTTGCGTTCCAGTGCTTCCAAGTTGAGGGTCTCGCCGTCGGCCACGGGCGATGCCGGGGCGTGCAACAGGAAGTCGTCGGCATGGAGGGTATCGGCGTTGCAGAGCACGACGGCGCGTTCGATGGCATGTTGCAGTTCGCGCACGTTTCCCGGCCAGGCATACCGTTGCAGCTTGCCCCTTGCGTCGCGTGCGATTTGCCGGATGTCCTTCTTGTATTTCCGTGCGTACGTCCGCAGGAAATGGTCGGCCAGCAGTTGGATGTCCTCGCCGCGTTCGCGCAGGGGCGGGATGTGGATTTCCACCGTGTTGATGCGGTAGAACAGGTCTTGCCGGAACGTACCCTCCGTCACCTGCGTGTGCAAGTCGGCGTTGGTGGCGCATATCAGGCGCACGTCTATCGGAATCTCGCGCGTGCCGCCGAGCCTCACGATGCGCCTTTTCTCCAAGGCCGTGAGCAGCTTACTTTGGGCGGTGGGGGAGAGGTTGCCCACTTCGTCGAGGAAGAGCGTACCCCCGTGGGCCAGTTCCAGCCGTCCTTTCTTTTCTTTGCGGGCATCGGTGAATGCCCCTTTCTCGTATCCGAACAGTTCGCTCTCGAACAAGGTTTCCGGCACGGCACCCACGTCGATGGTCACGAACGGTTCTGCCGCGCGCGACGAATGGGAGAGAAGATAACGGGCCACTACGTCCTTCCCCGTGCCGTTCTCACCCAACAGAAGCACGTTCACGTCGGCCTCGCGCAAGCGTCCGATGGTGGAGACGATGTTCCTCATGCCTTCCGACTCGCCGATGAGCAGGGGTTGCGGCGTTTCCCGTTCGGCACTGAGGGCTTCCACGCGTTCCTCGAGCCGTCCCACCTCCGTCTGTGAGCGGCGCAACTTCATGGCGGCGTGGAGCGTGGCCAGCAGCTTGTCGTTTTCCCAAGGCTTCGACACGAAGTCCGTAGCTCCGGCCTTGATGGCCTGCACGGCTTTGTCCGTGTCGGCGTAGGCCGTCATCATGACCACCACGGCATGGCGGTCCAGCTTCAGGATTTCCTGCAGGCAATCCATGCCTTCCTGTCCGCTCACGGTGTCACGGGTGAAGTTCATGTCCAGCAGTACGATGTCTGGCCGGAAGTCGGTAATGAAATGTACGATACGGTCGGGCGAACGCATGACCTTGACTTTCTCCGCGTAGGGTTCAAGCAGGAGATGGAGGGCGAAGAGCACGTCTTCGTTGTCGTCTATGATGAGTATTTTTCCTAATGCAGGCATAGAATATGGTATTTGATGCGAGGCAAAGTTACGCAAAAATGTGTGCGGATGTGCATTTTCGCACATAAAAAGTGCAAATCCGCACAACTCGTTTTCCGGTGTGGATGGGGTACGCGTCTGGAATACAGTTGTTTGCATTTTTGGCACGCAAATTGGATATGATTAGTTGTAAACGAATGATAAAAAGACTTATGGACATCAGAATGCGGATAGGATGCGTGGCATGCGTGGCGTGCTGGGGCATGGGGACGGCGGCACAGCCTCTTCCGCCCACGGGCGGCTGGGGACTGGACGACGTGGTGCTCCGGGCCTGCCAGTCTTCGCCCGACGCGTTGGCCGCGCGCCATACATTCCGCTCGGCCTATTGGGACTATCGCTCGTTCCGGGCTGATTACTTGCCTTCGCTCACGTTGACTTCCGGCCCGAACCTCGACCGTTCCATCAACCAAATCACGATGGAAGACGGGTCGGTGCGTTTTGTCGAGCAAAACCTGTTGAACACCGACCTGTCCCTGCGTGTGCAGCAGAATGTCAGTTGGACGGGCGGCACGTTGTCTTTGGAATCCTCCCTCTTGCGTACGGATTTGCTGAGCGACCGCACTTTTTCATGGAAGAGCGTGCCGGTCAACATCGGCTACAGCCAGTCGCTTTTCGGGTACAACAACCTGAAGTGGAGGCGGCGCATCGAACCGGTGCGCTACGAGGAGGCGCAGCGGTCTTATCTGGAGACGATGGAGTTGGTAGCCGCACGGGCCGTGGACAAGTTCTTCGCGTTGGCCATGGCACAGAGCAACTATGCCACGGCGTGCCAGAATTTCGCCCATGCCGACACGCTCTACCGTTTCGCACAGGGGCGTTACCAGATTGGTACGACCACCGAGAACGAGATGCTCCAGCTCGAAATCAACCGCCTGAACGAGGAGACCAACCGGCTGAATGCCCGTATCGAGATGGACGAATGCGCCTTGGACTTGCGTTCCTATCTGGGTTTGCATGAAGGCGACACCTTGCCCGCGATACGGATGGTCACGGAAGTGCCCGACGTGACGGTGGAGGAGGGGGCAGCCTTGCAGTGGGCGCATCTCCACAGTCCCGATATCCTCTATATGAAGCGGCGCAAGTTGGAGGCGGAAAGCAACGTGGCGCAGGCCAAGGCCAACGCCGGCCTGAAAGCCGACCTGTATCTCCGTTTCGGTCTGACGCAGACGGCGGAGAATTTCTCTTCCACCTATCGCCATCCGCTCGACCAACAGGCGGTGAGCATCGGTATCACCTTGCCCATCCTGGACTGGGGAAAGGGGCGCGGACAAGTGCGAGTGGCCCGTTCGCAACAGGACTTGGTGGAGACGCAAGTGGAGCAGAGCCGCACGGACTTCGACCAGAATATCCGCAAGTTGGTAGGGCAGTTCAACCTGCAAGGGCTACGTGTGCGCGTGGCGGCTCGGACGGACAGCACGGCCTTGCGCCGCAGCGAAGTGGCACGTCGCCTGTATGTGTTGGGAAAATCCAGTGTGCTCGACCTCAACGCCTCTATCGAGGAGAAAGATGCCGCGCGCCGGAATTACCTGAACGCCCTGCACACTTACTGGAGCCTTTACTACACCCTGCGTAGCCTGACGCTCTACGATTTCTTCGAAGGCCGCCCGTTGCAGGTGGATTACGGGCAACTGGTGAAAGACTGACTCCATTCGTATAACGCTTATACCTTATTATATATGGACATACAACTCAAGAAAAAACCGTGGTTCGTGCGCCACAAATATTATGTGTCGGGAGGCGTCGTGTTCCTCTCCTTGGCAGCCTATACGGTGGCCTTGTTGTTCTCGCCCGAGAAACAGCGCGTGTCGGCCGATACGTTGGGACTGGCCGAAGCCGTGCAGGCCGACTTTCTGGAATACGTTGAGCAGGAGGGGGTGGTGCAGCCCATGCTCTCCTTGCGCGTGAACAGCCGGATAAGCGGCTACGTGGAGCGCATCGTGGCCGAGGAGGGCGCACGGGTGCGGCAAGGCGACACGTTGCTGGTGCTGTCCAATCCCGAGCTGTTGGACGAGATGGAGGTGCAGGAGAATGCCCTGCACAAGCAACTCATGTCCTACCGTGAGCAGGAAATCGAGATGGAGCAGAAGACTTTGCTCCTGCGCAAGCAGGTGTTGCAGAACCGTTATGAGTTGCAACGCATTTCGGACAGCTATGCCCTGAGCCAAGAGGAGTTCCGCATGGGCATCAAGAGCAAGGCGGAATTGGAGGTGGCGCGGCAGGAGTACGAGTACAAGACCCGTGCGGCGGAACTGGAACAGGAGAGCCTGCAACACGACTCGGCGGCTACCATCGTGCGCCGTTCGCTCATCCGTAACGACCGGGAACAGGAAATCCGGAAATTCGAGCGGGTGAAGGCCAAGCAAGAGTGGCTCGTGGTGCGCACGCCCCTCACGGGGCAGTTGAGCAACCTCACGGTCGTGCCCGGCCAACAGGTGCAGGCCGGAGGGGAAATCGGAGAAGTCAAGGTGCTCGACCGCTATAAGGTGCGGGTCACTCCCGGGGAGTATTACATCGACCGCATCGTAAGCGGACTTCCTGCCAAGGGCACATACAAAGGCAAGCCATACGCCATGTCGGTGCGGCGTGTCGTACCGGAAGTCAAGGACCGTATGTTTACTGTGGACTTGGCTTTTACGGGCGAGGTGCCTCCGTCCTTGCGCCTCGGGCAGGCTCTGCGCGTACAGATAGAATTGGGTAACCCGGAACGGGTGCTGACCATCCCTCGTGGCGATTTCTATTCCGTGACGGGCGGACAGTGGATTTATAAGGTGGTGCCAGGCGAGAACCGTGCCGTGCGCACGTTCATCCGTTTGGGGCGGCAAAACCCCAAGCAATATGAAGTGTTGGAAGGTCTCCGGCCCGGCGACCGTGTCATTACGTCCGGTTACAGCCGTTATGGCGACGTGGAGGAATTGGCATGGGACGAATGAAACCAAGGAAACAGTTTGAAGCTATGGGAACAATAAGTTTGTGGGTTCAGAATCTGAAGCAGGCCTTGCGCAATCTGCGCAGCCACGGTTGGCAGGCCGGAATCTCTGCCACGGGTTTGGCCGTGGGCATCGTGTGCCTGACGTTCAGCCTGAACTGGCTGTGGACGGAAACGAACTACGATTACTTTCGTCCGGATTACAAGGACTTGTATCTGGTGCAGCATGATGATACGGCCCGTTTGACGCACTTGAATACTCATACATCGCCTTACATGCCTTTGCCGGTGGTCATGCTGTTGGACAGCCTGTTGGAAGGGGAGGCGGAAGTCGGCATCTTCGGAATGACGGTGAGGCCCCAGATTTATCCCGACGGGCGGGAAGAAGCGTATTTTTATGCCAGTGGTTTGCTTTCGTTTCCCGGGATGGTGCGTGCCTTGGGGCTTACGGTGCTGTCCGGCGACCCTGAAAAAGCATTGGCTACTCCCGGGCATGTGGTGTTGACGGAGAGCCTGGCCCGGAAGATTTTCGGTAAGACGGGTGTCGTGGGACAGACTTTTGAGGCTTCCGCTTACAGAATAACCGGGGCGCAGACCGTGGGGGCGGTGGTGGCCGACAACGAAGGCGATTCGTATTGGGGCTATGAGATGTTGTTGCCGCCAAATGTGCAGGAGTGGGAATGGGGATGGGATGGCAGCCAACTTTACAGTGTCTGCATTCGTACGGACGACCCGGCGGCTGTGGAGAAGGCGTTCAGCCGGATTTACCTGCCGTTGGATAAAAGTCACTGGAAGTTCCGGCTTATTCCCTTGCGCACGGCGCATAAGACGGGTTACGGTGAATCTTTCCTGCACGCTTATTTTTACCCCTTGGCGTTCACGCTGATTTCCGTCTTGTTGCTGTGGAGTGCCGTGGTCAACCTCTTGGCGGTGTACACTTCCGTTTTTCTGGGACGGGTGCGCGAATACGCCTTGCGCCGCAGTTTGGGAGCATCGGCGTGGCAGAATGCCGTTTGGATGCTGACGGAGATCATGCCCGTTGCCTTGTCGGGCATTTTGTTGGGCTGCGTGGCTTTGGAGTGGTTGGCGCACGAAGGCCAAGTGCCCGGCAATCTTTCGCATGTGTATGTCTGTTTCGCACAAGTCGTGGGGGCTGTGCTCGTGTTGGTGGTGGCCGGGACGGGTTATCCCGTACACAAGGTGCGCCGGGCCTATAGGCTTACGTTGGGCGGAGGGGTTTCCGCAGGCCGTTCCCACGCTTGGCTGTTGGTGGTGCAATGTTTCGCATCGGCTTTCTTGCTGTTCATCTCTTTGGGCATGCAACGCCAGTTGTCGGGGATGATGAACCAAGACCTCGGCTTTGAACGGGAGGACATATTGCGTTTGCACACCGGACGGAAATACTGGCCCGGCGAAGAAGAGCCTTTTAATTTCAAATCCATATTTTACGACTTGCCGCAGGAGTTCCGGAAGGAGGCGGCTGCCGGTATCACGGATGCCATAGCCTTGCCTGCGGATATTTTCAACCGTTTTTCGCGGAGGCGCATCAACCTGCTGACCGAAGAAGAATGGAACGGGAAGAAGGATGACAGGTTGACACCCGAAAACGAAATAGATTATATGGAGGTTCCTTATGCGGCTTTCGACTTTTTCCACCTGCACATTGCGAGAGGTGCGCGGTTGGAAGAACAGCCGGAACAGGACGGTGTGGAGCCGGTCATGTTCAACGAGGCGGCTTGCAGGAAGTTCCGGGCGGGAGACTTCCGGAAGGTGAATCTTTATGTCGGCTCCGATGATACCGGGCATAATATAATGATGTATACTAAGTGGACTAACCATATTGCCGGAAAGTTGGAAGTGAAAGGCATCATGGATGTGCGCCTGAGCGATTTCCACGAAGAAGAACGGCCATTGATGTGGGTCGGTATACCCGACCGCCACGAATGCCGTTTCGTGGAACACGATGCGGTGTATGTCAAACACGCGCCGGGACGACGCGAGGATGCAGAGGCTGCCATACGCCGTGTGTTGCGGAGGTTCGATGTCCCCGAGGATAAGATTCACCTGATGCCGTTGGAGCGATATATGGCAGACTGCTACAAGGAAGAGACTTATTACGCCGGTCTGCTTTCGGCCTTGACGGTGTTCAGCGTACTGATAACGTTCTCCGGTGTGTTCTCCATGCTGCTCT
>OOCL01000282.1_pt1 | contig 43899 bp, 51 predicted proteins | sample 1671211 | NCBI WGS metagenome assembly OOCL01 (sample SAMN06348133, study PRJEB24527) | human gut metagenome | biome: human gut; feature: ankylosing spondylitis patient; material: feces | host: Homo sapiens | place: China | collected 2015-10 | reverse complement strand
TAAATGGATAGAGGCTGGCAAAAAACAAAGCCAACCTCTATCCTATCAGGAACAATCCGCACAAATACTTTATGGGATGAAACGTAAACCTAGAAAAGGAATTAATATGTAATTAAATTTTACAATAAGTATCAGAACTTAAAGTTATGGTAAGTCATCAGTGCCTACTAATAATGTTATAAAGAATTTTATTAGATCATTCGCGAAATGTTAGTATTTATAAAAAGATTACAAATCAGTAATTTACTTATTTTTTTTGACGTTAATGTCATTTTGTTATTTATTCAGATCACGGCTCTTTCATTTAAGCTTAGATAAAGGCACATAATCCCCCCACCCACTTCTTATTGGAAGCAGGAATTTTGTTGTGATTGATACCCAATATGTTACGAATCCTCTGAAATTACAAATTATCTCATTTTTGAGCCAGCATATGCATCATTACGGTAAAGTCCAAAGAAAGTTCTCTGATAAGCTCGGCCGTTCCCTTGGCCTTGTCGGAGAGCTTTTTCCTTTTGCCTTTCCATATCGAAAGTATTGCCAGTACCATCCTCTGTATCGTGTCAAGGTTTCTGGCAGACCTTGCACTTTTCCGCCTGATGGAGTCCTGCCTCAGGTTGCGGTCAAGGTCCCAGTGCATGCTTTCTATTGCCCAATGCATTCTGGCTATTGTGCCCAGCCGCCGGGCACTTCCGTAAAGACTGGAGACATAGAACCTTCTTTCGGAAGATTTCTGGCCGTCAGATTTTCTTTCCGTCGCAGTCCGTATTTCGACAACCGTCAGATCTCCATTCCACTTTTCCCTGTCCGCAATCAGGTCATTTCCACGAAAGATACGGCATACCCTGGTCTCTATCCTGCCATGTTCAAGGAAGGGGCCTTCCGAATATACATCCACAGGCTCTGCAAGTTCGACATTGTCCTCAATCCCATACCGCAGGGTCCTCTGGTTCGCCTTCAGCTAGATAAGGAAATCACCGCCTTTTCCCCGGATTTTATCTATGATGGTTTTCTGGAAGGACATGGCGTCTGCCGTAACTATGCATCCTGACACGTCCACCTTGTTCAACAGTCTGGGCACGGAAGTTATCTCATTGCCTTTTTCTTCGCACATGTCCGTGGCAAGGGTGACACCTCCTTCAAGGGAATAGGCGGACACTATGTCGGGGTTGCGTCCGTTTTCAAGCACCGTCCCTCTCATTGCCTTGCCGTCAATGCAGATGATGCCCCCTGCAAGACCGACAAGTTCATCATGGAAGGCGGAGGTAAATTCAGACATCCGTTCAGACATGGCTTCATCATCAATATGTTTGAATATGCGGCAGAGCGTAGGTTCAGAAGGCACACCGTCCAACAAAATCCCTAAAGAGCGGAAGCGTTTCAGGTTACGCTCGCCGAATCTGATTATATCCGGTCTTGTTATACATTTGCCCAGCCGTCCGAGTATTACAAGAAGAAGAATGTCTTCCAGCTTGTATTTGTAGTTTCCCTTGTCTGTCCTGCGGTAATCCGGCACTGATTTCACAAATTCTTTCAGATGTTTCATTATGCTGCCACGACGGCAGGCTGCATGTTTCTTTTTAATATATTAGACACGCAAAGTGTTGCATGTCAGCAAAATAAATCGTATTTTCGCGTAGCGAAAATCAAGGTGGAAATCAAAAAACGACCTCTGTCGCATTTGATTTCCGCCTACAAAAAAATTTTTTATGAACGATAAAAAGAAACACCGGAAGCGGTGCTTCCTGCATCGCTGTGCGCAAAAATAATGGTTTTTCGGAGAATAACAAGGATTATAGAGGTTGTTTTAAATGAAAGAGCCGTGTATTCAGATTAAAATATATCAAATAAAATACGATAAATATCGTATTTATTGCTATATTTGGAGCAAATAATATATCAATGAAATTAAATCGTATTAAAATAGTATTAGTTGAAAAAGGATTTTCTCAGAAATGGCTTGCAGAGCAACTTGGGAAAAGTTTCAGTACTACCAATGCATATTGCTGTAATCGACAACAACCAAATTTGGAAACACTTTATAAAATATCACAATTATTATCTGTTGAAATGAAAGATTTAATTGTTGAGGATATAAAGAGTAATTGAAATGTTAAAAGAAATAGTTCTAAATACCGATAGTTTTATGTCATCCGTTCCTAAACAGGAACGAAAAAAATATGGGCAGTTTTTTACTAACGAAACTACCGCTATTTTTATGGCTTCACTTTTTAATTTTGATCTTTCTAAATCCAATATCAGCATATTGGATGCAGGTGCTGGCACAGGTATTTTGTCAACAGCAGTTATTGACAGATTAATTAGTGAAGGATACAATGGTAAAATTCATCTTACCTGTTATGAAACAGATAAACTTGTACTACCACTTCTAGAACTTAACTTAAAAATATTAAGTTCTAAATATGGTATTGATTATACTATTATCCACAAAAACTATATTACATCACAATCATTCGATAGCAGATCATTATTCCCAGAAGAAAAGCATGAGTTCGACTATATTATAGGGAATCCTCCATATCTTAAAATAGCGAAAGATGCAGAGGAGGCAAAAGCCATGCCTAGTGTATGCTATGGTTCTCCTAACTTGTATTTCTTATTTTGGGCAATGGGTATTCATAACCTTAAACAAGAACATGAACTTGTGTATATTGTACCACGTTCATGGACATCTGGCGCTTATTTCAAAAAGTTTAGACAGTACTTATTTCAATATTGTGTCATTACAGACATTCATTTATTTGAAAGTAGAAACAAAGTTTTTGATGGAGAGTCAGTCCTGCAAGAAACCTTAATAATCAAAATAAAGAAATCAAATAAAAAACCAGAATATATCAATATTTCTTCTTCATCAACTTCTGACTTGAGAGATAAAGTGAACTTTAGAGCTTCATACGATACTGTAGTAGCTCAAAATCAGTTCGTTTATCTTATAACGAATGAAACTGAAGAAAAAACTTTGAATTTAATTAATCGTTTCAATAAGACTTTACCTGCTCTTAATCTAAAGATGCAAACAGGAATAATCGTAGATTTTAGAACAAGGGAAGTACTTCGAAATGAGTTAGAAGAAGGAGCATATCCACTTTTATATTCTCAACATATCAAAAATGGACGAGTTATATGGCCATTAGGAAAAGAAGGTGAAGTCATAAAAACAGATAAAAAGGGATTTCTACAGGAAAACAGTGATTTCCTATTAGTTAAACGCTTTACTTCTAAAGAAGAAGAACGAAGATTACAATGTGGTATATTTTTAAAGCAAGAATATCAACAATTCTCATATATAAGTACACAAAACAAGATTAATTTTATAAAATGTGATTCACCTTGTATCACATATGGGCTTTATGTATTATTGAATTCCAGCCTGTATGATAGCTATTACAGAATCTTAAATGGATCTACACAAGTTAACTCTACCGAGATAAATCAAATTCCTTTTCCTGATAAAGATGTAATAGAAAATATGGGTAAGGAGTTGATGCATAAAGAATTATCAGTCATAAATTGTAATGAAATTTTAAATAAATGGATAAACTAGATATTGTAAAAAATTTATTAGCCAAGATTAAGATGCCAAATAGCCAGCAAAGTCCGCTTTGTTGTTATACTTTGTTAGCTTTAGCTAGATTAAAGCAAGAAACATCTTGGCATGAAGCAACAAATGAATGGACAAGAATCCATGATATTATAGTATTTACATCTGAGAATTACAGCAAAACATATGCTGAGAATTCCAGAGAAACAATAAGAAAACAAGCAATGCATCATTTTCGAACTGCTGCCCTTATTGAAGATAACGGCCAAGCTACTAATAGTCCCAACTATCGTTATCGTTTGACTTCAGAGTTTTTAAAGGTTATTCGCTCTTTGGAAGATAATAGTACTATTTCTGATGATAACTTAGAATTAAAGAAATTTATTAGTGAGCATGAAAGTTTATCTAGCATCTATGCCTCTAAAAAGCAGATTCAAAAAATGCCTGTAAAAATAAACAACATAGATTTTACATTCAGTCCTGGAAACCATAATAAACTTCAAAAGGCCATCATTGAAGAATTTGCACCTAGATTTGCGCACAATTCCACATGTTTATATGTAGGTGATACAATAGAAAAAGATTTAGTCAATAATAGTGATATTTTATCATCATTGGGCTTTGATATAACATTACATGATAAAATGCCTGATGTTGTATTATATAGAGAAGATAAAAATTGGTTATATTTTATAGAGGCTGTTACTTCTGTTGGACCTATGGAACCGAAAAGAATTTTGGAAATTGAGAATATGACTAAAAATGTTACGTCTGGAAAAATATTTGTTACAGCATTTCTTGATTTTTCCACATTCAAGAAATTTTCTGACAAATTAGCTTGGGAGACTGAAGTCTGGATAGCAGATATGCCAGAACACATGATTCATTTAAATGGAGATAAATTCTTAGGTCCACATAAAAAATAACATTTTTTATTTACTAACATAATATAAAATTATTAATCATGGAAAGAAATCCAACTGTACAGCATTTGACTTGGTTCTTAGATCTTAGACGCTTTGGCCAACTAAATATTTCACCATCATATCAAAGAAGAAGCGTATGGAATCCCAAAGATAGAAAGTTATTTCTGGATACCATTTTTAAAAACTATCCAGCTCCTACTATATTCTTGCATAGAGATACAGATGAAAATGGTAGAACAGTATATAATGTCGTTGATGGAAAACAGCGTTTGGAGACTATATTCATGTTTATGGATAATGAAATAAGCCTCGACAAAAATTTTGGCGATACTAATTTCAATGGAAAGAAGTTTTCTGATCTACGACCGGAAGAAAAAAAATTATTTTTCGACTATAAATTAGTAGTTGATTATATTGATAACGTAAACGGTGAGAGCCTTAATAGTATATTTGACCGTTTAAATAGAAATTCAAAGAATCTGAATGAACAAGAGCTAAGACATGCAAAATACTCGGGCTGGTTTATTCAATATGTGGAAGATGATTTATTGGATTCATTCTGGACAGAATATAAAATAAGTACACCTGCAAAAGCTAGAAGAATGAAGGACGTACAGTTCGTATCAGAATTGTTGATTATTATACTTGAAAATAGAATTGCAGGTTTTAACCAAGACTATTTAGATGAAATATATGCCAAATATGATAATGTCACAGAAGAGGATACTGATGAATCAGAAGTAGACATTGAAGGTTTAAAAGGAAAGATAGGTTTCATAAAACAGTATATTAAAGATATGGAACGAGCTAATAATTGCATATCAAAATTCTTTACAGAAAATAAGGCTTTCTATATACTTTGGGCTGTTATTGCACTCTCAGATAAAAAATCTCTAAATAATCCAGAAATTTCTGCTGAAAAATGTCTTGAATTCTTTAATAGAATAAAATCAGGAGCAACAAACGACAAAGAAATTGCAGATTATAATCAAGCATCAACTGGAGCAAATACAGACTTATCTCAAAGAGAAACACGCTACAATATAATTAGTAAATTATTCTTAAAATGAGAGTATCAAGTAGTATTGATAGTATTTATCAAAACAATGTAACTTTAGCGCAAGATTTAAAATCTTTTGTGGATACTCATATAATAAGTAATAAATATGAAAAATGGCATTATATTAGTAGAATAAAAAGTCTGGAAAGTTTTGCTCTAAAACTTGAAAGAGGAGGTATTTCTTCCTCATCTACTAGCCTTGATGATTTCTTTGCATGTACTATCGTTGTGGAGAATTCCACACAGATTGATAAAGCAAAGGATTTAGTAAATAAATTCTGTGACATTAAATGCAAAAGACCAAATTCAAATAATTTCACGCATAAACAATCAAGTTCATTTGAATTTGATGATTTAAGGCTGTATGTAACAATTAAGGATGATGTAACTGTACCAAATGAACAAATAAAAAAAATTGTATTTGAAATACAAATTAAAACTTTTTTGTTCCATGCTTGGACTATTGCAGTTCATGACCTGACGTATAAGTCTGATGAAATCAATTGGGGAAAACAAAGAGTTGCATATCAAATCAGAGCTGTCCTTGAACAAGCAGAATGCGCAATTGCAGATATTTTAAACTTGTCAAAATTACCACAATTAGACAAAAACAATAAGGAAACAAAGGCCCTTAATAAAATTCTTAATGTATTTAAGAATCATTTTAACAAAATAGACCTTCCTTCCGACCTTGTAAGATTATGTAGCAATACATCTCTATTATTGAATCAGTTTGAAGTCAAAGAAAATCAGCTAGATGCTTTTCTTAAAGCTGAAACTTCCGCTGGAAGAGGAACAAAGATGCTAGGTTTGTCTCCATATCAAATAGTCCTTCTTGGAATTTTTTATCAATGTGAAGATAAATTACTCTCAGTTTTAATGGGAGAAATTAAGCTCTCAATTAAAATTGTTATTACAAGAGAATTATTAGATTTTATACAGCCAGATATTCGTAAATTTATATTAGATAATTCAATACCAGGAATTATTGTCCTTGCGTGAATACATTAAATATTTCCTATTAAGTAGATAAATTTAAACTTTTAATTATTATGGATAAAATAAATGCTATAAAATTAATTTCTGCTCAAAAAGAAGCTATAGAGCAAGTCAAAGATTTTAATATTTCAAGTAAAGAATTTAAAATATGGTATAATGAGACTAAAGTTGTTATAAAAAATATCTTTGGCATAAATTCCAACTTCTATAAAGAGTTTGATGCATTATCATTCTATCCAGGATCATGTCTTGTACCTATAGTTAATAACCAGACCTATAAACCGACCACAGATGAACTTAAAAAGGCATATCTTAAAAGTTTAGATCACTGTGATACTATGATGAATGCAATGATTAAAGAAATTGAAATATCCGACGATTTCGAAGAAAAAAATACTTTAACTCCTATTGATATTGTAATAAAGATTTGTTTGAATTTTCACAGAGCTATACTACAAATGAAAAAAAGACACGACAAGCGTCCATCTATCGATATCAATGACGAATATGATGTTCAAGATATACTACATACTTTCTTAAAATTACATTTCGATGATATAAGACCGGAAGAATGGACTCCAAGTTATGCAGGTAGTGCTTCTAGAGTAGACTTTCTCCTTAAACAAGAAAAAATCATTATTGAAGTAAAAAAAACACGAACTAAATTAAGAGATAGAGAGGTGGGAGAACAATTAATTATTGATATAGATAGATATAAATCCCATCCCAATTGTGATACTTTAATTTGTTTTGTTTATGATCCAGACTCTCTCATTAATAATCCGGTTGGTCTTGAAAATGATCTAAATAGAAAAACTGATGAACTAAATGTCATAACGATAATATCACCTAAATAAATCTAATAGATAATCATATCAAACTATTATTTAATGTACAAACAATTGAAACGTTCTATCACAAACTATAGAAAAAAATTTAATAGTATGCGAAATTGGCTAACAATAATGAAATCCGCAATTATTGTTAGCGGGATTTTATTTGCCGTAGTTTTCTGTTGCATTGTTTTCGATGACACATATTTTTCATTTAGTTTTGATATTGATTCCAAGTTAGCCTCGGAATTTGGAGATTTTGTTGGTGGTTTTATTGGTACATTGTTTACCTTTCTTAGCATTCTTATTGTATCATATTCTATTTTACAGCAAACATGTGAAAACAGAAAGAATAATGTTAAAACGACCTTTTTTCAAATGATAGATTATCATTATAAGAATCTTGATCAGATAGAAATACCAAAGCCTGAGAAGAAAGACAAAATAGAAAAAGGGAAACGTGGTTTTGTATCATATAAAATACAGATAAACCGCCTGTTACAGGCATTATATGAAATTAATAAAAAAAACGATTTAAATTTAAATGCACACGATATTGCTTGTATTTCCTATTTGGTATTCTATTATGGGCTATCAGACTCTTGGAGTGATTTCTTTGAAGAGAAAATACAATGTTATGATTGTAGAGAAACTATCATAAAAGAATTGCTGGAACTTTCAAAAAACAACCCAGAAAAACGTTTGTGCCAAGCTAATCACACTATCTTAAGTGCCTATTTCAGAAATATGTATAATGCCATTAATTTGGTTGATAGTGAAAATGAATTCACGGATAAAGAGAAAGAAGAATTGATAAAAACTTATAGAGCACAGCTCTCAAATCCTGAACTTTATATTCTTTTCTTCAATGTTATTTCTCCCTTTGGCAAAAAATGGCGTGAAAAGAATTTTATATGTAAATACAAACTATTGAAGAATATACCATATAATTATTTAGATGGATATAATCCTAAACTATATTTTGATATGACTTACGAGTTTGATGAAATCAATTGTTCAACAGACAACGATAATTTCCCTAATGAACCTCCACATAAATTGAAGAGTAGCAATACTTTTCAAACCAAAAAACGAAAACATAAATTTGGATTTTCTTTTTTTCTTGGTCTTTTCTATAAATAGACAATATAACCTATAAGACTTTCAACCAAAGAACTATCTATTAATATTTGAAAATTTTATATTCTCAGAGTTCAGTTCTACTAGTTTTTCAGGATATCGCCATTTGATTTTTTAATATTATGTAATAAATATTAAGATCATATAGAGTTAATAATACATTATATGCATCTTTAGAAAACACTAATTTTTATGTTAGAATGAACTATAACAGTATCACATAGTTTACTTTAATAATTTAACTCTATTTTATTCCTTCCTCATTATTCATATCATATCCATAAACTTTGTGTTAAAACGTTTAAGAATGGTTTCCTTAACTCTCCTGATTATAAAATATTAGTGCATATCATTATTTCATTTCTTACAGCAAATATCGCCCTTTGCCACTGACTGTGCAAGGCGGCCCTATCGGGCTGGTTGACTGGAAAAAAATCATCCTCGCTTCGCTCCGGTATTTTTTTCCGCCAAGCCTTGCACCGGTCATTGGCAAAGAACAGCCGGGCCAGTAAGAAATTGAAATACTGGCTCCACGGAGCCGGTCATGTCTAATTTAAATAAAAGAATATGACTGAAGAAGTTGGAAAGAAGGTATGTGAAGGTACAGTAGCAGACCTCATGAAGGACAAGACCGGAAAACAGACGGTTATCACGTTGACAAGAAAGAATGCTTACCGAGTGAAGAAAATCAGAGAACAAGGGACGGATGACGAAGCCGTCCTTTTTCATTTCCGTAAACGCTGTACGGGAATGGGGTCCTATGTACACACAATCGAAGCGGCAGACGGAGAAACAGAACTTCATCCGTCTGAATTTGAAAAATGGGAAGCTGTGGAATTCCTGTATCCCGGCTATCTGGAAGACCTGATTGATGCTGCATACAACGCGTACAGATGGAGTTCCTTCGAACCTGAAGCAAGGGCGGAAACAGACATCATGCAATATGAAAAACAACTTGTAGAGGATCTGAAACAGATTCCGGAAGAAAAGCAGAACGAGTATGTCAGTGCATACCACAGTAAGTTCTCCGCCCTGTTGGGCAGTCTCTCACGATGTGCCAGTCCGATGGTGACAGGACCTGCCAAATTCAACTGCCAGCGCAACAACAAGGCCTTGGACGCATACCAGAACAGATTTGATGAATTCCACGACTGGCGTAACCGCTTCAAGGCTGCCATGGAAAGGATGAAAGAGGCTGCCAAACCGGAAGAACAGAAGCAGGAAGAGGCATGGAACCGCCTGAAGCGTGACATTGCAAGCAGCGCACAGACCATTCATGATATTGATACCGGTAAAGCAAGAGGATACAGCCGTGCCCTGTTTGTCAGCAGTATCCTTAATAAGGTAAGCACCTATGCAGGAAAAGGAGAAGTGGAAATCGTACAGAAAGCGGTGGACTTCATTACAGACTTCAATGCGCAATGCAAGAAACCGGTTATCACTCCGCGGAACCGTTTCTTCCAACTGCCGGAAATGGCACGCCAGGCCAGACTGAAACTTCAGGAAATCAGAGAACGGGAAAATCGTGAACTGAAATTTGAAGGCGGAACGCTGGTATGGAACTATGAGGCAGACCGCCTGCAAATCCTGTTTGACAGTATTCCGGATGACCAGAGGCGCAAGGAACTGAAATCATACGGTTTCAAATGGTCACCGAGATACCAGGCATGGCAACGGCAACTTACACAGAATGCCGTATATGCAGTCAAAAGAGTGTTGAACCTTCAAAACCTATAAGACATGAAAGACCGATTGAAATATGTAATCGATTCCCGCTACTTCGACGGAACATGCCTGACAAGTATGAGTGACGGATTCCATAATGACTATGGTGGGGAAACAATCGAAGAACTGCGCATACGGGAAAACAATCCCTATCTGAAAGCCGTAACACCTTCTGATATGGACAAGAAGCTGCGGCTATACAATCAGTCCCTGTCCGAACCGTTCAAGGAAATCACCGAAGAAGACTACTATGACCTGCTGGATGTACTGCCACCCTTGCGCATGAGACAAAACTCGTTCTTTGTGGGAGAACCGTATTACAGAAATATGTACTCTTTCTGCTTTACCCGTCAAGGAAGATATTTCAAGGGCCTACGCTCCGTACTTACTCCGCAATCCGAACTGGACAGTCAGATAGACCGTCACATGGAAATCATCAACCGGAAAGCCGTGATCTCAAAAGAGGATACAAGCAAAACAATCAGCGGAACCAGACTCATTCCCTATTATTTTTCACTGGACGGAAAACAGCCCGTATTCATCTGCAACCTTGTCATCCAATCAGATTCCAGACAAGCAAGGACGGACATGGCGAATACCCTGAAAAGTCTTCGCCGGAACCATTATCAGTTCTATAAAGGGAAAGGATATTACGAAACTCCGGACGAACTGATAGACCATGTATCAGGAAAGAAGCTCACTCTTGTTTCCGACGGACATTTCTTTCAATATCCTCCCGGCAGGGAATCCGCAACTTTCATCGGACACATCAAGGAGACATTAGAGGAATTTATTTTCCGGATCTATGACCGTGAATATTTCCTGTATCTCCTAAAAAGATTGAGGACCGTGAAAAAGGAGTCCGCACAGGATATAACAAATATCAAATTATAACATTCGGGGAATGCGGTAAAATGACTGCCGTATTCCCTCATAAAAACAATACAAGTATGAACAAATCGAACACTCTATACTGGAAAACAGCCACAGATCCAGCTGAACGCATTGAGGTCAGACTCGTCCTGAACAGTTATATCGACAATGATAATCTGTATGTAGGACTTGAATCCCGGTCTAAAGATAATCCGGAATGCTGGGAATCCTACACGGACATCACCGTCAACCTGAATTCCCTTCCCCCGTTCCATGCCTATGTGGACAACCGGGAGTGCAACAGACATGTGCATGATTTTCTGACCAATAACAGAATAGCAGAACCTGCCGGATTTGAATATCAGGGATTCAGAATGTTCCGCTTCAATCCTGACAGGTTGAAGGAACTCGCACCCGAACAGTTCAAGACAATCAGCGCCAAACTGCCACCACAGGATGACATGATAAAGGACATCATCTATCAGAAAAGACGTTTCCCTTTGAGAACTGTTCAAGACATTCACGGAATATATCTTGTTTCAAGCAAGGAACTGGAAGAATCTCTGATCGAAGGAGTACGGAACCTGGATGCTGCGGCAAATGAACTGCTGGATGGCATCTGCCTGTTCTGCTCCACACTGGAACTGCGCTATCTTACGGATGCAGAACTGATAGAAACAATCTACGCACAATAAAAAGGAGGAACAAATATGAAAACCGGAGACATTGTATTTCTGAAACGTCCCTATAAGGGATACCGTGCCGTCGAACTGATGGAAAGATTGGAATGCCGCTGGCTGGTCAGGATTGTCGAGAGCGGTCTTGAACTGGAGGTATATGAAGATGAACTTATATCAGAATTTTAATACGGATAAAGTGTTATGGAAAAATATCAGTTTGCATTCCATTCGGAAATAATCGGCTATACCTCTCCCCATATCGGCGAGGTCAGAAAAGCCATACACAGAAAAGTGGAAAAGGAAAAGTCTGCCGCCATAAAGAATGATATTGAGCTGCACATGTACAAGGTGCATGACGGCATACCGGTTCTCCTTAACACCTGCTACCTGTATGATGAAAAAGGATGTATGGTACACGGAAGTATCAAGGGAACCAAGGATTATCTGCTTGAGACATGGAGATACCATACAAACAGATATTCCAAAGGTTTCAGTTCCACAAGAATCAGGCCCTGCACTACAAGCAGGGCTTTTTCGTTTGTATAACTCTTAAAATCAGGAATCATGAACCAGACATTACAACTTACAGACTATATTCCACAGTATGTAAGCCTCTACTACGTGGACTACCGGGATGATCTTGATGAACATGAAGACATCCAGGAGGAATGCATCCGTTCCAACAAAATGGAAAAACTCTATGAAAAGGCATACGAATGGTATGAGGAACAGGAAAGCTCAAACATGCACGACTATCTGGAGGAGACAAGAAAGAATATGGAAACGGACAATCTTGCCGGAGAGTTTGAAGAGCATGAAGATGAAATCAGGGAACTTATCTACGACCGGAACGATTCCGACCCGGTAAAGGATCTGATACGCAACTCGTCCGTCACTAATTTCTTCTATTCGCTCGGAGTGGAAATCAGCGGATACCTGACCGGCTGTTCACTGCGGGGAGAATCAGTCGCCATGGCCTGCCATAAGGTACGCCGCGCACTGCATCTGAAAAAGGGGCAGTTTGACGAGAAGATAGAGGAATTGGTAGGGAATGCCACATACGGCGGAGAACTGCGCATCTACTTCAACGCCATGTTTGACAGGCTCATCAGCAAAGACCCTGAGAACGATTTCAAGAGCATCCGTTTCCACGGGAATGTAGTGGTGGCCATTGCCGACAGCCGGAACGGTTCCGGACATCATGTACGGATTCCGTTGGACATCACCTTCCCTTTCCGAAGGGAGAATCTGTTTGTCGATTCACAGGTACACTATTCCTATGCCAATGAAGTCTGCGGCATGACCAATGACTGGTGTGATTCCACAAAATGGGAAACGGGCATGAAACCTTTTACCGGATCTGTCCGAAAAAGCCGGATGGCTGAATACAAGAAACAGGAAGCCGTTTATGAGCAGACATTCCGAGACGGGAAATGCACCTTCGGTGACATGAACTACAAACGCCACCGTGACGTGCGGTATTCGAATGAATATCCTGCCGGATGCAGGTGCCCTCATTGCGGTACTTTCTGGATTGACTGAAAAAACATTTACCAACCAATAAATTCAAACGATATGAAAATCTGCTGTTCACAAGAGTATTACGACAAGGTCGTACAGTATGCAAAATCCATCAATGACAAGACCCTGGAAAACTGTCTTGAACGTCTCAAACAATGGGAAAAGAACGAGAACCGTCCATGCGAAATAGAACTCTATTACGACCATGCGCCGTATTCGTTCGGATTCTGCGAACGTTATCCGGACGGGAATACAGGCATTGTCGGAGGACTGCTGTATCATGGAAACCCGGACGAATCCTTTGCCGTCATCATGGAACGTTTCCACGGATGGAGCATACATACATAGGAAAATTATTTGAATAAAGACACAAGTGTATTGTCCAATATTTCAAATGGATCATAAATAATGATAAGAGGTAAAAACAACAGAAAATCTATAATCATATACGATTTATCCATTGTATCGCCAATTAGTATAAAAAATATACTTAGTAATTAAAGTGAATTTTTTTTATCTTTGTCCACCGAAATTTATTAGATACAATATAATTCATGAAAAGAACAACCATACAAGACGCCATGTTCCCCGGTTGTCCCGTGAGGAACATACTGGCAAGATTATGTGACAAATGGACATTGCTTGTTATTTATATCCTGGACAGATCTGGCAAGGATAGCATGCGTTTTACAGAATTGAAACAGAAAATGCCGGATATATCACAAAGAATGCTGTCAATGACACTCCGTACACTGGAAGAAGACGGATATGTTACAAGAACAATATTCTCAGAGATACCGCCAAGAGTGGAATACGCTCTGACAGAAAGAGCAAAATCACTGAAGCCTATCCTCGATTCATTACTCCAATGGTCTGTCGATAATATGGATGATATTATGAGTGACCGCAAAAAAACAGCTTCTATTAATGATAGATAGTTTTATTTTAATAATAACATAAAAAATGAAAGCAGCACAAATCAAGAAATACACAAAGGAAATCAAGGTTTCCGTAAATGAAGTTTTTATTCCCGAGCCCAATGAAAATGAAGTTATTATAAAGGTTATGGCTGCCGCTGTAAATCCTTTGGATATTCTTCAACTGACAGGTAGTGTCAGACTGATACAGGATTACAGAATGCCTCTGACATTGGGTAATGAGTGTTCCGGTATAGTAGAAAAGACGGGTAATAACGTAAAAGACTTTCGTGCAGGTGACCGTGTATATACACGACTTCCAATAAACAGGATAGGTGCCTTTGCTGAATATGTTGCAGTTGACCATGAAGCTCTGGCTAAAATGCCGTCAGGTTATGACTTTGTTGTCGCTGCCACTATACCATTAGCCGGACTGACAGCCTATCAGGGACTTGTTGAAGAACTTGAGGTCCAGGCGGGAAAGACACTGCTGATAACAGGTGCGTCCGGCAGTTTCGGACAAGTTGCCGTACCCATAGCAAAGTCAATGGGACTTCGTGTTATAGTGACCGGAAACACTCGTTCAAAGGATAAACTTCTAAAAATGGGTGCCGACCAATATATAGACTACAAGAAGGAAAATTATTGGGAAGTCCTATCCTATGTGGATTATGTAATTGATACTTTGGGATCAAATGAATTTGAGCATGAGTTGTCTGTCCTGAAAAAAGGAGGACGGCTGCTCAGCTTGAGAACTGCTCCAAACAGGATGTTTGCAAAAAGGAACGGTTTTTCATGGCTGAAGAGAGTCCTGTTTACGCTTGCCGGAAGTAAGTATGATTCAGCAGCCCGCAAACAAGGTAAAGAATATCGCTTTATGTTCGTCCGTTCAAGTGGTGACCAGCTTAAACGGGTAACGGAGATCGTGGAAAAATACCATATCATGCCTGATATTGAATCAAGAACATTCTCACTGTCTCAGGTAAATGAAGCACTTGAACTTATGGCTAATGGAAAACTGAACGGAAAGATTATCATTAAAATGTAATGGAGGATATAAGAATGTGCAAAAAATTACCTATACCAATAGTTGAAACAATCAAGAAACGTTGTAGTGTACGTACTTACCAGGACAAGGAGCTTGAGCCTGATGTAAGAGAAATGCTTCAAAGCTATATGGATAATCTTGAAAACCCTTTTGGAATGCAGGTGAAGAAATATATCATCGATAAGAAACTGGCTTCAGAAGGTGAAAAACTTGGTACATACGGAGTGATAAAAGGAGCAAGTACTTTTATGGGTATTTCTGTTCCGGATAAAGATCTGGCCCATGTAGCTGCAGGATACGAATTTGAGAATCTTATTCTGGAGGCTACGGCATTGGGACTGGGTACAGTCTGGCTGGCGGCAACATTCAACAGGGAAGGCTTTGCTTCTGCAATGGGAGTTCCTAAAAACGAACTGTTTCCGGCCATTTCACCTGTCGGATATCCGGCTGCAAAGCGCAGTCTGACTGAATCGCTGATGAGGACTGCCATGCGCTCTTCCAGCCGAAAGGAATGGAATACATTATTCTATCTGGACAATTTTCAGACTCCCCTTCACAAAGACGAATCAGGAGATTACGCCGAACCTTTGGAAATGCTCAGACTGGCTCCGTCTGATAAGAACACACAACCCTGGCGCGTGTTGAAGGCGAGCAACAGTTATCATTTCTTTGTAACATACAAGTCAGGGATTTCAAGAGGTGAGGAAATCATCAAAAGGGTTGATGCCGGCATTGCTTTGTCACATTTCCATCAGACAGTTCTTGAGCTTGGTCTGAAAGGATGTTTTAAGCAGACGGAACCTGAAAATATCGAACTGCCCCAGAATACTTATTATATTACCTCTTGGCATGCTTAGTAAAAAAAGAATATAGATTAAAATAAAGGAGATATAAGAAATGAAGATATATGAAATAACTTTCAGTCCGACTGGTGGAACAAAGAAAGTAGTTGATTCTCTGGCTAATGAATTGGGCCGTGACATAACAGGCGTTGACCTGTCAGACAGTAATGAAGATTTACATGAATTCTCATTGAAAAATGAGGATATAGCCATAATAGCCGTTCCATCTTATAGTGGTAGAGTACCTGCTACAGCAGCAGAGCGTATTTCAAGAATTCAGGGTAATGGAGCAAAAGCAATCATAGTCTGCGTTTATGGTAACCGTGCATACGAGGATACTTTGGTCGAACTTCAGGATATTGTACAAAAGAATGGATTTTCAGTCGTAGCAGCAGTAGCAGCCATTGCAGAACATTCAATAGCACACAAATACGCTAAGGACAGACCGGACAAGGATGATAACAGGCTATTGAAGGAGTTTGCTGCGAAGATAAATGAGAAACTGAAGAAAAAGGACTTTTCAACCCCTGAAATACCTGGCAACAGACCTTACAGGAAAGCTGGTAATGCCGGAATAGTGCCTAAGCCAACAAAGGCATGTACCCAGTGCGGTCTTTGTGCCTCCAGATGTCCTGTCGGTGCTATTGACAAGAACAATCCTGCAAAAGTGAACAGGAAGGCTTGTATCTCATGTATGCGATGCGTTTCAGTATGTCCGCATCAGGCCAGAAAGATAAACGGCTTGCTTCTTGCAATCGTAAACATGATGCTGAAGAAGGCTTGTAGTATAAGAAAAGAATGTGAGCTGTATATCTGAAATATAGCTTGAGTACACCTCTGAAAGTTATTAACATACATCTGAGGCAAATAAAAATCCCTAACAATGATATACTATTAATTTTATCATTGTCAGGGATTCCAATTTATGCGGTAATCGCCATTTTACAAAAGATTCTCACGTTCTGTTATCTCAGCATCCGTCATCGTATAGCCTTCCAGGCTTCCATCTTTTGCCTGAATACAGATATAAGTCATCGGTTCAGCTGAAGTGCATTTTAAGTTACGGTCACATCCTGGTGATACACGTATGACTGATCCTTCTCCAATCTCGAAAACGTCATCATTTACCTGAAATTTCCCTGTCCCTGACAGGATAATGTAGTTTTCCTCATTGGCCTTATGGTTATGAAAGAAAGGTACTGACATCCCGGTCTGTAATGTACCCAATGAGATCTCGCATGAAGTAGCCTCTGTAGCTTCTTTTACAAACTGCTTTCCTTCAAATCCCTTGATGCAACCTATTGTTGCGTGAGCATACTTTTCGCCCTTGTTCATAATTTTAATGTTGCTCATATTTTCTGTTTTTATAAAGTTGATTAACTTTGCATTATAAACTTACTATCATTTTGATAGTACAAAGCTAATGCTTTTTGTGTTGATAAACAAGAAGTTACAAAAATGTAACCCACTTACTTTAAGGTAATTATTATTGGAAATGAACAGTTTACAACTACAAGAAAATCTCAAAAAATATACTCATATAGAGGATTGCCCTATACGTAATGTCCTGTCACGGTTCTCCAGTAAATGGACCATGCTCATATTATGTGTACTTTCTGAAAATGAGGCTACACGCTTCAATACTATAAGTAAGGCAATTCCGGATATATCGCCTAAAGTACTGACCGAGACATTAAAGAATCTTGAAGCTGACGGACTGGTTAAAAGAAAGCTATATGCTGAAATACCACCAAGAGTCGAATATTCATTGACAGATGTGGGCCAAAGTCTGATTCCCATACTGAACAGCCTCATATCCTGGGCATTAGATAATTATGCATATATATCAAGGCGTAAGAAAAATAAGTATTGATAAACACAGATTCCAGTATCAGTTAAAGAAGATGTACAGATATGTGCCTGACTGTTCTTTATATTAGTATATGATAATAGTATCAATATCTATCTGGTAATACCTCTGAATATGTTTATTTATAGTATCTCTGTTTTCAATATTAATTCCATTTCATTGCTTTTACTGATAAAGCCTAGAGAAGAATACAGATGTTTGCCATATTCACTACTATTTAGCCATAGTTTTTTTATATTATGCCCGTTGGCATATCTGATAATTTCTTGCAATAACAATTTAGCCAGCCTTTTTTTCTAAATTCAGGGCTGGTAAACACATTCAAGATATATCCCTCTTTCCCATTTAAATTTTCCTGGTATGGAATGCGGCTAAACAAACATAAGGATGCAATGGATATTATATCGTTATTGTTGACTACTCCGTAGCATATAAGGCTTTTATTTATATTGGAAAGGAAATATTCTTTTGTCGATTTCTCTAAATTTGTCAGATTTGTTTTAGTAGAAATTTCTCCTAATTCCCGCAATAAGCAGATTCTCAGATCCCAAAATTTATTTACATCTTTTTGATCCAAAGTTATGATATTCATAAATCTGTATTTACTTTTATTTTTTCAATCTTTTATTCGTCACGTAATCGGAAAAGTTACAGGTGTACTCGGATAATATCATCACCCGGCAGATTATATTGCCCACGAATCAATAGAGAGGTGTATCCATTTTGATGCCCATTGCCTTGACTTTCTATTCTATCTTATCACTGCAAACTACTTATCGTTTTCTTTGACTGGTGTATAATCCAAGGAGGATTCTTCATCTGTAGCCTCCAATTTAAAGATTACAGGTCGTAAACCATCATTACAACTGCATATAGCTACACCTGGTTTCTTTATCCAGTCTCCGAAGTAGAAAGTTTCCTTTGAAGCACCATGAGCCAAAGCAAATACATACTGATAGATTGCTTTCCATGCTTCATCGCAAAAACCATCAGGCTTTGCATAATCAGCGTAAAAAACCTGTCCTTCTTTCAACATCGGACATTTGCTCAATCCATCTACTCCGTATTCTTTGGCCAGATCCTCTATTATAGTTTTCCTTAATACGGTTATTTTTACTTTTCTCATACTGATATTATTTTAGTTTGTACGTAGTATTTAAGGCAGTATTCATTTGATTCTGCCATAAAATCAAATGAAAATCGGAATATTTTTAGATGTGTAAAACCATCCCAGTTGAATAACTGTGTTCCGTTTACCTCTCATCCAACTTACTTATGGCTTTTACAAATTCTTTAAATGGTTTGAATGATAGGCTTATGTTGTTTTTACTATATAGCAACATAAAAAATTCCGTTTGCAAATGTAATCATTTCCAAGCTATCACAAAAAATATCACGCATCCTCATTTCTTGCTGCAAAAATAGCTGTTTGCCGCGCAACTCCCGCAAGGCGGCCCTGCCGGGCTGGTTGTCTGGAAAAAAATCATCCTCGCTTCGCTCCGGTATTTTTTTCCGCCAAGCCTTGCAGGGATGCGGGCAAACAGACAACAGGGACAACAAGAAATAAGAATGCCTGTACCTTACAGGCAGACAATGTATAATAATAAATATCAGAAGTCATGATTACAGACCAGAAGACACAGAACAGGCTTCACGCGGAGACCGGAACAGAACTGTTCTCCATCAGACAAAGGAAGGAAGCCGTCACAAGGATGCTGGACATTCTGAAAGAAACTCCGGAATACCTGCAGGTTATGAACCATATTCCGGCTTATGCCATGGATGACGATACGTCAGAATGGTGGAATTCGGAAGAATCGGAAAATTTCATGAACTCACTCCTGGAAGTGATGGAAAGCTATACTCCGGACGGATACAGGTTCGGACCGAAATCCGGCACGACTGACCTTTACGGCTACTGGGAAAGCAAGACTGGACGGACAACCCTCTTCCATCTGCTTTTCAGTCTGGAAAGCGGATATGAATGGGGAAAAGGTCTTTCCCATGAGAAAATGGACGCATTCTACAAGGAAATAAAAGAGAAATTTCATGGAGAGGGATTCGACACGGACATAACCGGCTGTACATCACAGGCCATGTATCTTGTAAAAGAAAAGACACGCCTGTACGTGCATCCGATGGAAATAAGCGGCTACTGTGAAACACTGCATATTCCACAGATTACAGCCATACTGAAAAAAGGAGGCCGTACATTCCGTATTGTAAAGGATACGATAGCGGAAGAGGTGTATTCCTTCACCGATGAAGAAGAAATGGAATATTACCGTGCCAGATACGGAACGTGCATCCACAGGAATATACTGGATGCCTTCAGCAACCGCCGGGCAGGAAAAGAGGACATACTTTCCATGATGGCATCACGGATAAATGTGGCGACGACATCACATCTGCACGGTATCGGATATGATTCGCCTGCATACAGGTTTGTGCATGAGGCATACGACAGACTGGTAAACAACGGAAAGCTGAAGGAGAATGTCCGGGAAATCGGTTGCTGCAACATCATAATGGCTATTTCAAATACCAACGCAATATGAGACTGAATTACAATGACATGCTGCTTCTGGCAATATGGGAATACAACAGGAGACAGGACGAGGATCTGACCCTGGAACTGTTTCAGGAAACATTCGGACAGGTTCCCGGCGCACATTTCCATGACAAATGGGTGCATTATTACAACAAGAACCTGCTGATGATGGCCGCCTATTTCAGGGGTGAGGAAGAAAACGGCCAGAAATTCTGTGATATGATCACCCGACAGGTTGAACGCTATACACAAAACAGGAGGAGAACAGGATGAATACAAAGATACGATATGACCTTGACAGTCTTGAACTGGCAAACGGTGACTTCGGGTATCCCATTACAGAAAAGGAAGTACGGAAAGTGAACCGTATGCTGGAACTGATGGAGAATGTCCGAAGCAGGCAGATGTGCCCGACAGAAGGAGACTGCGTGGAATTTGTCTCACGTTCTGGTGACTATTTCGGAAAAGCTCATATAGAACGGATAACAGGAAAATATGCGGATATATGCCTGATACCGGAAACGGTATTCTGTTTCGATGACATGGGAAAAGCCGCCTATGATACCACCGGAAGTCCCTGGACGCAGGTCAATATCCGGAACATGAAACCCGTAGGTACAGAAATCCGCATATTCAGGACATGGGGATTCGGGAAGCGCAGCAATACGGGCAGTCTCAGGTTCGATGCTCCGGTCAGGAAATGGGAATACAGAGAACCGAATCCGTTGTATGACGGTTACACCACCCGTAACTGGTTCCGCTATCATATCATGAAACACCGGGACAGGGAAAGGAGAGGCGAATACACCTTCCGCAGCGATTCATTTACGCTATACAGCCGGAGCGAGCTGGACGAGCTGGCCGCAATCCTGAAAGGCAGACTCTACAAGGGAATCCTGCCTGACTCTCTTGTACTTTGGGGATACCGCATGGATGTTAAGGAAATATCACGTGAGCAGTGGAACGGTATGGGACAGCACGGACAAATCCGCATGAAATTCATGGGATACGGTCCGGTCAGAATCCACACGGACAATGAAAACCATACCGTAACAGTATACAGAATCAACAACAGTCTATAACCAATTATAAAATAAAGGAATATGGCACGATATGAAATCTCCAACGAAGTCAGGCCGCTCGACAGGCTCATCACAGGCTTTGCCTCCTCATGCGGCTATGAAATACAGACCGTATTCAACGACCTGCTGCGTTTCATCATCCACGGCTTCTCTCCGGGAGCACCGCCAATAAGCAACTGGAAATACAAGCGTCAGCAAAACGCCTCGTTCATGGAAATGACAGCCGAATGGACACGTATCATGCAGAAACAAATCGGCAGGTCGGGCTGGTTCGACGCTTTCGGTGAACTCCACATGGCCTACTGCTCAAAACCGGGACAGCAGGCAAACGGACAGTTCTTCACGCCGTCACATATCTGTGAACTCATGGTCATGTGCGCGGCAGGTAAAAAAGAGACCGGACAGAGGATGGGAGACCCTACATGCGGCAGCGGAAGGCTCCTGCTGGCATACCATGCGCACAATCCGGGAAACTATCTGGTCGGAGAAGACATCAGCCGGACCTGCTGCATGATGACCGTATGCAACATGCTCGTCCACGGATGTGTCGGGGAAGTGATCTGTCATGACAGTCTCCAGCCGAAGGCATTCACCGACGGATGGAAAGTCAACCAGGCTCTGCCCTTGACGGGAATACCTTCTATAAGACGCATGAAGGAAGAGGAATACAGGAATCCTCTTCCGGAAAATATCGGACGCTTCAAAGAGGCAGTCCGTATCATCAACCTATTGGACAAATAATTACCAACCATTTAAAAAATATAATTATGGAAGCTTTAGCAACATTGAACAATCAGAGACAGTTTGATTTCCAGAACAACGGAATCGAAGTAATGGACCTTGAAACACTACAGCGTACTTACAAGGAGAACGACATCTACGGCAATCCGGTCAGGGGAATCTACCACTACCAGGTCATCCAGCGCATGACGGACATCTGCCGCCGTCACAACCTGAACTACGAGGTGGAGGAAATCTTCGCCGCCCAGAACAAGAACCGGACACAGCCCGGAGTGGTCATCCTGCCACAGGTGGAACAGACCTATGGAGAGAAGGCGGTAGAGGCACATGTACTGCGCAGAATATTCACCACCATCCGTATTCTGAACGGGGATACCGACGAACTGACAACCACACTCGTGGTAGCCTACCATCAGGACGGTATCCAGGCGGCAATAGGTCCCTGCGTACGTATCTGCCACAATCAATGTATCCTTTCACCCGAACGAAGCGTTGCCAACTACGGTAAGGACAAGGTGACTACCGAGGAACTGTTCGGGAAGGTAGATGACTGGATGCGCAATTTTGAGCGTGACATGGATGCGGACAGAAGCCGAATCCAAAGGCTCAAGGAAAAGGTGTTGACACCCGGTGAATTGTACATGATCATCGGTATGCTGACGGCTCTGCGTGTATCCCATGACAGTGCAGACAAAAGACTGGCATCACAGGTGGACACCTATCCACTTAACCAGGGACAGATTTCCGTGTTTACGGAAGAACTGCTCAAACTCTCACTTGAACAGCCACGCATTACAGCGTGGGATGTCTACAATGTAGCGACAGAAATCTATAAACCGGGAAAGACTGATTTTCCTGCCATGATTCCACAGAACGGAGCAATGGCCGATTTCCTGCTTTCATATAACCAGAATTAGAACCTGAAACCGAATACGACAGGCCCGGTTCCGTCACCAGCGGAATCGGGCTTTGTCGTTTATCAACCATAATAATAAGATATGGCAGCAAGTAACAGAATAAAGGCTGAAATGTATATCCTTTTCAGCTGCAACGCATGGCACGAATACAGTTCATTCGAGCCAAAGGCGGTTTTCTCTTCCATAGAAAAGGCAGCAGACTTCCTGCAAAAGAACAGAAGAAAACTGAGACTGGAGGAAAATGACATCGAATGTTTCAGACAGCACAGTCAGACTCAGGGCAAAAATACCAATTACCTGGTACAGTCCTGTCCCTACAATCCAGTCCGTGCAAGAGACTTGGAATGACAAAGAGTACCATTCATAAACAATCATATAAAAATATACGACTATGACAAATGATGAAAACACTTACATCGGAATGTCCCTGCCGGAAGGAATACGGTACATCACCGTTTTTGAAAAAGGGGATTTTGAAAACTGCGGAAGAATACTCAGGACATTCTACCGTACGGAAGACAGGGTGAGAAAACTGCTCGCTTTGGGAAACCTGCTCCATCTAGGAGGCAGCCTCTCATCAAATGAAAACAAGACAAGCTGCTGGCCTTTGAATAATGGGAATCCCATTCACGAAGCAAAGGAAATATCAGGCAAAGAAAAGTTCTTCCTGCTCGGTGACTGGACTTACCTGTATGAAAATGGCAGATGGTTTCTGGGATATGAAGGAAAAATCTATAAAATCAGCAATCCTGAATTTTCTGTCTTTGTTCCCGACAAGGACCATACGCCTTCCCCTCTGGACAGAGGACTTTCCTTTGCCGTAATCGGCGAAATGGGAAAACTGGAATTCACTCCGGAAATTGTCAACGGATGGGATACCTGGAAAAGCCTTCCCAAAAGAGTCAGTGAAAAAGGGAAAACGGTATATGTATTCCGCAAAACACAACTTATAAAAGTCATCAAACCTAAAAAACTGGAATCATGAAAGAAATCAATATGACAAAGGCTATATCATGTATGCCGGACAAATTCATCACAATGGAAATGGTTGAACTGGCCGCGACCGAACACCATCCGGAACTGGTCAACTATCTGCCGGAGAAATATATTACTTCTGAAATACTTGACAGTATATTCAAAACAGATGATTACGGATGGCGTTCTTGGCAGCTTTCGAAGATACCTGAAGAAAAACGTAATCGCCAGATTTGTCTAAGGGCAATAAAGGCCGAAAAGAGTAATTTTCCTGACATACCGGAAAAATACAGGAACAGTGACATACTTGAATCGCTGTTCGCACACAGGAATTTCATGCACTACCTGCATCTGATACCTTCATCCTCATGGAACAACGGAACAGTCCGTGATGCAATATACTCCCTTTACCGTGACGTACAGCAAAACGGAGGTTACCGGTACTGTTCAGAGAGGTATGAACAGCAGTTCTTATATGAAACAAGCGTCATGCTTTCTTTCGTTCCGCGACAAGCCAAGGATTTCAGACTTTGGAAAGAACTGATCCATGACGGACGTATCGCAACCATGACTATCGACAAAATGATGCCTAAATGTTTCAAACAGGCAGCATACTACAAGGAATGGGCCATACGCTGTATCAAGGAAGTGGATACACGCTGGCTTGACTATGACACCGTATGGAAGGCCATCTGTCACAAGACAGGCAACCTGCATGGCATTTTCGATTCATACGGACATTACGAGTGGTTCTCCAAACATGCGGATGATGCCATGGCTGACAAAGCAATGGAGCTGGAACCTAATCTGTTTAACAAACTTCCCAGACGGTTCCGGACACCGGAAAGACTTATTCATACACTTGAAGTAAAAAGAGAAATCAACAGTTACAACTTCATTCTTGAACCGAACCTGATGACGAAAGAGGTCTGTATGGCACTGGCCAGAAGGGATTCGTTCTACCCTGATATTCCATCGGAACGCTGGAACAGGGAACTTGTGGAATATTTCACCGAATACGGCCATAGTCTGTGCTGGTTTCCTCAACTGCCCCAAAAACTACAGACCAGAAAACTTGCCGAGAAGGTTCTCAAGGAGAAGCCGCAATACTTCCATTATCTGCGGATGGAATTCATCACGCCTGAAATGTCCAGGCTGTTATGTCAAAAAGACCAGGATAATATCCGTCATTTCAAGGAGCGTGTCATGGAGTTCCAGAAATATACAGGACTTCCGGCCGAATTCTATGGATGTGAAAGGGATTTCGAGCATATCAAGGACCGAGATGACAACCGCAAATACTGCCGGATAGGACTGACTTACATCGCCTTGCAGAAATGCAAACAAGGATGGCATGAAAGTGAATACTATCTCATCATGACACGCCATCCCAACCGATATATGCCTGCCGAAACAGTGTTCAGAAAACAAATTACCACATTCCACCGGACATGGCTGGAAAAGACAATATGTGACAACGATCCGCAATTCCGGATTCCGAAGATTCAAAAGGATTTGAAGGATGTACAGGCCATGCGGTATTATGAGGTGGAACATATCCGTACCATACTGGGTTGCGAAATATTCCGCAACTCTTTCATGGAACAGACAGTGGAATACTGTATCCGCAAGGACGGACTGACCTACCATGACAGGAACATGGAAAGGCTCGCTTCCGGCCTGCAATACAAGATCCGTCAGTTGAAGGAACAGGCTGTACTCCCCAAAGGTACTGATGACTCTATAGAAATCAATGCTGAAACGGTACACCGCAATATGGGGTATTGTCTGATCGGAATAGAAACCTTTGCGGAAGACTACGGACTGGACGTAGCCCGGACATATACCCTGAAAGAGCTGAAGGACGTTATCCATGAACAGGGATACAAGCCTTCACTGGAGAAATACAAAAAAGAAGTCCAACATCTAAATCTTATCTGAATATGAATATTTTCCAAAAAAGAATTGAAAACCTGTGCGATGAAATCATCGGCAGGATACTTGCACTGATGCAGGTAAACTCGGTTTCCGAAGTAATACTGACAGACAATGACAATCCGGTTTACGTAATCTGGTTTGACAAGACCGGTGATCCGTACGAATGTTCCGTACACAAGGTAACTGCTGTCAGAGAAGGAATCATACTTGAAGTCCATGATAAGATAACCGGAGAAAACTATAAGGTCACAAGCCGCCATGAGGCGGCTCTGGCTAATCCGGTATGGCTTAACGAAATTTTGGAAGAAATAATTGTTACTCTATAAAATTTCTTTTCCCTGCTCATATTTTTATCATAATATTCTTCTTTCCTTTTTCAGAGTTCTTAATAGTTATCAATTATAGCTTATTACCTAAATGATATATCACTGGAAGTAAACTAATATTCCAGTGATATATTTGGATGCAAACGACAAATCTTAATGATGGTGTTCTTCCCCATAACCTCCAGTGTCTATATGATTGTGGTGATTATGTTCATGACTATGAGTTTTTCCGAATGTATATGTCACAGCCAGTCTTAAAGTGCGCCCGCCAGACCATTTACTGATAGACTGAGTGTATTCATTTCCATAAAGAATATTGTGGCTTTTCTTGGAGTTAAATATATCCTTACAAAGAAGTGATACATCCCATGCCCCTATGCGCTTACGAACTCCAGCCTCAACATCCCAATCTGCCTCTAGCGTACCTTGAGCGGTAACGCTTCTAGAATTATAGCGCCCTGTAGCCTGAAAATTCATATCCCATGGCAAGCGTAGTGAAGCCATACAACGTACATCCCACACAAAACGGTCCTGTGAATTGCCGTGTACTTTATAAAGATTTTCATGCAAGGGATAACTAGTATCCCAAGCTTTGAGATGACTATTGTACATATTAAGAGTAGTCGTAATCGTCAAATTACTAAAAAGCGTGTTGCGGGATATTATTTCGACGCCTGTATTCAACATATTCCCCACGTTGGCATGTCCATAGTACATGGTATTCATATTGGGGTCGGAAGCCATAGGTGCAAGAAAACTGATATGGCTTATCATATCGGTATTAGAACGCAAATATCCGGAAACAGAAAGCAAATGCTCACTCCATGTCTTGATATAGGAAAGCTCTACTGCATTACTATATTCGGGTAAAATCGACGGGTTACCTAGATGTACTTCAGAAGGGTCTGCTATATTCTCGAATGTGTTTAGCTGTGGACCAAAAGGACGGCGTATACGACGTGAATAATTTAGTTTCAATTCATTATCGTGAAGAAAAGACCATCCGATTGAAGCAGATGGGAACAGTGCAAAATCGTTTTTTTTGAACGGGGCTACATCCACATCTGTCTGACCATAGCCAAGAGAGCGTGTAGATATATTCCATAGTTCTCCTCGAAGACCCGCTGAAAAAGTAAGTCACTCATAACTGCCCGAGAAATTAACATATAAAGCTGAAATATCAGTATCATATTTAAAACGGTTATAAAGTTCGTCAAGTGCTTCAAGGTGCTGTTCGTTCATACCACTTGAATAAGATGCCGGACTGTTTTCGTGATTATAGTTTCCTTTATAGCCGGCTTCAAGTGTCAACCACGGAAGCACCCGGTTTGAATAGTCAATTGCCGCTTCCCAATTACTGATATTTACATCCTGATATTGACCTCGCCAGATTGTTTCTTCTGTTCCGTCAGACCAAATTTCATTTTCATGAGAAAGGTTCTCACTGGGTCCTTGCCAAATGTTATAGCTGACGTTCATGTCAATGTAATGATCAGATTGAAAAGTGTGCTTATAGCCCATCATGATATTTGCACCACGAGTGTCACCACTTTCACGCATTCTGTTTATATTTTCAATCCATTGTTCAGGCAAATTACTTATATGATTAGTAACTGTGTGTCCCCATTTATGTCCTAATGTTCCGATAGCATTCAAGTATACAGTATTCTTTTCATTTGGTTTGAAGTTTGTCCCCAAACGAAGGAACATGCTGTTTTCGTTTTTCTTATTATCGCCATCTGACTTAAGAAAACAGTCGTCGTCATATCTACGGTATGAAGTCGAACCGCCAGGTAAATGCTGTGTCTTAAGTCCGATTCCAGCAAAAGACTCAAACTTACCTGTATTGTAGTTAATGTTGAAGTTCACATTAGCCGTACCACGCGTGTCGACATTTGCTTCGGCATTACCGAAATAACCGTTACGATGGTCTTCCTTTAGACGAATATTAATAATACCCGCAGTACCCTCACTACTATGTTTTGACGATGGATTAGTCATGACCTCTATACTTTCAATGCTTTCGCCTGGTATCTGCCGAAGTATCTGAGCACGATTATCAACGTTCATACCCATCTCCTTTCCGTTTATCCACACCAGTACATTGGCATTTCCCCGTAAAGAAATATCTCCATCGGTACTTACATTTACAGAAGGTACGGCAGCAAGAAGTTCCTCGGCAGAAGCACCAATGGTAGTGATATTGGAGCTTACATTAAATACCTTACGATCAGTTTTAACAGACATCTGGCTTTTTTGCCCCGTTACAACTACTTCCTGAAGGAGTTTAGAATCCTCAGCAAGTTCTATTTTACCAATATTCACTTCTGAATCTGTAACTGTAATCTCACGTTCTTGGGTAATGCTTCCAACCATACTGATACGGATTATATATTTCCCTGAAGGAGCATTTGAAATTATAAAAGAACCGTTCTCGTCCGTTGTTGTACCTATTAAAAGAGGGACACCAGTTTCGGGATTAACTAAAACTACTGTAGCGTAATCAAGAGGCTCAGAAGTGTTTCTATTAAATACAGAACCTGTTATATTCCCGTCAGCATATACACTTCCTGAAAAGAACAAACTAGCTGCTAATGTAATTGATAATTTTGCTTTCATGATTAATATAAAATTATTTTCTGAGTGCAAAATTACCTGATTACCAATGCAACTAGTTTGCAAAACAATAAGTCTAAATCAAATAATACTATCTTCTTTATGCAGGCAGACTCAATTATTGTTTATTACATTTCGAACAAGTACCTTTAATCAGGTAATTAACTGAATGAGGACGAAATTCATTAGGAAGTTTGATTAAAGGTACATTTACAGTCTCAAAACAATATAGTTCTTTACATTTCTCGCAATAAAAATGAACATGCTGATCATAAATACTGTGATTTGAATCACTCTGACATAATTCATACTTCAATGAACGACTACCATCCTCTATCACATGGACAATATCCTTTTCGGAAAAAAGCTCAAGAACACGGAAAATACTTGCTTTATCCATAGAAAAGTCTAACAAAGCCTCCAAATCCGCAAGGCTCAACGGATGTGAAGTTTTTATTAACTCTTTCAAAACAAGTATGCGATTTGAAGTTGGTTTCACACCCTTTTCGTTTAATAAATTTTCTATATATGCGTTACTCATAATTTTATTTATTACAAATTATAATATAACAAAATCTCTACAAATTTATGGTAATATCAACTTTACATTTAGAAATGTTACAAAATTATAGAATAAGAATTGCAAACCAGTTGCAAAATCGACGAATTAAAATTGCAAACCAGTTGCAAACAAAGTCCCGTAACTTTGTGCCCAGAAATAATAAATAAACAATAGACATTATGAGTAAAACATTTAGAATTGAGGTAGATTGTGCCAATTGTGCCAACCTCGTAGAAGATGCAGCAAAGAAAGTTTCAGGTGTTAAGGAACTCTCCATTTCCTTTATGACCCAGAAGATGAAAGTGGACTTTGAGGAAGGGACAGACCCCGAAACGGTTATGTCAGAAATATTGAAAGTTGCTAAAAAGGTGGAACCTGACTTTGAAATTTTCTAGCATAAAAACAAGAATTTAGGTAGTCTGATCTTGGTGTCAGACTACATTCATTAAATAAGGGAAAGTATGAACAAAAAGCAACGAAATATGTTGGCGAGAATCATTATTGCCTTGATAATGACCGTCGCATTGTTTTTTATTGATGCTACAGGATGGACAAGATTCCTGCTCTATCTTATCATTTATCTGATTATCGGCTATGACATATTAAAAAAGGCATGGCTTGGGATTATTCATGGAAGAGTGTTCGATGAGAATTTCCTTATGGCAGTTGCAACTGTTGGGGCTTTTGCTCTTGCTTTATACGAGGAAAGCGGAGATTATCTTGAAGCTGTAGCAGTGATGCTATTTTATCAGATCGGGGAATTCTTCCAAAGCTATGCCGTTGGCAAAAGCAGACGTGATATAGCAGCATTGATGGACATACGTCCCGATTATGCCAACATAGAAAAAGATGGGAAAATTATCAAGGTTGATCCGGACTATGTAGAAATCGGGCAAACGATTATCATTCAGCCTGGAGAACGTATACCTATTGATGGAATAATTGTTTCCGGTAAGTCTTCACTCAACACCTCTGCTTTGACGGGGGAATCGCTTCCTCGTGAGGTAAACAGCGGAGATGAAGTGATAAGCGGAAGTATTAACTTATCCGGAATATTAAAGGTACGAACAACCAAAGAATTTGGTGATTCCACCGTATCTAAGATTTTGGAATTGGTAGAAGAATCAGCAGCACGAAAATCGAAGTCAGAGAATTTCATTGCCAGATTCGCCCGCATATATACTCCGGCTGTATGTTACGGAGCATTGGCCCTTGCTCTTCTACCACCAGCTTTTCTGATCATATTCAATGGTGCGCCACTGGACTTTTTCACTTTTGAAACATGGATTCACAGAGCATTGGTATTTCTTGTCATAAGTTGTCCTTGTGCATTGGTTATCAGTGTCCCATTATCTTTTTTTGCCGGAATTGGCGGCGCAAGCCGTGAAGGGATACTGGTCAAAGGTGCCAACATACTGGAAACATTGTCTAAAGTCAAAACCGTTGTCTTTGACAAAACTGGGACTCTCACAAAGGGAGTATTTGAAGTAAATGCTTTCCATGATCATAATGACAATGATATTGAACCCCAAAAGGAACAACTATTGGAATACGCAGCAATTGCAGAATCCTCGTCATCACATCCTATCGGAAAATCACTGCAAAGTGCTTACGGAAAGGAAATTGACAGAAAGCGAATAAGCAATATTCAAGAGATAAGCGGTAAAGGTATAACTGCTACAATTGATGGCAGGAGCATTGCAGCAGGAAATGAAAAACTGATGAAACAACTTGGACTTGCAGTATGCCAATGTAACACAGCCGGCACTATTGTCCATTTGGCCATTGACGGCAAATATGCCGGACATATAGTTTTGGGAGATGTTGTAAAACCCACATCAAAAGATGCCATATCAGATCTCCACAAATCAGGAATTACACAAACCATAATGCTGACAGGTGACACTAGGTCTGTTGCTGAACAAACAGCCAATGAGTTGGGTATTGATAAAGTCTTTAGTGAACTTCTTCCCAATGATAAGGTTAATCAACTAGAGAATATACTTAGATATGCAAAAGAAGACAACAAGGTCGCATTTGTAGGAGATGGTATAAACGATGCTCCTGTTCTGTCGCGCGCTGACATTGGAATTGCCATGGGAGCAATGGGGAGTGATGCAGCGATTGAAGCAGCGGATGTTGTACTAATGGATGACAATCCTATGAAAGTAGGTAAGGCTGTCAGGATATCCCGCAAATGTTTGAGAATCGTATGGGAAAATATAATATTGGCATTAGGAATCAAGGGAATATGCCTTATACTTGGTGTATTTGGTATAGTAAATATGTGGCTTGCTATCTTTGCTGATGTCGGAGTTATGATACTTGCTGTTCTCAATGCAATCAGAGCCATGCATGTGAAAAAGGTGTAACCTTACTGATTATGCACTAAATAATAGATGTTACCTACAATATTGATAAGGGAGCTTTTTCAGAGATTAATTGAAAAAGTTCCCTTTTGATGTCTAAGTATATGATATAGATCAATGTAGATATGATGTTAATCGAATAAAGCCATTGCACGTCAGATTCGTTTTTTCCTACGTTTTGATATATATGCTGCATTATCTAATGCCCATGCTATGAGATTGTTTAATATAGGAATCAAACTTTGCCCTACCTCAGTCAATGAATATTCCACTCTTGGAGGTATTTCAGCATATAATTTTCTTTTCACCAGCCCATCGGCTTCAAGAGTCTTTAATGTCTCCGTAAGGACTTTCGGTGAAATATCCGGAATTGCTTTACTTATAGTATTGAAGCGCGTTGATTTATTTTCAGAAAGTACACATAATATAAGCATAGCCTATTTACTGGAGAACCGCGACAGGACATTCCGGATAGGGCAATCTTCTATACGAGTATATTTTTTTAGATTTTCTTGTAATTGTAAGCTGTTCATTTCCAATAATAATTACCTTAAAGTAAGTAGGTTACATTTGCGTAACTTATTGTTTATCAATATAAAAAATATTATTTTTGCACTATCTAAATGATAGTAAGTTTATGATGCAAAGTTAATCATCTTTATAAAAACAGAAAATATGAGCAGCATTAAAATTATGAACAAGGGCGAAAAGTACGCTCACGCAACAATTGGTTGCATCAAGGGTTTTGAAGGTAAGCAGTTTGTAAAAGAGGCTACAGAAGCTACTTCATGCGAGGTCTCATTTGGTACATTGCCGACTGGGGCATCTGTTCCATTTTTTCATAGCCATAAGGCAAATGAAGAAAACTACATCATTTTATCAGGGGCTGGAAAATTTCAGGTGAACGATGAAGTCTTCGAAATTGGTGAAGGTTCAATCATTCGTGTATCACCGGGATGTGACCGAAACTTGAAATGTACTTCTGCTGAGCCTATGATTTATATCTGTATCCAGGCAAAGGATGGAAGTCTGGGAGGCTACACAAAGACAGATGCTGAAATGACAGAACGTAAGAATCTGTTGTAAAGATATTATTCATGATTACCTAATTAACTAAAATCTCTGGCAATGACGGAATATTACCTATTACATCATTGTCAGAGATTTCTAGGATTAAATTAATATTTATCAAAGAATAATCCAAAGTGATGTAACAGAGATACAGCTTACATTTTTTCGAATAGTACATGCCTCTTTAACATTATATTTAGTTAACTATAAGCAACCTATTCGCATTTCTTACATTATAGAGACATACTGTAATGTATCGCATACATGAAATTTAATCCTTATTGTCCACTTTTATAGGAACATTCTTGTCAATATACCTCCGACAAGATATTTAAATGCATATAGACTGCATTTAATACATGCTTTTGTGGCTTTAGGTATTATCCCAGCATTTCCTGTATGATCTGTTACCGAGTATTTTAGAAATTATAAAATCATTTTTCTTCAGATTGTCATTTTTCCTTCCTACGAATTCTTCTAATTAATATCACATAGTAATTTATTAAAAATAGTTTGTATTTATTTAAGGTATAAACAGTAATCTGTATTCTTCTTTTCTTCTCCTTTCTATTGACGGAATTTTCTTTCCCTTATAATGGCAGTACCGTATGAAATCCGAATAAATGCCCCGGTTACCGGCTTCCAGTTTCCTTATCAACGTGCTTTTGGGCATCCTGCCATAACCGAGCAACTTATATGGTCCCACCTGGTATGCCAGACATGCAACCAAAAGCGAATCCTTTCCCAGATGTCGGAACAATACACACATTTCCTTCAGGTCTTTTCTCAGAATGCTGTCTCCCTCACTTTCTGTCAGTCTGGCAGGAAACTTTTCCCCTTTTCTGATACGGTGACCGTATGCAACATACGGATGATGTTCCGGACCATGCCATCCTTCGTATTTTTTGATACACCTGACAGCCGTTTCCCAACGTGAGTCTTCAACATTCTCCTGTGCCCGCAGGAAAGTTACCGTCATGGTCAGTACCACCAACGGCAGTACCGACCTTAGAAGTCTAACGGTTATTATAGGGCACCTCCTTCCTGAACTGACAATGAATCTTCCACAGCATCCGTCTCTTCATCACCTGCATTGTTGAAGTCAAATTCCATTTCTGTCATGTTTCCCCAGTTATCCTCGACAACGACAATGAAGTTCTGCGCCTCATCACATAGTGAAGTATAATACAGCCTGAACTTCCGGTTCTCCAGCAGATAACGGTCATTCGGCTTGAATTCAAGACCGTTGTCCAGTTTCAGGGAACCTTCCCCGTCATACTGGAAATAACGGATCGTATAGGCCGTACCGTCAAAATCGCCCTCACTTTTGAGTTCACATCGTATTTCCGCCGTCTCATTCCTGTTCAGTTCCTTGGGAACCGGCATTGTTTCCACGGTAAACGGATAACTCTGCTGGATTTCCAGCTCGGATTCGCACGAGGTCAGTACAAGACTGACCAGACCTATGCAGAACATGGCAATCTTGCCTGCCAGCACAAATCCTTTTCTTATATTCTTTTCTGTCTTCATTTGTTTTCCTTTGTTTTTGTCAGATATTCATTCAAGTCCTTAAATCCATCATACAGACCAGAACAGTCCGTAACCTTATTTCCGAAATGTATGTTCAAAGTCTCCAGTGCGGTAGTCCCGGCCCGGTCACGGTCAAGAAAGCACCGGATTTTGCCGTAACCCTCCAGGACGGCATACGACCGTTCCAGATTGGATACAGAGTTCAGCACCAGGCAGTCCTCGTCCGTCACAGTCCGTAATGCCAATGCCGAAAGAAAATCTATAAACCCTTCAAACACGCAGTACGTATCCTGTTTCTTTCCGGACAGGGACACACAGGAAATGTCCTTGGGAGAGATGCATCCCTTAAACATCGGGTTACGCAGTTCATAGCCGCCGCTCCGGTTCATGAAGCCTATGGCAAAATACCGTTTGCCCCGTATTCCGTATGTCACTTCCTTGCAGAATCTTCCGGCTATGGCCGGATCAATGCCTCTCTCTTTCAGGTAACCTTTCAAAGCCTCATGACTCAGTTCCGTCACTTTCATATCCTCGAATCCGGAAACGCGGGGTATCTTCTTACGTTCCTGTAAAGGCCGGAGGGGAAGGATGCCGGATTTCCCTGAAAGGAACTCCAGCTGTTCCATGAAACTGGTACTTCCGGTCAGTTCTCCGGCAAGATGGAAGATGTCACCTCCCTTTCCGAAGCCAAAATCAAACCAGACATTCCGCTGCGTATCCACCTTGAAGGATGCGGTTCTCTCATTCCTGAAAGGGGATCTGAACCAGACATCATTTCCTTTACGGGATACAGGCATATGCCCCAGATCTTCAAGAAAACCGACAAGGGAAATCTGTCTAATCTGTTCCAGTTCCATAACCCGCTAATTTATCATAAAACGGATGCCGATTCCATACTGAGTATGGCAATGTCCGAGACTTTCGCCCCACAGGAAACGCTCACGCAAGGAAGCCGTCAATGCCACACGATCGGCAAGGTACAGTTCCATCTCCAGCGTCAGGGCACAGCCGTACACAAAGGTATCGCCGTTTTTCAGGGTGGCCCCGTCATAAAGTTTTTTATCGGACCAGTTTACCGTCTCATATCCGGCCAAAGCCGATCCTCCCAGATTGAGGAAGAACACTTTTCCCGCATCGGAAAGGAAATTCAGGTAATATCCGCCTTCTGCCGTAAACTGCGCAGAAGGGATGGTCACATGACGGTAACCGTGCTTCATGTGCAGGTATTCCGCTCCATATACCCATTTGTTCCCGCCTTTGGCATAACTTGAAAGTGTCATTCCCATATAGTATCCGTTATCGGAAGCCATACCTCCACGCATTTCCATACCCTGCATCCTTGGCAGAATCCGCTGGGCGTCTGCCTGCCCTACGGAAAGGACAAGCAGCAATGCCAGCATATACAATACTTTCGTTCTCATCGTACCTTCAGCTCATTGATGGTTTCCGCACGCACCAGGTCTTCGTTGACCACCTCAAAACTCTGGTGACGGCCGCCCTGTTTCTCATACATCTCCACAACCAGTTTCTTGTCATCCGGTATCGTAAACTTGGGAAAGGCGAATACAGTACACTCAGAATCCCTGCCGTTTACACGTGTCACATAATTATAGGCACGCAGCGGATAAATCACCTGCTCCTGCATGGCCGTACGCTTCATCACCTTTTTGTCCACCACCTTGAACGTAATGAAATCCACGTCAAAGGGCACATTCGAGGAGTTCTTTACCTGGGTATGGAAATAAAGCAGGTCATTATGGGTGTATAACCCTTTGAGCAGATACTGGATACCGAAACGCTTGCAGCCGATATGACGGATACGGCGCTTGTCATTCTCATACACGGATTTCATGATAAGACGTACCAGACGGGGGGATTCGTTATCCAGCTCGGTCAGATAGATTTCCATGGCATTGTTGGGACGGTTCACCGATTCTCCGTCATGGATGAAATCACACATCTCCACATTCAGCAGCAGCGGCTCGTCGGCATACTTCACGTTGAATGTATAGAAGTTCCCGTCTTCGGTTATTACAGACATATTGGTCTCCTCCCTGAAATTGCGTGTCGTAGCCTTTACCCGGATTACATTCTCGGCACCGTCGGCCTTGCCGGCTATCAGGTTTGTAGAACCGAGATCCACATACTTGACCGGAGCCGGGAAAATGACATGGACGGTCTTGTCATACGTTATTTCCAGTCCGTGCGGCGGAATCATCTGGCTGAAACCGATCTTGCGGGTCAGCCCCTCATAATAATCGCCGCTGCTCTGCTGCGCCCAGGCAGCCGATACGCCCAGCAAAAGGGCAAACATCATCAGAATCTTCTTCATATGCTTTTGTTTAATGGTTGTCTTTTCTTTCATAGTTTCCTGTATTTCATTTCTCCGGCGAATGGAGCAGTACCCGGTGTCCGGCCTTCAAAGTAATCTTTACCGTACGCATCCGTTTGGATATGTACTGGGAAACGCCCTGTATCACACCTTTTCCCAGATCGGAGGCAATCTGCGCCCCGGCATCGGTGGAAATGTTGATGCTGCTGTTCATGGAGGTTCCCATGTTGGCTGCAATCTCTCTGGCAGCGTCATATTCCAGTGAACCCGGCACCAGAATTCCCTGTTGTCCGTCCAGATCATAGACTTCCAGCTCCACCGGCAGGATAATTCCCTTGTATTCCACGGCATTGACCATGATTTCCAGCCGTTCACCCTGTATACGTGTGCCACCTACCAGTACGGTCCCTTTCGGTATGAAACGTCCGGCAACGGACATGGGCTCGGTAAGCCGCAGGCGCAAAGCCTGTCCGTCGGATACAGTCTGTGTTCCGTGTACACAGGCAGCAATAGTATTGCCTTCCGTTGCGGTCTTCCGGCCGACAGCCGTATTGAAACCGGCATTGTGTTCTCCCGAAAAGGCGGATATGAACTCTTCGTCGCTCATGGGTCTGGAAAGCGAGGATACCACCTCATTGTGGACCTGTTTCACCGGCATGGCTTTTTTGTCCTCCGCTTTTCTGACGGGAGAAGGAGTCTCCACTGCCTGACGGTTATTGTATTTGGCGGCCAGTTCGTAGGATTTTTCCATCAGGGCCATCTTTTCCTCCATGCCTGACAGTGGCTCCTGCTTCTGCTGCTGTTGCTGCATACGCTCCAGTTCCTCAATCCTTTCCTGAAGCCTTTCCTTTTCCGGATCGGTCCGCGGTTCATAGATGCTTCCCAGCGTACGGTTCATCTCACGGTAGGCTCCGGCCGAGGAACTGACCGGTCCTGCATTGCCTTTTTCTGTTTCCGTTCCCATGTTTATTTGCCTCTCCGGTATAATGTTATCGGGAAGACGGACAACACTGTCTTTCCGTTCCTCTTTGGCAAACATGGACTCCACAGCTTCAAAGAATGTCTTCCTTTTCCTGCTTTCCTGTTCCATCAGGGCCTTCTCATAGGCATCCTTCTTGTTTCCTTCCAGGTGGCTGTCCTCGGGAGAAGGGATTTCCGTATTGAACCCCTGTCCTTTATCCTGCTGCTCCTGTTCCTGCCCGGAAGGTGAGAATATCAGATAGAAACTTCCCAGACACAGCAGGAACATCAGAGGATACACAACAAATCCGGCGCGTTTGCGTTTCTGTTCCTCACTCAGCGGCTTCCTGTCCTTTGAGGACCGGAGCCTGAACGGTTTCATCAGCCGTTCCATTACTTTCTTGACTTTTTCTTTCTCCATTTCTTACAATAGATTGAATGAACTCCATACGGAGTGAATCCTTTTCCATAAATTCCATTCCGGACTCCCGGTTCTTACTGCCCATAAACGGCCGGTACATCGTATAGACACATGCGGCGGCAAACGGGACAAACAGTATCCAGAGAACGGCCTTACGCTGTTTCATGGTAAGTCTGTGGCAGAACCTCCTGAATTGCAAATCAGTCTGTCTGATCATGTTCCTTTTCCTTTTCATCGCTCTACACTCCTTATGTCCTTGTTTTCCAGTATGGTCAGATGTTCGATGATAAAGCCATTGGGATTGTCATCGGAACGGGAGGTATTCTGAAGCTGGCAGTCAGTCACCAGCGAACGTTCCGTCACGTTACTCTCACGGATAATCATCTGGCGGGCATACGTCCTGGCCCTGTAGGGGTAGCCGGAAAAGTCGCAGATCACGCTGTCCACCCGTACCACCTGATTGATGTTGCCGGAAATGAGACGGTTATAATATCCTTTCTCGGCAAAATCCACATAGTAATGATAGGCGCTTTTGTCCGCCAGCTGCAAGGCACGGTTGATATTGTGCTCAATGGCATCCTTCTGTGGCGACAGCCCGAAAAAGAGCTCATGGAACCTTCTTACATGCTCCCTGGCTTCAGCCGGACGGTTCTGTGAAAGATCCTGCGAAAGGGCAAGCATCAGTGACTTGCCGCCATCGAGTACATAAATTTTCTCACGCTGTTTCTCCGCAAAGCGGTATGAGTTCCACAGGGCAAAGACGGTCACAAGCGTGCAGCATCCGACAAAGACCGCAAGCATCAGGCGTATCCGTCTGAAACTGCTTTCAATATTGGTCAGTGATTTGAATTCCATCTGTTTTCATGATTTTTATGTTCCTGTTCTGTTTATTTCCCACGCAGACGCCCTCCGATATTTCCCAGTCCGGAACCTGCGGCACCGGCTGCAAATCCTCCGGCCTTGGTCGCGGTACGGTTGATGTTGCGGTTATAGTTTCCGGCACCGCCTGCCTGCACAATCCATCCGGCCACGGTCGGCACGGTAAAATATCCGATGATACCTATCAGCATGAAGATCACATATACCGAATTGGAGTTGTCCAGCGAATAGTTCGGATTGTTCTGGAGCTCCAGGATGTCGTTCTGCAGCATAAGTACCTGAATCTTGGCCAGCATACAGCTGAAAAGGTCACTCACGGGAAACCACAGATAGACGGAAATGTAACGTGTGAACCACTGGCTGAGCGTGGACTGGAAACCGTCCCACACACTGAAGGCAAAGGCAATGGGACCAAGGATGGACAATACAACCAGAAAAAAGGTCCTTACCGTATCTATAAGCAGGGATGCCGCGGCAAAAAGCAGTTCCAGCAGACTGCGGAAGGCGTCACGGATATTCTTTTCCAGATTGTACATGCCCACTTCCATATACATGCCCATGCGGGTTGCCATGGCATCAGGCGACCATCCGAGCTCGTCCAGCTGACGGTCAAACTCCTCATCGCTGACCAGATAGGCCGTTTCCGGATTGCGGAGCATGGCTTCACGTTCCAGCCTGTCCTTCTGCTCACGGTACTGCTGCATGTCCATCGTCTGCCCCTCAAGCATCTTGTGGGTTCCCTGCACGATAGGGCTCAGCACAGTATTCATCGTTCCGAGTACCAGGGTCGGGAAAAGCATGATGCAGATGCCTATCGCAAACGGGCGCAGAAGCGGATACACGTCTATCGGTTCGGCACGGGCAAGCGACTGCCAGACACGGACGGCCACATAGAACAGGGCACCGAGTCCGGCAAGTCCCTTGGCCACGTCCAGCATATCCTCACAAAGGGGCATCATTTCATTGTAAAGGCTCTCCAGAATGGTATGGAGATTCGAGAAATCCACGGATAACAATACCATAGGCTACCAGTATTTGGAGGTGTCATTGCCATAGAGCTTCAGGACACGGTCAAGGTCATTCTTCTTGCGGGCACGCAGAAAACTCACGGCTATATTCCTGTTCGTATAGTAATTCACGAGATTGCGGTAACGGCGCATACTGGCATAACAGTCATCCACCACATCCATACGGTCCTTGTCGGTCATGGAAAGGGTGCTGACGTTGATTACCTGCTTGAGGTCCTGCAACACCCCGTTGCTCTCTTCCAGAAGTTTGGTATAACCGAAAGCGATGGCATCCAGCTCTTCGGGAGAAAAGTTCTCGTCACCCAGCATCTTTTGGAAATTGGTCACGTAGATTTCCGACACGTCACCGACCATCAGGATAATCTCACTGACCTTACGGGCATCCTTCACCAGATTGTTGACGGACTTCAGGGCATCATAGTATTTCTTGTACTGCTGGTATATCTTCACCGTCTCCGCAAAATTCTGGGCGGTACTTGTCGCAGTTGAAGAGGTATGCACGATATTATCCGACATGTTGATGATACTCTGGGCAAGGTTTCCCGGATCGGTCACCACCCACTGTGCCCGTATCTGTCCAGCAAGAAAAAAGGTTCCTGCACAAAGCAGCAGCAGTCTTTTTCTCATGGACGTACCTCCTTCCTTACATAGTCACCGTTCGGAGAAAAGGTCAATACGTCAGCCGCCTCATTGTAGGCGATGTCTATGCGGTAGCCGGTATTGATGAACAGGTTACCGTTTTCTTCCACCAGCAGATAGGTTTCCGGCTTCAGCTTCCGTGTCTTTCCGCTGCGGGCGAAGACCGTCACCTTGTAGGCGTCCCCTTCCTTATATATAAGGACATCGGGCTTGCCTTCCACACTGCTCCATGAACCGCACAGGCGGTCACAGTCCTTGAACCTGCTTTCACTACAGCTCTGCAGCAGCAGTGATGCCGCCCCGATCAGGTAGGCGGCCAGTCTGTACAACTGTCTGTTTTTCATGTCTTGTCTTTTTAATGATGTTGTTCTTGTTTTACTGAATCTCTCAAAGTCCCATCTTGCGTCTCTTTGGCTTCGGACTGACAGGGATGCGGACTTTTCCGGTCGGCCTGTCCTTACAGGCTGGCTGCCGACATTCCTTGCGGATAATGGTATCGTCCTTTTTGTTTGGGGACTTCAGACCAACCATGGTTTCAAACCTGGCATAAAGTTCTTTATATGCCTTTTCTGACTGTTGCCGCCTGATTTCATCCGGGGAATTCCGGTCAATGCCGTATTTCATGAGAAAACAGGAATTAATGAAAGGGCTGTCAATATTCTTCGGGTTGGCGATGAAACCTCCCAGCTTTTCCAGTTCCCCGTACAGCTTGTCGAGATACTGTACGGGAGGAGGGGAACAAAGCCGCTCGAAGACCTTCTCCACAGCATGTGTCAGTCTTACATCTACCTCTACGGCATCAGGTATCTCGCCTCTGAGCCTTCTTTCCCTGTAAGCTTCCGGTTCCATACTTTCAAGCCGGTGATACAGCTCATAGTCTTCTGAAAATCCGTAATGTTCACGGATCTCCTTCGGTATGTCCCATCCGTTCATCAGGGACCAGTAGAGACATTCAATGGTCTCCTTACGCTTTCTTTCATCCGATTCAAAACTGTCATTCATAACTGTCATGCTTTACCGTTTGACCTTTTCCTTTCCCTTCTCATTTCCGCAATGCGTTTCACGGCCAGTTCCAGATTTCCGCCCAGTTCCTTGGCCAGCTTCTGCAATTCCAGCTTTTCCGACTCTTCCGTGGTATATACGGCATATTCCTCATCGCTGACTTCCGTGGCATACACGGCCGAGTGGGTACCGCCAAGACCGATCCAGACCTCACGGTAGAAACGTCCGGGATGGTTGGCCTGGTTAATGGACAGGATCTGTCCGCGTTCCTTGTCGGTCAGTCCGAGAAGCCGCTGGATATGGTCGAACTTGTTCATGTATTTCCGCTGGTCAAGAAGAATCTTGCAGTCACTGTTGTTGATGATAGCTTCCTTCACGACAGGGGAACTGATAATGTCATCCACTTCCTGGGTGACCACCACGGCCTCCCCGAAATATTTTCTGACGGTCTTAAATAAATACTTTATGTACTCACTCATATTGGCGGACATCAGGGCTTTCCAGCATTCCTCAATGAGTATCATCTTGCGGATACCTTTCAAACGGCGCATCTTGGCGATGAAGGTTTCCATGATTATCAGCGTGACCACGGGCAGAAGCACCTTGTTTCCGCTGATATTGTCCAGTTCAAATACGATAAAGCGCTTGTTGGTAAGATCCAGTTCCTTGTCCGAATTAAGCAGGAAATCATAATCACCGCCACGGTAGAACGGTTCCAGCACGTTCAGGAAACCGTCGATGTCAAAATCCTTCTCACGGACTTTCTTCTCCTCAATCATCCGGCGGTAGTCATCACGCACAAACTCGTAGAATCCGTTGAAATCGGGTCTGACATCCCTGTTTTCCGTTATCCTGCGGATGTATGCGTTCACCGCTCCAGAAAGGGCTACTTCTTCCGAACGCCTTGGGGCTTCATCCTCACGTTTCCAGAGTGTGAGTATCAGTGTCTTGATGCTTTCACGCTTTTCCACGTCAAATTCCCCGGAATCCGTATAGAACGGATTGAAGGCGATGGGATTGTCCTCCTCATAGGTGATATAGATACCGTCCTCGCCATGTGTCCGGTCATGAATCAGGCTGCAAAGTCCCTGATAGCTGTTTCCGGTATCCACCAGCAGGATATGGGTACCCTGTTCATAATACTGGCGGACAAGGTGGTTCGTAAAGAAGGATTTACCGCTGCCGGAGGGACCGAGTATGAACTTGTTGCGGTTGGTGGTGATTAATCCGTACCAACATTTATTTATTTAATACTGAATATCAGTTAATTATGGTATAAAGCACATCAATATTAATATTTTTAAAGCATACAATTTGCATACAAATAGAGTGATTATAAGAAAACAGAAAAGGATATTTGTTGTTAAGGGGTAAATGTGGTAGGAGATGTTTTTATATCTGTTTTCTCTCGTTTTTCAGTGAAAAATAGACATGATACTGGCAAAAAGAGAAAGAAACTCTGTTTTTCTTTTTTCGCCAGCATATATAATTTGCTGTCTAAATAAGTTTAGTTCGTTTTGGATATACAGACAAAGAAACGTACTAAACCTTTGAACTTAAAAATATAACAAACATGTTATGTTACATACTTTTTTGAATATTTAAACAATGTAGTTAAGTACTATCAAGCATATTTCAGGCATTTTTTATACATTTGCACCAATGGCAAGTAAATGATGACTGAATTTAATTCATATATGAGCAATATAGACATAGATTTTTTTAAAGAATTGTGTCTAAAACATGGAGAGTTACGACATTATAAAAAGAATGAGTTTATTCTCCATGAAGATGATGTATGTTCTTTCTTCGGGTTTATCTTGTCAGGCGTAGTCAAATACAGTTGCACCAACCGGACAGAAAACAAACCGTATAATGTCGGTTTTTCCTTTCCAAATGAATTTATAGGCGATTATCCCACTTGCTTATATGGCATGAAATCAGAATTGAATATACAGGCGATA
>OOCL01000256.1_pt1 | contig 45819 bp, 53 predicted proteins | sample 1671211 | NCBI WGS metagenome assembly OOCL01 (sample SAMN06348133, study PRJEB24527) | human gut metagenome | biome: human gut; feature: ankylosing spondylitis patient; material: feces | host: Homo sapiens | place: China | collected 2015-10 | reverse complement strand
TGCCACATGATCCGAACAACAGGAACAAACACATGAAAGGAGCCAGCAATATATGTCGGCTTACCCAGTTCATAACTCTAACCAACATAGTCTACAACTTAAGAATTTGCATCCTGTTATTTCCGTTAGCCCGATAGCTGACGTGCACCCAAGCGAAGTTAGACTCATCAATCAATTGATCATAGGGCAGGTTCTTGCGGATATACTCAAACAACAGCTTGTTTTGCTGTCTGTCTCCTGTGTCAATGTCGGCTGCTTCCCCCTTCATGTGCTGCGAGGTCTTACTTCCCTTGACAGCCGCATTAAGTTCCGGACAGCGATAACCACTGTTTACTGTTATAGGCTTTCCCCACCATGTGCGTAACGGGTCCAGTACGTTGTCCACCAAGGCAGTCAGAGCAGTCACATGCTCCTGTCTGCATCTGTTATTGATACCCAAGCGGTCAGCAGTCGTTGACTTGCAGAGTTCCGCAATTGTAAAATACTTCATTTCTTATCCTCCTTATCGTTTAATTTATCCACTAGATGGTTAAACTTGGTTGTTACATAAACTCCGATACCAAATATGCCTCCGGCATACATCAAACATTGAGCAAAAAACCACAATACGGATTCATGTATCTGACCTGTCGGTTCCACAATAAACCCCGCCACAGACAAACCAACACCAGACATTAACATACCTACCGCTGTATAAATCTGCACTTCCTCTTTTGTTTCTTTCTTCATGATATTTTTTATGCCGCTTTATAAAAACAGGCACAAACCAACCAATAAATAACAATATAAAAAAAGACAAGAAAAATTAATTATAAAGCTTTCTGCTAAACCCAATAGTAGAAATCTAGTAGAAATATTAACATACAAACACTTATTTCTACTGAATGTCTACCACTATTCAATAAAATGATATTATCAATTGATATTCAACTTATCATCCAAGTTCCGGCGGAACTTAGGCTAAAACAGGATATATTATGGTAAAAATGCATAAACTGACGAAGGGTGGACAAACCATTTACCCGGCTACTATAACTGATGCGGTGGTCAACCCGAACAGCCGCAAAAATTTGACTACGGAATTGTCCGAGTTAGAAAGTAACATTGGCATTTCTTTTTCTAAAGAAATATTGTTTACAAGAAAAAATGCTACTGTAATTAATAATACTGGTAATTTTATTTCTTATGCTTATGGCTCTGCTACTGATTACATAGAAGTTGGAGAAATGAAATCCGTATCTATACATAACCTAATAACTGAAATAAATACAAATGTAGCCGTTTCTTTTTATGACGCTGCCAAATCTTTCATATCATCCATACCATATACTACGAAAAATAAATTATTAGCTCCAATGTTGGTTGTATTTCCAGATCGATGCAAATATTTTGCGGCATCAAAGCAATCGTCTTCAAATTCGGATGATATAAAGATTTATACTTCTATTAAAAATAAAGATCTTGAACCTATTAAAACAAAAGCGGATATAGGTTCTATTTTTGGATCTCAAGTAGTGGTCGCCAACGGTGAAAGTACAAAAATTGTATTTGAAAATACTTTTAAAAAGGGGGATATTATACATCTTGTTAATTTAACGAGTGAGGCTAATACTTATTGGCATTTAAAAGGATATAGAAATGGAATATGGAATATGATTTCCTCAAGAATGTTTGCTGGAATAACGGTCAATAGAGATGTATCAATGCCTGAAAATATAGAAACATATGAAAAAATTGCAATCGAAACCGATTCGAAATTAATATTATCAGGTCATGGATATTATGTTACCGACTTAACTTTATCGGAAATTGAAAAAATTAGAGATATTACGAAGTATATTAACCAGCTAAGAACATTACCTATAATTGAGCAGGACGTTTTGCTTAAAAGTGATAATTTGATTAATCCGACAAAGGTCACAAAATTGGGCAACGGATGGTGGGTGTCTGACTATATACCAGTCTTCGAAGGAGATATATATTACTCCAATGCAACTATTGGATTGTTCACGTATGATAGAAATAAAATTGATATTACTTCTGAAAAAGGATTCGTATCGGGAGAACCGATACAAATGGGTATTGCTTATGTAAGAGTAAAACTGGGAACATCCGGAGTTATAACATCCGAAGAATTAGCTATAGACAAAGCGGCTTCTCTATGGCTTTCAAAAAAAAATAAAGAATCAAGTTATGCATCTCAGTTCAATCCATATCTTATCAATCCAATAGACCAAGGAGGGAGAGCACTGATTTCAAAGCTTATGCCACATGTTGGTAAAAAGATATTCTGTGTTGGTGACAGCTATACAATGCAGGGAAAATATTTTCCTGCATTATTGGAAGTAACCGGATTAAATAAAATAGGAGATACAGGTAAAGATGGAAATGGTCAGCCACTCACAAGGTTCCCACAAAATATAATAAAAAATAAAGAGCTTATTCTACAAAGTGATTTTGTGACTATTTTGGGAGGTACGAATGACTATGGTCATGGGGGAGATATATTAGGGACAATAAACGATTGCATAAAGAATGAATATGCTGAATTAAGAGTACCGATTCTTAAATTGAATGAGGCCGGATATTATGTTAAGGATGATAGCATAGATACTAGTTACAAAGTCTTAACAGAAGAAGATATTAATGAGGGAAGAACTCCACAAAGTCTGTATGCAGCCATAATGACTTGCGTTAATATCATACACAATTGGAACAAGGGAATAACAGTCGTTTTATGCTCTCAGCCGGAAAGATTACCTTATGGTTCTCAACCTTGTACTCCACCTCTCTTGCGAAATGGTATGAATATGAATTTGATTGCTAAAGCTATGAGGGAAATTCATGAGATGTTTGGGGTTCCTTATTACGACTTCCATTCAAACGGCTGGACTATTGATCAAGTAGAAGTATATATGAATGATGGGACACTGCATCCAAACGAAATAGGAGGAAGGAAAATAGGAAGAGGATTAGGTATGTATATAAATAGTTTGTAGAATAATTTGGGAAATTGTAATAATGGACCAACTTAAATAGTGAAACATACTTATGATACGAGAATTAATCATCAGAATAATGAATCATCTGTCCGTTGAAGTGCATCCAGATGCGGAATGGTTTTAAGCATAATGGCTGACCTCACCTAGGTCAGCCATTAATAGTAAAAACTAATCAAAATTTGGTGGCGTTAAATCTCCGCCACTCCAATAACCTAAATTTTCTCCCATTTCAAGAAACTTTCTAGCCAACAGATAACCTGCTTGTGGAGTTTCATGTACATCAGGATTTTCTTCACTTAGCAAGAAAATCTCCTTCCATGTTTTCCCTGAAATTTGTTCTTGCGTATAGATACCGTATCTGACCGCATCATTTAACCCACTGTCTCTTAAATAATAATAACCATTAAAATATCTCTGACCAAAAGTATCTCTTAATAAAGCATCTACTCTTGCTATAGCATCCTCCGGATTAGATTTGAAAAGATAATGGGTACTTGCAAACAAAGCTTTGCCCTGTTTGGCAATAGAACAAAGTTTTTCCGCTTGATATTTCCAATCTTCCTCTAAACTCCTATCTGTTCTTTGCAAATTATTTAGATAGCATATAAATGCACTGTCTGATGTTTTTAAATAGGCTTCTGACCATATAAACTCACCTTTAGGAACAATTACCTGCTTCCCACTCTCTAGTCTTGTGAAGGTTAATTCAACAGGTGTTGCCAAACCATCCATATATAAAGTCTTAATGTCAGATGGCTTGTCAAGGGCCAAGTCTGACAAACTGATATCTTCAGACGCATAAAAACCTTCTCTGCCTTCTACATATTGCCCTTCTATATTAAGATAGGTATTAGCCTTCGTTATATAAGGGATCAAATCGACAATCGTATCATTGATAGTAACATGGCAACTTGCATTTTGGACGTCATTTAGGGAATAGGCATTAATACAGACTCTTAACTTTGTTATAGCCCCAATTTCATAATCAGCCGGATTGTAGATAGCATAATCCTTGATATTATTTATATTCAGCCCGTATGCGCTTGACTCAAATGCAATACGTCTTGAATCATTCGTAAACAGACAGCATCCGTAAACAGCTAATTCGCTTGATTTCAAATTACCTTTCACCCCATGTATTGATACAGGATTTAAAGGAAGTGTTACTCCTCCACCGTCAAAATCTGTAATTGTATGCAATTCTACATTGCTATGCGCCAAGGTTGACATACTTGACAATGGGGTAAAATTTATATTCCCCGATTCGGGTATCACAAATGAAGATTTTGCGATCAAAGGTATCGCTCCGCTATATGCTCCCAAAGCTGGGGTCTGCTGACCTCCTAAATTTTCCTTATAATATGTAACTCCTATACTGTCAAAATATTTTTTTAATATTGGTGTTATATTACCCCCTGTTGAATCACCAGTAAACACAACAGACTGTATATCAGTTATATTTTTGATATTATCCTTGTTTTTCTGAATATTAATCTCATTTTCTTCGATGCTCTTGCCTATTTCAAATGTCCGATATTTCGTTATTACAGGATTTTCTCCACCCGAATATGAATTGACATAGAGTTTAGTTGAGCCCAATGGAATATCAATCCTGTCATTGTAGGTACCCTGATAGGATTGGACAACCTCTGATACCTTAAGAACCGAGTTTTTATCATTTACAAATGCCCATCCTATGTCTGATCCTTGTTGAGCATTATTAATATATGTATTAATGTTATATGATGATGCCTTATCGTCAATATCGTAAACAAAACAATTAGACTGTGAAGTACCTCCAAAATCTCCTGTTGACAATATTTTAGTATTTCTTTTAATTTGGTTTTCAGTTATTATGGTAGCTGTGGTTTTGAGCTCATATAAGTTATCATTTACATTATCGATCCTTTTGTTTACATTTTCAAATTCATCTGAAAAGTTAATTTCCTTGATAGCCGTTACAGACAGCTTATATTCTTCTGGTGATTGACTCTCACTATATGAAACCTCAAGGATTGAACCGCTTGGATAGCCGATTATATCAATGGTATCATTGCACTCTAATTTATAACTTAGAGCAATTTCTGATGTAGCTATAACAGCACCTGATGAGTTACGTACCAACCATCCCACCGGTTTTTTAGAAGCATTGACATTGTATATATAAGTAGTTACTTTTATTGTATCAAAATTTTGAGGTATATTATAAAAATATACCTTATTGCTTGATTGTGCCGGATATGTTCCATCCGAAGATGTGTAGCAATTATTTTTTACATTATAATAATCTAATTGTTCTTTCAACAATCTAATATCTTTGATTTCGTTTTCAATATTATCAAGTTTTTCACTGTCATTACTCTGTATCCAATTATCTATAGTTGTAAAATTACCTCCATTATATACCCAAGTTTCTGGCTTAGAAGTCTCATTATTAACGAATGTAATCTTTAATCCCGTAACCGTTCTGTATTCATCAGGAACTTGAACAATCGCACCAGCAAGAGTGTATTCGTTAGAGCCATCGACACCAGAAGTCGGATATAAAACAGATATATTAAATTCATTGATTTTTTTACTCAACTCTGAAATTTCCGTAGTCAGACTCTTACGCGTTTTGGGGTTAACCACCGCATCAGTTATAGTAGCCGGGTAAATGGTTTGCCCACCCTTCGTCAGTTTATGCATTTTTACCATAATATATCCTGTTTTAGCCTAAGTTCCGCCGGAACTTGGCCCGTTGTTATTTTATGTAATTATTTATTAACTATTAAAATCACTCAGCACATCATCATACTCCTTATCTGACAGAGATACGCTCTGCACCGCATTGTATGCGGCATAATCCGGATAGGGAATGATCTCCGCTGTGCTCTCATCCGTCTTGCCGGAAACGAGGATAACACCTGTAATCTCCACCGATACAAGATTGCAGATACCATCGGCAAAATCAGCATCAGAAAGATAGTATTCGCGTTTGACCGACAAAGTGCCGGGACGGAGTCCATGCCTGTCAAAAATGACCAGCAGACTACCATCATCAAGCCTATGGCAGTTCTTGTACCCGTGCCCGTCAAACTCCGCAACAACACATCCCGACAGAACTGTACGGTAAGTGAACCGGAAGGGAGTATTCACATCCCCATTCAAGTTCTTCTCTATGATCTTAAAATCGGACTGATAATTAATTCTCATAATACACTATAATATTGATGTTACATCATCTATCTCCTCGGCTGTCAAGATGCCGGAAAGGTCAACACTTCCACCGCCTCCTGTCGTGCCTGTATCACTCCAAACGCCTCTCGTCTTACATTGATACAGAGGACCCGGTATGGTATCCCCCACAACTGCCCAGTCACCCACAACAGGAGATGGGACAGCAGCCTGCAATGCTTCTTCCGTAGAAAACAATCCCTTGTTGCGGACACTGTTCTGCTTGACCTTATCAATCTCGGTAGAAGTCTTACTAAAATTGTAGTTAAGCCGATCTGCCGCCTCACTCCAAGTACCTGTTTTATTTATCGAATTAAGTTCCATATCACTTCATTTTATTTGGGCAATTGGTTTTGATCCCATACAATCTCAGAACCTTTAACCATAATTATGCGTCCTCCCATTATCTGGGTCTGATATATATAACCGTCACTTCCTTTTTGCTCGACAACCATACTGTCCGGGCGGAAATACAAAACATCATTACTATTCGGGTCAAACATAGAAACCATGGGAATCAACCCTTTCAGTCCGTATATGCATGATATATCTATCAGGGAGGCGTTCGTATTATCACGCATCTCTATTGAGGGGATTCCATATTCATTTTCCGGCTCAATGCTTATTGTATAGCCATTTGAAGACTTGACTTTTACTTTTCCAACAAATTCAGGATTTCCATCTGCATCCCATTTGATGTTCCCATTGGCAAGCTGCCCGGAACCATCCTCATTCAACAGTATCTTGCCATTGGCTATTTCAACTTTTCCCCGGAAATATCCGCCCAAAGCATAGATATATCCACGAAAAAAAGCATTACCGCCATGAGTAGCGACAAAGTTCGCCATATTCGCCCATTCTTCATCCGTAGGCTGGTAATTAGGATCATTACGAAACCTCATTACGGTTAATATAGCCTGTTGAAGCGTGCCACCTGCCCAGAATGCCACATCATCATCGTCATTGTATATGCCGCTTACTCCGGCAGTGACCTTCTGTAACTTGCCGTTCTTGTAATTACCCAGTTGAATCATATTGGCAAGAATCAGACCACCAAGAATATCCACAGAACCATCTTTGATCGCACTGGCGATATAATTGATTGACTGAAAACCGGCTGTTGCCTTGTCGTTATCCAAAATGGACGGTTTCCAGTCTGTGGCAATGGTTCCACGCTCTAATTGAAGATCACAAATGGTTGCGGTACCACTGAGCATGAAAATACCTGCACCGTTAAAAGCGAACTTGAAAGTGTATCTTTGATAATCGGACGCAAGAGGCTGAGTTGTGCTGAAATCACCACACGAAACAGCCACAGACACACCTTTAGCTTTAAAGGATATAACATAGTTCTCATTTTTAATCAAGGACACGGATTGGGACAAACTACCGATTGCAGCAGAGTACCCGGAGCCGGCAGCACTATCTGCGGATACGGTAGCCACACCCGTCCAATACTTTAATTGCTTGCTATATAATTCGGTATCAGCAGACAATTGAGTATCAGAGGACAATGTCTCACTTTCATAATCCCCGGTAAACCCGGAGTTACGCAACAGATTGACACTTCCGACAGCCGCATTGTCTATCGCATCCTGAGCCTTTTGGGCCAGATCGGCAGCCGCCTGTATCTCATCCGGAAGACCTTCCATGTTACGCCATCCGGTGGACCCCTGCTCGATGTGAAACATACCCTTGATATCCACACCGCCTTTCTGGCTATATCGAATATAGGTACTCTCATCCTTGGCACCGATATAGGCGTCACCATACACATTGATATAGGCGTGTCCAGTAGACTTGTCAAAGCCCAGCCCGATGACTTCTTTCCCGGCAAGAGAGAAAGAGTTGATACCTTGATAGAAAATAATGGAAGGCGAAGTTTCATTAACAGACGAAAGGATTATAGCTGCCTGACGGGTGATATCCGTCAAGTGCCCAAGCCCGATGATATCATCACCGGCAGCCGGGACATCACTGTCCTTGTCGGCATTGGTTTTGCTCAAATCAATATAGTCAGATCCTACACCTATCACCTCACGCCAATAGTAGCGGTTGGATACATTGTGAGATGTACCTTCTTTAATGTTAAATTCTTGGGCTAATGCTAATGTACCGACTGTAAATTCGTTATGGACTGTCACTCCATCAACTTCCGACAAAAAGAAACAACGGTAGCTCTCATCAAGTTCCTCCACCCTGACACACTTCATACCGGCCGGAGATATGATCTGTTCACCACCTACATGTGTCTTCTTCTTTACTTCAAGCTCGTCAAAGACAGCCTTAATCTTCACATACAAGCGGTCAACAACGGCTTGTGTCGTACCATCTTCCAATACAGTCCAACCACTACCGTTTTTACCAATCAAAAAACCCTTCAGGAACGTTATCAGCTCATTGGCGATATCTTCTTTATCTTTACGAAGAAAATATTTTTCAAAATCAGTTATATCAGCACCAGCATCAATCATGGCCAACAACAAAGATCCGACACGCAATGCCGTATTCGCTCCGGCATTACGCTCATCCCTTATCTGCTCCGCCAATTTTTTTAATGTGTCTTTAATATCCGCCATTTACTTTTTTATTCCAAAGTAACAACAAAGCCAAAAGCCGTAAAAAGACATCATTTCTTTTTATGATGCCCCCATAAATGCGAACGCATGGAGGTACTGCGCTTGTGATTCGCCTCTTCAATCTTCTCCGCAAGCAGACCACAGAACTCCTCACCATACATATATGCCATCTGCTCTTTCAAGACCATGACCGATGCAAAATAGGCACGTGAGAACCATTCACGGGGTTTGCGAGGTTCACCTGAGGTAATCTTGCCGGATTTTTGTCTATGCATATAATTCTTGCCTCTCAAATCCGGATTCAAAAACTTCAAATCACCCTTGTTATGCCCTCTATGACCGTCATTATACAACTGGCCGTCGATCTCATATCCCCGCCCCGTACCACAATCCTGATAAATGCCATATTCCATAAACTTATGCTGGATCACTGTCAGTTCACTGCTGCCCATTGTCACATTCTCCGTTATATCATTGTGCAGTAACACCGTATCAACCACGTGCAGTCTCATGATCTTCTCCCTCCAGATAGTGACCATCATCTCGGCCCACGCCTTCTTATACTTTGCCCGATCTTCAGCCGTGGACTTCGGTCTATTCTCATTCCTCCCACTCATCACTGTCATAAATTAGAGATACCGGTTCGGAAACATCAATCATAAAATACAGACCTGTACATCCGGAAATAAAGTATTCACCCAGCTCGCGTGAATACACATTATCCGTATTCAGGTACACCAGTTCGTTATCCAGATTCTCACGGTCAACCAGCATCCTGCTGTGCACCTGGCGGAACAGCTGCCGGCACACCTCCAGTGCCGCTTGGCGTTCCGCCATATCACTGATACGGTACCGCATCATGAGAAACACGGTAAAAGTACGTTTTTTAAAAAATCCTCCGGAACGCTTCTCGGTCACTCCGTCATTCGTATCATCTACTGCGAAAAAAGCGGATTCGCGCCGAAGATTCTGAAGAACCTCTTCAAGCGAGTTGATACCGGAACAGACACACGGATAAAAAGCGTGAGCCTTGGCCAATTTGTTTTTTTTGCACATTCCTTTAAAATAGGACAGCGCATCGAATAAATTATTTGCATCCATATCTCTGTTGTAATTCCTGTGCCTCGCGAGCCTTCTCATTCAGTTCGGTCAACGCCCGCCAGCAATCCATCTGCAATACTTCTCTCTCCTTTGTGATATCCCCGCCTGTCAATGCCCGAATCTCCGCGTTGACGAGTTCAAGCATATTAAAGGCTTCACCCTCCAGTTGTTCCGGAGGACGGAACAGATAGGGAAAGCATTTTGTAAAATGATTCTTAACCGATGCAATCCACAAAAACACGGACAGCAGTTCTTCTTCCGAAGGATTGAACCGGCGGGGATGCCGCCCTTTGCGATCCACATACAACAAAATTGCCATGGAACGCAGAAGAGCGTTATCGCGCGTGCGTAAAAAGCCCTGATAATAATTCTCAATACTGACATACTCCTTAAACGGAACATCATGCAACCGGGCATCCACCGACCGGAACCTGCCGATCCGCCACAAACAGAAAGGCATATCACCCGGACGCTCGATAAAATCCAGCATGTGCAGGAAAGACTGTACTTGCCACGAATGAACAAAGAACCGAACCTTTTTCCATCCGTTGCGAACAGAACAAACCCACCCGTCCTCCTGTCTGCGCAATACAGTGATTCCCAGCAGCCGGACAAAGATGTATGTCTTTGCCGTGACCGGATCAAAACGGGTCATGATATAACACACATAACGCAATTGCCATTGCTCCAGCTTGTGCCATGCATCCGGCAGATGGAAGTTGATCAACCTATCCCCAAAAGTAGCAGGTGTCTTCTTTTTCATTTTTATAGTATTCAAAATGTTTTACCTTATACGCATCGCTATCCTTATACGCCGGAAAATCGTCCGGACACCTCTCCAACAAGTTAACCACATTCGCCAGTTCCACGCGGAATGCCGGCAACTGCTTGTTGATCCAAGAACCTATCGCCCTACGGAGCGCACAAACCAACGGTATCTCAATTTCAGCCAGAGACTTATGCCGGATTTGTTCAAGCAAATGATCAAATAAAACTGCGGATATCTCGCGCCGGATATATTCTTCAGCCTCGCTGATTTGCGGACGAAGTTCGAGCAGATCAGTACGGATGGCTGTCGGTCGGCCTGCAAAATCACGCACATGGGCACCGGTATAGTAAAGGGAACTGATCACCAACCGGGCACAAACAGAGGAAGACCAAGCGTCATCACCAGTCATGCCCTCAATAATACAGTCCAGCGCATAATCCGCTTCACGCTGTATCTGCACGCGCAACGATTCAACCCGATCACGTGATGCCGGAGATATATTCTGGTTATTGACAATACCGAACCCCGTATCCGTCAGTATCAGATCCAGCCCCGGGATCGCCTGATAAAACGCATCAAGACAGATATAACGGCACACATCTTCTTTAACGGGCAGCGTATCCACATCCGTATCACTCCCCAGCACCGTGCCGAAGAGCTTATGTTCAGCCTGTTCAAACCGATCTTGTATCGCATCAAACACATACACGTTTGCCGAAGCAGCTGCAAAAACGACCTTCTCAAAAGTCTGTTTATCAATTATCATCTTCATCGTTATTATGGTTTATCCGGTTAGCAGTCGTTGATTTGGCATCGGTATTCTGATCCAGTGTCGTGAGCAGGATCATCGGCACATCCGGATAGACCTTCTCACCCCATCCGTTATAATGAATCACCACATTATGCGGCATGTACATCAGATCATGAAAGGCAATCTCAAGCGACTGCTTGAGAGTAAACAGCTCGCGCTTGTCAGATCCGGAGTTATTGGACTGTGACTTGCCCGGAGTGGCCCCCACCAGATTGGGATGAATATTATCACCATAACAGGTAATATTGGACGCCTCTTGAATGTCTTCAGACCAGTCGCCACCCTCTTTAGTCGTATCAATCACATTGATACGCACCATACGGTTCTCCTTGCCGTTAGGATCGATGTAATAACCGGTAATCCAGACCTTGCCGGAATTCTCGATGCCGGACACAAAATTTTTAATATTCTCTTTTTCTTTCTTAATGCGCTCCAGCTGCTTTACAGGCTCGGTTATGTGCTCTTCAGCCAACAGATTGGACCAAAAATCCTTGTGGACTTCAACCTGGTACTTAACCGTCGCATGATTCTTCAGCTTGGCTTTTTTCCCCTTACCAATCAACCGCTTGATGTCAAACCAGTCGCCTCGAAAAATAGAAGTATAGTTGGGTAACGGATAGTATCGGCAGCCGGGTGTCGGAAAACGGACCAGAATGGCAAACTTGCGGTCTTTAGTGGGTATGGACTTTTTTCCGTCCTTGCCGGGCGCACGCCCCATCCGAACCTCCAGATCACCCAACGGGTCTTTTTCGTCAAGCAGCGGCAGCACCTCGATCTCATCCTCACGTAAGGCCGACTTCCGGAAGTTGCCATAGAAAACATGATTGATACGCCCCTTGTCATCCGCCTTTTCGAACCGACAATAACAGGCCTCCTTGTGCCGGAGCCTGACAATCCGGGAACCGTCAACAGACAGTATGATCACCGACACACAGAAAAAATAATACTTCATATCTGTCGCCTGTTCAAGCATGAAGGAAGGTATACTGTTATGCAGCATCCATTTTTTAATTTCCTTATCAACAGTCGGTCTGCCCGTATCATAGTCATTATACTTCTGCCCGGCACCGTAACAAGTAAGCACATTGAACAACTTGTTCTGAGACATCACCTCGTCAACCCCTATCAACCTGATCAGCTCATACGGTAGCCTGTTGTCAGCGCCCCAGTTCACGTATTTATAACCTTTCGCCCCCGGCAACGTCGTCGAGGACACATCTTCGCCATCCTCGTCAAAAACCGCCGAACTGTCCTCGACCGTCTCCATGGACGCCTGCACGCCGGATTTACCCACCTCAAACACACCTGAAGGGATATAGTCCAGCCGCACCCTGTTGTTTGTCTTATTTTTCATAAATAAACCTCCATACCATTAATTGAAAACAATGTGATATCACGCAACCTGCGCGGCAGTCCGGATTTGGGACACTTGACCAGATGCGTGCCTCCCCGCCAATGGGAACCGATACAGATCACCCCCTTGTACTCAATGATGTCACCTGTGGACAATTTCCAGACACGCAAATCAACCGGCTGTCCGGATTCCAGCAGCCGGATGGCATCAAGCCTATGTATTACCTTTATGCCCATATCACTCAAACGTATAATCAAATGTATTATCAAACACACGTCCGGCACGCGGCAACTGCAAGATATTGTGATTACGCTGCGCATACCGATAAGAGAAAGTAAAGAACGGCAAATGATCCGGATCGTTGCTGCGCTTCGATTCCGACTCGGTGATGGTAACCTCCTTGCCCACTGTCGTACCGTCCAGCAGATAAATCTCTTTAGACCGGAACAAATCATCAAGCCACAACGCCATCTCATGTGTCAACACACCCGTATTGGCCTTGAACACCTTGGTCTCATCAATCCGATAATTACGGAACATGCCATTAGTGTAAGCGGTGGACCGGACGTATTCCGGCTCCAACGCATGAGTTCCAGTACAGTAAACCGTCTCCTGGCACCCGAAAGAATTGGTGAACAACAGAACCGGAGCGACATCGGGCGCATCAGGATCGAGTGAGAAAGTCTGCGTCCGTACTCCGGCATGAATAATATAGCGCACCAGCTCGAAGCCCGGTTTGACCAACAATTCGGGAGAAACTTCTACCGTAACGATCTTGTCCGTATCTGTCACCTGCCGCAAACTCACCTCACGGGTAGACAAACCGTCTTCGTCCCGGTAATAGACACAGGTAGCAGTCACAGGACATGCCTCAGTCGTGACCAGATGCACGAACTCCTTGCGCCCTATCGCCGTAATCTTCTCTCCCATCAGCGTGGACAAAAAATAGCCCGCCATAAAATCCGCAGCCGGCATGGAGGACTCCGCAGCACAGAACTGCACCGTAAAGTTTTTATTCTGTTCGGATGATCCGTCCGTTATCCGATAACTGCACCGTTCTATCAGGTTTGTTGCCAAATACGGTTCAATCAAGCCCTGCAAATCATTGATGGTTATCCGGCCGGAAGCATCCGGAATGTAAGTTTCGGACAGAATCTCTTTTTCTCCGACTGTCAATGAGAGAACAGCCTTATTCTGATCCGTAGCGAACACCAGCTCGTTCAGTCCGGAACTGAAGGCATAGGCCGGGATATCCTTTACTAAAACTATCATATAACCTTTTTTATTTCAAAAATAAGGCAAATACCACAACCTATAAAAGACAAGGACACCCTGTCTTGTAACAGAATGCCCTCTATGTAAAATGTATAAAAAATGTTTCTTATTGACGCATCATCATCCATTTGGGACGATTGTCACTGTCTACATGGATGTGATAGCCCGTATCACGCATCGTAGATGCAATATCATTCAAGGACAACTCCACCATATCAGACAAATCATCTTGAATATCTTGTGTGCTTTTCAACAACACACCATCACCATCGGGTTGATCAGCCGGAAGAAACGCCATCAGATATTCAATCAATACATATTCCTCTACACGAGATTGATTGGGAGCAGAATTATTTTTCATGCTTCACCTCCTTTGTAACATAGTCATGCAAAAACGCATCTAATCGAATTAATTGTTCATGATTTATTTCGGATATATCTCCATAATTTTGAGCAAATAAATGGAATTTAACTTCTTTATTACCGTCACTACCTATCTCGACAGTCTTCATTATTGAAAATTCGTCATTCATCGCAAACCTCCTTCCAGCATTTTCGGGTTTGAAGCTTCACAGAAACGGAACTCGCCGCGTACTGGATAAATATGAACTATGAAGACAGTATTATACGGATTCTTATCGGGATAGACCTCAATATGATCATTGTTTCTGGAAACATCCACACGAAGCGGTTTGGTTCTTGGAAACTCTTCATCCAACATGGACGCTTTGGCACGAACACTCTCAATAAAGGCATCACATGACAGTTCATCAGGAATCAATACATGAGTGAAAGTGGAAATCCATTTGTTCATAGCCCTGCCTTTATTGTTGACAGACAGGTAAGTTTTGGGTTCATCAATAAAGAATTTCATCTCAGACCTCCTTTCCAAGCAAGATGTAACGACACAACAAACCAAGCCAAGCAAAGCAATGCAGGGACAGCCGACACGAATGCTGCACATACCAATGCAGAAAAAGCCAAGGAAGCATGAGCCATAAGGCACACCTGACGGTTAGACACTGAATCTTCAAGTACGGAAGAAAATAATTGATTCTCACGGTTCAGCCACATAGTTAGGACTGACGATTTGCTCACGACATTTATGTCGGTAGCAGGAATTGAAACTGTTTGTTTCATACTGTTTGATTGTTTAGCTTTTTAGACAGAAAAACGGCTGTCATCTCCCGTGTCGCTAAACAATCAAACAGTGTCACTCCGTAGAGCAAAACAAATGATTGGGAAAGACAGCCGTAACTTTATCACAAAAGTTGTGACTTCTACAATATCTTAATTATTGGGCATAAAAAAAGCCCATCAAAATATGAGCATTAACCGCGCTCTACGTACATGACGAACATGTTTAATTGTTTAGCACTGCAAATATGAGGATTATATTTGAGAGTGCCAAACTTTATTTAAAATAAATCCTGCTGTTGTGGGATTTTAGTCGATTCTTTATATCGTTTTACCATATCCAGCATTAATTCATCACGATCTATAGCCGCCTGAATACGTTCATTCAAATCAGCTGAATTCTTCTTATCTTTCAGATCTTTTTTATTCTGCAACACATGTCCTCTTGCACGTGAATCCATATAATCAAGTACTCGTTCTTCTGTCGTAAATTTTAGCTTTCGATAAGGAGTATTACTTGCATTAATTTTATCCTCTATCATCTGTATGAATGCATCTTTATCACCCTGTTTAAAACGCTGCATCATATTATCTGATAAAATAACAATCGTAATGTCCTTATCAAAATCTACCAAACGAGCGTATCCACCTACATTACCCAACATCTGCATAAAAATATCTTTCTTTCCAGCTAAACCTGCTGAAATGAAAATCTCTTTTCCATAAAAATTGATATCCCAACTGTCCATGAATATCTTAAACTCTAACGCTTCATACGTTAAGTTTATCATTGTTTTTATTGCCATAATTATTCTTTAATAAGTTCTTTCATTATAGAACACAGTTCTGATTCATAAATTAAACGTATATTTTTACCTTGAGTATTCAATTTCTGTATTTTATCTAATTTGGAAGGACCAGCCCCTTTTCCTACAATCACAATATTTGTTTTACCTGAAATGGAAGTATCTAAATCAGCACCAAATTCTTTTAAAATAGCACCAAGATCATTCCTATTCGGATAAGTTTCAAAAGTTCCCGTTATTACTACTTTTTTCCTGTAAAAAATAGTATCTTTATTCTCTATATCCTCTTCTGATAAAGGTATCAACGTATCATGTTGATATTTACGGTCTCTTTTATCATTCGATAGAATTTCTTTCAAATTATAATGAGCTAAATCATGACAAATACATCCTTGATAACAAAGGTACAATTTGGCACAAGCTTCAGCATCCGCCAACGCATCATGATGATTATCCAAAATAATACCATTATCTTCACAACAAGCTTTCAAATTTTTGCCAAACAATTCCAATGTATCAACATTATTACTCGTCTGCAATCCTGTCAAGTTATAATAATCCATACACCGAGTGATAATATTCATATCAGTAGCCCTATTATGACAGACTAAAGGTAAATCACCAATAAATTCACACAATATTGGGAATATATCCTTAAACGTTGGCGCATCCATTACCATTTCATCAGTAAGGCCATGAACAAATGTATTTCTTTCACAACGCCCATCTGGTATCGGTTTTATCAAAGAATAAAATTTTTGAGTTATTTTAGAATTTATCACCTTGACTAGTCCCACCGAACAAGCACTAGTTAATTCTGGAGTCATTGTTTCGAAATCAATCGAAACAAAATCAATGTTGTCCATAGTGTTTTTTTATTAAACAATCTATCCCCCATACCGTGCGCTCACCGGAACCACCCGGAACCTGTCTTGCAGATTACACGATATGAGGGATAGAAAAAATCGGTTTATTTTGAGCATTCAAATATGGTGATAATATTTGAAACTGCAAAAGGAAAATCGTATCTTTGTAAAAAATGAAATGATTATGACAATAATACAGTATATTAAAGCCAATTACAAAAGCAGGGACAAATATCTATTCATCATGTGCTTTATCATCAGCTTTATAGCATCCATGATAGCAAAAATGATATAATAGATCCTACAATCGCACCTATTATTCCGATGATTATTTCTCTCTTGAAATCATTCTTTTCTCTTTTTATCTCTGTCTCAGAAAGAAAGTTTTCATAAGAATTCAATCCCAACCGCATCGCCTTTTCTCCTTCTTCCGTCAAAAAGAACATTTTGGCATCTCCTTTCAAAAGCTTAGATCCCAACAAAACTCCTAATACAATATTGATGTCTTTTAAACTATACAGAGGTTTGCCCACTCTGAAATACAGATAATCTTTTACGCCTAAATAAGACCCACGACCATTATTGTATGTATATTGTAAAATGGCATCAGCTATCTCTGTTTGAATCTTATTCATTTTATTAAAAAACATCTCCTCATATCGTGCGCCAACCGGAACCACCCGGAACCCGATTTTACGGGTTACACGATATGAGGAGATGCAAATCGGTTTTTATTTGGCAATACAAATATGGTAATAATATTTGAAACGACAAAAGAAAAAACTTATTTTTGTAAAAAAAGAAAACACTTATGAAATTCCTATTTTCAAGACCGAAAATTGAAGATTTAACCATTTTTCAAAGGCTGCTTTAAGATTAAATACTAATTTTGCAATTGAATTCAATACCAACCATGTTCGATTGTATAAGAAATATATTAGCTTTTGCTGGCACATTTCTTGTTATCAGTACAAGTACCATGTTACTGTTGCAAGGGATTGTATGTTTTCTGACATGGAATTGGAATTGTAAAAAAGACACCGATTATAGAATTATCATAATCGGTGTCTTGGTTGCTTTTCTACTTATACCTTTCTATTATCTACCAGCATAATCAATAATCATGGCGACCTTTATTTTTAGCATTTAGAATATCAATAATAGGTTGCATATCCTCAGGCGTCTTTATTTGCAAGGAGTCCATTGCCCGTTTAGCAGCTTCTACTAGTTCTCTATCAGCCTTCCTATCGAGAAAGTCGCTAATTGCCCCTCCGATTCCACTTGTGTAGATTTCTAATCCATCTTTTTGGTTGCATTTTATTCCTCCACCTGTCAACATTGTAACAAACAAACCAAAAAGCAATAATTTCCCAATATTTTTGGTCGATAATCTCAACCATCCAGGAGATTCCATTTGGATTTTCATTATCAAAGAATCTTCTAATGAAATTCCATATCCATATTTATTGCTGAAATCATCGATTAGTGACGAAACAGCTTTCAAATCACAGAAATCATCCAATGATACTTCCTTTTGAGTTCGAATTCTAAGAACTAAATTCAGAACATCATCTTTGATGTAACAATCATGAATTACGCTATCTATATAAGGGGCATAATTGCTTACATCAGATAAAATATGTCTAGAATTAAACATCAGTTGCAAAGCTGGAGGCAAGACAGATCTTCGTCCATAATATTTCCAAGTAACCGGACGTCTTTTCTTAAATTCACATCGGTGCTCATCGTCAATAACCAAAGTACCTTCTTCATACATATCCCCAGTAACAACCCCCATGGCAACATGAACCGCACCAGAAGATGGAATAATAACAACATCACCTGGCTGCATATCACGAGTAAAGCGTAAAAGCTGAGCTACAGGATACCCCGAATTTCTAATATCAGGATATCGATGATGAAACATTGCTTTTAAAGTTTCTTTCGCGGCATTTTCCGTTTCCGGCAAATGCCGTAAATCTCCCAACGATATATTGTTATAGCCAACAGCAACATAATTACCTCTCACAAATTCACCATAATAGGCTCCTCCCATAGTACGCACCATCCAGTAGTTTTGTTGTGTATTTAGTTCTTTTAGGTCACCAATCAAAGATTCAAAGTCACAGTATTCCATCTTGACAAATATGGCGAATCCCTTATCAAAACGCGCCCAAAGGTATTAGTGTAACCTTAACCCGATTTTACGGATTACGTCTTGAAAAGGGATTCATGTCCTGTTTTACCAGTATTTATGTCACTAAATTTGAGGGCACTGCAAATATAATAATAATATCTGACAATACAAAAGAATACTTTTATTCCAATAAAAAAGCTCCCACCCCGTGGGAGCCTGACTAATCAAGTTGCCTGTCATGCTGTCAAACAATAACTACACAACTGATAAGAACTCTTGACCGATACGATGAATACCGTCAATAATACGTTTCCGCTGCTCCTGGCGCGGAGTACGCAAACCGCTTGCATAATGTGAAAGTTGTTGCTGGTTGATACCCGAAGCCCGTGAGATGGCAGCCAACGAAGTGAACTGCTCGCACTTACGAAGTAAGGCAGCCATTCCCAATTCAACATCAAACTCATAATCACCTCGAACCAGCCAATCGGGAAGCACCTCACCATCCTGCACCAGCCCTTCAATATGCTCACGAACCGCAGCAGCCAGTTCATCCATTAGCCCCTCATAGCTTTTGGATGTAGCGACAACCATTCCGCACAATACATCCTCTTCGGTGACCGCACCGAAATTCTTGTCACACCAATCTACTTTTACTTTAATCTTAGCCATAATCCCATACTTATCTTTTTAGCAGGGTGTTATTTCCACCCTGCCTGTTTCCAAATACTGTTTAATAAAAATTGACTCAAAACCTCACTCTCATGCCCTCTGACCGTCACCCTGCCTTTTTTTGTCGGATGCTTGAACTGCCGGTGATCGCCCCCTGAGCCTTTCAACTTCACCCATCCATCAGCTTCGAGCAATTTAATCACCTCTCTAACCTTGTATTTTTTCATTATGTGTTTATTGTTATTGTTTGACTCCACAAAGATATAAATATTTATATCATTCACCAAATAAAAACGCATAAAATGATATTATTTTTTATATCATCCCCTCCGTGGTTGAAGGAACGGAAAAACAAAAAAAATTCCGCTGTCCCGTCGGCTGCCGTCGTGTGAACTTGTGAGCGCGGCGGCAGCCGACGGCAAATTTTCAAGCCTGCCCCTAAAGACAGGCTCTTTCTTCCCTATCACAATTTCCCCTCATCCCTGTAAGAGTAATATGTCCCATTCCCAAAAATCACATGGTCCATTAACTCAACCTCCATCAACTTTCCTGCTTTAGACAGCTTTTCTGTTACATCATCATCCTGCCTGCTGGGGTTGACCGCTCCTGACGGATGATTATGCAAAACCACCATTGCCACCGCACAACAAGACAAAGCCTCTTTCAATACCAACCGTACATCCACCATTGTGGAATCAATTCTACCGATTGATATTCTCTTCCTTTTGATTACCTTATGGGAGTGGTTTATAAAAACCACCCAAAATTCCTCCTGTTTCAAATCGGTCATGACAGGATACATATAATTATATATATCCTTGCTGCTCAATATCTTTTCCGGCTCTTTGTTCTTGCATCTCTTGTATAATTCGATAACAGCTTCGGCTACTTCCCTGCGTGCCGGTGTCAGACTTTCCAAAACTTCTTCAAAAGTCATATTTTCCTGTTTGGAAAACTCCCTACGGTTCGTCACCTTATAAATTAACTCACTCTGATTCAACGCCCTGTAATCTCTATCAAATAATGTATTCATACCCATTTATTTTAATAATGTTCTACCTAAAAAATAACCTCCCAACACTTCAGCACCGAAATTTTCAATCTCGCACGCAAAACGGGCATAAGAAAAGCCACGGGTTATAATATCATCGAAAAGAAGCACCTTTTTTCCGTTGAAAAAATCCCGATTAAACTTAATGATATGCACCGACTCAATATTTTTTCCGTTTTGGTTCTCATGAACGGCAAGCCGTTCCCCCTCAATGGTTATCGCCTTGTATGCGTTGGTAGCACCCGTCAAACGGCACACCTCTTCCGCAAATTCCTCATAACGGATAGCATTCGCCACCGCCGTACAGGCAGGAATACAGGCAAATGTTATCGTATCACACAAACTACCGAACTGCGCCCGTATCTGCCTAGCCACCAGTTCCGCCACCTTGCCGCTACGTCTGCCGTCCTTAAAATCCCATATCAATTGCCGTATCTGCCATTCCTTTTCGGTAGCTTCGTACTTTATCGGCAAATAATCGAAAAAAGAGATTATCGGCTTTTGCCACTGTTTCAAATAGTAATCGTTGATTTTCTGTGCCATAATCATATCATTTAAATTCTTGAACTTGAAGCCCGGAGGGTGTGAGCCTTTAACCTCTTTCTCCCTGCCTGGAGCTTTTTTTTATTCCGTCGCTATCGCTCGGGGTATGTTTCGCCTTTATGCTGCATCAGAAGGTGTTACAGGACACATAAAGACAAGTTTTCAGAAAAACCAACGGCTTGAATACTACCCTTCAGGGTGGAGATTTTTTTCAGAACAGAGCCTGAACTTGGCATGTGGCATGGAACATTTACCTTCGCAGTATAAAGGAGATACATATCACGGGGGAGAGCGACAAACAAGGGCGACAGGCAGGAAAGAGAGAAAGAGACAAACCACATCAAAAGAACTAACGAGTGTTCTTTTACCGCTGCTATCGTGCGTGCGAAAATCCGGTATTCGGCTATAATGAAAGCATAGCCAGCGGATTTTCGCACGCACGATAGGGTGATAGCATATTGGAAAACAATGAATTACATTTTAAAAAGCCCTGTTTTTACGCTGAAAATCTCAGTTTTCCAGTGCTCAAAAAAATGATTGCCTATTTACCAAGCATTTACAGCCTTTTTCACCCGCACTTTGTGCGGAACTAGCGAAGCGTACCCCCCACCGCGCTATCGAAAAAATCATTACCCACCCCCAAAAAGCAGCGGAATATGTAACTTATTATTACCAAGCGGACGGTATGCCGCAAACTAGGACAAAAAAACCGCACATCATATGATGCACGGTAATGAGATATACACTTCGGTAATCTCTACAACGCGGAAGTAACAAACAGGTTGATATGGGTATGTGGAAATTTCTCACAACCGATACACAAGGTATCAAACGCATCGGAGCCATCGGTACGCCCTTCAAGCCGGTCCTCCTCCGTTTCCGCCAGCTTCTCACCCCGTTTGTCCTTGCCCCCATTGTACACACCTGCCGTCTGGATGGATATCAGCAGATCTTCATTATTCTGCTCGTTAAAGAAAGGTATAAGATTCGCCTGTCCGGACAACATACGGTTGACCAGCAGATATTTCTCAATGTGACTCATAGGCTTGCCTATATACACTTCATCCACCTGCCAGCCACGCTTGCGGAACTCATGCGCAATAACCCACCTGAAATCCTGATCATTGACTGCATAATTGGAACCCAATGCCGTACTGTCATAGTAAAACACCACCTTCTTACGCTTGTGATGCCGGTAATAAGTACAAAAATCATCCACCAGTTCAGGCAACTTACGTTCGTACTTTACAAAGAAGGACTTGAGCACTCTCAGCTTGCGCCCCTGCGGCTGTCCTGCCACCAGCCAGTTGATATTCGCATTGTAATCGAAAGCTATGCAGATGGGCATTTGAGTCTCCACATCGGCATCAGCCAACGAAGTGGGAACCTTGAGCTTGTCAAACTTGTACTCCAAACTGTCAAGGTAGGAAAAGTTGGTAGCACTGTACTTGTGACCGGAACGCAACGAAGAATAGAATCCGTCACGGGTGATGCCTATGCGCTTGCACAGGATAGCCGTCATGAAGGTCAACGGAGGCAGGTCACGTTTCATGTCATTAACCCACTTCTCACCCAACACCTGCATGTTCCAGATACTTGAATATTCCTTGTACATGACCGCTACGGAACGCATCCGGCACAGATCACGTGAAAGAGTACGGAGATAAGAACGCAGATAAGCAGGTATCTCCTTACCTGCCGCAACCAGCTTCTTGATTTTATCTTTGGTCTTCCATATTTCAAAAACAGCGCCCTGTATTACCTCAATCAGCTCGGGATCACACTTCTTCTCATAATCCAGGAACCAAGACCCTTTTTTAGTGACCGGCATATCAGAGGAGATCAACATGCCATGGTGAAAAAAGTGATGCCCGAAATGCTGCTTGTTACCACGATTGGCCGGAAGTGTCTCATCCTTCAGCTGTTCGAAGTCAATAAACTTGGCCTCGTCAATATCCAGTGCGTCATAAGAATGCGAGTTGGATGTACCGCTCCGGTCCTGAGAAATGATATAGCCGATTGATCCGTTATACAAGGATAGAATATTCTCCCAGTTATCGGGTTCAAAAATAGGCTCACCCCACCCCCATGACTTCGGCGGCTTGCGACCGACACACCAATGCAGGTCACGCTTAAATCCCCAGTTCTCCCAATGTATCAGCATGGAGGGCAACGTATTAGTCAAGACACGCTTGCAGTTGGCACCGACAAATCCTGTAATGGAACCGGGCATACGCTGCATGTTGCGCAAATTCCATGCCGCATGAATCAATCCTTTCCCGATACCACGACCACCCACAATCACCGAATCTTTGGCCGCCGTGTACATCACTTCCTGCTGAGGGTCATTAAAGTATTGTTTCATTATTCTTTCGGTTTAGGATTAAAGATATCATCTTCATTGAACTCAACCTCTTCAAAGTCCACATCCTCAATATCGTCAGACCAATATTGTTGAATCTTTGATTTAATTCTATCCCGGACATTAGGAATAGGCTTGATGCCAAGCACGGTCGGATCATCCGTCGGCTCGAAAGGCTGCACTATAATCTTATCATAACCTTTGTCCAAGATGTCTTCTTTATCCAACTGGGTGTATTTGCCATAATAATTGGCGGCAGCCCCCATGGCGCGCGCATCCTTGATACGCCGGGCCATTTCGAAGGTCTCATCAATCATCTGGCAGAACTTGTAGCGATGGTAATCCTTGGTTGTCTTGGCCAGATCACCCAACAGACGCTTGATAATGCGTACATCATCGTATGCGGAAGATTTGCTGATCTTGTAGCGATACTCCAGTTCCTGCACAATCTCCAAATCTTTTTTGCGCGGGAACTGTAACCAGTAATTATACATATCCCGGAGCCGGATCAACCGCTGTTGAATCAGTTCGGGAATGCCGTCAGCCGCCATCTCGTTGACATCGGCGAACAGATATTTCTCACATACTTCTATCGTAGCAGGTACAGGCATAGTTATTACAGATCTTCATCAGCGTCCATATTCAACAGATAACCGTTTGTCAACGACACCGCCAACGGACTGCCCACATTCGCCAGTTCGATCTCCTGTCTACGCAGTTTCAGTGCAGTGGATGCTTTGGCGTGATAATACGCCCTGGAAACAGGCGAATTACGGTCAAGGATATCCAGACGCAACGTGTCCGCATCCACATCAAGCAGCACTGCCATATCGGATATAGGGGTCAGCAGAGCCGCCAGCTCGCTGATCCGATCAAGTTGTTCCGTTGAATAGACCATCCAGTTGTATAGCGTTAGTATTAATAATATGAGCGTAACGCTCTCTCAGTTGTATAAAAACAGCGGGATCGGTTGTGATGATTCCGCTCTCGACACGATTGCCCCTTGTCTGATTCTGTGAGGTGCATATCGACACCTGCCACCTTGCATTTTGAATGAGAATCACTTTTGAATGATTTTCAGACAAGTACACTTCATCGAACACATTGGCTATGAAAGTATAAAGATTGACCGTCTTACGGGATGCTTTCAAGTCCGCCAACATGGTAGCCCGGATAAGCTGACCGCGCCGCTTCAAGCGATAGATCCGGCGGAGAAACTCTTCGGAAGTGGAAAAGGTGGAGATGTAAATCTCCGCCGGACCAGTCTCGCTCAGAATCATCTCGATGATGTCGAATAGCTGCACACGGTTATCCAAATACGCTTGCAAGGGTGCTTCGGACAGTGACCGCAACAGTTGCCTAACCTTTTTCATCGGTTGAGATGGTCACTCCCACCGCCGCCAGTTCCGCTGCCTGTGTCTCATCCACCACATTACCGGTAGCAATCAGGAAGTCATACCGCTGCTGTACCTTCTGCAACAAGGCAGTAAACTTGCCGGCATCTGTATCCTTCAACTCCGCCAGCTTCTTCTTGTTATCAGACAGATACTTGCGTGCCGCACCCACTTTTTTAGCGATTTCAGCCGGGTCCAGACCGGAAGCATCTTCCGTCTTCGTCACCGGATCACCAGGCTTATAATCATCGTATGCCTGCAGGTTGGCACGATACTTCTTGTCCGCTTCATCAAGCAGCTTCAGGTATTCGTAACGGTCACAAGCCGGCGCCGACTCCATGCCCTTCAGCTGCTCAAACAACTCTTTGATCTTAAACCATAACGCCCCGTTATCCGTCCACAGACGTTGAATCTCAGGGGGAAGGCGGTCATGATCCATACGCCTGCCTTTGGCGACATTCGCCTCCGGGAACTCATCATCCACATCCAGTACCGGAACACCTCCGTCTATGATCCGTTGTGCGGAAGGTATGACCGTGATATTCATCAGTGCGATATCAGATACGGTTTTTCCATCCAAACGGATTTTCAAGTGCTTGCGCAATTCGTACTCCACCTTATCGGCAAACTTTTCCGGCTTGCGGATTACATTCTGAAACAAAATCTTATTACGGTTCAAGGACAACAACAGAGTGGCACCCGCCACCACATCACGCTCAGAAGGCGGTGTATCCAGATAGTCCTGTATTTTATGAGTCAATTTCTCATCCATATATTAAAATATTAAAAAAGTGGCGGCATAGACCAGCCACACCACCACTCCGATTTATAAACTTAAAGAATCAAGGCTCATCCAAAGAAGAATCGCTCCATGCGGAACCGTCCGCACCGGAGATATCCCCATCCTCCGTCTCAATTTTACCCGGATAGAAAGGAGCCGGGCACACATCGGTCGCTTCTATCTCAAGCGTGGTACCGGCCTCTCCGGTTACTCCCTCGCCCAATGCCTGGGCGGGCTTGGTCACTGTCTCGAACTCCTCACACCCCATCACACGGAACTTGCCGTTGCGCTGCTGTACAAGAAAGACCAGATCATCGGCCATCGCCTGACGGCAAAAACCCGCCGCATCTTCTTCAGTACCCGGATGCTTGATCGTGCATTTGTTCAAAGACGTGGTGCTCGGACGTTCTCCCTGCACCTCGGTAGTCACATTGGATTTGGCGGACAAGGAATTGATCGTAAGCCACTTCTTTTCCGCCGCCATCGTGAAATTACCCTTGTAAGTCGCCAACTCTCCCATGCTTTTCGCCTCTTCGAGTTTGGGCAGTTTGGGCCAAGCTGCAATATTGGATTTCTTCTGAAAGAAAACCTTCGGACGGATGCCCGGAAGCACCGTCTGACCGTCACACCAGTTCAGTGACTGGTAAATATCCGCTGTCGTACAATCTTTTGCCATATCACCTCCTTATTTTAGATCGGGGTTGTACCATCAATGGATGCCACCAGCAGACGCTCCTTGGACAAACTCTCGAACTCCACACCGAAAAACATCGTCGCGATGAACTGGAGCACAAATGCCTTGAAGCGTGCCACCTCCACGTTCTCTTCCTCACCGGTCTGATTAACACCCACCAGCATGTTACGCTTGACCGTCATGTGGATGAACGGACTGTTCTTCTTATTCGCCAACGGCACAATGTTCACATTGTCAAACCCCTCGACATAGTACTGCTTGTATTCACGGTTGTACGGGATCGCTCCTGTAGTGCTCTTGTAGTCCTCACAATAGTCGAAAAGCACATGTTTCGGAACAAACAGCTTGACCGAAGACTCCTCGGTCAGCATATCGTCAGCCGCCATGCAGACCGCTTTGAGCGTATCGACGGCATTTTCTTTGGTAATCGCCTCAATGACCTTGTAGTTGCCCAACTCTTCAGAAAGTTTTTTGCCATCCAGCTCTTTTTTAGTAATGGTGTCAAAGCCATTGAACAGATCCTTGGAAGTCTCACCCGAATCATTACGGACCGCATTCCACAGTACCATATTCAGGTTCTTGCCCAACTGGGCGGTCAGATACGCCAGCACCTTACGGGTGATCTCGGTATTCTTCAACGCCTCGCCCTTGGTAATGTCGGAACCCCACATGGACTGATAAATCTTGTTCGGTGAGAAATTACGCACGACAGAACCGAAGTAGGTATACAGGGTGCGCGGATTGATCACCACCTCACTGTTATCCTCACGGGTTTCGGAGTACGGTCCGAGCTGCATGTCACCCGACAGTTCACCCACAGTCTCGGCATAACGGATTCCCGGACGTAAGGTCATGTGCTGCAAAGAACGTGACAACCCCAATACAGGCATCTGCAACAACTCCTTACGGTACTTGCGAGCACTCTTCTGAAGGTCCTCGCTGGTAATATTCACGCTAACTTGTGCCATATCAAATATAGTCTTTAACTTCGTCATACATGGATGCAGCGGACACCGCATCATTTTTTTCGTCTTCTTTCACACTCGTGGTGGTAGTGTCACCATCGGATTTTTGCAGGTTCTTGATCTGCTCGTCACGCTGTCTGACCAGATCCTTCTGTTCGCCGACCTCCGTTTCCAGCGCATCCAGCCGGTCATTGACAGCCCTAACCTGTTCCTCGGTGAGTATTACCTTGCCATCCGAGTCCTCCACCCCCTCCACATTCAGAAGGGTGTTGATTTTGGTGTAATCTTTTTTCATTTCGGAAACAATAGAAGGGGCGGACTGTTTTTCTTTGGATGAAAACAATCCGTCCAGTTTAGTTAATATTTTGTTTAGTAATTTATGACTATCAGCCGTATCCCGCTCACTCCCGGACGCAACCGGCAAAGGGGACAACCCCAGCATATTGACCTTGCCTTCATAAGCGGCAAGATTGAGCTTATCCTCATCGCCCTCGATGATCTCGTCCACAAAGCCATACTCCAACGCCTCTTGTGCGGTCAGCCACCTGCCCGCCTTCAGAACATCAAGAATATCATCTACCTTTTTGTTGCACTTGGCCGCATACATGTTCGCCAGTACCAGATCGAACTTGTCGTTCTGCAGCTTGTTCTCCTTCAGCTCATCGATGAGCTGTTGGATCTGGTCAGCGTTATACTGCCCCCAGGCATCCACCCAGTTGCTCACCTTGTGCACCAGGAACAGACAATATCTGGAAATGCACACCTTTTTCGCACCCAGTGCGGCAATAGTAGCCGAACTTGCCACCAGCCCATACAGGTAGGCGGTCACGTCTCCATGATCAACAAACTGCTGACGGATATCCAACCCGTCATCAACCGCACCTCCCAAAGAGGAGATGCGGACATTGACAGGCTTGCCTTTCAAGCCTGCCAGCTGATTGCGGACATACTGCTTGGAGTAGCCCCAACGGCCAATGTAGTCATCTATGTTCAGGTTATAGGTCATATCACATTTTTGATTGCAATATTACACTATACCTTATATATATAAAAATACCTAATCTATGATACGAAGCAAGGGCAGAATGCCTGTATAGGTGGCCACCATGGCACTTCCACACCTGGAAGAGAGGGTATCGGGTATAGTATCTGTGGAGGTAATGAGGGAATACGGGCGGTCACCTGAACCCAGCATAAAATATTCTCCGGACACAGTCCGAAGCCGGAAGCACAGCTTCTTGTTGCCCACCTCGAACCGTTCAGGCAGGAAAACCGCCAGCTTAGATACGAAAACACGCTGTTTGTTCTCGATTTTGTCGCTGACTTCGACCGAAGCCAGTCCGACCATGGGTAACCGCGTAAAGTTTGCGGCCGGTGGAACCAAGGCAAATTGTTTTTTTACAACTGTCATGGCGGTCAGTTCTCGGACTTCACAGTACTCCACGCGGCTGATGTAGTGAATTTCGCTCATAATTGTTCGGTGTTGTTCGCAGTTGTTCGGTGTTGTACAAAAACAGGGGTCTTATCCTCTCTTTTTCTTGTTAAAGAACCTAAAAACATGCCTTTTCGGTTATAGGCATTGCGCATCCGATAGTATTTCTGCCGGACTGTCTCTATGTAGTCAATGTCAATGCCATGCATCTCGCACCAAGCCGCAATTGTCTTGTTCAGCCCCACAGAACTGCTGGTCATATCCCCCAGTTCAGACCAAAGATTGCGCCGGAACAGGTCTTCGATGGATTCAACCACCGCCTCTTTGGCCAACGGACCCAGGTAATTGTACACCGCCGGATCTTTCGCCTTGGAATCAGGGATCACAATCGCGACCGTATCATCGGACGGCATTTCGGGTAACTTGTCCGGTGGCAGCTTCTGCAGAAAGCGCCGTATAACCGAGTTCTCATTGCTCTGTGCCGGAAAACGCACCGGATTGCCCAGCGAATGTGTCAACCACTGAGCCAGGTAATGCTCCAGTTTAATATAAAACACGAAATCTTTCATAATCAAAAGTTTATCTACAAAGATACACATTTTCAGCTGTACATAAAAAAGAATAATCTGAAAAATGCGCTTGGAAAAGTACCCTGGGGCAGGATTTCTTGTATTTTAACAACACGCGTGCATTTGCCCATGAATATATATCGGTACGTTTTTGTTGTATCTTCGGTATAGTTTGATTTGCCCAGAAATTTATGCGTTTTTGCAACCCTGCATTTTTCAATAACAACACACTGTAAACCATCATATTACGAAGACACAAAAACAAAAAAGCATTTTGCAACCGGGTACATAACTTTGTAATCTTGCATCTTTGCGCCAACCTAATTTAAGCGGTTGCAAAGTTTTTGTAGTTTGAAACCGATCCGCAACCGTTTTTGTAGCCGACTTGAAACCGACATAACCTCCTATTTCTTAATTATTTATATTTCCTTTCCTATTTTGGGTACAAAGTTGCAAAGTTTTAGTACAAAAAAGGAAAAGAGGACGGAGAAACAGCAATCAACCGCCGTCATCGGTTGAAAAATGCAAAGGAACGGTCGGTTATGTATCTTTACATGATGCAGGAAGAATAGAAAAAGGGCGTGTATGTTCCATAACCGAACATACACGCCCATAGGCACAGTAATACAAGGTTGCAATTATCCAAGTCTTTTTTTGCGGGGGCGGGGGAAAAGCTCCGTCCGACGAATTTTGGTATAGTCAGCATTGAGATCGTAACATCGCCAATGCCCTTCGCTGCGCATGAATTCGCCAACGGTGACGAGCATCCAGCGCAGCTTCTCTCCATCAGCCCTCAGGTTCATGCGCTGCCCAGGCTGCATCTCGGCCAAGAAGTTATATAGCTTCAGCATGTATTTTGATGCCTCTTTGTCGGTCATCAACGCGTGAACATATTCGTCTGAGTGCTTAATGAGGTCAGAACGGATTTCCGGAGTCATCATCTTCTATGTTTGCATTAAAGTTAAGCTCGTCAATGGTGCTTCCAACCGACTGAAGGTATATCATATCTTCACTCTTGCCGTCAACCTTGCGCGTGATACGGTCGGAACCGTTGCGCATACTCTCCGGATTCAAGGTTTGAACGTAAGGACATAAGGCTGCAAAACCCTTGAGCGCCTTGGTAAACCTCTGCATAGACCAAAATGTATTTGTCACCTTTGCGAAATCCTTGAAATCATCGTATGCCTTTTTGCGGACAATCAACCTGTCTAAGTTACCACTGTCCTTTGCAAAGTAAGTATTCGCCCACGCCTCGAAATTGTCGCCCATATCCGCCTTGTGCTTGCGCTTCATGATGTTACCCATGGGCGGTTGTATCTTAATACCGGAATGGACGGTGCTCAGATAGAACTGAAGGCAGCGGGCAAAGAAATTCAAGTCGGCATTCCACTCAGATTCTGTATAATCCGTTTGAGAAAAGAGATTTTTGCCGAAATCATCATAGATTGAACGAGTCTCTAAGTAATCGTTTTCATCGGTTTTTTGGTGGTAATAATCAGAAAATACCGTATATATCAACCGGGCATCGGAACTGGAGTCGAAGTTGCCCGGCACGTAATTCGTGCTGAAAGCGAACTTCGGGCTGCTCTCAAACTCGATATAGAAAGAATGGTTGTTTTTCGGGTTGACTGTCATACCTCCTGTGATACTGTCGTAAAACAAACCGGTATCCAAGTAACGGTGACAGTCATCAACGATGATGAAGTCGGTGTGCTGGTTGACTTGCTCAAACACGTGGTTATTATCCATCAGTTTCGGATTTCGTCCGGACAAGACTACAGTACGAAGAAACTGTTTCAGGGAAGTCAGGAAAAAGGACTTGCCCGAACGCCCATTGCACTGCCCCTCTTCGCCAATCTTGTTGTCCATGGCATACACCGCCCATGCCCGTGAGGGCGACTTGTAGCGGTGCAGGTTATAGCCAACCGCGAAGATCTTATTCACGAAATTCTGCTTTTGTTCATGAATCTCTTCGGCACTGAGTAATGGACCGGCCAAGTCGAATTTATGCTCCGCCCGATAGGCGGCCGCCTGGTCCTGGTCTTTGTCCGCCCACAGTTCTTCTAACTCCTTGCGCCAATGAACACGGCTGGAGTTGATAAGATAATCCATGTAGTGACTGTCATGTGGGTTGACGGTTACATCCCAACTCCCATCAGCTGCCCGTTTGATCGTGAAAGGCTCCGGCAGCACTTTCACCTTGTGGGGGATGATGTTGTTCGTCCAAACGTACACACCACCTGCCTCTTTGACCTCTTCGATGCCGGAACCTGTAATCTTCCAGTTCACATTGTCGAAGAACATGGTCTGGCTGTTGAACGTGTGTGCGGTGAAATTCAGGTCAATCTCATCGAGCATAGACAAGCCGCTGCCTCCAACACGAGGAGAATCCAGAATCAGATTGCGTATATCGACAGGCAGGAACCGACGCATAGCGTCACTCTTCAGGAACGACACAATATCGCCAGCCTTGATCTCGCTGACCTTGAATCTGTCCACATGCACATAGCGGGGCGTATCGCTATTATCATCCTTCAGAATGTAATAGCCGTTCAGTCTGAGAAAATAATGTAGGTATGACGAGTTGATCGTATAGGTCTTGTTGCCGTTGCGCTGCCCGATTTTCTCCTCCCAGTACTGGGCAGGCATAGCCAGTGCCAGCAAGTTGCGGAAATCCTCATTGGACGGGTGCAGTTCTACATAATCACGGAAGTCCTTGCGCGGCTTGCCCCGGCGGTCACGGTACCGTCCCAAGGATTCGGGCAGCCACACGGTATAAATGTGTAAAAATTCCAAAGCCAGTTCCGTGCCCTTACGGATGCCTGTACTATCAATGTCGGGGATATTATAGAGACGCTTCACGTATTTCATGATCTCTTTAATTTCATCAGACGTGATCTTTTGTGTCTCACTATTGAACCACAAGGGATAATACCCCAACGCCCGGACACACAGCGCATCACGCTCACCTGAGCAGATGAACGCCTCTTCGAGCTTCTGCGATATGTAAGGCTTGCCCTCATTGGCCGGATCATCAAAAAACTGCGTCTCTTGTGAGGCGTTCCATTTCGCCCAAGCAGCCTTCAGCTCGTACAGCCCATTGGTATAATACCGGGGTTTGACGCCATCAGGCGTATAGCTAAAACGCCACTGCTTGTCCGGATTCAACGGCTCATAAATCTTGTAGAAAGATTTTTCGCTCTCCGGCTTGCCGTCCGCTCCGGGAATGACACACTGACGCATCAGAATCGGGTAAGTCGGTGTGGTGTATTTGGTGGTCACCTCGCGGTTCTTGACGTAGCTGATTGACTTGGCCACATGCCAATGCAACGCATCGCAATGCTCCTGTTTCACACGAGGGCCCAGTATGGCAAGCTGCTCAGGAGTAAACGCTTCTTCAAGTTCGAAGAACCGGGAACCTTCAGCTTCATCAGCCGAAGCCGGTCTCTTGCGGATATCAGGCTTGTTGACGGAATGCTTCAGTTCGTCGGAAACATTATAGCGCGCAGCCAACAAGACAACGGCCTCGCCAAAACTGACGTGCTCCTCCCTCATGCAAATATCAATCGGGCTGGTAGCCGTTCCCTGGTCACCAAAATCGGTCACCTTGTAACAATCACCGTATTTGCGTATGCATGCGGACGCATCGTCTTCGTCCGGACGAATCTTAAATTTCTTACGGTTATCAACACATCCCTCGGCCTGTGGATAATAATACAGAATGATATCCAGACCATCATGAGAAGCGGCATATATATCTGAAGCTTTTATCATAAAGTCTTATATTAGCGGTACAAAATTACAGAGTTGCATTTTTTTCGGAAAGACCAGCCTCTCCCCCTGCCTTTAGGGGAATGTCATAGTCTCTCTTGCGAATGTTATGCGTGCCTGCATAGCAGCGTCCGTATCCGTCCCAGAACACGCGCCTGTCAGTCGGAATCCGGCACATCACTCCATTCACCAGTTTTCGCTTGAGCACACGAATGGCACCTGTCACCTTACGGACCTCGCCGGAATGGTCGGTAAGAAAGAACCGGGAGAAGGACACCCCCTCGGGTTGTGCCAGCTCCCATTCCCGGATAGTATATAGTCTGTATTGATTCATCATCAGAACTTTGTTTTTAGCGATTCAATAAAACAGCTCATCACACGCATGTGTACACCTTTGTGCTCTTTCAGATTTTCAGGGCTACCGGTTATTGTGATCTTTATCTCTTCACCAGCCCAATCTATATGCAGCGAGGCAACCAATGTCTGTATGCCGTCTTCTACAGTAACCGTAACCGTTTCTTTGACCGGAAGAAGTTCTTCAGCCGGCACCCATCTGCTCTCCCGTTCTCCGGGCCTGCGCACTTCATAACGGATGTGCTTTTTACCATTCATCACAAAAAATGTGCTGTCGGCTATGGTAGCAATGGTGTTATCGTTCAGTCTCACCTTTTGTCCTTTTTTCATAAGTTCTCCTTTCTAATCTGTTTTAAATATTAATCTTTTTCGATGAAAGTGTTAGTAGTATTCAACACTCCGGCTGAATCCCGATTTTTACCATCACGCACAAAAAAACTATCGCTTAACAGCCTTTCATAATCGATTTTATTCATAAGAATAACACTCGCATTGCCATCTATATACAGTTTGCATTGCATGAATTGAGTTCCTTTTACTTCCTCAATTACATCTATTTGCATTGTTCTTTTTTTACTCATATCTGTTCCATTTTGAATTATTTTTTTATAACTACCGCCATTGTACTAATAGAAGTGCCACTCTCTTTAAACTCGCCTGCGCTGATTTCAAACACTTCTCCATGTACTTCTTTCAGCCAGTTTCGGAAATCAATACATTTCTTTTCCGAAGCGAATTTCCAGTGTTGGCTAGTTATTGCCGCAAGCGTGCCGCCTTCTTCCAATCGATCATACATAAGCCTGACATGCTCTATATCCTGATTACCGGAAAACGGAGGATTTGCAATAATCTTAGTGTAACTACCTACACTGTCTTTGGTAAAATCTTCATCAAGCAGTATCACATTTTCCAACGAATGTAAAAACTCTCTGTTTTCCGGCATCAGTTCATAGCATTCCACTGTTACAGAAGGACAAGCTCGATGAATGGCTTTAATGAGAGCACCGCGGCCGGCACTCGGTTCCAGTACCGTATCATTTTCATGTATTCCGCCGGCAAGCATAACCAGCCAGTCCGCCACCTCAGCCGGCGTTTCAAAAAACTGGTATTCCTGCTGAAGATTACACCGTTTACCCTCTTTCAGTATGGAAAACACACGTTCCGGATTAAACGGGAATGTGAAACCCTGTATCTTCCCACCTTGCCATGAGCCGCCGGCTTCTTCTATCCACTTTTTTGCTTCGGCATAAGATTTTTTATTGAATTGAACTTGAGGAAGTTTGAGGATATTGTTTTCAAGAGTACAATGTTTCAGTATTTCTTCCACATTCCATTTTTTGCCTTCGTCAGCCTGTTTCTTCTTTTCCCCAACCGGGGCGTCAGGTGCTAACAGTGAGGATATTTTTTGAACAACCGTATTGCTCGCATTCACGAAGGTATTGACACAGGATAGCGCTTCCATGAGAAATTTTGTATCAACATGTCCGGTCTCGTCATAGACGTCTATCCCTTCGGTCATGGATGACAGTTCATTGAGCTGCGCTACACTACCATGTAACGTTTCGATTAAAATCTTTTTTTTGTTCGTCATAACTTTTTTGCAAATAAATTCTAGTTGTGTCTACACTCCCATGGCCTAAAAGGTCAGCGAGTTGAATTACATCTTTGTTTTTTTTAAGGAACATCTTAGCGAAAAAATGGCGAAAGGCGTGTGCGTGCATCTTCTTTGAATCGATGCCGCAATGTTTCCCCCATACTTTCAAATGCTGAGAAAAGCCACGCTGTGTGATCGGACCGAATCTCCCTACTGCGAAAATCCCGGTCTTACCATATTCCTTAGCGTAAACCTTCGCTTCCTGCTGCAATTGCTTTTGGAAGAAAAAACGTCTGTACTTGTTACCTTTACCTTTCAATGTAACCTCACCACTAATTATATCCTCCCATGTAAATCGTTGAAATTCCGACAGACGGGCGCCCGTTGTACCCAATACCTTGATAAAAAAGTAGTAATCCTTATTGTTTTTTCCCTTGAGATATTCCAACAGCCGGTTATATTCCTCTTCGGTCGGCACATTGTTCACATCAAGCTTGCGCTTTATTTTAGGACGCTTCAGTTCTATAGGCTTCTTCAGCCATTTAGAAAATCTTTCGATTGCTGTAATCCGCAAACGGATGGTAGCAGGAGATAATTTTTCTTCTTCAAGACTTTTTATAAACCTCCTGCAATTATCCATGTTTACCTCATTGGCATACTCGAAATATTTCTTCATGGATGTGTAATATATATCAACTGTATGAGAAGAGTAATCATTGTTGTCAGTCAGCCATATAATGAAATCATGAAGTTGTTTCTTGTTCTTCTCCGAAATGACATCAAGTTTTTCCAAAGGTTTCACCGCCTTTTCCCTTTTTCCATATCCGATGTTGAGAAAGGATAATAGATCGCATATAGCTGAACACATTATGGAGTGACGCACCATGACATCTGCATTTTCACGCTTGTAATTCAAATAACCACGGCGGTTCACTTCTTTGGTCATCTCTAAAAAATCCGTGACATGCTTGATATATTTCCCGACAGTATCATAAGCCCTGCCTGTTGTGTATAAGTAGGAAATATAATCAGTTAATATCTTCTGTCTGTCATTATTCATAATTTTCTTATTTTAAAATTTCATCAATAGATGATAAAACACTCTCCAGTCTTTCCAACTGCTCAGAGTATTTCATAAGAAGATTTTCTTCTCTTTCCGTAGCCTCCCCTCCATTGTGAATATCATTATACTTTTCGTATTTTGATTTTACACTCTTATATGCTTTCTGAAAGAACGGAAGCAATATCTTACATTCCTCTTTGGTCATACAGACCGTTATCTCGTATGGAGATGAATACGATTTTCTTGTGCTATCTATGTGACTCATTTCTATATCGTTCCGAATCAGACTAGACCAGTCCACTCATTAATCGTAGCATTCAAAGCCCCCATAACAAGCATCTTGTCACTTTCGTCATACTCCATAAGCACCTCCACCATCCGGTCACCATTACAATCATCGAATTCTTTTCCCGTCTGAATATTGACAGGAAGATCATTCTCATGGACTGCTCCAAGCCACGCCTCGAGCAATCCTTTGTTCATTTCCACTTTATCACTTTTCATAATCTTTATTTCATTTGATTTTGATGCCAGTAGGCAATCAACTCGCCCACGTTACGCACCTTGATTTTTGCTTTAATATTTTCTCTATGCCGATTAACGGTACAAGGTGATATGTGCAATTCTGCTGCGATATCGTCCGTCTGGTAGTTGGATGCTATTAACCGAAACACTTCCATCTCACGTTCTGTCAATGAAGTATTCAACTCAGGACGACATATTACCCCCTCATGCTCACACTCGCCCCGAAGAGGACATTTAACCTCTTCGAAAACAAATAGGCCATCTCTGTTTATATCTAAATTATGCTGATCATATTCGCCGAAATTACAGCGTATGAATCGATGAACAACCCGGAATTCATAATACCAACGATTCATTGTACTGCTTGAATAAATCTGCATCAAACGGGTATGTGCTTTAGGGTATCGATCTCGAATAACTGATAACATGCACTCTATCGTCGGGCGGTTGTTCTCATCCAAAACCACAGCCGGCCGCCCTAACTCCTTCATCATAACATCCCCTTCGGGGGTGTTGTAGAACTCTATGTTGGCTATCTCATTCATCTTTAGATGGGAACAATTCTTCAACACTCATACCAAGATATTCGGCTATGATTTTTTGCTTAATAGGAGCAGGAGGATTCAACCCGTTTATCCACCTGTACACCGATGCCGGAGTAGAGCACGTGATTTCTGCTAACTTTTTAATAGTATCCATCTGCTGATTCGGCAAGCTCTTCATATAGTCTGTAAATACCATAATTGATAAATTATTAAAGTTTTATATTCGTTTAATATCTCTTTTTACTAACTTAGCTACGTGAATTTATTAACACGATGCAAATATGATAACTATATTTATCATATACAAACAGAATGATATTTATATTTATCATGTTAACTTTTATTATATATATGATGATAAAGCAACGCTTACTTGACATCTGTGAAGCTCTAAATATATCAGCTAATCAATTTAGCATTGATATAGGTATGAGCAGATCATACATAGCTAATTTAAAAAAGGACATAACAACAGAAGTACTGCTAAATATATATGTCAAATACCCTTCAGTTAATATCATGAGGATTATTACTGGAGAAGGAGATATCTTGCTTTCCAAACAAAATTTGCAGATTGACAATTCTTTTTTTTTAGAAAAATATAATCAGCTTGAAATCGAGAACAAGAAATTGCTTTTGGAAGTGGGAGAACTAAAAGGTGAACTCAAAACAATCAAAAAACATGCCCAAGTGGAAGACAATGCAATATGTGCCGATGCAAGCGGATCAGATTTGGAGAGATAGAATATATAGTAAAAAAATATTAATAATCAAAACGATAGGGAACTATATCTATAAAATAAATAGGACATATTTCGGACACACACATATAATTTTAACCCATTTCGGGAATGTATATCGTTGATTTTCAATCACAATCATCTTATAAAAAGACAAATAAGGTCAGGCCTCCGCAACTAAAAAGAGGATAAATGATTGAATCACAATCTTTTATCCTCTTTACTTTTAAAACAGTCGGACAAAAGTCGGACAAAAAATAATTGAATTCATTAACGGTATACGTTTTCGAACTCGAAAAACGTATAAAAAAATGTTTTCAGAAAGAAAAAGAAAAGGAACTTCTCTGTATGATGTTGTAACCTACACTCTCCCCAAACTGCACACTGGCAAAAACTGGTATGTGGATTTCAAGTGCTACGATCCGCAAGAAGGAAGTATGAAACGAAAAAAATTCATGCTTGACTCAATCGCAAAAATTTCGGAACGTAAGAAAAGAGCCACTGAAATCATAACAGTCACCACACAACGCCTCAGGAACGGCTGGAACCCATGGGCGGAAGCCACAACAGACAGACAATGTGCTAACTTTGTCTATGTCACAGAAATCTATAACAAGTATCTGGAAAAACTCACTTCTGCCAAAACACTAAAACAGAAGACACTCTATGATTACCAATCAAGATTAAACATGCTGCTAGAATATAATAACAGCAGGCACCTGCCTATTATGTATATGTATCAATTCGACCAAGCATATATAAGCGACTTTTTGGATTATATCTTATTAGACCGTGATGCCAGTGCCCGGACACGGAATAACTATCGCACCTGGTTATCTACCTTCTGTACCTGGCTGAAGGAAAAAAAATATATCGAGGACAACCCGACCGATAAAATCCGCTCTTTAGCGGAAGAAACGAAATTCCGCTCCGCACTTACGAAAGAGGATCTTGCACAATTACATGAATATCTGAAAGAGACCAACAAACACTTTTTATTAGCCTGTCAAATGGAATATTATACCTTTATCCGTCCGGACGAGCTAAGCAATATCCGATTAGGAGACATTAAAATCAAGGAGCAAAAAGTTTTTGTATCATCCACTATCAGCAAGAACCGACGCGACGGAATGGTCGGATTGAATGACAGTTTGGTCAAACTGATGATTGAATTAGACATCTTTAGGAACAGTTCAGACTATTACCTTTTTGGCAAGGATTTCAAACCCTCTATTCAAAAAGCAGACTCACGCATTTTTCGAGAATACTTCAACAAAGTACGAGCTTTTTTGCGATACCCGAAAAACTATCAGTTTTACAGTCTAAAGGACTCCGGCATCCGTGATCTAGCAAATGCCGAAGGCATCGTGATAGCCCGTGATCAGGCACGTCATGCGGATATCAGCACCACCAACAAATATCTGAAAGGAGATAATATGACCGTACATGAAGAAACCAAGCATTTTGAAGGAAACTTATAAAAAGAAGGTTAATACATAGTAAAATTACTATGTATTATTTGCACATAATAAATTTACTATGTATCTTTACAATGTCAATAAAACAAGAACCATGAATGAAAAAGAAGAAATTTCAGCCTTACTCCATCGTTTAACACAGTTAAAAATGGAGTTGAAGATGACAGAGTTCACTTTCAAAAACAACAAAAAGTTAACAGAACAACAAGTAAATTCCATTCTAGATGAAAAATTAAGAATAGAAAAATTCATCCGGATTCTGGAAAACAGATTGAAAGAGTTAGAAAATTAATTGTTAAACCAGTCCCCTTAAACAAGGGGACACAACCCTATATAATATGTCAGACATCAAAAAAGAATTGAAGGAACTGGAAGAGATCATGCATTCAACAGATGAAGACAGAGAACAAAAATTCGAAAAGAAGTTTCTCTACATCCGAGAACATTACACCAGCGAAGAAGATAATGAGGCTATTTATAACTTTACCCTAAACGGATACAAACAAATCAATAATGAACTGGAAAACATGACTCGCTATTTGGAACTCCAGAATCAGATCAAAAGCGTAAAAGAAATAATACCTGTCTCATATATCGCCCGGAACTATTTCGGGAAAAGTGCCGCTTGGTTGCAACAACGTCTTTACGGTTATAAAGTAAGAGGTAAGGTATATACCCTTAACGAAAAGGATATCAAGACCTTAAACCTCGCACTACAGGATATTAGCAAAAAGATTGGTTCACTTACCATCGCACTGTGATGGTCTGTTTTATTGACACGATCCCCGTAGTTGAACCGCTACGGGGATTTTCTATTCTAGTCAATTCTATAAAATATACCTTTCATCACCTTGTTTATCCCGTTCACATCTATCTCCGCCTCTATTTTCTCACACAAATATTGCTTGTTACCAATTAAGAACACTTTATTCACATCCGGCAGTTTATCCGTAATGAACTGAATAGTATAAGGAATATCGGAATGAAACAGGTTAAGTGATGACAATTTGTTGCCGATACTATCCGGACATACATCATTCAAGCTCAACGAATAAGGCATAAGTGTTGATACCAGCCCTTCAGGTCTTTGTTGGTAATCGGTAAACGGATAAGCATAATCAAATGATTGCCCGTTAACGGTATGGCGGTTGAATATACCGGTATTGATCGCAACCTCCATAATATCACTCTTTTTTTGCTTCTCCTGCAATTCCACATTACCTTCAATAGCCTCCTGGATATTGAAGGCACTCTGCTCGTAACCCACTTTATGAAAGCTCACGACCGGGATATTAAAAAACAAGGGAGTGTCTGTGCGCACATAATCAAAATTATGTGAAAGAAAAGTGTAAGTACCTATATTGTATTGTACTATTTTGGCCGGAACGATCCGCAAAGAGGAGCTCGTTTCTGATTCCGGATTCCGAATCAAGTCAGCATATAAGTTGACTTCACGAAGACTGTTTTTATCACCCTCATTATAATTAATGTAATACCGCCTGCCAACCACAAAGAGCGTCTTTTTTCTGTTCTCATCAGACATGGCGTTATAAGCTTGCACCAGTTCGTCGTAAGTATTGTATTCAGTCTTTTGAGCCGCCTCTATCAATTCCCTATCCAACCGTAAGAAGCCATCATCAGTCACAGACGACAAATCATAACTGACATTGCCGGAACTGATATCTTTATCGTCTTTTTTATCTTCAATCTCCACAGAAAACTCATGAAGTACAGCGTCTTCATTAATCACCTCTTTATCAGAAAAAGAAAAATAATCATTTAATTTGGCGAAACGAACCACTTTTGTATGTTCATCCACAATAGTAATCACACCCAAAAACTTCTCCAATTCATCAAAGAATTCTGAAACCGTCCAATGTGGGAGCGCACTGGATATTCCTAATGACGCCACCGCACTACAGACATACACATTACGCAAAAAATTATTATCGAAAAAAGAGGTATCAAACGTGTAACCAAAATGCTCCACTATTTTTGTAATCACAGTCATTAAATAAGGCTGAATACATGTACGCAAGAACTCCGGACAAGGAAGAAATCGGTTAGAGCCATCTTCGTATTGAGCATTATTATTCAAATTCTCCGGATTCACATCCTGATAGAAAACAGGAAGCCAGACAGATTCAACCTGATCAACCGATCCATAATAATCAACCATTTCAGAAGCCGGCAAAAATCCTCCAATGGGACGACCTACAACCGGTGTCCAATCACTACCTAAATCCAACTCATCCACATAGATATCATCATTGGTCAGCAAATTAAACTCCGCATTTCCGGACACCAGCTGCACTTTAACCCGTGTTTCTTCTACAGACATCAATACGGCACTGCCGGATAACAAACATCTGGCATCAACCATAAGGACGGCCGTCAAGATGGTTTTCTTCTTGGTCACATCGAGCCGGTTAATATGACCAAAAATCGCGTAATTGGCCGACATTGGAAGTTCTATATCCAATGAATAGTTGGAACTGCGTGTAAAATACGGATTCTCAGAAGCCAACGTAAAATAAAAATCTTCTGACAATACAGCCAGTTGCCCGTTTATATATAATTCCGTCATAACTTATTGCGTGATTTATTGTTATTTAAACGATTGTATTCTTTTTGCGCCTGATTAATGCCATGTTTGCCTGTAACATATGTTTCAGCCACCAACGGTTCTTGAAGGCGAGACTTAACTTTTTTCATTGTCTCAGTACATTCAACCACCAGACGATACAGTTCCAAATCCACCTCGGTTCCACCTTCGGATACCGGAACCACAGCAGACGGAGCAACCACAGCCGACACATCGCTAGCAGTCAGGCTGCCCACTGTATTGGTACGCTGCGCATGATCAATCAAATTAAGTACGGGACGAATAGCCGGGTTTGCCACCGCAAAACGGTTGGCAACAAATTCATTGGAATGTACAATACCCTGAGGGCGATCCCATTCACCGGAGCCTGTGAAGCCTCCAGTATAGAAATTACCAATCATCCCCTTAACTGCTGCAAATGCAACTTTGATGGCCGCAATCTGGGCAGCCGCTTTCGCTATACCGATAAAAGACAAAGGAGCAGTAGCCGCTGCATTTTTGGCTGTGATTTCAACAGCTGCGATTTCAATAACTTTCTCCAAGGCATCAACCGCCATTAGCAGGGTCTCACGGAGAAAACTCTTCATTGTCAGTTCTCCATTAGCAATCATTTCACCTAAAGTCTGCCCATAATCCTCAGCTATCCCCTTAGCCATATCCGTATATTTTTGGGCCAAGGCCCTTTCTTTATCCTGAACCTCTTTTCTTTTTTGGTATTCCCGTTCATCCTCCTTCAACCTGTTAGCGTTAATTTGCTTTTGGAAGTCTGCTTTTTGTTGTTCTGTTAATTGATAATTGGCCAGCATATCGCTATAATAACCGTATTCCAAATCAGACAAAAGCCGAAGATAATCTTCTTCAGATGTCAGGTTTTGATAATGATAACGGGCAGCCGCTTCAATATCTAACTGATATCGCTTTTCTCTAGCTGTCAAAGCACGTTGCTGTGCCTCTTTATACTCTTTATCATCTTCTTGCCTGCAACGCTCTTTGAATTTAATTTGTGCATCTAAAATCTTTTGATTGATTTTTTCAATCTCATCTGGCTCCATACCAGCAATATCTAGCTGTCTGTTCAAATGCTGCATCTCTAAATCTTCAACCAACCGGGCATACTCTTCTTGCGTCATCAAGTCACTGTCAATATACAAATGCTTGAGATGTGCCAATTCAGAAAAATATTCTTTTTCCTCCTTAACCAACGCATCTTTTTTCGCTTTTGACCTCTCCCCTTCTGTTAAAGTGCCACCTCCATTTTTTTTACCATCGGTTTTTACTACATCGGGCTGAATGTCGCTAGCTGCAATTTCAGCATTAACATCTTTAATGGCCTGATTTAACTGATCAAGACGAGCCTGAGTCTTATTCAGTTCTTGGTTGGCTATCGTGAGCCGGCTACGTGCTTGCTGAGTAGACGCATCTGTAGCTTTAGCCAACGCTCTTGTACCTTGTGTGCCCAAATTAGTAGTCCGAGCCGATGCCATAAACTGTGCCGAATTAAAATTGGCATTAGCTCGCTTCACCTCTTCTTGTTGTTTTCTCTTCAGCTTCTCCGTCTTGCGTTGTTCCTGATACAGTCCTGCCAACTCTTCTCTAGCCGCCTCCAGTTTGACTTGTTTCTCCAATTGCACCAAATAGTCTTTGATAGCACCTGTATTGTCATTCATCAACTTGCCCTCTTCATTCAGCATACCGTTGTAACCCGGAACGATTTTTTTCAATTCATCAATACAGCGACGGCGTTCATCATAGGAGAAATTCTGATTATGAATCACATTTGTCAGCAATCTAATTTTTGACTCCTGCTCGCCATATTTATCATTCAAATCATTATTAATGCGCAACATTGATTTCTGACTTTCTGTAACCCTGTTTTGCTCTCTTTTTAAATCAATCAGCCTACCGATTAAAGCTGCTACCCCTACCGCTAAAAAAGCATAAGGATTTGCCTTAACAAACTTACCTAGAGAAAGCAGCGATGCAACGATTTTTTCATTCCAAACCACCTGTAATTTCGCCCAGGCAACATCCGCTTTTTTATAAGCGATCAAAGCAAGCAATGTCACACAGGTACTTGCTAACGCACCCTTGTATTTAACCAACCAATCAATCAATGCCGGAGCCATACTAAGTAATTTAGTAGTCCATCCCGTCAACATATTGAGAGAGGGATTTAATTTTTCCATTAATTCAATGCCTGTCTCTCTTATTTTATTCTTCAGCTGAGCCAAACGCGCCTCGTTGGTTTCAGAGTTAATTGCCGCCTGTTCCATGGCCACGTTAGTACCGGTCACCGCCTTAGTATAATATTCAACTTTGTCAGCACCGTCTATCAAGGTCTGTGCTACCGTGTAGGTTTCTGCACCAAAACGTTTCACGATTTCTCCTGTAGATAGTTTTTGTAAATTCTTCAGAGCCGTTTGCAAGCCCACTATCTTGGGATTTGTCTCATCTGCTCCCGTCTGTAGGCGAAGGAAAAACATCTTCAGTCCAGTACCAGCCACCTCATTCACAATCCCTTTCTCTGCTAGAGTCTCGATGCTACCTACCAATTGCTCAATGGGAACATTAGCCGTAGAAGCGGAAACACCAGCTTTAGTGACGGCTGCCGTAATGCTCTGTACAGCTGCGGAACCGTATTTGGACCCCGCAGCCATCACATTGGCATAGTCGGCCGCCTTCTCGGATGATGCCCCATATTGGTTCATTGATAACGTAACCGCATCAACCGCTTCTTTTAAATCCATCTTGGCAGCCTTGGACAAACGCATCGCCTCAATGGTCACGGCATTCAACGCCTCTTTATTACCCAACAAATCCGGTTTGGCAGACCCTACCAACATATATGCCTCAAGAATCTCTTTACTGGACTGAGTAACCCGAAGTCCAGACTTGTGCATCGAAGTAGACAATATCTCGGCCTGTCGGGCAAGCCACTGAATGGATACATCATCCAACCCGGTAAGAGCCTTCAGATTGGCTGCCGACGCCTCTTTATCATCACGGTCTTTGCGCATTTTGTTCAACGTCATGGATATACCGGTAATGGCAGCTATACCGGATGCCGCCAACGCCCCCCATTTGGCAAATCCATTATTAAAACGCGTCAACCACCCCTCAGATTCTTTAATTTCATCATTTACTTTACGAATCTCCGCATTGACCAACTTGAGTTGTGCCTGGTACTTCTTCCATTCTTCAGAACCTCGGGCTATGTGACCGGAGTTCAACTTAGCATTGATATCTTTCAACAGCCGTCGAAGTTCTTTTGGAGTGGCCAAACCAATATTGTTCATAGCCGCATCAATATTCCGAGCGTTATCCCTCATAGCACGCAATGTTGTATTGGTCTCTTTCAGTTCTTTTTGTAACTGCTTGACTTTTTTGGTATCACCCGCATTTTGGGCTTCAACAATTCTGGCTTTTAAAGAGAGCGCATGTTGTTCCATCAATTGCATCTCTTTTCTAGCCTGCTCCCCATTCACCTGGAGTTCAACGGTCGCTTTTTCATGTATAGCCATCTTTTTTTATTTCAAAAATAAGGTTATAAAAACAGCCGGTAAAAGACAAGAAAAACCCGACTCATCACGAGCCGGGGCAGTCCAATTTATAAATTTAAAGTCTTATGATG